>PDWJ01000546.1_pt1 | contig 83673 bp, 74 predicted proteins | sample 1430881 | NCBI WGS metagenome assembly PDWJ01 (sample SAMN01162460, study PRJNA174530) | Oral metagenome, whole genome shotgun sequencing project. | biome: Marine environment; feature: Marine mammal; material: Swab sample of the gingival sulcus; isolation source: swab sample of gingival sulcus...
GGTTCGCGACGGTGACGATGGTTCGCGACGGTGACGATGGTTCGCGATGGCGACGATGGTTCGCGATGGCGACGATGGTTCGCGATGGCGACGATGGACGTGACGGCGACGATGGTTCGCGATGGCGACGATGGACGTGACGGCGACGATGGGATGCGATGGCGACGATGGTTCGCGACGGTGACGATGGTTCGCGACGTAGAGACGCAAAATTTTGCGTCTCTATCAGACCGACATCATTAATAAAAATATAAATCATGATCAATAAATTTAAAAATAAATATCGTATTCCATCTGCCCGTGCATCATTTTGGAATTATGGGTGGAATGCTGCCTATTTTGTAACCATTTGTACAAAAAATAGGGTGTGTTGGTTTGGGGATGTTGTCAACGGTGTAATGGAATTGTCGCCTATGGGGCATATTGCCAATTCTTGTTGGTATCAAATACCCCGGCATTTTCCATTTGTTGAATTGGGTGAACACATTATCATGCCCAATCATGTGCATGGGGTTATCATCATTAATAAACCCGACGATGGACGTGATGATGGATGCGACGGTGACGATGGACTACCATCAACCCAAAATCAATTTGGACCGCAATCCAAAAATTTGGCATCAATCATTCGGGGATTCAAAATTGGGGTAACAAAAAACGCACGCAAAATAAATTCGGTATTTGCATGGCAGCCGCGTTATCACGACCATATTATTCGAAATAATCGATCATTTGAAAACATTTCAAATTACATTGTTAATAATCCGAAAAATTGGGATGAGGATAAATTTTATAAAAGAATAATGCCCCAATAAAGGTTGTCTGATGCGACCCAGACAATCTTTATTGAGGCTATTTTATTATTTTAATTTTTTGAGACCTACCAAATATTTGCTCAAGTAATACGATAGCGCAATTGTAACAGGCCAAAGCAATATGTATATTATTTCTGTAATCATAATTCTAAAATTTTAATATACGTGAGAATCATTTTCTAATTCTTTCTGACTAAGTTTTGTTTTATTAATAGATTTCCATACCCACCAAATGTAAGCAACCACAAAAGGGATAAATAAGCTTACGTAGCTCATTGTTTTTAGGGTGTATTCACTCGAACAAGCATTTTGAATGTGAAGGCTGCTTTGAATGTCATAGTTTGAAGGATAAAAACAAGTGTTGTTAAGACCTGCAATCAAAAACAAACTAAAAACGACCATTACGGTGCCTATACCAACAAAGGTGAAACCATGTTTTGCATCTTTGAAAATTCCCTTATAAAGTGCAAACAATACAAAAACAACGCCGATTAGTAGGAGACCTAAAATCCAAGGTTGTTCAATTAGGTTATGGAAATACTTGTTTGGAACTTTTGATACGTGCATATTTTCATCATAAACAAATCCGTCCAAAAACATTAGGCGAATCAGAAAGAATAAGAAGAAAACTAAAAATATAGAAGCATCAATCATCAATTGCTTTTTAGCTTTTTTAAGTATTCCGGCATCATCAATGGCATTTTGAAAATACAGAATGGCAATGACTCTTGATAAGAAAAACACACTCAACCCGAGTGCTACATTTTGAATGTCTAAAATGGCTTCGAGTCCCAGCCACGAATGTTCCCACTTGCTAAAATGAGTTACGGGATCGACTGAGAAGTTTGCTCCGGTAAAGAACGTTCCCACAGCAGTTCCGATAAGAATTGTGCCCAGTAATCCGTTTAAGAATAGAAGAACTTCAAAAGTTCTTTTTCCGTAAGGGTTTCCCGGCTTTAATCGGTATTCATAAGATACTGCCTGAATGACAAATGCAAATAAAATGGCGATCCAAACCCAGTAGGCACCTCCAAAACTTGTGGAATAAAATAATGGGAACGATGCGAAAAATGCACCACCAAAAGTTACCAGAGTTGTAAAAGTTAACTCCCATTTTCGACCCAAGACATTAATCATTAGTGTTCGTTCTTTTTCATCTTTGGTGAAGGTGAAAATCATGGATTGCCCCCCTTGAACAAATGTTAAGAATACAAACAAAGCTCCCAGAAGTGAAATAATCATCCACCAGTATTGTTGAAAGAATAAATATGAAAAACCTAAAATCATTTTGTACCTCCTTCTGTTTCCGGTCCGTTTTTAATGGCCTTTAACATGATTTTTATCTCAGCAATTAACAAGGCTGAGAATGTTATTAGAAATAAGAAAAATGTTGTTTGAACAGATGAGCTGTCGATGTTTGTTACAGCCACCATTGTTGGCATTAAATCTTGAATAACCCAAGGTTGACGACCAAGTTCTGCCGTTACCCACCCTGATTGGCTGGCAATGTATGCAAGCGGAATGGTCCACAATGTTAGTTTGAGCCATATTTTAGGAATATCGAAATCCTTTTTTATAATGCGCCATAAGAAGAATACGAACAGTAGGAGAAACCATCCACCTAGGATTACCATAATGTGGAAACTGTAAAAACTTATTGGAACATTCGGTATCAAGTCTTCCGGATTTTTTTCGAAATAACCATAGCCGAAGTATTTAAAATTATCTTCTAATTGCTTGCGTGCCAACTCGGCTTCTTTTAGTTTGCCTTCTTTCTGATAGTTTTTAAAATCATAGAGTCCTTGAATTGCTAATTTACCTCGTCTAACTTTTTCACTTATTGGTGGTATTCCTTGTTTTTCGTTGCCGTTCATCAGGTCGTTGATTCCGGGTACAAAAGCGTCAAAATTGAGGTAAGCCATGTAGCTGAGGATATTTGGAATCTCTATTTTGAAAACAAAATCTTTGGTGTTGTTGGTTTCGTTGGATGTCATAACACCCATTGCGATGAGTCCGGCTCCTTTCTGACCATCGTACAAACCCTCCATAGCTGCAAATTTCATTGGTTGATTTTGGGCTACCTGACGTGCTGCATTGTCACCCGTAAGAATGGTCATTAGTATTGCAATCAATCCGAAAGAGCTGCTGACAATAAAACTTCTTTTGATTAATTCTATATGGCGACCTTTCAGTAGATACCACGAACCTACGCCAAGTACAAATATCGATGCTAGCACATAGGAGGAAGTAATGGTGTGTAGGAACTTTTGCACTGCCATGGGCGATAAAGCTACATCGATAAAGCTAACCATTTCGTTTCTTGCTGTTTCGGGGTTAAACTTCATTCCAACAGGGTTCTGCATCCACGCATTCGCAACCAAAATCCAATATGCTGAAAGGTTTGAACCTATGGCTACAAGCCACGTAGAAATCATGTGTGCTTTTTTGCTTACTTTGTTCCAACCAAAGAACATGATCGCAATAAAGGTTGACTCCATAAAGAATGCCATAATCCCTTCGATGGCAAGTGGTGCTCCAAAAATGTCTCCAACAAACCAACTGTATTTAGACCAGTTTGTTCCGAACTCAAACTCTAAGATAATTCCGGTGGCTACACCAATGGCAAAGTTTATTCCGAATAATTTCATCCAGAATTTCGTTGTTTTCTTCCATTCAGGATTTCCTGTCTTAACATAAATAGTCTCCATAATAGCTATTATGAAACTTAAACCCAATGTTAATGGTACGAAAATCCAATGAAACATTGCTGTTAATGCAAACTGACCCCGAGACCAGTCGATTAATGATAAATCATAGGTTTCTAACATATTATTTGTTTTTTGTTTTAGTTAATTCATCAATTACATGCTCTGAACGCTCTTTGTCATTTTCAAAACGATTCCCTAAAGTGTCGTTGAAAAAAAATAATTTTAGTACAAAAAACATTATAAATAACTTGATCAAGATGATAATCCATAATTGCTTGCTCGACCTGCTCATGGATTTAAACCCTTGTAAATAAAAGTTAAATATAGATTTTGTGGTTTTTACAATTCCCATATTGTCCAAAATTACGAAATAATGTACCGTCTTGTTAATTTGATTTCGATCATACTAACTAGAGTTGACAAAATTAAATATGTTAATTTAATGTTAACGTAATTAACATATGGGGCAATTTTTTGTTCGAGATGGTTTCCTTTTTGGGGATAGGATTTTTTTTGTGTATCACTATTTTAGGACGGGACGGGGAAATAAAAAAAACTGACCATCTTTTGATTTGTTGGGCAGTTTCTTGTGTAGATCTAAATTGTTTATTCACAGCATGGTTTCACTGAGATCGTATCATTATTTTTTTGATTCTTTATATGGGCGTTGATTTCCAATTTTTTCTTCGGTGGAGACAAATATGGTATTTTTAAGTCCAAACCTCGTAAGATGAAGATTGCACCAATGATTACGATAACAAAAGGAAGAACTTTGTTAAATGTTTTTCTGAGCGATAGACTTGCCATATTTCCCAATAAGGATATACCTAATAACATGGGAATGGTTCCCAACCCAAACATAACCATAAACAGAATGCCTAACTCAACAGAAGCCGTTGCTATTGATCCCGCAAGTGCCGCATATACCAGCCCGCAAGGAAGTAGTCCGTTTAATAATCCGATGAGGAAAAGCGATTTTATGGAACCTTTATTAAACAAAAGACCAAATTGTGCTTGCAGTTTTGATGTTAGTTTTATTGTAGTGTTTTCGAAAAACGTAAGATTCTTAAAAAGCCGCGGAAATATAATTGACAGTATCATGATGCTGCCCATTATAATTGAAACCGTGCTTTGGAATCCTGCTAAGGACAGCCCCTTCCCGAGTAGTCCGAAGGCAGCCCCCATCAAGGCGTAAGTAACCGTGCGTCCCAGGTTGTAGGCAATACCTCCCAAGAGTTTTCTATTGGTACTTCCTTTTCCTAAAGGTAATGCAACCGCAATGGGACCGCACATACCCGCGCAATGAAAACTTCCAATCAGTCCTAATGTTAAGGCACTAACTATAACGTCCATTAAAATGCAATTTCTTGTTCAAAATAATAACTCTTGCCTTCAGCGTTCCACGTAATTTTTAATACGTATATTCCCGAATCGAACTTCTTTTTCACAAATTTTTGAACTTTATTTCCTTGACCTTCATAATCTTGAATTACATCTTTTCGGTTGTCGGAAGGACGATAAAATAAGATGTTCGCCTCAATGTTTTTGTCGTGGAAGTATTTCGGAAAAACAATCGTAACATAATCGGTTTCGATTGAAATTTTGAACTCTTCCTTGAATTGGAAAGCGTTTTTTATTCTTTCCATTTGTGCTTGATGTTCAAGTTCTTTCGGGTAATATTCCTCATCAACAAGATTTAAATTTTGTTGTGTTGTTATATAAACAAGCGATAGGATAAACCCAACAAAAAGGATTATTCCAAGAGAGATGCCGTGTCCCCAGTTAAATTTCATAATTATTAGTCTTTAGGTTTGCCAACAAAGCTAACTTCTATTTTATCAATAAAGTTATCTTCATTAAAAATACCTATGTTTAACATCTCTTTTTCGTTTTTGATTTCAGTATTTGGAAGAATTACGAAAAATATATTTTCAATTAATTCATTATCAGGGACAATCGGTGTGTTTTTTATCATTTTGATTTCACCCTTGTGTGATAATAGACGAATATTTACAGGTAAATCATTATGTGTTTTGTTAACGATTTTGATATTGTAAAGATTACTTGTGCTATCGGTTCCAACTTCTTGGTAGGTCATTCCCGGTGTTCTCAATATTGTTGTTTCCACATCTGTTCTTCCGAGGAGTAAAAATGAGAAAAACCCAACAAGGATAAACAAAACAGAGGTATATGCTATAATTCGTGTATTGATCTTGAAAGGTAGTTTTTTGCTGATTTGATTTTCAGATGCAAGTCGGATGAGTCCGCTTGGTTTGTTCATTCTTTTCATCACATCGTTGCAAGTGTCGATACACGCAGTACAGTTAACGCACTCCAATTGCAATCCGTTTCTTATATCAATACCTGTCGGGCAAACATTCACACACGACTTGCAGTCGATACAATCGCCGGAGTTAGGATCAGCGTTTCTTCCGCGCGGCTCTCCCCGTACATAGTCGTACGAAACAACAATCGAATTATCATCAAGCAAAGCACCTTGAAGTCTGCCGTAAGGGCACATTAGTGAGCATACTTGTTCTCGAAACCATCCGTACACAAACAAAATAAACGAGGTGAGTATTCCCATGAAAATAAAACTGATAATATTCAAATGAAAAGGTTCTTTATACATCTTGATCAAACCGTCAAAACTTAAAACCCAAGAAAACAAGGTGTTTACAATAATGAAAGCAATCAGCGCAAAGATGCTGTATTTTAGTACCCTTTTGAAAATTTTTGAAAATCCCCACTTTTGGGCTTTTAATTTTCTTTGTTGGTTTACATTTCCATCAATGAGATGTTCTATTGGACGGAATATAAATTCCAGAAAAACGGTTTGGGGACAAAGCCAACCACAAAAAATTCTACCATATATTACCGTAAATAATATTAGAAAGACCATAATGGTCAACATCAAAATTGCTAAAATATAAGAATCCTGAGGCCAAAATAGTGAGCCAAAAAGAATGAATTTACGCTCAGCAAACCCTAAGAGCATTAAAGGTTCTCCATGTACTTTAATGTGAGGAGCTGCAAGAAAAAACGAAAACAAAATGAACCCGAGGGTTCTTCTGTAGTTGGTTAACTTACCTTTCGGAAGTTTTGCAAAAACCCATTTTCGCTTTCCGTATTCGTCAATTGTTGCAGTCTTTGTTCTAAAATTATTATTCTCTGTCATGGTTATTTTATAATTGGTAATTCAAAATTAGCAAAAAGTTAACTTAGAAAGATTCCAAATATGCTTTTAAAAGTTCTATGTTTGTTTTATATTCTACATATATTTGCGTCATGTACGTGTTCGTTTATCATAGTTTTTTCAATGTTTTGCGAACAGTGTGTTTTGAATCTGGTTTTTTTTATTTTTGAAAATCAGTTGGTTCTGTTTGTGGGAAGGTGGGGTTTTAAAAAAAATCTTTGTCACATATTTTGAAAAATTTAATAGTGAGTGGTTATGAATGATAGAGTGCTTTATGTAGTTTGGATTTTTTTTGGAGTGTTGTTTATTTTTTACGGACTAGTTTCGTACTTCGAAGATCTTGTTTCGAGTGTGTATAAAATCGAAGCAATTCCGGTATTAATCAGTTTGAAGTTTGTAAATTATGGAATTGTGTCTTTATTCACAGGAACAAAGGTGTATTATCGTTCAGGGCATCCGGCTGTTTATGTAATAGCTCTTGCATTGTGGATTCCGCTAATGGTTGTATCTCTTTATTTGGCGAATTTTTTTGATTTAGCTCCGGCTCAAGAAGTTAGTTTCTGGATTTTTGATCTGGCGTTGTATCTGCCCATTTTGTTATCTCTAAAAAATATGAAGGATTGTGGTTTTGTGTCGGGCTATGGGGTTTATTTTGACAAAATCAAGCAAAAGTGGTTTTTTATGTTGATGCAAGGGTTTTTGTTGTTTACTCTACTCTTGTTAGTTTCCAAATTGCTCTCTTAGCCTTTGGGATTCTTTATATTTGTTCGGTGTGTTACTTCTTGTTTTAACAAAGGCTATTTCTTTATTTTTGCCTTGCAAATTAATACATTTATGCAGAATCTTCGCACGCATTTGTTACGGTGGTTTTTGGTGTCGGTTGGGGTGTTGTTGAGCGTTTTTGTGTTTTCACAAAAAAATGATAAGCAAATAATTCCTCTTGATGCATCGAAGAAGAATGCCGATGGTTTTGACCGTTATTTGAAGCTATTGGCAGATTTTCAAAGAAATTCTCCAAAGGATTATCGGTGGAATGCAATTGTTGATTTTGTTATTGATTATGATCAGAAAGGACTTTTTATTAGGTCTGATGATATCTTAATCAGCCCTTTGGCGCATTATAAATCGTTTCCTGTTTCACGTTTTTTTCAGCCCGATCAGTTGTCGTTTGAAGTGCGTCATGCTGCTCAAAATGGAGCATTTTCGGATTCTTATTTGTTTGAGCATGTTGATCTTGTAGATGCTAAATTGCCATTGTGCTTTATTGAAGATTTGAAAAATGAGCCGTCGAATACTATTGAGATTCGAAAAGTGAAGGCGCATTACAACGAAGAGAGTTTTGCGAAATTTAAAGATTATTTGGCGCAAATTAATTTGCTTAACACTGACAAAACAAGCTTAGAAGTACATGCTTATACGATTCAAAATGTGAGTTTTGCTGAAGATTGGAAACTTCAAGAAGATCTTGACCGTCTCTGTGAGATAAATTATGCGGTATCTTTAATCAGTACCCGGTCTTATTATCAAAAATTGGCATTAGATACTTACGATCCCTATGCTTTTAAGTCTTTGTTAAATAATGTTGAGTTTCGAGTTAAATTGCTCAAAGGTGCATTGTTTGAGAAATATAATGATCTTGAAATCAGAGAGATGTTTAGCGAGTTGTTGGAGGGGTATATTCAAAGGATTTATCATTTGGAAGAACAAGAAGCGTATGCCGAGGCTTATGAACTTATTGCTGTGGCAAAAAGCTTGAAAGAATTTATAGAGATAGACGCTGACAAACAAAAACTTCTCGATAGCCTTGAGCGAAAGAACTCGAAAGCCTTGTTAGATGCTTACGTTGCTGTTGCTGATAAAGCAATTGAGCGCGATGTGGTTGCTTTGGCTGAAAACTATATCCGATTGCTTGATGAATGGCGGCAAAAACTTGATGTGAATTATACTGATGAATACCAACAGTTAGTCGCTCGTTTATACAATCATGTGTGTGAAAAAGCTGATAATTTGGCACGTGCAGGTCAATTCGCCTTAGCCGAAGATCATTATTTTATTGCTGATGATATTTATCAAAAATATGAATTGCCTCAGTATGCCAAGCACGCATGGAAGGAAGGTTTTTATCAGGGACAATATTCTGAATATCAGGACGAACCGGATGTTGAAGAGGGGAGTTTGTCTGTGTTGTATTGTGCAAAGCGTATTGAGCAATTCAATCAAAAAATAGATAAAGCTTTGATTAAGAAGCAAGCGTCTGATTTTTTGGGTCTTCGGAGAATATTGAGTGATGTTGTTGGTGATGAGTATGATATGATTGCTTGTGGATATGATGGTGTGTTGGCTTCTGAACTATTGTCGTCAGTTCAGCATCCCTTGGCGTATCAGGAAAAATTAATAGCTATTGATAAATTAATTACCGAAAAGAAATATGATTATGCTATCAATGAATATTTTCAGGCGGGAAATCTGTATTTTACCCACAGCTTGAAGGATGCCGGATTGTTTTTTGTTTCGCCACTCGAATTTGTTGAAAGCAGGCGAAATGCCGATTTAGAAATGGCACTTTTAAGTTATTTGATGGGAGTGGGAGAGTATAAGGTGGCTATTGATCTTGCAATGCGAATGTGTGATAAAAACTATAAAAATGATCATTTTTTTGAACAAATAGAGCTTTTGGGGGCTCGGTGTGCCATGCAAGATTCCGAGAATGGTGAAGAGTATCACCAAGCATTGGCAAAGTATTCATTTCAGTCTGAATACATCAATTATTTTAAAAAAGGCTTTGAAACTATGTGGAATATGAATTAATTCTATGTTTTTTTTATGCTTATTCTTACATTTGTTAAATTATTGGAATAATTAAAATTAGTATATGAAACAGGCAACGTCTGAGATAAATATTAATACAAATGATGGGGTGGTTAAAGTTCACCTTCATAATCTCAGGCTTGGTTATAAAATTTAAAACACATGAAAAGGAATCTTTTGTTGATCAGTAATTCAACGAATGCAGGAGAGGAGTATCTTGCATGGCCAAGAGAGCATATTAAGAACTATTTGAATGAATTTGGCGTAAAAAAAGTTTTATTTGTGCCTTTTGCCGGAGTCGGTTTGGCGGATGAGAGTCTTGAAAAGTCATTTGATGTTTACGAAGAGCGTGTAGCTTCTGTTTATAAAGAGTTAGGTTTTGAGCTTGAGTCTGTACACAAATTTGATAATCCGGTGGATGCTGTGAAAAATGCTGAAGCTGTGGCTGTTGGTGGTGGTAATACGTTCCATTTGTTTGCAATGATGCACGACTTAGGTTTGATGGAGGCTGTTAAACAAAGAATAAATGAAGGAATGCCGTATATGGGCTGGAGTGCCGGTTCTAATGTTGCGTGTCCAACGCTGAAAACAACCAACGATATGCCGATTACCGAGCCGTCAAGTTTTAATGGTATGGGCGTTGTTCCATTTCAAATCAACCCTCATTATTTAGATGTAAACCCTGAAGGGCATGGCGGTGAAACACGCGAACAAAGAATTGATGAATTTACCAAAGTAAATCGAGAAATGTATGTTGTTGGTCTTCGCGAAGCATGCTTGTTGCGTGTAACAGACGACAATATATCTCTTGTGGGAAGTCGTCCGCTTAGAATTTTTAAATATGGTCAAGAACCTTTTGAAGTGTCAAGTGAAAGCGATTTGAGTTTTCTTATCTGAGATTATAAAAATTAAGCGTTGTCTTGCTGAAACAAGCGTCTCAGCATAAGATTGAAGTTTTGTAAAGTGTGTTCGGAACATTTTAACTTCGGACTTTCGGAGATGCGGAAATAGGGATTTATTAATCAAAAAGGCTGTTTGAAATTTTTCAAACAGCCTTTTTTTGCTTCTGTCAAAGCAACTCAAAGTGAATTTACAGCATCTAGTTATCGTAGATTTGAGATGTTAGAAAATATATACAAATTAAAAAAAATAAGTATGAAATTTAAGAAGTTATTTTTGAGAGGTTTGTTAATGTTTGGTGTGATTGGATTTGCACTGACGATAAGTGTTGGGAACGAACCCTACCATGTTGATTATGTTCCGGTGTTGATGCATCGTGATGTCTTGGAAAAATCCATTAGATATGAAGAAGCTAAAGCGATTCAAAACCCCGGAAAGATATATTTTAAGGACGACTATATTTTTATTAATGAACAAGATAGGGGTGTTCATGTGATCGATAATCATGATCCTATGCGTCCTCAGAATGTTGGTTTTATCAATATCCCGGGAAATAGAGATATGGCTATGAAGGGTAATGTTTTGTACGTAAACAGTTCGGTTGATTTGGTCTCGATTGATGTTTCAAGTTTTGAACGTCCGGTTATTAAAGATCGGGTTGTAAAGGAATTTCCGGAGCTTACTCCTCCCGGTTATGATTATGTGCCTAATGAGTTTACGGAAAATAGTAGACCTGAAAATACTGAAATAATTAGATGGGAAAAACGTAAATAGGAAAAAATAAAACAGATCATATATGATATAAATATTGAAATATAGTACGGAAGGTTAAATTCTATTGGTATTTCATAGATGGTCATAAAATGTAAGAATATGAAAAATACAAATATATTATTGATTGTTTTTTTAATTGTTTTTGTTGGAGGATCTTGTACGAAAAGTGATTCGGTATCTCCCGGTATTGGAGCAGATAGTTCTGATGTTGGTGTGGGTGGTTCAACGGCTTGCTTTACAATTGTGGGTGATCATTTGTATACTGTTGGTCGCAATGAGATGCACATTTTTGATATTAGTGATGAAAATAAAATCGAACGTAAAGGGCAGAAGTATTTATCATGGAATGTTGAAACAATATTTCCGTTTAATGATCTTTTGTTGGTGGGAACAATGCAAGGTGTGCAAATCTATTCCATAGATGCTGCGCCTTCGAATCCGGAGCTGCTTGGTAAATTCAGGCATGTTACGGCGTGTGATCCGGTAGTTGCGGAAGGGAATTATGCTTATGCCACAATAAGAGAAGACTCTTGGTGTGGAGGTGGTCGAAATGCACTTTTTATACTGGATATTAGCAATCCTGTTGACATTGTGAAACTGAAAGAAATAGGTCTTGATAGCCCTAAAGGGTTGGGTGTTAGGGATAATTTTTTATATGTTTGTGATTCAGGCTTGAAGGTATATAACGTAGAAAATCATCAAGATCCACTTTATGTTAGGAAATATGATATTGATTGTCATGATGTTATACCTGTAGATGATGTCTTGTTTGTAATTGGTAAGAATGGTTTTTATCAATACAGAATCGAAGGTGATAATTTAGAGTTATTAAGTACAATTTTAGTCGAAAAAAATAAATAATTATGAAGCGTTTATTACTTAGTCTTATTTTGGTTTTTGGTGTTGTTTTTGTTTACGCTCAAGTTGGTAAATCAAATGAAGATAGAACATTAGGAGTGTATTTTACACCTCAATATTTGGTGCAGAATGGTATTCGATTTGATCTTGAGAAGAATATAGGAAATGGTATGGGGGCTGTTGTTGTTGCTCCTAGTGTATATTTACGAAAAAAAGATAGAGAGTCAGGTTTGTATCCGTATACTGAACTATTTGGTGCGAGTCTTTGGTTGGAGTACAAGCATTATTTGACAGAACGAAGAATAACGTATCTGTCATTAGGACCTAATTTTATGTTCAATTATTCCAAATATAAGGAGAATGATTGGGTAGATGATGGTAGTGAGATGGTCTACCGTCTTAAAGAGTTTGATCAAAATGTATACCGAGTTGGTATGAATGCGACGATTGGCTTGAATTTTGAAGTTATTGAGAAAGTACGAGTTGACTTGTTTGGCGGCTTTGGATTTCGATATGCTTTTATAAATTCGGACAATGTAAATGGGAAAATTTATATGAATGATCACTTCTTTGAGCCTGCTTATACCGGGACAATGTTGATTGGGGGAGTGAAATTTGGAGTCAATTTGTAAAACAAAAAACTAAATCTGAAAAAAGGACTGTTTTATTTTCTTGAGACAGTCCTTTTTGTTTTTGTAAAAAAACGAAAAACCCCTTGAAAATAGAAAATTTCCAAGGGGTTTTTTGTGATCCCGGCAGGACTCGAACCTGCGACCCGCAGCTTAGAAGGCTGCTGCTCTATCCAGCTGAGCTACGAGACCATCATAACTTGCTCGAAAGCGAGTGCAAATGTATAAAAAAATCTTTTAAATAAATAAATATCACACAAATTTTTTAAAAATTAATGTGTCTCATTCTGTTCGATATAAAATTACTGCTCGGCATCTTCAAGCGTAAATACACAAACAGAGCCTTATGACAAAGACTTTGCCGTGTTTGCTTAAAAATTTTTGATTTCTTAGTGCTAATACCTACACCACAATTATCCGTTTATAACCCAGTTTGCAAACAGAATCGAAAGTGCTATTGCAATAACAATAAACCAAAAATAATGCGTTGGTGTTAATTTAGCTTTTGGGTTTGGTTCCATTTCATTTAGCTTTTCTCCCTGCAAATATAATAATTTATGTAGATATTGAGTTATTTGTTAGTTTTGCGTAGCATAATATTTAAAGAGCTAGGAGTTTGTTTTATGATGACTGTACGAGATTCTCATTCATTAAAGATCGCTAAGAAAACCAATTATGAACTTATAGAGATTCTGAATAATAAGGAAAAATTTAAGGATGAGATTTTACTGCTTACCATTAAAGAAATGGATAATAGGGGCTTAACACATCCCTCCTTGGATGAATTGAAGCAACAACTTATTTCTGAAGATGAGAATAGCGACTTTCGGGAGCGAAAAGAAGACCAAGAAAAAAAAGGATTGAAGGATTTGGATAGTTTACCGAAGTTGTATAGCAATGTTACCATTTATCTTTTTTCTGTATTTTTTGGCGTGTATTTTGGGGGAATTTTATTTATTCTCAATTTGAAAGCAGCTAAAGCAAAGGGGATTTGGGAGGTGATAGCATTCGTTATACTTTATATGATGGTGATGATAACTTTTCTGCAAACTCAGGGTTCGTATGATGTTTTGTTGGTGTTTTTTATGAATGCAATTGGAGGTGTGATTCTAAATACCTTGTTTAAGCAACGATTTTTATCGCATGTGAAAATTTTTGAGAAACGAAACGGCTTTTACCCATTGCTTGTAGGTATGTTGGTTATGAGTGTAATAATGTTTCTTCTTGGAGGAGCTGCTGCGGCATAAAAGCTTTCTTTAGCTCATGACTGTGATAAGGCATGGAAGCAACTACTTTTTTTTAAGCTCAAACATTTAATAATATTACTTGTTGAAAATTTAACCCACAAACAAAATACAATGGATACTTCAAAATATAAACAAAAAGAAAACGTACTGAAAGATTATAAATTAGCTTATTTAAGTCGCCAAATTAGTCTCCTTGGTAGGAGAGAGGTGTTGACGGGAAAGGCTAAATTTGGAATTTTAGGTGATGGAAAAGAAATCCCTCAATTGGCACTTGCCAAAGTGTTTAGAAATGGTGATTGGCGGTCAGGGTATTATCGAGATCAAACATGGATGCTTGCTTCCGGAATTGTAAGTCCCGAAGAATTGTTTTCACAGCTTTATGGTGATACCGATTTATCCATGAATAAATCATCCGGAGGTCGTTTAATGAACAATCACTTTGCAACAGCCAATATTGATCAAGATGGAAAGTGGTTAAACTTGATGAAGCAAAAAAACTCGTCCAGTGATATTTCTCCAACGGCAGGTCAAATGCCTCGCTTGTTGGGTTTGGCGCAAGCTTCAAAAATTTACCGAAATGTTGAAGCCTTAAAAACTAAAACCAAATTTTCGGACAACGGATCGGAAATTGCTTTTGGGACTATCGGTGATGCGTCTACTTCCGAAGGACATTTCTATGAAACGATCAATGCGGCAGGCGTACTTCAAGTGCCTATGCTAATGTCTGTTTGGGATGATGGTTGGGGAATTTCAGTTCCGAAAAAATATCAAACTACCAAAGCTGATATATCGAAGGTGTTGGCAGGCTTTGAAGCAAAGGACGGTGATGCAGGTTATAAATTCTTTAAGGTGAAGGGATATGACTATCAGGCGTTGTGTGAGGTGTATGAGGAAGCTGCTGCTTATTGTCGCGAGCACCATGTGCCTGTGTTGGTTCATGTTACCGATTTAACACAACCACAAGGGCATTCTACTTCAGGTTCTCACGAACGCTATAAAAGCGCGGAGCGTTTGCAATGGGAGAAAGATTATGATGGAATCAAAATGTTTAGACAGTGGATTCTTGACGAAGCTATTGCGAATGAAGAAGAAATTGAGGCTATTGAGAAAGAAATGACTCAAGAAGCCAAGGCTGCGAAAAAGAAAGCGTGGAATAATTATATAAAGCCTATCAAAGCGAAGCAAAAAGAACTTCTTACGGCTATAAATATCAGTACCTGCGGTTGTGCTGAAACTCCTAAAATGAAAGAGTTGGTGAAGGAATTGGAGGGTAATAGGGAGCCTACATTGAAAGATATTATGTCTGTCGGAAAGAAAATTCTTCGAGTTTTATCCGATTCTTGCGTGAAAGATCCCGATAATTCTTTGAAGAAAAACGTTACCGTTTGGATGAATAACAATATGGCGATTTATCAGGAGTTGTATTCTTCTAATTTGTGGAGTGAAACACCGAAAGCTGTTGCAAATGTTAAGGAAGTTAAGCCTGAATATGCTGATAATGCTCCTTTAGTTCCGGGTCGTGAAGTGCTTAAAGCGAATTTTGAAAAGATTTTTGAACGCCATCCGGAGGTGCTGATTTTTGGTGAGGATGTTGGTAAAATTGGAGGTGTCAATCAAACTTTAGAAGGAATGCAAGAAAAGTTTGGTTCGTTGCGTGTTTCCGATACCGGTATTCGTGAAGCTACCATCATCGGGCAGGGTATTGGTATGGCAATGCGAGGGCTTCGACCAATTGCTGAAATTCAGTATTTTGACTATCTGATGTATGGACTTCAATTGATGAGTGATGACCTTGCAACTTTGCAATATCGAACACGCGGGCAGCAAAAAGCACCACTTATCGTCTCAACACGAGGACACCGATTGGAAGGAATTTGGCATTCCGGCTCGCCACTGAGCATGGTTATCAATTCTATTCGTGGTGTTAATGTGCTTGTTCCTAGAGATATGACACAGGCAGCCGGATTCTACAATACAATGATGCGCGCTGATGAGCCGGCACTGATTATTGAACCGCTCAATGGATATCGATTGCGCGAAAAGATGCCAACGAACATCGGTGAATATACAATCCCTCTCGGAGTTCCGGACATCTTGAATGAGGGTGATGATGTCACTCTGGTAACTTACGGTTCTTGTGTGAAAATTGCTATTGATGCAGTGAAACAGTTGGAAGAATTTGATATTCATGTTGAACTTATAGATGTTCAAACGCTGTTGCCGTTCGATAAGAAGAAAGTAATTGTTGAATCTTTGAAGAAAACCAATAAGGTAGTGTTCTTTGATGAGGATGTTCCGGGCGGAGCTACAGCTTACATGATGAAGAAGGTGGTTGAGGATCATGAAGGGTTCTATCATTTGGATTCGAAGCCTGTAACAATTACCGGACAAGCCCATAGAGCTGCTTACAGTACGGATGGTGATTATTTCTCTAACCCAAATGCGGAAGATGTTTTTGAAACAATCTACGATATGATGCATGAGTATAATCCGAGCAAGTTCCCGAAAATGTTTAATTTTGATATGATCAAAAAGAAATATAACGGATAAATGATGAGAGATAAAGGTTGCTGACTGACGGGAAGCAACCTTTTTTTATTTTTGTGCTTTTAAATTATTGCAGCTATGATGACTTGGGAAAACTTGCTTCGACCAACCAGATTTGGTTTGGAAGAGAGAATTATAAATGATGAAAATATGCAGCGCTCACAATTTCAGCGCGACTATGATCGCTTAATTTTTTCTTCTCCTTTTCGTCGATTGCAAAATAAAACTCAGGTTTTTCCGCTACCCGGAAGTGTTTTTGTTCATAATCGGTTGACACACAGTTTGGAGGTGGCTTGTGTCGGACGTTCCTTGGGGAATATGTTGTCGTGGAAGTTGAAAAGTGAACGAGCTGTTAAAGATGTTCCTCTGCTCGACGAGATTGGAACAATAGTGTCAACGGCATGTTTGTGTCATGATTTGGGCAATCCTCCGTTTGGTCATTCGGGAGAGAAAGCAATTTCGGACTATTTTCGGGAAAATGAAAACGGTTTTATAGGTGAAGGATTGAGTGATGCGCAACGTGCTGACCTCGCTAATTTTGAAGGAAATGCAAATGCCCTACGCTTGATAACCAACCAATTTCAGGGACGAAGAAAGGGAGGATACGCGCTTACGTATTCTACAATTGCGGCTCTTATAAAATATCCTTGGGGTAGTGAAGAGCGAACAAAAAAAGGAAAGTACGGCTATTTTGATTCTGAAAAAGTGACCTTTCACAAAATTGTTGACCATCTCCGGATGTATCACAACAAAGAGGTCTGTAGGGTGGTGAGGCATCCTTTGGTTTATTTGGTTGAAGCTGCCGATGACATTTCTTATCTGATTATGGATATTGAGGATGCTCACAAATTAAATATTCTTTCCTATGCCGAAACCAAAGACTTGTTGTTAAGCTTCTTTAGAGCCGGTGATTCCGGCAAGATGATGGGGAAGATTGAAGAGGTTTTTCAAACTGTCACGGATGAGAACGAGCAAATAGCTTATTTACGAGCGGTAGTTATCAATCTTTTAACAAATCAAGTCATCAATGTTTTTCTTCAGAGATATGAGCAAATCATGAATGGTGATTTGACCAATAGTCTGGTTGATAATCTTGATACCGGGTTGCGGTCAGTCTTGAAGTATTGTCGCGACCTCTCTTTTCAACGGATTTATAACCATCACTCCGTGAAGGAAATAGAGCTGTCGGGGTATAAAGTTTTGGGAAATTTGATAAAGGAATTTTCCAGTGCAGTCATGAATCCTAACACACATTATTATGAAAGCTTGTTAGCCATTGTTCCTCAGCAGTATGATATTTATAATGAGGATAAGTATGAGCGATTGAGGGCTGTTGTCGATTTTGTTTCCGGTATGACTGATGTTTATGCTTTAGATCTGTACCGTAAGATTAACGGCATAAGCATGAGTAACTATGTGTAAATAAAGATGTGTGCTTCTGATTATTTTTACTTTTGCAGGCTAAAATAAAGGAGGATGTTAACAAGAGGTTTGGTCTTATCAGATAAAGAACGATTTGCATGTAGGCTTCATACTGCTTATTCGGGAATTGAAGGACTTGTAGCGGGAGTTATTGCTTTGAACGAATTTGTTTTGGTGAAAAGTCTGCTGGGGTCTGATTACCAAATAGCAGTTTTGACCCAGTTTAGTACTGTCGTGCTTCTTTTTTCGGTGATTTTTAACTATTTCATTAAGCGAGTTAAAGATAAAAAGAAAATGTTGAGGATTGTTGCGTTGGTTACGCGATTGCCTTTGTTTTTGTTTGTGTTTTTTCCTGTGACATCTTCGGAATACATGTTGAGTGGGTATTATCCTTATGTTTTTTTAGGCGTTTTTTTAGTTTATTTTTCGGCTCAGCCACTCATTTTGCCTGTTATTAACCTGATGCTAAAAAATACATATACGCATGATAATTTTGGGAAATTATTTAGTAGAGCCTCATCATTTAATAAGTTTGTAACTCTTGTGTCAACCTTTGCTTTTGGGGTGATGCTTGATTATGATATGTATTCTTTTAAATATGTTTATCCTGTTATTGGTGTTTTGGCGTTGTTATCTATTTTTATTTTGTCAGGAATTCCTTACGAGTTAAAAGATGTTGTTGAGGAGCGAAAACGAGGTGTTGTTGAGCTGCTTCAATCTTCTTATAATGATGTTGTGAAGGTTTTAAAAACAGATAAGCCGTACATGCACTTTGAGCTTGGTTTTATGCTGTATGGGTTTGCTTGGCTGTCTACAATTGCGGTTATTGCAATCTATTTTGTGAAGGTTTTGGATGTAAATTATACCTCGGTAGCGTTTTATAAAAACGGATACAACATCATCGCGATCGTTATTTTACCATATTTTGGGAAACTTTTGGGCAAAACTGATCCTCGAAAATTTGCCGTTATCACCTTTAGCTCTTTAATGATGTATCTTGTTTTTATGGCATTGACAGAGTATTACCCTGCATCTTTTGAGTTTTATGGAATTAAGGTGTATTATAGCCTAATAATGTCTTATTTGTTCTATGCAGTGTTTGCTGCAACGATGGCTTTGTTGTGGTTTATAGGGTCTGCGTACTTCTGTAAAGATGAAGATGCAGCGTTGTATCAGAGTGTGCATCTGACACTTACGGGTCTTCGGGGTGCTTTTTCGACAATTATTGGTGTTTTTTTCTATGAATTAATCGGATTTACTTATACCTTTGTGGTGGCAATAGTTGCGCTTTTATTGTCTGTGTTGTTGATGATATATTCGTACACGCATAGTAAAGTGTGATTTGTCGTTGCTAAATATAAATGTATTTTGCTCAAATTTCAGAGCTTTTTGATTATTGTAAAGTTTATGAATATTGGGCTTGTTGATAAAGAGTTGAAAACTTTAGAGATTTAAATGTAATTACTATAATTTTTTCTCTATTTTTACTTACCAATATGAAAAGATTGTTAATATTTGTTTCGGTACTGTTGATTTGTGTTTCTAGTTATGGGCAACGCAGTGGAAGGTATGATACTACCTTCCTTCGTATCAGTGATGTTAAAAGTAGAGTTGATAGAGCTGTTGGATGGGCTAATCAAGGAAATGGTAAATGGGAAAGTGGGGAAAATAAAATTCCTTATATCCTCACTGAGCGTGAAATATTAGCTATTCAAAAGAATTCTTTGGATAAGGATGAAGGTCGTCGTAATGCTCAAAGTGGAAAGGCTAAGGTTGAGTCTCGAAAGTTGGGGCGCGATAATTTTAAGTCTTTTGAAATGCGAGAGGTTGTTATAAAAGAACAACTGTACAAGATTTTTATCATTAAGAAATTAGAAGGTGAGTTTGAGTTCCCTGTGATCGGTGAAGGTTTTCGAACCAAAGATGTTATGGAATATTATGTCTTCAAGGCTTCCAAGCTTGATGAGATGTTCCCTCAACATTTCGAGTATGACCGTCCGTACATGGTGAGCCTTAATGCTTTTACCAGTGGCGTGATTCCTTATTATGAGGACAAAGATTATATACGCTTGATTAGTACTAAAATTCAAACCAGTGTATATAAAAGTCAAGCTGCAGGTTATAGTATTACAAACTTGATCATTGCGCTTGAGCCTGTTATCTTTCATGGTAAGAAGCTGATGAGGTTTAATTTTATTCGTTCTTACCCTAAGAAATATGTATTTAAAAATTATGCTTTTGAGCAGAATGCACAAGAATTGTTTGATCACTTTTATTATGAAATGGATCTCAATGAGTTTAGAGATTTTATGGGAAAAAAGAATCCTGCACTCAATTTTGATATTGATCCTGTCGACTTTGAAGGTTGGTATCAAAGAGGTCTGTATCAATATGAATATGGTGATTACTACGGTGCAATAGAAAGCTTTGATGAGGCATTAAGAATATGGCCTAGTTGTGATTTGTTTATGCTTTATGCTCAAAGAGCTAATGCAAAGCATAAAATATGTGACTTCCATAGTGCCATCACAGATTATAATACAGCCCTTAGTCTTAACCCTAAGCAACCTGATGAATATGAAACATGGGTGCGGTCGTATTATAACAGAGGTGTTTCCAAGTACAACTTGAATGATGTTTATGATGCTTGTATTGATTGGGAAAAAGCACGCAAAATGGGTTTAGAAGATGCTGAATTAATGATCAATTATTATTGTAGATAGGGATAATTATGATTTTATTTTCGAAAAAATATATTTTAGTAGTGTTGTCTATGCTGATGTTTTCTTCAGTGATGGCGCAACGTTCAGTGGGTACTAGTTCAGAAATGAAAGCTGAAGATCCTAGTTGGTATATCGGTGCCGGTGTTGGCTTCAATCAGTTCTATGGAGAAGCTAGTGATCGTAATTTCTTTCAGAAATTTCGTGATGGTCAGACAAGATTTGCGTTTGCATTTTTGGCTGGAAAGGATATAAAGCCTTGGCTCTCCATTCAATTGGAAGTAATGCGCGGTAATCTTCGATCTTACCGAAATACTTTTTCAGATGGTCGTCCTGCGGATTTGATGTTCCGAACAACAAACTATCTCGAACTGGGTGTGATCGCTAAGTATTATTTTCTCAAAACTTATGCGAATGATGTTTATTATAAATTAGACCCTTATATCTTCACCGGTCTTACTGTTTCCAGTTGGGTGGGTGACTTGTATGACACCAGAGGAGGTGTTGATGTGCGTATCGATAACAGAAATCAAGGAATTGGTGTCGCTCCGACTGTTCCGCTGGGTGTTGGTCTGCGCTACAAGGCTACTCCGAAAATATCATTATTTGGTGAAGCAAGTCTTCGATTTGTTACTTCTGACTTGGTGGATAGAATGGTAGCTAACGGTTATGATATGCCTGTTCATGCTCGCGTTGGAATTGCATACCATTTTGGAACACGTTCTCGTGTACGAGGTCGAGTAGTAAAGAACAAACGTTTGGATTGTTGTACCAAAGAAAAAATGGATTGCAAAGATAAGGGTGATGTTGACCTTATAGAGTATGATCAACCTGTTTCAATGCGTAAGGTAGTGGAGGAAAGTTCGCAAACTACAAATTCAACCATTTCTCCGGACGTTTTACGAAATATTATATCAGGTGAATGTTCTCAAACACAGACTTATGTTTCTTCAACTCCGGTTTACACAGAGCCTGTGGTTTATTCAGAGCCTGTTTATTCAGAACCCGTAGTTTATTCGGAGCCTGTTTACTCTGAACCGGTTTACTCCGAACCTGTTTATTCAGAATCAACTTACTCTGCACTTGAATATCGGGTGCAAGTTTTGGCAGCAAGCAATCCTCAAAGTATGGCTGCTCTGAAAGCGAAATATCCTTCAGGTTATGAGCTCTATGAAAGTTATTCTAATGGAATGTATAAATACTCTTTGGGACCTTTCGGTACTTACAGCGATGCTGTGCGATTTAGTGATCAACTGAATAGTTCGGGTATTTATGACTCTTTTATCGTAGTTTTTAGAGATGGTGTTCAGGTGAAACTTACATCGGATATGAAATATTAATTGATATTAAATAATTAAAAAAAAGTCTGGATGTTTTAAGCGTCTGGACTTTTTTATATGTTGTTGTATGGATAGAGATCAATTGCGGAATAAGATTCATGAAGTAATATTTGAGGCTGATACAAAAGCTGGTCTCCGTTTTGATATTATTCTTCTGATTCTGATTGTGTTAAGTGTGATTACTGTAATTATTGACAGTGTTATTGTGATGCACGATCGATACGGTTCTTTTTTATTGATAGCCGAATGGGTTTTTACGATTCTTTTTACTATCGAATATGGTCTTCGTATTTTTTCTGTAAAAAAACCGTTTAAATATATTTTTAGTTTTTATGGTATTATTGATTTTTTATCTATTCTACCTTCTTACATTAGTGTTTTTATTCCGGGCTCTCAGTTTTTTCTTCTCATCCGAACGTTGAGAATCCTTCGAGTATTTCGAATACTTAAATTGATGCGTTATGTCAAAGCATCTCGTATTATTTTGCTCTCATTGCGCGAAAGTCGTTATAAAATTTCTGTGTTCTTGGGCTCGGTCATGGTGATTGTTACAATTATGGGTTCAATCATGTACCTTATTGAAGGTCCGGACAATGGATTTCGCTCGATTCCTCAAAGCATGTATTGGGCTATTGTTACTTTAACAACTGTTGGTTATGGTGATATTGCTCCTCAAACCTATTTGGGGCAGGCAATTGCTTCTGTGATTATGCTGTTGGGTTATTCCATTATTGCTGTTCCTACTGGTCTTATAACTTTGGAGATGAGTCATAATGTAGATAAAGCCAAAAATACCCAAGTGTGTCAAAATTGCCATTGTGGGAAGCACGATGATGACGCTAAATATTGCAAATATTGTGGGGAGAAGTTGCATTAGAACTTTTCAAACACTCCCAATCCAAATAGTGCATAGTCATATTTGATGGGATCTTCGGCATCAAATGTTTTTAACTTTTCTGTCAGTTCGTCGGCGGCTTTCCAATCGTTCGATTTTCTTGTGAGCAGCCCTAATTTTCGGGCACTTGATGCCGAATGAACATCGAGTGGGATTATTAGGGAGTTTGGCTTTATGGATTTCCAAATGCCAAAATCTACGCCATGTTTGTCTTTTCTGACCATCCATCGCAAAAACATGTTGATTCGCTTTGCTGCCGAGCCTTGCTTGGGGTTCGCAAGGTGTTTTAAAGTTCTTTGCTGAGGATTGTTTTCAATGAAGTTTGTTCTGAAATTACTGATGATCTCTTTGGTAGATAGTTGCGGATCTTGGACAAAAAAGCTTTCTAAATCCTTATAATTTTTGTAGATAAAGTGCATTTGTTGGATGAAATATTTGATGTCATCGGGTTGAAAAGTGCGATATTTAAAGTGTTCGAATATTTTTAAATCACTTTTCTCGAAATTTAAGATAAAATCCTGAGGTGCATTGTCCATAAGGTTCATGAGCTGAAATCCTGATTTAAGAATTGCTTTTCTGTTCCCCCACGAGATGGTTGCTGTAAGAAATCCGGCAATTTCTCTATCGGCTTTGTGCGTGAAGCTGTGCGGGACGGCTATTGGGTCTGAGGCGATAAATTCGGGGCTGTTGTACATTTCCACTTTTCTATCAAGAAATTCTTTTATTTCGCAGTCGTTCATTGTGTGCTAATTGTGTATGGATTTAAATACTACAAAAAAACCCGACGCAGTTGATTGACATCGGGTTTTAGATTATTAATAATTCTACAAATTATTTCTTTTTCAAAATCTCCATTCCTCTGGTGATTGCTTTTTCATTCATCGGAATCAGGTGATGATAACGCTCAGGAAGCGATTTTTTAAGACCTAGAATGACATTTTCCAATTTTACGATCGGTTTAGCTTTCATGTATCCACCAAGGACGATCATGTTGAACACTTTATTCATCCCCATAGCACTTGCTTCGGCAGCTGCTTCAATGGTGTAAATGTCAATATCAGTTCTGCTTGGGTGTTTTGTTATACCGTTTGGATCATAAATCAATACACCACCCGGCTTTACTGAATCTTCAAATTTGTCCATTGATTGCTGATTTAGAATAATCGCAGTGTCGTAGGCTGTTAGCGAAGGAGAGCTGATTCTGCTGTCGCTAAGGATAACTGTCACGTTTGCTGTACCACCACGCATTTCAGGTCCGTAAGCAGGCATCCAACTTACTTCTTGATCTTGCATGATTCCTGAGTATGCAAGGATTTTACCCATTGAAAGTACACCTTGTCCACCAAATCCGGCAATAATTAATTCTTCTGTCATGGTTTTAAAATTTTTATTATTTAACGACTTCAGGAACTTTAATGTCACCTAATGGATAGAATGGGAACATATTTGCTTCCATCCATTTATTTGCTTTCGTAGGTGTCATCTTCCAGCCGGAGTTACAGTTTGAAACAATTTCTACAAATGTTGTTCCACCATTTTTCATTTGGATGTCAAAAGCTTTTCTAATGGCTTTTTTTGTTTTTCTAACATTTGCAGGTGTATGCACGGCTTGACGAGTTACGAAGCTAACACCGGGTAATTGCGCTATAAGTTCTGTGATTTTTAGCGGGCTACCCATTGACGACAGTTCACGTCCATACGGTGAAGTAGCTGTTCGCATTCCTTCAAGTGTTGTAGGAGCCATCTGACCACCGGTCATTCCGTAGATACCATTGTTTATAAATATTATTGTAATATTTTCGCCACGGTTACATGCGTGAATAGTTTCTGCAGTACCAATTGCAGCCAAATCGCCATCACCCTGATAGGTAAATACTAACTTTTCGGGAAATACTCGTTTAATACCTGTTGCAACAGCCGGTGCACGACCATGCGCTGCTTGCTGCATATCAATATTCATAAAGTCATAAGCCAATACTGAACATCCCACCGGAGCAATACCAATGGTTTGCTCACCAAGTCCCATTTCCTCAATGACTTCCATTGTAACACGGTGTGCAGTACCATGACCACAACCGGGACAGTAACTTAAGACATTATCTGTCATAAGTTCTGTTTTCTTATATACTAGATTTTCTGGTTTTTTGATATCTATATCTAATTCTGCACCCATAACTAACCTCCGATAATTTTTTGTTCAAGAGCTTCAAGAATTTCTTCCGGTGAGTGAATCATTCCGCCAAATCTACCGAAATGTTCTACTTTACATTTTCCGTCTGCAGCAAGTTTTACATCTTCAACCATTTGTCCTGCACTCAACTCAACAGATAGCATACCTTTTACTTTGCCTGCTAATTCATTGATTTGCTTTTTCGGGAATGGCCATAATGTAATAGGACGAAGAAGCCCTACTTTGATGCCTTTTTCTCTTGCAAGTTGAATACTTTTCTGACAAATACGTGATGAAGAACCGTATGCAACGAAGATGTATTCTGCATCCTCACATTCTATCATTTCATAACGTACTTCTTTTTCTTCCAGCTCACGATATTTAGCTTGCAGCTTATGGTTGTGTGCTTCTTGGCGTTCCGACTTTAACTCCAGAGAAGTAATAATGTTTCTTTCTCTATCTTTTTTCTTACCGATTGTTGCCCAAGGGAAATCTTTTGCAATTTCTTCTTCAGTTCGTCTTGGTCTTTGTTCGCCAAGTTCAACTCTTTCCATCATCTGACCAATAAGACCGTCAGAAAGAATCATTGCCGGATTTCTGTATTTTTCGGCAAGATCAAACGCATCACCAAGATGGTCATACATTTCCTGAACCGAAGCCGGTGCAAATGTGATTAATCTGTAATCACCATGTCCACCACCCTTAACAGTTTGAAAATAATCTGCCTGTGAAGGCTGTATTGTTCCAAGACCGGGACCGCCACGAACTACGTTAACTACAACGCATGGTAACTCGGCACCGGCAATGTAACTTAACCCTTCCTGCATCAAACTAATACCGGGACTAGATGAAGAGGTCATAGTTCGCTTACCTGCACCCGCAGCTCCATAAACCATGTTAATGGACGCAACTTCACTCTCTGCTTGCAATACTACCATACCGGTACGCTTTTCAGGTCGTTCCAGCATTAAGTATTCCATCACCTCAGATTGTGGAGTAATAGGGTAGCCATAGTAGCCATCTACACCTGCACGAATCGCAGCTTCTGCAATGGCTTCGTTACCCTTCATTAATCTAATTTCTTTCTTCATTATGAGGTATGATTTTAATTGGACACTACAATTTTACTTTATAAACAGTGATAACTCCATCCGGACAAACAATCGCACAGTTAGAACAACCTATACAATTATTATTGATTTTTTCCATATAATGGTATCCTTTGCCGTTCACACTTTTTGCCATTGCTATTACATCCTTAGGGCATGCATCTATACATACTTCACATCCCTTACATCTTTCGATGTCAACATCAATGTCTCCTTGAATTTTTGCCATAAAATGAAAAATTTTAGTGTTTAAATAAAAATTCTTGCACCCACGAAAGTATACAATTTATTCCAATCTGGCGGTCGTTCAGCGATAAAGTTGCTGTTTAATATTCAATTTATTTGGATTCTAAATAGAGCCGATTCTGAATCATTGTCTTCCTTGTTTTGCTATGCTGAAAAATGGTCATTTTTATTTTTTCGTTGCGTTCGACCATAAAAAAAGCCCCGTGCAATGACGGAGCTTTTGTGTGCGCTGTATTTTTGGTGTTCGTTTACGCTTTATGGTCTTCGTGGAATTGTTTTAATCGTGCTTCAAGATCGCCAAATTGATCTTTTTGGATTAATGACGTACACGCTCTGATTCCTTCATGACGTTCGCTTCCGGTAATGGATAGTGAAATGGCACTGATACCATAATAAACAAGTTCGTTCAATAACTCAACGCCATCCATATTTGGGTATGCGAATGTGAAATAAAAACCATCGGCAATCGGGTTGTCTTCATCTTTGTCATACACGATATTGAAACCGTTCTCCGTGAAAAGCTTCTTCATAACTTTCGCTTTTTCGCCATATTCTTTTACTTGCTCAATAAAGTTGAAGTCTCCGTCATTCGCAGCTTTAAGGATTCCTGCCAAACCGTGTTGTGCCGAGTGTGAAGTTCCTGAACTTAGCGGATATAATGTTCCGAATACCATTGAATAACCAAATTGAGGGTTTGGATAAAAGGCTTTCAAGTCTTCAAAGTCTTTATTGTACAAGTTGTCGGAAATAACCATCATGCCGATTCGTTCTCCTGCGTAGCTGAATGATTTTGAACTTGATATAAATAATAGGTAATTGTCCGTATATTTAGCAACCGAAGGCTGGAATGGAGCAACTCCCGGCTTTGAGTAATCTTTTCTGAAATCCATGGCGAAGTATGCCAAATCTTCCATGATTACGACATCATATTTTTCAGCAAGCTCTGCAATGATTTTTAATTCTGAATCCGTGAAACAAATCCATGACGGGTTGTTCGGATTTGAATATAAGATTGAATGAATATGTCCTTTGGAAAGATATTCTTCCAATTTTTCTCTTAATGCTTCGCCACGGTAGTTGTACACATCAAATGATTCATACTTTAAACCAAGAACGTTGTGTTGCATTTTGTGAACAGGGAAGCCCGGATCAATAAATAATGTGGTGTCTCTATCTTTATAAATTCTACTCAATAACAGGAATGCGGCAAATCCTCCTTGCATTGAACCAACCGTCGGTATACATCCTTGAGGGTCTACGTCTATGTCGATGAAGTTTTTGACAAATCTTGAAATTTCATTTTTTAGTGTAGGAATACCTTGGATGTCCGGGTATTTTGCAGCTACACCATTTCTTAAAGCGTTAATTTGGCTTTCAATTCCTATTTCAGCAGCAGGAAGTCCCGGAATGCCCATTTCCATACGAATAAACCGCTCTCCACTAGCCTTTTCAATTTCATCTACTAATTTTTTGATTTCACGTATCGTCGCTTTCCCTACACTGGGAAGTTTACTTTCCTTAATTTTCTCAGTAACAATGTCGTAGTTGATTGGCGTGTTTTTCATTTTGTTATATTTTTTGTCTTAATATCTGTTAATTAATCATTGAATTGTGTGAACTCAAAAGTAGTAATAATCATCCTATTTTGAAAACGAAGTTTATATAATAATTTGCCTAAAGCTATTTGCCCATTTGCGATCCGACAGCCAAGATAACACCGAGTGCGATACCTAAAAGTGCTGCAAATAATACGCGCATTTCTTCGGGAAGCAGAAAGGTGAAGGTGTGTGCAGGAATCCAAAAGAATGGAATGGTTTTCTTAAAAATAAAATTGTACTGAACATCCCAATTGATTGTTTTGAAGCCCCCTGCCATATCTATTTTGTTGAACAAACCTGAAACTGTACCTCCGTTTTTTTCAATATGAATATCTGTGATTTTGTGTAAGGTCATCATTACAGGTGCATATATAGTGTTCATCAACAGACTGATAGAGAATGCTGTCAGTAGCTTTAGACCACTGAAATCGGTACTGTAAAAGGCGTCTTTTGTGCCGGCTATGAAGTATTTGTCTAATAAAACCGGAACTCCTGTTGCAAAAATCACAAAAGCTAATTTGATGGTTAAGCCTAAGAAACCCCATACAATTGCTCTTGGGATGATGCCAAAGTTGGGCGCGTTGTAATTTCCTGTTCTGATTCTTAAACCTAAAACTTCACCCGAAGTAGCCAAAATGGCAAATTTTACAAAACTCATCGCAAAACTGTATTCCTTGTTCAGGTGATTGTAGTAATCGTATACAGCAGGAATTAAAAAAAAGGGTGCAAACAGGAGAATAATAAATCCTGCAAAATAAATATCTGTTTTCTTCATCTGTTTATATTTTTGGTTGCTAGCTTTTGGCTATTACCCAAGTCGGAACCTTCAATCTGAAGTGTTCCGACCGGAGTATTCAAAAATGCTTTGCAGATATTATTATTTTTCAATTCTGATTCGAGCATCAACAGCAACGACTTTTTCTGCAGTTCCTAATAATGGGTTCAAGTCGAGTTCGATAATTTCAGGTGCTGCTTGTAGCAATGAAGATAATCTGTAAATGATGTCAACAAATGCATCTTCGTTGATGCCTTCTTGACCGCGAACACCTTCAATAATTTTGTAAGATTTTAGCCCTTTAAGCATTTTGCGAGCTTCATCTTTTGATAATGGAGTAAGAGCGGATTTAACATCTTTAAGTACTTCGATGAAAATACCTCCCATGCCTGCAAGAACCATGTGTCCGAACTTATCTTCGTATTTAGCTCCGGCAAACAATTCAGTTCCTGAAAGCATCGGCTGCATAAGAATGGCTGTGGTATCTTTGATTTGAATCATGCGTTCAAACTCTGCTGCTACCGTAGCTTCGTCTTTCACATTAAGAACCACACCTCCCACATCAGACTTGTGAATAGGACCGACAACTTTCATAACAATAGGAAAGCCTAACTCTTTTGCTTTTTCAACAGCTTCATCTTTGCTTGTGGCTGTTGCTTCTCCGGCTCTTGAAATTCCTGCTGCATCCAATAGTGTTTGAATTTCGCTTGGCGAGATGTATCCGTTTTCAGCATTGTCAATAATTGTTCTGATTGCTACAGTATCAACATCTGCTTGCTCAATTTTTTCGGGAGCAGGTTTTGCCGTTGCGTAAACACGTGAAAGAGAATTTCCCAGAATTACTTCGTCAGGGAAATTGATTCGTCCTTTTGCTAAGAATTGTTTCACTTCATCTTCTGCTGTTAATGCTGATGGAAGAACCGGATAAATAGGTTTTTTGCAAATTTTCATTTTTTCATGAAGCACATCATATACATCGTGAATTTTGAACAAACCCGGTGTGCCGAAAATAACCACCATAGCATCAATAGTGTCGAACTTGTTTTCACAATAGTCAATAATTTTTCCTAAATGTTCAGCAGTTCCCGTAGCTAAGAAATCAATAGGATTCGCAACCGAAGACCCCGGATATAACTGTGTGAGAAGTTCATTTGCATCATCACCTTCGATATGAGGAATTTCTAACCCTCCATTTGATAGGCAGTCGGTAAGCATTACCGCAGGACCTCCGGCGTGTGTAATGACAGCGATATTTTTGCCTTTAAGCTCGGGGTGCATAAATACAGAAGCTACACTGATTAAGTCTTCACGTCCATAGCACCGTACGATACCTGCTTTTTGGAACAGTGCATTTACTGCTTCATCCGAACTTGCTAACGCTCCGGTGTGCGAAGAGGCAGCTCTTGATCCGGCATCAGAACTACCCGCTTTCACGGCAGCAATTTTACAGCCTTTACGAATGAGTGAAGATGCGTGCTTTAACAATAACTTAGGCTTGTCAATGTTTTCAATGTATAACAACTTTATCTTAGAGTCGCGTTCGGGATCGAAATTCTCATCCATATTCTGAATAATCTCCTCAACCCCCAACTGAGCACTGTTTCCTACACTGTAAACAGAAGAAAATGTCAACCCTTTGGGAATACCTGCTTCAAGAATGAAACATGCAGTAGCTCCCGAACCTGAGATAAAATCAATACCCTGAGGGTCTAACTTAGGAATAGGCTCTGTAAATATGGAATGGTGATGTGGTGTTAGAACGCCTGTGCAATTAGGACCGATGAGTGATCCGCCAACTTTATTAATTTGTTCGACAATCTGATCTTCGATAAGTTTTCCTTCGTGACTTTCTTCACTGAATCCGGCAGAGATGATGATGAAGGCTTTTGTTCCCTTTTCTTCTGAAAGAACTTTTACAGTTTCTAAACAATACTTTGCAGCGATTGCCAAAATAGCCAAATCAACCTGAGGAAGGTCAGCAAGATTTTGATAAGAACGTATTCCTTGTACCTCAGACTCTTTTGGGTTTGCAACATAAAGCGAACCTTCAAAGGCTCCGTCAATTAAATTTTTTAGGACTTTGCCTCCCGGTTTATGAATGTCGTTGGAACCTCCAACCACAACAATACTCTTAGGTTTTAATAATTGTTCAGTAATCATATCTCTTTTCTTTTATTCTTAAATTGCTGTCGCGAAATTATGAAAAATGACTGGGAAGTGTTGCTAATCATACAATTTATATTCCAAATAAATTAAGAAGTTCTTTTTCTTGCGATGATTACACACGGCATTTATGTGTTTTGTATTCGTTATCAAGGTGTGAAAATGCCAATATGGGAATGTTTGAGAGGCGTTGAAATATAAACAGATGCAGTCCTTCGATTATGTTTCTGAATAGTTGAGGAATTTTGCTTGTTTGCTCAATGATTTGCTCGTTATTGTTTGTCGGAAAAAGAGTTAGGTGTCATAAAAAAGTGTATTTTTGTAGTAAAAAGTAACGTAAAATGGCAAGCGGAAAAGAAAAATATATCAACCCATTCACTGATTTTGGTTTTAAACGCCTGTTTGGAGAAGAACCTAATAAGGATCTGTTATTAGATTTTTTGAACGAGTTACTCAGAGAGGATGAGGGGGTTATTAAAGAACTGTCGTATTTGCCAAATGAAAAATTGCCAATTTCTGTAGGTGACCGTAAGGCGATTTTTGATATTTACTGTACGAATGATAAGGGCGAAAAGTTTATAGTGGAGATGCAAAAAGCTGAGCAAAAGTTTTTTAAAGATCGCACAGTTTTTTATTCCACGTTTCCTATTCAGGAACAGGCTAGAAACCGAGAAAAAGATTGGGATTTTGAGTTGAAGTCGGTTTATACTATCGGAATATTAGATTTTACGTTTGAAGAAAGTGATCCGGATAAGTATCATCACAATGTAAAACTGACCGAGCAAGAGACTAAGAAAGTTTTCTATGATAAATTACATTATATTTATCTGGAAATGCCCAAATTTACAAAAACGGAAGAAGAACTGACAAACCGTTTTGATAAATGGATGTTTGTGTTAAAAAATCTACCGAAATTAGATCGTGTGCCGAAGGAGTTAAAGGAAGAAATATTTTTAAAGCTCTTCAAGGCTGCCGAAATATCAAGACTCAGCCCCGAAGAATACAAACGCTATCAAGAAAGTGTTAATGCCTATCGAGACATATTTAATATCCGGAATACTGCGTTTGAAAAAGGTGAGAAAAAAGGTAGAATAGCAGGTAGAATAGAGGGAAAGATGGAAGTTGCAAAAAATCTTTTGAAGGAGGGGGTAGATGTAGTGGTTGTCAAAAATGTGACGGGTTTGACGGAAGAAGAAATTGATCGATTGAAAAAGTAATCATCGGTAATGCAATAGTATTTTGAAGTGTCTGCAAACTCCGGAGAGAAATACGGAATACATTTATTGAAGAAATGGGAAATATGAAAAGACCAAGAATAAAAATTAAGAAAACTCCAATGGATATTGTTGTTGAAATTGTTGGGGTTTTCGGGGTGATTCTTTTGGTTGCCTTGCCGTTGTACTATTTCGATAAATTGCCTGAAATAATTCCAAACCACTTTGGTGCAAACGGAGAACCCGATGGTTTTGGTGATAAGCGAGTGATTTGGTCGCTTCCAATAATAGGTGTCGTTATGTATGTTGGGATGTCTTGGCTCAATAACTATCCTCACATTTTTAATTATCCTCAGCAAATAACCAAAGAGAATGCCGAAAAATTTTATACCATTGGAACAAAGATGCTTAGGGTGTTGAATACGCTTATCACTTGTGTTTGCGTATTTATGACCTATTCTATAATACAAACAGCATTGGGAAATCAAAACGGTTTGGGTTTTTGGTTTACTTTAATATTTTTTGCCTTAATATTTGGAGTTGTTGGTTATTACATGTATAAATTAGTTAAGAAAAAATAACAACCAAATAATAGTTTTAAATTGTGTTTAATTTGCAAATTCCGATATGGAGTTTGGTCTGAATAGTATTCCTATCTTAGAAAATTACCTATATTTTTACTAAAGTTTTTTTGAAGTTTTTGGTAAAGCTCAAGAGTCTATTCTTTTTGTGTTGAATATCAGTCAAAAACAAAATTTACCACCTTTTAATTTGATTTTTTTTTTTTTTTTTTTTGTAAAACTTGTGAAATTAAAATTAATGATATTTTTTTGCACTGAATTTTTTGAGAGATTAATAATTGTAAAATTAAAATTTTAAGAAAATGAATGGTAAAAAGTTTTTTTTAGTACAAATGATTCTTGTGTTAGTGTTTTTTTCTTCATGCGAAAAGAAATCTATTAATGATACTAACAATGCTTTGTTTCCTGATTCGGAAATAATTTTGAAGAATGGTGCATTAAATTTTCAAACAGTTGATGCGTTTTTTGAAATGGATGCGAAACTTGGAGCTATGACAGACCAAGAGCGGAAGGCTTGGGAGAATAGGATGGGGTTTGTGTCAATGAATACAGAATTATCAAATGTGTTTGAGCAAATTGATGCCGCTGAAGATGAGGTTGCTATTGAGCAAATTGTGTCTAGTAATAGTGATATAGTAGAATTTATAAATGGTGAAGTTTGTCCTATTATTAAATCAAGTTCTTATGCTGCTGTAGCTAATAGAAAAGGTGTTTTTTTTGTAAATGGAGTGATACATAAGGTAGAGGGCGGAAAAATTGCTAGTTCTGAAGATGGAAGTGAACAAACGGTAATAAAAGCTTTAAAAAGCGATTTACAATCTATCAGTAAAGGAGTTAATGTGTTTCAATATATAAGCGATAGTCCTTTGAAAGGTGGTGGTTGTGGTACACGAAAGTCTGCGTATTATAATACTAGTAAGAGAAAGTGTGATTTTGAAATGAAAACTTACAAATACTATTGTATGGGATGTTGTGATAACTATTATTATCAAGTAAAAGTAGAAAGTAAAATAACCAACTACAAAAAAAATTGGTTTGGTCATTGGATGAAATATAATACGTCTTGTAGCATGGAAGATCAAGAGTGTACAATTTCTGCTCCTAAAGTTGTTGGTTATAATGGGCAGCATTCTATATTCTATTATCAAGATGTAACACGTGTATTTGCGGATCAAAAGTCAAATTATGATTGTTCTACAATGACAAGGTGGACTTATGTTGGTGATAGGGTGCAAAATGTTGGCATTAAGACTCCTAAGTTTAGTAGAGTGAAGGGGCGTGCGTCAAATAGAGGTATAGGCAATAATTGGGCAGAGATTGATTGTGGGGTATGGTAGTTGAAAAGTTAAATAGTTCAGCATGATTTTTTTCATGCTGAACATAAAATGCTGACATTTATGAGGTTGTTATTGAGTCTGTTTTTGTTGTTATTTGTTTGTCATTTGAATGCACAAAATGTAAGCCTTAGTGGTTTTGTAAGGGATAAGGATACCGAAGAGCCTTTACTGTTTGCAAATTGTGTAGATACAATCAGTGGGAAAAGTGTGATTTCAAATGGTGATGGTTTTTTTAGTGTCAATATACGAAAAGGAAATGCTTGTATTGTTGTGTCTTATCTTGGTTATGAGACGGTAAAAAAACGATTTCAGGTATATAATGATACAACTGTCAATATCTATTTGAGTCTTAAACCTCAGGAATTAGAAGAGGTTGTTGTTAATGCTTATGTTCCTGTTAACCAGCAGGTGATTATGGGGAGGACTACAATTCCCATAAAAACAATAAAAACACTTCCCTCTTTTGTCGGTGAACCTGATTTGATGAAGTCAATCAGCTTTCTTTCGGGGGTTAGTCTGGGCAAAGAGGGCTATTCCAATATTTATGTGAGAGGCGGCGACAGAGGGCAAAATCTGATTTTACTTGACGGAATGAAGTTGTACAATACCAATCATGTAGGAGGTTTTTTGTCGCTTATCAATTCTGATGTGGTAAAACACGTTGATGTTTATAAAGGCGGTTTTCCTTCGCGGTACGGTGGTAGAGCTTCCTCTGTAATAGACATCTATAGTAAAGACGGAAATAGTAAGGAGTTGAAAGGTTCGTTTAATATTGGTTTGCTCAATTCGGGATTTGTGTTGGAAATGCCCTTGTCTGAAAAAATGAATTGTTTTGTAGCTGCTCGTGCTTCTTACTATGATTTGTTTACTATTCCTGCACGAATAGAATATAAACGAACGGGGCTGGGAGAATATTGGGGCTATACATTTTTTGATGTTAATGGTAAAGTAAATTGGCAAATTTCACCTAAAAATAAGCTTTCGTTATCTATATTTTCAGGGCATGATTATCAAAAATCGGTAGAGGCATTAAATTATTCGGCACAAAAGAAAAATGAAGTGAATACCTTAAATATACACAATACCGGATTGTCTCTTACGAGTAGTACATTGTTGAGTAAAAAAGTTTTTTGGAAAAATATGCTTTCGTTTACTGCATACAGTAATGAGGTGATTAACAATAATGAAGCAGAAAATTATGCTTCTAAAATAATAGAATCGGTATCTACTTTTTCAAAAATAAATGATGTAACGCTTAAAAGTGGTTTAGAGTTATATGTAAATAATACGAATGCCATTAAAACAGGAATAGAAATAAGTAATTATTTTTTGAATCCGGGTGTTCAAGCATCATATTTTGAAAATGAAAATGCTCAAAGTGTTGTTGATACAACGGTAGGCTTTAAAACAAATCTTAGTGCTTATGAGCTAAATGCCTATGTGGAAGATGAGCTCTCGGTAGGGAATAATCTAAAAATGAATTTTGGAGCAAGAGCCACAAGTTATTTTTGTAAAGATACTGTGTTTTATAGATTAGAACCTCGTGTATCATTGAGGTTTTTGTTGTCTGACAAATTTTCGATAAAGGCTAATTATACCATATTAAACCAATACAATCACGTATTAGTAAATAATTACATGGGCTTTGAAAAAGAGATATGGTTAGCTGCTACAAAAGGAATGTTGCCTCAAAATGTTAAACAAGGTTCAGTAGGCTTCTTTTATAGTAATCAATCTAGACAATTGGATATTTCTGTAGAGGGGTACTACAAAAGTATGCGTAATCTTTTGGAATACAGAAGCCCTGTTGAGGAAGTCGACAATTTGAATAATATCGAAAATGTTGTTGCAAAAAACGGTAAAGGTAAATCCTACGGGATAGAATTTCAGGTGAAAAAAGATTTTAAAAAGGTAAGCACTAACTTGAATTACACCTTGTCATGGAACTACAGACAGTTTAGTGAATTGAATAATGGTGATTGGTTTCCTTTTATTTATGATAAAAGGCATGATTTGTCATTGGTTACGATGTGGCAAATATCCAAAAAATATAGTTTTAGCAGTAATTTTTCACTTGCTTCGGGCATGCCGTCTACACTTCCTGTTGGGTATTCAAAAACAGATGATGTTTTTTACAATTATTTTATTTTCGATAAAATAAATAACAGAAGATTGCCATTATATCATAGGTTGGATGTTTCTTTGGTTAGAAAGAGTAAAACTAGGAAAGGTAATATGCAGGAATTTTCAATAAACATATTCAATGTGTATGCAAGACAGAACCCTGTGTATATTTATTACAACAGTGCTACGGGAAAAGTATATCAAAAATCTCTTTTTTCTATAGTTCCAACTGTTAGTTATTCTATTAAATTTTAAATATTCATAATATGAAAATTTATAAAATATTTGTTTTATTGATACTTGTATTTTTCTCATCTTGTGAAAGTTCTAAAGAAATTGATTATGAAACCTACTATGGTGGAGATAAAATTATTGTACATGGTTTTGTTTCTTTGCAAGATGGTGTTAAGGTGTTGGTAAAAAAAACAGTAGCACCCAACAATTTGAATGCTGATGATGGGGTCGAAAATGCAGTAGTTACATTATTTGAAGATGAAAAAGCAATTCGCTTACAAAAAATGGGTGATTACTATGTTGCCGATTCCAATTTTATAATGAAAACGGATGGTCAGTATTCGATACAAGTTGAGTTGGAGGATTTTGATAAAGTATATTCAACGGTGCAAAATAGTTTTGCCTCTGTTCCGATAGATTCTGTGACCTTACTTGTAGAAGAGGGGACGTATTATCAAAACTTGGTGGTTTGGTTTAATAATCATAATCAATTAGATAATGCGTACTATCTAAAAGTTTACCCTTATTTTGAGGGTGAGCTTGATGAGTCTTTTTACCAACAAAGCGAATTATTTAACCCGTATGGCATGATTGATAATGTCGTAAATGGAAGAAATGCTATTGAATATCAGTTGAGAAAGGAAAAATTTGACTCCTTGCGCATTGAGCTGTATACTTTATCTCCCGATTTAAAAACATTTTTGAAAAGTTTCAAAGATTATGATGCCAGCAAAGAAGATCCATTCTTTGAGCAAACTTACCCGATTTATTCAAATATAAAAAATGGTTATGGTATTTTTTCGATATATAATTATGATTATAAAATAATAAAATAAAATATGTTATGGGAAAGATAAGAATAAATGTGTTGTTACTGTTTTTTGTAATTGTTTTTCAGAGTGTATCGTTTGGTCAAATAAAATATACGATACATGCTAATTGTGGAATAAGTAATTTTATTGAAAAGAATAACGAACCATCTGTTGTTGTGGGTAACAGTTATACTTATTTGCCGTCATATACGATTGGCGGAGAAGGACTGTATGTTTTTAATAATTCAAAAATGGGAATAATTTCGGGGCTTAATTTTTCCTTATTTTCTTCCGAAAATCACATGCCGGATGATTTTTTTAGTCAATCAGGATCTTCTTTTGAGTCGCCTTATACGGGAGAAAAGAAATGGAATGAGAGATTTTATTCACTGTCAGTGCCGATAAAGGTAAATTATAAACTTGAAAAATGGTTGCATTTTAATGCCGGACTAGCAAATACATTTCACCTTAAAAATGAGAATATTAGCGGACAAAAGATAAATGTTTATACTTTAAATTTTGTTGGTGGTTTTGATTTTCTTATTAAGAAAAAGTTTGTTGTTGGGGCAATGTATTACAGAGATATTCTTCCTTCAATGCGATTGCTTAAAAGCTCACCTAAAACCGATACATATAATATAAAATATTCTGTGCAACAAATTACTGTGAAAATAGGATATATTATTAAATAGTAGGTAGTAACATACGAATGTTAGGTTGAGGAATGATCATTTGCTTGGGTGGATGATCATTTTTTTTGGTTGACCTTGCTAAAAACATTTATTTTTGTGCTTATGCAGAGAATGAGTTGTGATCCTTTTGGAAAAGCTGTTTTGGATTTCTATGAAACGAGCGACCAAGATATAAATATCGATGTAAAATGCTCGATTACCGAAGATGATGTGCTTCCGGTGCCTTATCTTTTTAGAAAATATCGAGAAATGCCCACGATTGAGCAAATGGCTTTAGATCGGAGTAGGGGTGAAATTCTTGATATTGGTGCAGGTGCAGGTTGTCACAGTTTGCATTTGCAGCAAAGCGGTCATAATGTTACTGCAATTGATCTTTCGCCCGGAGCGTGTGAGGTGATGAGAAAACAAGGTCTTAAAAATGTTGTTGTCGGAGATATTTTCAAATATTCTGAAAAACGGTTTGATACTTTATTGATGCTGATGAATGGCGCAGGTGTTTGTGCTAAGATTCATAAACTTGGTGATTTGTTGGAGCATTTGAAAACGATCCTTAAGCCTGAAGGGCAAATCTTAGTGGATTCTTCTGATTTGATTTACATGTATACGGAAGAAGATGGTTCTATATCAATGGATCTTAATGCTTCTTACTATGGAGAAGTTGTGTACCGGATGTCGTACAAGGATTGCCTTGGCGATGAGTTTGATTGGGTATTTATTGACCCTTCAACATTAGCACAGGTGGCTGAGCAACATGGCTTTCAGGTTGATTTGCTTTTTGAAGACGATCACTATGCCTATTTAATGAAACTGACCCTTTCCAAATAAGAAAGTAAAGGATTAGGTTCGTTCATAGGTTTGGTTGTTTCGCCATGCTTGTTTGATAAACATAGCGTAAACCAAAAGCCAAAGTAGACTTCCCTGCATTTTGCTTGTTAGAGCAGGGGTATCTCGGGGAGTTGTTTTAAAAGATCGTATTTTTCCCTTTAGGATAAAAGGTGATTTGCTCTTTTGTTTCTCTGATGTCTTTAGCTTTTGTTTTGGGTTTAAAGTTTGTGTATTTATATTTTGCAAAGTTGTCGGGCACGAAAGCATCGTCTAAAATGGTAAGGGTGTCTTGAAAATATGAAGCTACCGTATAGTTGAGATTTGGAACTATATTTTCAAACTTTGCGACATGATTGTCTGATAGTGCCCAATCAATGGCTTTCCATTCTCTTCCGTTCCAAATGCACAAATAAACCAAGGGTACTTTCGGTTCTTTTTTGTTTAAAATTTTATATGTCAGGTCGATGGTTTTTGTGTATTCTTTCGTAACGTCTTGAAAGAGGTGATGCCTGAATAAGGGAGGAATATTGTCCGTAACTATGGCATAATCTTCCAAGTTGATTTCAGGTTTTTTATAGGTTATTCGGTATACTTTTGGAAATTTGTGATTAAGATGAAAAACACTATCAGGGTGTTCGCTTGAGTAAAAAGGTATTTTTTCTTGATTTTCGTTTATATAAAAATTCCATGCATCGTTTGTGTTGGTGTCCGAATATGCAGGAATAAAATCAATTCCTGTGCCGATGTTTAGTGAACGAAAGACTGCGCAAGTGTAGTTTGCCAGATCTTCCGCGCGTCCACAGCTGTCTTTCAATACTTCATTTACACCCATATCCGTAGGGTTAAAAAGGTGTTTTTCTGATCGTTTGAAATTATTGAAAAGGTCTTTTCTTAAAAAATATACAATTTCCTCAAGTTGAGAAAGTTTGTTTTTTTCTATTCGAGGCAGGTAAATTGATGTCAGAGTGTCACGAAAATCATAAAAACATTCGTTCGTATTTCTGTGCGGAAGAACATATTGTAATAAATCGTCATATTCAAGGTGTTTTGACCATGAAAATTTCTTTTGATTATTAAATACGGTATCAATATTTCTAATAATAAATTTATTTTTGATTTTGTAGTAATCGTAGCCAATGTAGTGATTGCCAAAATGAAGATCTTGATGAGTGTTCATTATCGAATCGAGGAACGTTTTTACTTCATCGGCGTTGGCATAATCTTTAAGGTTAAAGTCGATGATGCTATCATTTGCATCATAAATAAGGTAGGTTGGGTAGTATTTTTCATATAAATTTTCAATAAAAAAATAGCAAGCGTTTAACTTTAAGCTGTCTTCTTTCATGTAGTGTGAAATTGTAAGCATAATTTCTATTCGGTTTCTTCCGGATTTATCTATTACACTTTTAACGCCTTTCGGTATTTGTATCCTATCTTTATTCACACATGAATAGCTGCTGAAAAGTAAAATTGCTGTAAGGATGTATGTCAAAATACGTTTCATTAATTGCTTTATTTGGTTTTCAAAGGTACAAAATCTATCAATGCGTTGTGTGTGTTTGTTGCTAGGGGATTAACATATTTTAACACAGCCTATGTACCATGAAGGCAGTGCTTTCGTTATTTTTGTGTTGCAAAAAAATGATAAATATGATTCAAACTGATATTAAAGAATTGAACGAGAGAATACAACAGGAGAGTTCCTTTGTTGATATGATCAATATTGAAATGAATAAAGTAATTGTTGGTCAGAAAAAAATGACAGAACGTTTGTTGATAGGTTTATTGGCAAATGGTCATATTCTTTTGGAGGGGGTGCCGGGTTTGGCTAAAACTACTGCCGTTACTGCTTTGGCAAATATCATCGATGCAAAATTCAGTAGAATACAGTTTACTCCTGACTTGTTGCCTGCTGACTTGTTGGGAACAATGATTTATAGTCAGAAGCGTGAGGAATTTCAAGTGCGTAAAGGTCCTGTCTTTGCTAATTTTGTTTTGGCTGACGAGATTAACCGATCGCCTGCAAAGGTTCAAAGTGCTCTTTTGGAAGCAATGCAAGAACGTCAAGTAACGATTGGCGATAAAACCTTTAAGCTGGAAGAGCCTTTCCTTGTTTTGGCTACTCAGAACCCTATTGAGCAAGAAGGTACTTATCCGTTGCCGGAAGCTCAGGTCGATCGTTTTATGCTGAAGGTCGTTCTTCAATATCCTAAGAAAGAAGAAGAAAAAATGATTCTTCGTAGCAATATTTCCAATAAGAAATCATCAACGTCAACCATCTTAAAGCCGCAAGATATTATCAGCGCAAGAAACCTTGCTCGTGAAGTGTATCTGGATGAGAAAATTGAAAATTATATCACAGACATTGTATTTGCATCTCGCTTTCCGGAAGAGTATAAACTAAAGCAATTTAAAAATTTAATTTCTTACGGAGCTTCTCCGCGTGCAAGTATCAACTTGGCATTGGCGGCTAAGGCTTATGCTTTTATTAAGCGCAGAGGTTACGTTATTCCTGAGGATATTCGAGCTATTGCGCATGATGTGTTGCGTCATCGTATCGGACTTACTTATGAAGCGGAAGCTGAAAATATTACGAGTGAGGAAATCATTAATGAAATCTTGAATACGGTTGAAGTACCTTAAAAACAAAATGTGTGGATACATCTGAAATAATAAAGAAAGTTAGGAAAATCGAAATTAAAACGCGAGGGTTGTCAAACCAGATATTTTCGGGGCATTACCATTCTGCGTTTAAAGGTCGTGGTATGGCTTTTTCCGAAGTTCGAGAATATCAATATGGAGATGATATCCGAAATATTGACTGGAATGTGACTGCTCGCTTGAATCAACCTTATGTGAAAGTGTTTGAAGAAGAGCGAGAACTTACGGTGATGTTATTGATTGATGTTTCGGGGTCGAATGACTTCGGTACGAAAAAAGAATTCAAATCCGATCAAATTACTGAAATAGCCGCTGTGCTCGCATTTTCGGCAATTCAAAACAATGATAAGGTGGGGGTGGTTTTCTTTTCCGATCAAGTAGAAAAGTTTATTCCGCCAAAAAAAGGGCGGTCTCACATTCTTAGAATTATTCGGGAAATGATTGATTTTAAACCTCAAAGTAATAAAACAAATATTGCAGAGGGATTGAAGTTTTTTAATAATGCCATAAAAAAACGTTGCACTACCTTCTTGATTTCGGATTTTTTGGATAAAGACTTTGAAGATGCTTTGAAAATTGCTTCGCGAAAACATGATTTGGTTGCTATACGAATAATGGACGAAAGGGAACGACATTTGCCTAAAATAGGTTTACTGAAAGTTTATAATAAAGAAAGTGGAAAATATCTTTGGGTAGATACCAATGATGAACTCAGCAGAAGAAACTATGAATCTTGGTGGAAGCGTAAAGACCAAGAGTTGAAGTCTGTTTTTATGAAAAGTGGTGTCGATCAGGCAAATATAAATACCGGTGAAGATTATGTTAAGCCATTAATGGGAATGTTTGCCAAAAGAGAAGCACGTTTTTAATCGTACAATGATGATAAAAAAGAATATTATTTTATTTCTGTTGTTCTTGCAAATGGGTGTTCTGAGTTATGCTCAGGAAATTGGCATGTCTCTGGATACCAATTCAATAACAATAGGTGAAGTTATAGAGCTGGATCTTAGTTTCAAAGGTTTGAGCGATCAAGAAATCTTGTGGCCGGTGTTTACGGATACCTTGACAAAGGATATTGAAATATTGAAAAGCCATAAGCCGGATACGCTTATTGATGACGGGGCGTTTGAACTAAAGCAAAAGTTGTTAATTTCAGTTTATGATTCAGGATATTTTGTGCTGAATCCTATAAAGGTGGGGTATAAGTACGCAATGGACAGCGCATACAATTTTTTGGAAACCGATCCTGCTTTGATTGAAGTGCTTGCTGTTGCTGTGGATACAAGCATGGCGATCCGAGATATTAAAAAACCGATGGAAGCTCCGCTAACTTTTGAGGAAGTTTTACCGAATGTTTTTATTGGGATTTCCATAGTTCTTTTTGTGTTGTTGGTTTATTTTTTGGTTAAAACATTTTATAAAAAGAAAGCAAAACCTCAGGAGGAAGAAGAAATTGTTGAAATTATTCCGGATGAATGGGCTTTGGAAGAGTTGGCAAAGGTTCGTCATGCCAAATTGTGGCAAAATGACCGAATAAAAGAATATTATACTTCAATTTCAGACATTACACGTGAATACATTGAACTAAAATTTAAAGTAGCAGCTCTGGAAAATACCTCGGATGAAATTATCAGTGATTTGGTAGAACGGAAGGTGAACGCTGAGGTATTGAACAAACTCGAACAGGCTTTTTCGTTGTGTGATCTTGTGAAATTTGCCAAGGCAAAACCCATGCCTTTGGAACATGAAATGTGCATGGAACACTTTGTTGATTTTATTCACGAAACAAAAGCACCTTCGGGAACGGAAGAAAAAGTAATAAAAGAGAGGAGGATGCATGAGTAGTTTATTTCCTGAAATTGAACTTTTTGCAAATTCAGAATATCTTTATTTGTTAATTCTTATTATACCTTTGGTGGTGTGGTATGTAATGCGCAACAAAGTAAATATGGCAGCCATGAGTTTTTCGGAAACATCATCGTTTGAAACGACTCGAAAAAGCTGGCGATTGTGGTTGCGTCATAGTCCTTTTGTTCTCAAAACACTGGCTTTTATATTGCTAATTTTTGCATTGGCACGTCCTCAATCTACAAGTAGTTCGCAGAGTGTTTCTGTGGAGGGGATTGATATTGTTATGGCTCTGGATGTGTCTACAAGTATGTTGGCAGAAGACTTTAAGCCCAACAGACTGGAGGCAGCAAAAGATGTGGCACAGAAGTTTATTTCTGACAGAATCAATGACAGAATAGCCTTGGTGATTTATGCCGGAGAGTCTTTTACGCAGTGTCCGCTTACGACCGACCATGATGTGATGAAAAACTTGTTTAAGGATGTGAAGTCGGGCATGATTGAAGACGGGACGGCGATAGGTGAAGGTTTGGCTACCGCAATCAACCGCCTAAAAGACTCTGATGCAGTCAGCAAGATCATTATTTTATTGACAGACGGAGAGAACAATGCCGGGGCAATTTCTCCCGAAGATGCGGCTGAAATAGCCAAACTTTACGGCATTCGGGTTTATACCATAGGGATTGGCTCTAAAGGAACTGCGCCTTATCCTTTTCAAGATGTGTGGGGCAGAAAGCAGTACCAAGATATAGAAGTGAAGATTGATGAAGAGCTTTTGCAAAATATAGCCCAAACAACCGATGGGAAATATTACAGAGCAACAGGCAATAAAAAGCTTGAGCTTATTTATGAAGAAATTGAAAAGTTAGAGAAGTCTAAAATAGAAGTTACAGAGTTCTCGCGAACCGGCGAAGAGTTTCTTCCGTTTGCTTTGTTGGCGTTGATTTTTCTTGTTACGGATGTGATTCTTCGAGCAACAGTTTTACGAACAATTCTATAATTATAGCTTATGTATAGATTTGAAAATCAAGAATATTTATTTGCTTTATTGCTTATCCCAATATTTGTAACGGTGTACCTCTTTTTGTTGAGGTGGCGAAAGAAAAAGCTTCAAGAATTTGGAGATGTCGAAGTTGTTGGTCGACTTATTTCTAATCAGTCAAAATCGAGGGCGGTACTGAAGTTTGTGTTGTATCAGCTGGGTTTGTTTTTTCTTATCATCGCCATTGCAAATCCGCAGATAGGTTCTAAATTGCAGAAAGTAAAACGGCAGGGTATTGATTTAATGATTTGTCTTGATGTTTCCAATAGTATGAATGCGCAGGACATTCAGCCCGATCGTTTGACAAGAGCTACGCGCGCTATTTCCAAGCTTATTGATAAATTGGCTCAGGACAGAATCGGAATTGTTGTGTTTGCAGGAAATGCTTACACCCAATTGCCTCTAACATTGGATCATGGTGCGGCAAAACTATTTTTGTCTACCATCAACACGGGTATTGTTCCTGTTCAAGGTACGGAAATAGGGCAGGCTATAAATCTTGCGGTCGAGTCTTTTGATGAACAAGCACATTCAAAAGCGATTATTGTGATTACTGATGGTGAAAATCATGATGATGACGCACTGGCTGCCGCAGAATTGGCAATTGAAAAAGGAATTAAGGTCTATACTATAGGAATGGGATTGCCTGATGGTGCTCCAATACCGATATATAGCGGCAATAGCAGCATGGGCTACCGAAAAGATAAATCGGGGAATACTGTTATTTCTCGTCTCAACCAACAGTTGTTGCAGGATATAGCCCGAGTAGGAGAGGGAGTTTTTATTATGGCAAATAATTCTAATGACGGGCTTTCGGCTGTTTATCAACATATTGAGGGCTTAGAGAAAAAAGAATTTGAAACAAAGATGTATGCAGATTATGAAGACCGTTATCAATATTTTCTTGCAATCGCTTTGTTAATTCTTTTGATCGAAACCTTATTGCTGAATAAGAAAAGTAAATTTGTTGAGAGGTTTAAATTATTTGAAACAGATAATGTCTGAGATAAATTTAAAACAGACAGCGGAATGATTATAAAGATCGACATCGGAAGGTGGAAGGTCGAAGAAAATGAAGCGTTAAAAAGCTAAAGGCTAATGGTCAAAAGCCAAAGATATAAACAGATGAAATAAGTAAAGCATGAGAAACTTGACAATTGTACTGATCTTGCTGTTTGCTCAGGTGGTCAGTGCTCAACATCCAAACAAGTTAATTCGCAATGGAAACGAAGCCCTTGCGGAGGGTGATTATGTGCTAGCCGAAGAAAACTATGTAAAAGCTTTGGCAAAAGATTCTACTGATTATCGAGCAACGTTTAATCGTGGAAATGCAATTTTTAGGCAGGATAACCCTGAGGAAGCTCTGAAAAATTACCTTTCAGTGGCTGAAACTGTTCGTAATACCAATGATAAAGCGAAGGCTTTTTATAATGCAGGGAATGCACTCATGGGCTTGAAAAAATATAAGGAAGCAGAAGATATTTATAAAACGGCATTAAAACTTAATCCTAAGGATAACGATGTGCGTTATAATTATCAATATGCAAAGCTTCTTGCTAAAGAACAAGAACAGCAGCAACAAAACAATCAAAATCAAGATTCTCAAAATAAAGATGAGAATCAGGATAAGAAAGATAAGAATAAAGACCAACAAAATCAAGATCAGAACAAGGATCAGAACAAGGATCAAGAAAATAATAAATCGGATCAAAATAAGGATCAAGATCAGAAAGATCAGCAAAAGGATCAGCAGAAAGATCAGGAGGGGCAAGATCAGAAAAAGAATCCGGACAAAGAGCAACAACAAAAAAAGAAGCAGCAACAACAGCAGATGATCTCGAAAGAGAATGCCAAGAAGGTGTTGGATGCTCAGCAAAACAAAGAAAAGGGTACTTTGCAGAAAGTGAAGATGCAAAAGTCCAAAGGGAATAAAAAGAAAAGAGAAAAAGATTGGTAATTATTTTTTGCTATGTATCGAATAATTAAAGCATTTGTTTTATTTTCAGTAATATTCATTTTAACTCCGGTGGTAGTGCTTGCTGACGATGTAAGTTTTTCTGCCGTAGCGAAAAAGAATGTTCAAGTAGGTGAGCGTTTCAAGGTTAGTTTTAGTCTTAATGCTAAAGGAAAACAGTTTACGGGGCCGTCTTTTGGCGGGTTTAAGGTGCTTATGGGACCGTCGGTTTCGACGCAGCAAGGCTACAGTTCTGTGAATGGCAGGGTGCAACGTACCATGTCTCAGTCTTATGAGTATGTGCTTGAAGCCGTGGAAGAAGGTGTTTTTGAAATAGATGCTGCCAGCGTTAAAGTGGGGCGAAAAGTTTATGAAAGCAACCCCATTACAGTAAAGGTAAGCAAGGCGGCAAAGAAACCGACATCATCAGGAGGGCAAAATTATAACGATTATGCCTTTATGACTGCTACGGCAAATAAGGCGAAAGCCTTTTTGGGTGAGCAAATTATTGTTGAGTATAAACTCTATCTCCGAGTACAGGTTGTGGATAATGAGGTGGTGAAACTACCAAAGTATAAAGGTTTTTGGACAAAGAGTTTGCTTGATGAGGGAAATCCGCCAAGAACTATTGAGGTGGTTGATGGTGTGCAATACAATGTTTATACCATTGCTAAGGATGCTATCTTTCCGCAGCGTGTGGGAACTTTAGAAGCAAGTCCTCTTGAGTTTAAAATTGTCGGGCGTTTCAAGGATAAGGAAAGGCGGAGATCGCACGATCCGTTTGATGATTTTTTTGGAGGGTCCATGTTTGGTTCGTACAAGAATGTGCCGATAGACCTTCGGACGAAGGCATTGAAATTTGAAATTTCGGAATTGCCGCTCGCCGGAAAATCCGGAAATTATTCAGGCTTGGTCGGGCAGTTTAATATCGGATCGTTTATACAACCTCAAGAACTTAATGTGAATGATGCCCTGACTTATAAGTTGAGCATCAGCGGAAGTGGAAATATCGGGCTGTATCAAGTGCCGGAATTAAATCTTCCACCCGATTTTGAGGTGTACGACCCTAAAGTTGTGGACAATATCTCTGTAGATTTTGATTCAGGAGTTAAAGGGTCTAAAACATTTGAATGGGTAATTATACCTAAGTCGGCAGGAACGTACAAAATCCCTTCGTATGAATTGAACTTTTTTGATAATCGAAAAAATAAATACGTTAGTAAAAAAACTAAGGAGTATACGATTACGGTAAATAAAGGTAAATCAACAAACCTTGATCAGGTAATGATCGGTTCAACAATTCAAGAAGATGTGAAGCATCTGGGGAGTGACATCCGTTATATTCACACCGGAGAGGCAAACCTTAAAACGAAAGGAAGTAATCTTTTCAACAGTACAACCTTTTATGTGTTGGTTGTTGGTGTTGTAATCTTAGGCTTGGTGATTGTTTTGCTTGCTAAAAAGCTGCAAGTTAGAAACCAAAACCATGTTCAAGTGAAAAATAGAAAAGCAAATAGGGTCGCTGTTCAGCGCATGAAAACTGCAAAGTCGTTGTTGGATGCCGGTAATGAAACTCAATTTTATGAAGAAATTTCTAAGGCTATTTGGGGATATCTAAGCGATAAATTTAATATTCCTAATTCCGATCTTTCTTTCGATGCTGTTCGAAGCTTCTTGTCGGTGCGAGGAATTGATGAGGATTTGGTAAATGATTTTGATAAAGTGATGCAAGATTGTGAGTATGCGCGTTTTGCTCCCGGTGATAAATCTGAAATTATGAATAGCCTTTATGATGAGTCATTAAGGGCAATTGTTAACCTTGAAAAAGCTTTGAAATAATGAAACAGACAATGTCTGAGATAAATATTAAAACAGACGGTAAAATGGTTAAAGCTTTACCTCTTGTTTCCGGTTTGTTTACAAAATATGAGTATATGAAAATGCGATTAAATAAGCATAAGTCCTTTTTGTTTCTTATTACTTTGTTGTTTACAATGATACTTCAAGTAAATGCAAGTGTCTATGATGAAGCGAATAAACTATATGCTGAAAGTAATTATGATCTCGCTTTGGAAAAATACATGACAATTATCCAATCGGGACAAGAATCAACAGATCTGTATTACAATATTGGAAATACTTATTTTAAGCTTTCTGACCTTCCTGCGGCAATTCTTTATTACGAGAAGGCGCTGAAACTTGATCCCTCGAATACAGATGCTGTTCACAATTTGGAACTTACAAATACAATGATTAAGGATAAATTTGAAGAGATTCCTTCTTTGTTTTTTGAAAAATGGTGGAATAATTTGTCTGATACCATGAGTTCAGACCAATGGACAACGCTTTTTTTGTTTCTCTTGGTGCTTACTGTTGCGCTATTCGTTGTGTATTTCATTAGCCGACAAGTACGTGTTAAGAGGTTTACTTTTTGGTCGGCAATAGTGGCTTTGGTGCTTATGCTTCACTCCTTGGGCTTTGCTTATCAGGAATATAAGCAATATGTTGATCAGCGTGCAGCAATAGTTTTTTCACCTTCCGTAACCGTAAAAGCATCTCCAAGTGCGACTAGTACGTCCATCTTTGTGATACATGAAGGGGCAAAAGTCAAATTGCTTGAAAATCTTAATGGTTGGTACAAGATAAAAATTCCCGATGGAGAAACGGGGTGGTTGAAAAAAGAAACAGTAAAAGAAATTTAAGTCTTTTCCGGAGCTGTTTGAATGGATTTGATTTAATAAAATGAATGCGTGTTGGGATTGTTTTCCTGACACGCATTCATCATTTTAAATGATTGATTAAAAAACTGCTTACGAAATTAGCTTAAGCTCTTTAAGTTGCTCCATCATAATATTGAAGGTTCTTTCCATATCGTTGTCAAGTCCTACCGAATAGCGAACCAAACCTTCGGACATACCCATCTTTTTCTGTTCATCTTCCGGTATTTCGGACGATGTAGATTTACCTGAGTTGGAGAATAAAGTTTTGTAATAGCCAAGACTTACTGCCAAGTAGCCCACTCCGGCATCTTGCATTTTGCTCATAAATTTAGAAGCCAGTTCAGCCTTTTCAAGGTCAATAGAAATCATTCCTCCAAAACCGTAACCTTCGTTCATAATTTTTTTCATGGTTGCGTGGTAAGGGTGATCTTCAAGACCTACGTAGTTAACTGCTAATCCGATTTCGTTAAATTTATTCGCAAGGTACATGGCATTCTTACTGTGTTGCTTCATCCGAATGTGAAGCGTGAACAGATTTTTGTAAATACTGGCAGCTCGCATCGTGTCAAGCACCGGACCTAAAAGCATAGCCGTACCGTCATTTACATCAATTAAGGCATCAATAAATTCTGCATCGCCACAAATTGCTCCTGCAGTTGCATCATTTTTACCGTTAATAAATTTTGTCATACTGTAAACTACTATGTGTGCGCCATGTAGTTTTGGTGATACAATCATCGGAGTGAATGTGTTGTCAATAACAAGCAGAATATTGGCAGCATCAGCGATACTTCTTAATTCAGGAATATCGGCTACTTGCAACATTGGGTTTGTCATGGTTTCAGTATAGATCATCTTGGTGTTGTCTTGTATGCATGCTTTTACTTCATCAAGATTGGTAATGTCAACAAACGAAACTTCAATGTTGTATTTTGGTAGCCAGTTAAGCATAAAAGCATAAGTGCCGCCGTAAGCAGTTCGGCTGGCAATAAGATGGTCGCCCGATTTACAAATTTGAAGAATTGTTGATGTTATAGCTGCCATACCTGAACCTGTTACCCAAGCTTTTTCAGTCCCTTCCATTGCTGCCAGAGAATTGCATAGCTCTACATTTGTAGGATTCCAATGTCGAGAGTAAAGGAAGCCGTCTCCTTTTCCTTCAAAACACGCTGTCATAGCTTCCCCGCTTTTGAATGCGAAAGTTGCGGAATCAGAAATTGCCGGATTTACCCCCTTTGTGCCGTCTAAGTGTAGTGAATCCTGTAAACTTGTTGCCGGATCGAATTTCATATTTGTTATTTTTTATTCTACTAAATTGTTTTTTTACTGCTAACAAAAATATCAATTTATGTTACAGCTTTCACACATTTATGCCTTTTATTTTGTTTCAATATTTAGATCTGCTTCATTCGTTTGTTTAAACTTTTGTAATCAATCCAAAAATGTGTGGTGGAACTTTAATCATTCCGTAGTAGCCTGATATTATGTTAGCTCAGCCGTTGTCTTTTTTCTGTAAAACGAATCTTTGTAAACTAAATCGATGTACTTTTGTTAAGAGAAGAGAAGAAATATTATTTATAACAGTTCAAAATTGTTAAATTTGCATTCAATTCATGGATGTTCATCAAGTCAGGGTTTTGTAGGATGTTCGAGGTTGAAAATTTAGGAACTTGAAAATTCGGTGTTTATACCGATGATCGACTACTTTTGAAATTGCAATAATCAAGGAAATGGACTTTTATGGAGTGAATGAAGTTAGGTGAAAATTCGATTAGGAAACATGTAATAAGTATTTTGTTCGGATTTTTTAACGGATAAATTGATTAATAACAAAAAAACAGAATATAATGAATTACGATCTTATAGTAATAGGTAGCGGTCCCGGAGGTTATGTGGCGGCTATTCGAGCTTCTCAGTTAGGTTTCAAAACGGCAATTGTTGAAAAAGCTGAACTTGGCGGTATTTGTTTGAACTGGGGATGTATCCCGACAAAAGCATTGTTGAAAAGTGCTCAGGTGTTTAATTATCTAAAGCATGCGCAAGATTATGGTATCAAGGTTGAAGGTGAAGCTACTCCTGATTTTGAGGCTATTGTGAAAAGAAGTCGTGGTGTTGCTGAGGGCATGAGCAAGGGCGTTGAATACCTGATTAAGAAAAATAAGATCGATACAATTTCCGGTTTTGGTAAGGTGCTTCCCGGCAAGAAGGTAGAAGTTACTGCCCAAGACGGTACAGTAACTGTTTATGAAGCAAAGCATACAATTGTAGCTACAGGAGCTCGATCAAGAGAATTGCCGAACCTTCCTCAGGATGGTGAAAAAATTATTGGCTACAGAAAAGCCATGACTTTGGATAAACTTCCGGAGTCAATGGTTGTTGTTGGTTCCGGTGCAATTGGTTCTGAGTTTGCATATTTCTATAATTCTATGGGGACAGATGTTACTCTTATTGAATTTATGCCAAATATTGTTCCTGTTGAAGATGAGGATGTTTCTAAGCAATTGGCAAGATCATTCAAAAAGCAAGGAATGAAAGTGATGACTTCCTCGTCAGTAGAATCTGTTGACACTTCGGGTGATAAGTGTAAGGTGCTTGTGAAAACAAAAAAAGGCGAGCAGACTATTGAGGCGGACGTTGTTCTTTCAGCTGTGGGTATTACTACAAACATCGAAGGTATTGGTCTTGAAGAATGTGGTATCAACCATGAGAATGGAAAGGTTTTGGTTGACGATTTCTATCGTACAAATGTTGAGGGTGTTTATGCTATTGGCGATATTGTTCATGGACAAGCTTTAGCTCATGTTGCTTCTCACGAAGGTATTACATGTGTTGAAAAAATTGCGGGATTGGATGCTGAGAAGATTGATTATAACAACATTCCGGGCTGTACTTATACCGTTCCTGAAGTAGCATCTGTTGGATACACCGAGAAAGCTGCAAAGGAAGCCGGTTATGAAGTGAAAGTCGGTAAATTTCCTTTCAGTGCTTCGGGTAAAGCCAGTGCCGGAGGAAACAAGGATGGCTTTGTAAAGGTTATTTTTGATGCAAAATATGGTGAGTGGTTAGGTTGTCACATGGTTGGAGATAACGTAACAGAAATGATTGCTGAGGCTGTGGTCGCGAGAAAACTGGAAACAACAGGTCACGAAATTATTCAAGCTGTTCACCCACACCCTACAATGTCGGAGGCTGTTATGGAGGCTGTGGCTGCTGCTTATGATGAGGTTATCCATATCTAATCTACCTCTTTTTTAATAAAACGCCACAAACTTTGCTCGGCTCGGCTTGTGGCGTTCTATAATTGAGTGGGAGGTGAAAATGGGTATATTAAAAATGTAAAATAAGCCGTTTTTGAGTGAAAAATAAAAAAATCAAATAAAAAAATATCGGAACTTATTTTTTGAATTGATAAAAAAAATTACTTTTGCAGCTCTAAATAGAATTGTATTACTATGGCTAACAAAAAGCACGATAAAACCGATGAGCAGTTTCAAGCTGTTGAAGAAGCGTTAAGTAAATCAGAAAAGTTTATTGAAGATAACCAGAATCGTCTTTTAGTGGTTTTGGGAATCATCATTGTGATTATACTCGGATATTTTGGGGTTCAACGTTTTTATTTTGAACCAAAAGAGAAAGAAGCACAGGAAGTTATTCACATGGCAGAGCTATGGTATGAGCAAGATTCTTTTGATCTTGCCTTGAATGGTGATGGTAACAATATGGGATTTCTTGAGATTTCTGAGGATATGGGATCTACCAAAGCAGGTAACCTTGCAGGTTTCTACATTGGAATGATTTATCTCAAGCAGGGACAATTTGAAAATGCAATTGACTATCTTGAAGGATTCAGTTCAGATGATGTCTATGTTTCAAGTCTTGCTGTAGCAGGTATCGGTGATGCCAATATGGAATTGGGAAATATTGAAAAAGCTGCCGGATTATACTACGATGCAGCATACATGGATGTGAATGATTTTATGACTCCTTTGATGCTCATGAAGTCAGGTATGGCTTATGAATTGGCAGGAAATAAAGAAAAAGCTGCTGATATATATGCAACGATCAAAACGGATTACCCGTTCAGCCCTGAAGGTCGTGATATTGATCGTTATATTGGTAGAACAAATATGTAAATTAAGGCATTTATTAAATTGCAAGCCCGGTGATTTTCATCGGGTTTTTTTATATCTCAGTGTTTTGTTGCACAAAAAAAGAATAGATGAGAATAGTATTTATGGGAACTCCTGACTTTGCTGTTGCTACTTTACGTAAGCTGCACGAAGCAGGAAAAAATATTGTTGGGGTAATAACTGCTCCGGATCGTCCGGCGGGCAGAGGAAAGAAACTTCGCTTTTCGGCAGTCAAGGAATATGCGTTGGCGCACAATTTTCATATCCTCCAACCTACCAACCTCAAAGATGCTTCTTTTTTGGATGAATTACGATCATTAAAGGCTGATTTGCAGGTGGTCGTGGCATTTAGGATGCTGCCGAAGCTAGTTTGGGATATGCCGCCCAAGGGTACGTTTAATATCCACGGCTCTTTACTTCCTCAATTTCGAGGGGCTGCTCCGATCAATCATGCCATTATCTGTGGCGAATTGGAAACCGGAGTTACAAGTTTCTTTTTAGATAAAGAAATTGACACAGGACGGATTATAGCTTCCAAAAAAACTAAAATCACCGATGAAGATAATGCCGGAACCTTGCACGACCGTTTGATGGTACTCGGTGCTGACTTGGCTTTGGAAACCGTAGATGCAATAGCTTTGGATCGTGTTTGTGCTGTTGAACAATCGGAATACATGCACAATTCGGAAGAACTGAAACATGCCCCAAAGATATTTAAAGAAGATTGCCGAATAGACTTATCGAAAGATAATCACTCTATTCATAATTTGGTTCGAGGTTTGAGTCCCTATCCTGCCGCTTTTCTAAATATGGCGAACGATGAGGGCGAAACATTGTACATGAAAATTTTTTCGACAGCGAAATTTTCGGGCGGAAGTTTAGCCGTTGGTGAATTGTTTACCGATAATAAAACCTTCTTGCGTATTGGAACAAAAGAAGGCTATATTGAAGTTAACGAATTGCAGATACAAGGGAAAAAACGCATGCCGGTTCAAGATTTTTTGCGAGGATTTCATTTTAAGGGAGCGTGGAAGTGTTGTATGAGTTCTTAACTTTCATGCTTGATTTTCCTCTTTTTTTGCGGAATTGTTGATTTCTTTCCCTTTTTTGTTGATAAAATGTTAAAATGTTTTTGTTTAAACTTGTTTAAATGGATTATTCATTTATATTTGCATGTACTTTATAAAATTACTAACGTAAACTTAAGAAAAATGAACAAAGCTGAATTAATTGATGCAATGGCTGTAGAGTCGGGGTTGACGAAAGCTGAAACAAAAAGAGCTTTAGGAGCTTTTACCAGTGTTATTTCAAAAGCGTTGAGTGAGGGGGATAAAGTAGGGCTTGTGGGCTTTGGTACTTTTTTAGTAACCGAAAGAGGAGCCAGACTTGGACGTAATCCTAAGACCGGAGAAGAAATGAATATTCCTGCAAAAATGGTAGTGAAATTTAAAGCTGGTAGTGACTTGGCTCTAACAGTTAACTCTAACTCTAAGTAGTTGCGTTGATCAAACAAAAAAAGCTTCAGAATGAAGCTTTTTTGTTTGGTAACAGATTCCAACCTCCGTGGCGAATCCTTTCGCAGGACATTATCCTCCGGTTAATTTTTTGTTTTACTTTTCAGGTATTTGTGAAATTCAATTTGAGATCGTATTTTTTCCTCACTGTCTGTTTTTCGATAATAGTTGTTCAGTTCATTATCTAATATTCTCGTACTAAGGTTGTCTTCCCATTGAAGGTTCATCATGGTCATGACTTCTTCTTTTATTTCAGGGCTTAATATCGGGCACATTATTTCTGTTCGGCGATCGAGGTTTCTTGCCATGAGATCCGCAGAGGAAAGGTAGACTTTTTCTTCACCATCAGCATAAAAATAGAAAAAACGACTATGTTCGAGAAAACGATCAATCATGCAAATACATTCGAGGTGTTGGCTTTTGCATTTTCAATTTCATTATAGATAAGCTTATTAAGTTCGTTTCTCAAATAGAAAGGAGCAACGATGAGTTGTTTAAAACTGCTTACTTTATAATTTTTTTCGAAGAAATTAAATACTTTTTTAACATCCTTGGCAATTTCGGCGTGCTTAGTTAATAGCAGCGCATCGCTAAATATGTTGGCAGTACTTTCGTTGAAGTTTCCGGTACCGATTCCGACGTATTTTACATATTGATTTTCTTCTTTTCGTTTGATCATCACAAGCTTGGAATGAACTTTCAGTCCCGGCACTCCAAAGATTACTTTTACACCTGCCTCATCCAGCTTTTTCGACCAGTGCATGTTTGATTCTTCATCAAAGCGCGCGCGAAGCTCAAGAACAGCAGTTACATCTTTGCCATTGTTGGCAGCATTAATCAGTGCTTTCATAATGCTGGAATTGTGAGCAACTCGGTAAAGTGTCATTTTTATGGTTTTTACCTTGGGGTCAATGGCTGCTTCGCGAAGAAAATTGATGAGTGACGAAAATGAATGGTAGGGAAAATGCAACATGATGTCTTTGTTGCTGATAACATCAAAAACACTCTTGTGAGGCTGCAATTCGGGATGAATGATCGTAGGCAAGGTTTTGTATTTTAGATCATTACGTCCCAAGTTGGGGAAATTCATAAAGTGCTTAAAATTGTGGTAACGACCACCACTCACTAAGGAACCTAAATCATTAAGATTCAGCCTTTCGGAAAAATAGTTGACAATGTCTGCCGGCATTTCACTATCGTAAACCATTCTCACCGCATTGCCCCACTTTCTCTTTTCCAGACCTTTTGCGATTTTTCGCATGTAGCTGTCCGAGAGGTCGTCATTAATGTCTAATTCCGCATCGCGTGTTATTTTAAAGGTGTAAGCTCCAATGACTTTATAGTCTAACAGTTCAAATATTGACGGCAGCCCAACACGTATCACATCATCCTGAAGAATAATGTACTGTTTGTCATCTTTTTTTGGAAGTATAATAAAACGGTCAATCGATTCCGTAGGAATATTCATCATTGCATAAATGTATTTCTTCTCGATTGTTTCCAATTTTATAGCCAGTGCTATTTCATCATCATTTATGCAATCCAAATCGGTTTTTTGTGTGAGGTAGATGGGGAAAAGTTTTGCTTGCATTTTGTTAACGAAAAAATCAAGGACAAATGCACGTTGTTCTTCCGAAAGTTCTGTTTCGTCAACAATGATGATGCCTTCTTCTCTTAAATTCTTTTTGATCCCGAGATAGACTTTTTCAAACTCATGTTGCTGCTGCGAAACAAGGTTTTTAATTTCTTCAATTACCTCTTTGGGGTCTTGAAAAAGTTGTTTTCTTGACTTTTTTCGAAGTTTTGCCAACCTCCGTAAAGTGGCAACGCGTACTTTGAAAAATTCATCAAGGTTGTTTGAATAAATGCTTAAAAATTTGAGTCGTTCAAGTAATGGAACTTCTTTGTTGTCTGCCTCTTGCAGTACGCGTTCATTAAATGATAACCAACTTAATTCTCTATTTCTGTATTTATTTTTTATTTTTTTATCACTCATTGCTCTTGTTTGAAAGTTCTTACAAAGGTACTAATAATCTACTTGTTAGCTCTTAAACTCTTGTGTTAATAGTATGAATTATTCATAAATTCATTGTGAAGGACATTTGAAAGCTCTTGTTGGTAACATCTTGGATGGCTTTCGTAAATAATCATGTCGATCATTTCTTGAATTTGTTCATCTTCCGATTTAAGAATGGAAATATCAATGTCTTTTTTTGTCCTAATGTCATTGAATTTTAATTTTCCAAAATCTTTTTTTGTAAAATATACATAGGCATAACTCCATTGTTTGTTTTCATTATTTCGGGATTTGTAGATACATACGATGCCTTCATGTTCTTTGTCGGTGAATGTGTGTGTTTTGATGTGCACAAGACTGTCAATCTTGGAGTATTTTTCTTTGCTGTGCAGAAAGCTTTCGGAAATTGACTCATGGCTTAAATAATTGCTGTCGAACAAATCCATTCTTTTCTCTTGTATTAATTTTTTTGTTAAAACTTTTCTTAAATGGACATCCTTTGCGTATTCCGTCCACAAAGAATCATGAACTCGTAGTTTTGTGTCTTGGAGTAGCACCATAAAGTTTAATCTGTCATACTTGTTTAATTTTTTGATTGCTTTTTTGAAAAATGCCTTTACTTTTTTATCCTTGATAAATGGTTTTAAAATCTTTGCTTCTGTCAAAAGCTTTGTGTTTGACCATTCACGGTTTGTAAATTCATCTTCATAATCCGTCGCAAGTTGTCGTTTTAGTGAGAAATTTGCTTCTCGCGTAAGAATGTTTTTCCACCTTCTCAAGTTCTTTTTGTTGATGAATCCGTTTTCTACGAGTTCGGCTAAAACTCCATAGATGTCGTTTTTGTATTCGGGGAAAAAGCTTAACTCTAAAATATCGGGGAACAGTCTGCGAGTAAGCTCCAAAGAATCCATGTTGTAGAAAATGGCAGATATTTCGTGTTGCTTTGTCGAAAGTGGCGTGTTTTTTAGTAGCAGCTCTTTTACTAAGTCTATAGCCTTTTTGTTTTGCTTGGATGCTAAACTTTGTAAAATAGCAATCTGAATACCCGAAGTGTCGGCAACGTCATCATAGTGTTTTTTTATGAACTCAAAAGTTTTTTCGTTGTCTAATTCACCCATCTTGTTTATCAAAGCTTTTCTGCTTGCAATATCAACGAATTTGGTGTTTGGTCGGGAAAGGAAGTTTATAAACTCTTCACTGTGTTTGTTTTGACAATAAACAGCCTCGATTGATGCCCTTGCTTGAGTTCGTGTTATGCTGTCAGCACTTTGAAGGTCTTGGAGAAGCATCTTGACGGTTTCATCGTACGCCGATTTTCTTTCCGGATTTTTTGCTTCCGGAGTGAGGGGCTTGAATGAACTGAAAAACGATTTTGCAAAATGAGAAGCCCCTTTTGTCGAATCATACTTCGTGCTCAATATATAACACTCATTGTTGATGATGTAATGTCTTTTCCATATAACCCTGCCGGAGTTTTTTCTTTTGAATGTTATGTCAATCTTATCAATGGAATCATAACTTTCAGAATGAATGGAAGAAGGTTTTAATGACAGCTCCTTTTCGTAAAATGTTTTAATATAGTCGCTTAATAATTCAATATTGGGACGTGAAAAGTATTTTTGAAATTTAATTTTTTCAATCGTAACATCTTCATGTATTGTGTCGTTTGAATAGTTAAAATGTTGATATTTAGCCAGGTGGTTTTGTTCTTTTTTTGTCTTTTTTGTCATTGAAAAGTTTGGGGCTTTCAATTGGAGTATGTCGTAATAATCGGGATGAAACGGAGCTTTCACCGTGTAGCCGATAATGCTGTCTGTGTATAGGCTGCCGGGTGGGTAGTTGCTTTCTTTGAATTTGAACGAATTGAAAAAATCATCCGTAGAAGTTGCCGTATCCGAAATTGTGGCTAACAGATAGTAATGGTCGCCCACAATTCGTGTACTTGCTTTCAGCATAATGCTGCTGTCTCCTTTTTTATAGGCTGTTGTGTAATAGTCTCCATGAGTATTCGTGTGAATCGGGGGATTAATTTCGGATTCAAAACTTGAAAACTGCCGGATAAATTCTTTCAAATATGTGTGGTGTTCAAATTTATCTTCCTCAATATAATTGTTGTCCGTGTTTTCACGATTTATAAGCAAATAATAGTTGGAGTCCGAATTTGATTGCAGTATTCGCGAAAATTGATTGTTCATGTCCCTGTTTCCTTCATAAGCAATGACTTGTCCGGGCATGTTTATTTCAAAGTTGGCATACGGTAAGTTTACTTTTCCAGTATTTTTATTGTCGGGAAAAAATTGTAGTGAATTGAAAAAAGTGTTGGCTTCATCACTGAGTGCGTAATTATTTTTTCCACTTAATTTGACGATGATAATTTCTAAAGGACTTACGTATACTTGGATTCTGATATGGTTTCCTTTTTTATCAATACTGTGAATATCATAACCGGGGTAGGTATTGACGATTTTTTCTTTTTTCTGAATATCGCCGGGGATGTATTCGAAAAAAAGACTGTCCAATCGTTCCATTTGGTAGTGACTGTCGAAGTTATTAAACTTTCCGAAATGACTAACTCTCAGTATGGAAAATTGGTTGCTGTTTACAATGTCAGGGTATATGTATTCCTTGCAGCCCGGATATAGCGGGCTGTTGTGGTAGTTGTCGGGCAGTTTGAATGTAAATAATGAATCTTCTGCATAAAAGGTTTTAAATGAACGAGGAAGGTGCATTGCTTCAAATTCTTCTTTTTTATTTATTGCAATGTTTGTTATCTCACGTTCCATTGGTCGCACGGTGTAACCTTTTGCTTCGAGCATCGCCAGCATTCCGCCTTTGCCTGCAAGGTGTGCTGCACCAACACCTGCAAATACGCTGTTTGACTGCATGAGCGAATCGAGCTTGTCAACCATGTTTCGGTTTCGTTCTACTAAAAAATATTTCAAATAATTCTCTGAGGGGCTGAGTAGATTTTGAATAGAGTCAAGCAGATGTAAGTTTCCGTTTCGGTACGCATTTTCAATCCGTAGGTTCATTTTGTAGCGATCTTCATAGGAAATATTTTGCTTCTTGGGTTCTTCGTCCGGAATGCCGGCTTTTAGGTAAAGCAAATGTGACTCCTTAAAATCTTCAAGAGCTGAAAAGTGCTTGCCCAATTTGTTTCCGGTTTGGTAAATAAACATATCTAGATACGTGTCTTCTTGAAAGTTTTCCTGATATGGGTTCGAACGAAATAGCATGGGGTTGATAAACTGATGTGTTTGTCCAAACAGATACCCCAAGGCTTCGTTTTCGGGTATTGTCAGCTGAAAATCATTTTTATACAAGTTCTGACCTTCAAACCTGCTGTATCCGGTGTATGTGTTGAAACGCTCCATCTTTGTGTATTCGTCCAACCACCTTTTAGGGTCTGACTCCAAAGCGATCATGTCGCAGTTTTCAATAGCCGTAAAGAAAGCATCGGGAAGGTGGAAAGCAATTCTGGAACTTACGTGCATCGTTCCATACAAGTAAGATTTTTTTTCCGAATTATTACTGCTAATTTCGTAGAGGAGGCTGCTGTCGTATTTTTTCTGACCGAAATTGAAAAGAGGTATAAGAGTTAAACTCAACATCGTGAGAATTATGAGTCCTTTTTTTGTAATAGGGCTATGGGTGCTCATTCTAAAGTTGTCAAAATATTCCATAAAATTAGTAAAATCTTAATTTGCCGAAAGGGCTGTTTTCATTTTTCATTATTAACCTAAATTCGATTTTCAACAGCGTTAATTTATTGGATTCAACGGTTTGATGTTTTTATATAAGGCTTCTTGCTGAAAGAAACACGAAAAAAGTTTGTTCAGGCAATTAATGTTAGCCTTGTTTCTTAAAAGTCGTTTTATCGCCCAATCAAATCGTATTAACTTCTTACTCATTACCTATAAATTTTGTTCAGATACAAATCTACAATTTTTTATCAAGAATTTGACGAGTGAGTCCTTACCAAGCACTCATCCGGAGCACGGCACACGGAATAAATATGATGCGCGCTGTGAGTCAGGATTTTCGCCGATGAACAGCTGTTCAGGGGATGATGAAAGTTTGACGAGAAATGCGGCGGTTAAGTTGAAAGATACATGTGATGCGGGGAGTGTAAAATGTGAAGTTAGGCGAGAAACTTCAAGTATTTGGATGAGTCGTCTGTGTTTTTTTAGTAGCTTTGCACTCGGTGGTGTTTTGTGAAAAAAATCGTGCAGTCGGTCTGCGCGATTTTTAGTTAAAAGAGAATACCGTGAGATGATTCTGCAACGGCTTTTCTAACTCTAGGTAGTCGGTTGGAGGTATACAGAAAAATAAAAACCAATATATATGAGAAAGTTTATTTTAATACAATTTGTATTTATTTCATTATTATTAACAATGAATATTCAAAATGCTTCTGCACATCATGAAGCTACTCCTAAAAAAGGAATTCTTTTAGTAACATTTGGAACCAGTTATCCTGAGGCGCGCGTTGCTTTTGATAATATAGAAAAACAAGTAAGAGAACTTTATCCTGATGTTGAGGTTCGTTGGGCGTTTACATCCATTATTATTCGTCGAATTTTAGACAGTCGAGGAGAGCACATTGATTCTCCGGTTGAGGCTTTGGCGAAAATGGGTGAAGATGGTTTTACGCATGTGGCGGTGCAGTCGTTGCATGTTATTCCGGGTGAAGAGTATCACAATCTTATGAGAACGGTTATGTCTTTTAATCCGATGCCGGAAGGTGTGCATGTAGCCAGACTTTCTGTTCCGCTTTTATCTTATCATGATGATAATCAAAAATTAGTCGATATTCTTTATGATGAGTTCAAAAATGACTTGAAAGACGAAGAAACTGCTGTACTTTTCATGGGACATGGTACGGAGCATCCTGCAAATATTTACTATCCCGGTATTCAATGTTATTTAAGTGAAAAATCGGATAAAATGTTTCTTGGTGCGATTGAAGGTTTTCCTGTCTTAGATCAGATTATCCCTAAATTGAAAGCTCGCGGAGTCAAGAAAGTTGTGCTAACTCCTTTTATGTCTGTTGCAGGAGAGCATGCTAACGAAGATATGGCAGGCAGTGGTAGCGACAGCTGGAAAAGCATTCTGGAAAAAGAGGGCTTTGAAGTAGAAATTATTATGAAAGGTTTGGCTGAGTACGATGATGTTGTTGGTATTTGGATCGACCACCTGAGTAGGGTTTATGCTGAAATGGAACTTCCGGAGGAATCAGAATCACACATGCACGCACATTAAAAATTTATTAAAGCCATAAAAACGAAACCAAAGGTTTATGGCTGTGTAGTTTCTGTAAGAAAACTTTGCACACTTCGTTATGCTCGTTTGAAGATGAGCATAACGAAGGTTTTGCGCAAGCCAAGTTGCGCGACAATCTTTTACAACCTGTACGAAAAAACTTAGCATTCTCATCGGTAAACAATAGAAAATATATAAGTCTTTGTAAATCATTTGGATATAAAATAAAAATAGATGAAGTTAGCAGCGATCGGTTCAAAAAGTGTTGTTGGTGATGTTCAGCAAAACCTGTTTCACACCAAGGCATGGGTTCAAAAGCTTGATCGTCAGCGAGTAGATTTTGTTCTTTTTCCTGAGTTAAATGTGTCAGGTTATACGAAAGATGTGGATACGCTAAACAAGGTCTTGGCTGAAAAAGAAATTGTTTTCCGGCAATTGTTGCAGTGTTCCACTACAACGAATATGGCTTTTGCCTTTGGTTTTCCGGAGCAAGAAAATAGCAACTATTATATCACCCATTACCTCTTACACAAGGGAACAATCATTGGTAAACATCGAAAAACACACCTTAGCACTTCCGAAAAAGAGGTGTTTTCAGAAGGTGATGCGATAAATGTTTTTGCAGTCGGAGACTTGAAAATAGGCATTCAACTTTGCTATGAAACCCATTTTCCGGAAATTAGTTACATGCAGGCAGCAAAAGGTGCGAACGTGTTGGCAATGGCTTTTGCTTCGCCAAATAGCGATTCGGAAAAAAAACTTGAACGCTTCAAGAGGTTTTTGCCTGCGCGTGCCTATGACAATACTTGCTTTGTTGTGGCGTGCAATTTGAATAGCGAAACGCAGCGTAAAAAGCTTATTCCCCCATTGGCTTTGCTTATAAACCCAAAAGGCGAAGTTTTGCAAGAAACGACAGACAGTGCCTGTGTTTCGGACATTGACCTCCAATTTGTAGCTAAAATCAAACAATCATCAATGGGGTTTTTTAATGAACATAAACGTATAAATCTGTTTCGTGATATGTATCCGGCGAATGGGGACAAGTAGATGTCCTTTTTTAGTCAATTCTAACCAAGATCGGATTTTATACACAAACGAATAAATAGAGAAAGAATGGAAAAACAACATATATCATCATTTTTGATTGCCGCGCCCAAAAGTAATTCGGGCAAAACAATGCTTACCCTTGGTTTAATAAAAGCATTGGTAGATCGTGGTTTGAAGGTGCAACCTTTTAAATGCGGACCTGATTATATTGACCCGATGCACCACACCAAAGTGGCAGGCGTGCCATCGTATAATTTGGATTTATGGATGGCATCAGAACAACATCTGAAGGAGATTTACAACAGGCAAGCAGAGAATGCCGATGTGGCAATTGCCGAGGGCGTTATGGGCTTGTTTGATGGAGCGAGAAAAGATAACGGAAGTTCGGCTGCTGTTTCGCGTTTACTTCAACTACCTGTTGTCTTGGTGGTTGATGCCTCAAGCATGGCGTATTCGGTTGCGCCACTCTTGTATGGTTTTAAGAATTTTGATAAAAAGATAAAACTGGCAGGTGTTATTTTTAATAAAGTGGCAAGTGAAAATCATTTTCAGTTTCTGAAAGATGCTGCGCTTGATGCCGGGGTTGATGTGCTCGGCTATGTTCCGCGCGATAAGCGTTTACACATTGAATCAAGGCATTTAGGTTTGCACCTCCCGGGAGAGCATAAAAATCTGGATATTGTAAAAATTGCTGCTGAACTGATTGAAAAACACGTAGATATTGATCTGTTGCTGAAGCTTTCTGAGAGTGATCGCGAAGTATTAACGCCTGCGTCAACATCGCAAAATAGGGGAGGTTTAAGAATTGCGCTTGCACACGATGAAGCATTTAACTTTTCCTATCGTACAAATCGCGACAATTTGAATGAGTTGGGGGAGGTTCAGGAATTCAGCCCTTTGAATGATCGTACTTTGCCTGATGTTGATTTACTGTGGCTGCCGGGAGGCTATCCCGAACTTTTTGCAAACGCGTTGGCTGAGAATAATTCAATGAAGCAGTCGATAAAAAATCATGTCGAAAGTGGAAAAGCTTTGATAGCTGAATGCGGAGGGATGATGTATTTAGGCAATGCAATTATCACGAAAGAAGGTGAGAAATTTGACATGGTTGGAATTTTTGACATCGACACTTCATTTGAAAATATGAAATTGCATTTGGGGTATCGCGAGCTTTCGGGAGAGGGCTTGTCGGTGCGCGGACATGAGTTTCATTATTCGCATTTAATCACAAGAGAAGCCGACAAAGGTTGCTTTGAAGTGAAGACTGCTCGAAACAAAAGTGTAGAGATGCCTGTTTTCCGTAAACAAAATTGTTGGGCATCATACATGCACCTTTATTTGGGTGAAAAAGAAAAAATGAGACAAATATTAAACGAACTTGGTTTATGATTAAAACAGGGAAAATAACAGGCGTAGGCTTGGGACCCGGTGACCCTGAGTTAATTACCTTGAAAGGCTATAAAGCCTTGCGGGCTGCCGATGTGGTGTTTTACCCTGATACAGGAAAAGGTTCTTTTTCAGTGCGAATATTAGATGGTTTGAATCTTGATATGCACTGCGAACCTTTGTTTATTCCCATGTCGGGAAAGAATCGTGAAAAAAATTACAGAACAGCTTTCGAAGTTATAGAAAAGGCTTACAAGGAAGGGAAAAATGTTGTGGTAGTGTCGGAGGGCGATCTGCTTTTTTACAGCACTTTTGGTTATTTGTTGAAAATTGCTCGGGAAAAAGGAATTGATTGCGAGCTTATTCCCGGCATACCGGCATTTGTTGCAGCAGGCTCTCAAGGACAGCAAGCTATTGTTGAAGGAAGTCAACGTTTCTCTGTAATTGCCCGTCCTGAAAGTTTTACGCAAATTGAAGAAGCATTAAAAGAAAACTCAACGCTTGTTGTGATGAAAATGAGCGTGTTGGATCATTGGTTTGACTTTTTGAAAAATTGTCAACGACCATTTTTTTACATCGAACGAGTAGGTACTGAACAACAGTATGCTACATCTGATTATAACGATTTGGAGTTCCGTCGGATTCCATATTTTTCAATAATTTTATTTTATGATTAACAAAATATACAGTATAGGCATTGGTCCCGGAGATGAAATATTTTTAACTCCACAAGCAAGAGCTGCTATCGAAATTGCAGAAGTAATTGTCGGTTACGGACCTTATTTTGATTATATAAAACAACTTACCACCGAAAAAGAATTGTTCAATACGGGCATGAAAAAAGAACGTGAACGCGCACGACAAGCTTTTGAAATTGCTGAGGCAGGGAAAGATGTTGCAGTCATTAGTAGTGGCGATTCGGGAGTGTATGGAATGGCTCCCTTGCTATGGGAAATGAAGGCTGAACGTGGTTCTGAAATCGAATTGGAAGTTATTCCGGGCATTTCTGCCATGTTTGCTGCTGCTGCCAAATTGGGTGCTCCTTTGGGGCATGATTTCTGTTCGGTATCCATGTCAGATCTCCTTACACCTTGGGCAAAAATTGAAAAGCGTATTGTTGCCGCTGCCGAAGCCGATTTTGTTACGGCTGTTTACAATCCATTGAGCAAAGGGCGATTTTGGCAGTTAATGCGTCTTCGTGAATTGTTTTTGAAAGAGCGGTCGCCGGAAATACCCGTGGGCATTGCTCGCAATGTTGGTCGTTCTGATGAAACTACCGAAGTGATTACTCTTGCCGAACTGGATGTGACTAAAGCCGATATGTTTACCGTGATAATCATTGGAAATTCACAATCTTTTGCTTTTCAGGAAAAAATGATTACTCCACGTGGTTACTATTCAACATCCGAAAATGTGGAAGATACTGTTGGGCGTGGAATTATGAATGAAAGTTTCCGTACGGCTCTTTCCAACATTGATACTACAGGGCGTACTTTAGCGCATACTTGGGTGGCTTTGCATTGTATTCACACGACTGCCGATTTTAGTATGAATGATTTGGTTGAGCTGAGGCACAATGTCGTTGAAAATTTATATGAGAAGTTCTACTCGGGTGAGCCGCCTGTGATTGTGACGGACGTGTCGATGGTAACACGTGGAATACGTCGTGGTCTTGTTGAAAAGTTGGGGATAGAAGTAAAATGCTACCTCAATGATGAGCGAGTGAAAGCAATGGCTGCCGAAAAGAATATTACACGTACACAAGCCGGTTTCCGACTGGCGGTTGAAGAACATCCCAATGCTTTATTTGCTGTGGGGAATGCTCCAACGGCATTAATTGAATTGGTGGACTTGATTCGTAAAGGAAAAGCTAATCCTGTGGGAGTGATTGCCGCTCCGGTGGGTTTTGTGAATGTGAAAGAAAGTAAGTGGCAGCTGAAATATGGTTGTCCGAATGTTCCTGCGGTTTTTGTGAATGGTCGAAAAGGTGGTAGCAATGTGGCTGCAACCATTGTCAACGCTATTTTGAGTTGGGCTGAGGCAGAACAAATGCGTCCGGGTAAAGGAATGTAGAAATATTGGTGTAAAATGAAACAGACCATGTCTGAGATAAATATTAAGACACACAGCGAGATGATTAAAGTTTTATCTCCTGGTTTTGGTCTGATGACAAAATTTTTAAACAGATGAAAATTACAATAATAGGCATCTCGGATCAAGTACCGGAATTTACCCGAAAACGACATGCCATTGTCCAATCAGCAAAATATTTTGCCGGAGGGAAACGACATAAAGAGTTGGTAGAGAGTTTTCTACCTTCAGGATATATATGGAGTGACATTACTGTTCCTCTTTCTAATTTATTTGATGAAATAAAAGAATCAAATTCCGATTGGGTGGTTTTTGCTTCGGGCGATCCTTTGTTTTATGGAATAGGAATTACTTTGAAGCGTGAATTTCCCGAAGCGGAAATTATAACACTACCAACCTTTAATTCTTTACAATTGTTGGGACATCGCTTTCAGTTGCCGTATGGTGAGTTTCAGACGGTTTCACTCACCGGACGAAGTTTTCATCAGTTTGATAAGGCTTTGATTCAGGGGGTTGATAAAATGGGCATTCTTACCGATCGTAAAAATACTCCAAAGACAATAGCGCAACGCATGATTGACTTTGGTTACTCGAACTATAAAATGTTTTACGGTGAACGCATGGGGGGGAAGAATGAACGGGTTTTGGAACTGTCCTTGGAAGAAGCAATAGACCTTGACTTTAAGCATCCGAATTGTTTTTATTTGAAAAAAACGGATGCGAAAATTCCTCGTAAAGGAATCCCCGAAGGAGATTTTGAACCTTTGGCAGGTCGCCCGAATATGATTACCAAAATGCCTTTCCGCTTGGCAACGCTTGCGCTTATGGAACTTCATAACAAAAATGTTTTTTGGGATGTGGGAGCCTGTACAGGAAGCGTTTCCATTGATGCGCGTTTGCATTATCCGCACCTGAAAATTACTTCTTTTGAAATACGACTCGAATCGGAAGGGATTATCCATCGAAACACTCGTAAAATGCAAACACCCGGTATAGAGGTGTTTATAAATGATTACTTGCAAGTGGATAAAAGTGATTTTGAAAAACCCGATGCCGTATTCTTGGGGGGATATGGCGGAAAAATGGATGAGGTTTTAAGTGATATTGATACCCATCTTTTGGAAAATGGCATTATTGCCTTTAACTCTGTTAGCGAAAAGAGCCGGAACGGTTTTTTGGATTGGTGTGAGAAAAATAATTATCCCCTGATTAATAAAATGCAACTGAGCTTGGAGGCATTTAATCCGATAACAATATTATTAGCAAAGAAACCAGCAAACGCTTAAAACCATAAAAAACGATGTCAAAAATAATCATAACACACTCTGATAGAGGACAGGCTTTGGCAGAGAATCTCCTGAAATCGGGCTTGGAAGCCGAGTTTGTGCGGTCACCCAAGAATTATGAACAACTTTGGAATAACAACGAAGCTCTAATTTTTATTGGTTCTTTGGGTATTTGTGTACGCGAGATTGCTCCATTTTTAAAAAATAAAAAAACTGATCCGGCAGTAATAAATATTGATGCTAACGGACACTTTGTGCAGCCTGTTGTTTCAGGACATTTGGGCGGAGCCAATCAGTTGGCAGATGATATTTCGAGGTTGCTGGGTGCAACGCCGATTATTACAACCGTGAGCGACACATCAAAGCTGTGGGCTCTTGACTTGCTGCCTCAAAAATACGGTTGGACGATCGATTGCGGCAATAAGCTCACACAACTGATGGCTGCTTTTGTAAACAGGAAAAAAACAGCACTCTTGCTCGAAGTGCGCGACCAAGGAACGTTGGCGTTGGAAACGGAAGCTCCTGCACATGTTGATGTGTTTTTTAGTCCGGAGGATTTTAATGCGGATGATTATTCCTTAATCTTGGCAGTTACGCCTTTTATTCACGATTTTCATAAAAAAGCCATATTCTATCGACCGAAGGTCTTACAGCTTGGGCTGGGTTGTCAGCGTAATTTGCCTTTTGATGAATTTGAAAAATTATTGCTGGAGGGCTTGGATGCCAAGGGAATTTCCAAACATTCAATAGCCACACTCGGAACGGTTGATATAAAAGCTGATGAGCAAGCATTTCTTGAGCTGAGCTCAAAGTGGAATGTGGCGTTGAAAACATTTGATGGAGAAACCCTTTCGAAACAAGACATTCCCAACCCATCCAAGAAAGTAAGTGAAGTTACCGGAAGTTTTGGTGTTGCCGAATCGGCAGCGATGCACCTTTCGGAGAATACACTTTTGGTTGAAAAAACGAAAGGGAAAGCCGGAGAGAAGCATTTTACTTATGCACTTGCCATCAATCGTAGTAACGAACGTAAAGGTTTTGTTGAATTTGTAGGTGCCGGTCCCGGTGATCCGGAGCTTGTTTCGGTTCGCGGAAAGCGAATGCTGCAAATAGCAGATCTTATTCTGTATGCCGGAAGTCTTGTGCCGAAAGAGTTAACAGAATATGCAAAACCGGGATGTGTGGTGAAAAATTCGGCAGGCATGGATTTGATCACACAAATAGAAAGTATGCAACCATTCTATGATCGGGGCTTGTTTGTTGTTCGCTTGCATACGGGTGATCCTTGTATTTACGGGGCAATCCAAGAGCAGATGGCGGTGATGGATAAGCTGGGGTGGAGCTACCATATCACGCCGGGCATTTCGTCTTTTCAGGCAGCTGCGGCAGCTCTGAAATCGCAGTTTACCATTCCTGAGGAGGTACAAACCATTATTCTCACCCGAGGCAAAGGACGTACCCCAATGCCCGAACGCGAACATTTGCACAATCTGGCACAGTCGCAAAGTACTATGTGCATTTATTTGAGTGCCGCAATTGCTGATACGGTACAGTCGGAGTTGTTGACCCATTATCCTCCCGAAACACCGGTAGCCGTTTGTTATAAATTGAGTTGGAAAGATGAGAAAATTTTCCGCTGTACGCTTGATACACTTGCGAAAACAGTGGAAGAAAATCAATTGAAAATGACAACTTTAATTGTTGTGGGAAAAGCAATTGACAACCGATCGGGATTCTCAAAACTGTACGATCGTGAGTTTACGCATGCTTTCCGATTGGGAAAATAAATAGCGTGGGACTATAAAGTTCGACTTCTTTGTATATGTCCGAACTTGTAGGCAAATGATGAAATAGAGTTGATATGATATTGATATTTGGAGGAACAACAGAAGGTCGGGAAGTCGCAAAGCAGCTTGATATTGTCGGGCAGGATTATTTTTATTCCACCCGCAGCGATACCCATAAAGATATAAAAGGAAAGCGCGTTTTTGGAGGAATGGATGTTGCTGAGATGAAAAGCTTTTGTGTTGAAAATCATATTCGATTAATAATAGATGCGGCGCACCCCTTTGCAATTTTTTTGCACGAAAATATCCATACGGTTAGTTCCGAGTTGGAAATAGAAGTAATTCGTTATGAAAGGAAATATCCCGAAAGGGAAAATTATGACTTTGTGCGTTACTTTGATTCGTATAAAGAGTTGGAGGCAACTGTTTTAAATGAAGAATATCAAAATATTTTAGCACTTACCGGGGTGCAGACTATCGTAAAGCTTAAAGCACTTTGGGAAAATAGGAATTGTTATTTTAGAATTTTGAAGACTGCATTGAGCAAAGAAAAAGCCGAGGATTCGGGCATTTCGCAAAAGTTTGTAATTCCGATGCACCCCGAAGCTGATGTCGATGAATTGGTTCAGCTGGCAAACCAGTTGAAGGTTGAGCTGTTGTTGAGCAAAGAAAGTGGCGAGTCCGGTTTTTTTGAAACCAAGGTTGAAGCCGCCAAGCGTTTGAACATACCGTTATGGGTGGTGAAACGTCCTGCATTACCGAATTTTGAAAATGTTGCCGATACTCCGAAAAGCTTTTTGCAGCAGTTTTATCAGTTGAAAAAATCATCTTTAAAAATTAAAGGACATTTACGCAGTGGTTACACTACCGGAACCTGTGTAACGGCGGCAGCCAAAGCTTGTGCAATTGCTTTAAATGAACGGGAGTTTCCGCACTGGGTCGAAGTGGAATTGCCGGGAGGAGAAAAAACTTGCTTTGCAATTTTTCCGAAGGATTTGTCGGAAAACTCAGCATCTTGTGTTGTGATAAAAGATTCCGGAGACGACCCGGACGTTAGTCATGCTAAGGAGATTGGTTGTGAAATAAGTTTCTCAGCTACTCGCGGCATTCGTTTTTTGAAAGGTGAAGGAGTGGGTGAAGTAACTTTGCCGGGGCTACAAGTTGCGGTGGGAGAGCCTGCAATCAATCCGGTTCCTCGAAAGATGATTTCCGGTATGTTGGCGCAGTTGGCTGATGAATATGATATTGAATTAGCTTTTGATGTGACACCTTTTGTCCCCGAAGGTAAAGAACTCGCAAAATTGACCTTTAACCCGAGGATTGGTGTACTGGGTGGAATATCAATTATTGGTACAAGCGGAAAAGTTATGCCTTATTCCAACGAAGCGTTTTTGGCAAGTATCCGTCAGCAAGTACGCATAGCCAAAGGAAATGGCTGTACAGAACTTGTGCTTACATCGGGGAAGCGCAGCGAAAACCGATTAAAAACGTTTTTCCCGGAATTGCCGTCTGTAGCTTTTATTCATTTTGGTAACTTGATAGGCGAAACGATAAAGCTCGCAGCCGAGGAAGGTATCGAGAAAGTAAACTTAGCCATAATGTTTGGTAAGGCGGTAAAGTTGGCAGAAGGGCATTTGGATACGCACAGTAAAAATGTGGTTTTTAATGCGGAGTTTTTGGCATACTTGGCACAAGAATGTGGATACCCCGAAACTGTTTTATCAAAAATAAAAAAACAAAAATTGGCAAATGCGCTTCTGGAATCCATCCCATTCTCAGAAAATGAACCCATCTTTAACAAGGTTGCCGAAAAGTGTTTCCAAAACTGTTCTGCACTAATGCCTTCGCAGGATGGTTTGTCTTTGTTTCTGTTGGTTGGTGAAAACGGTTTGATAAGAATGTGAGACATGCATATTTGTGAATTATTGTAAAGTTTCTTTAATTCGCAGGAAAAATAAGACAAATGGAATTTAGCAGTGAGCAGGTCATAGAAAATATCATAAATGTTGATCCTGAACTAAAAAAGTTGTGGGATGAAATGATTGTCGAAGATTACGGTTCGGTAGCCGATTATGATAAGAATAAAGAAGATAGTGTGGATATGATCACGATCATAGACTACATCATCGAATCGGTTGAAACAAAAAAGACAACGGCTCTGCAAGCATTGTTTCAGGAAATCGAAAAAGGCTTGGTGCATGGCGATGAATATACCTCTGAGCTAATTGCTGTTTCTTTTCTCGAAGGTTTGCAAAATGCAGGTAGGATTCGTGAGATTGATTATCACAATGTATTTCATGAGTGGTTTCAGGATGAGACCAAAAGAATTTATAATGGATTAATCGCAATTTGGGAAGGTCGGAATGGTGTTGCCGCAATTGATGAAGAAAACCGTAGCCCTGAATTGGAGAAAGGAGAAGAAGCGTAGGATGGCAAAAAATAAAAAAAGTCGAAAAGATAGAGAAGGTATTGTTTATTCTACAAATTCCGACTACGATTATGTGTATGAAGAAGACGATGTGGATGAAACATTGGCACCTTCACAGCAAAATCTTAAAGTTTGGTTAGACCGAATGAAAGGAGGAAAACTGGGAACTGTGGTTCGTGATTTTGTCGGACATGATGACGATTTAAAAGACTTAGCCAAAGAGTTAAAGTCGAAATGTGGGGTTGGCGGATCAGCAAAAAATGGGGAGATTCTTATTCAAGGGGATCATCGAGACAAAGTGTTGGAGCTGCTCAAAGCTGCCGGATACAAAGCAAAAAAAGCAGGCGGTTGATCGCTGAAATTAATATAAAAAATAAACAAATGAAACAGACCATGTCTGAGATAAATTAAGATACACAGCGGGATGGTTGAAGTTCTGTCCCATATCTTAGGTTTGGTTACAAAATTTAAAAACAAATGAGATTAATTGTATCAATTGTACTTATTATGACAGTTAGCTTTGGTTTTGCGCAAAAAGAAGGTGCGATAACTAAGAAATTAATTAAAGAAATCAGGCAAGAATACAGCAAGCAGGACTATCAAGCTTTGAGAAATGCTGTTACGAACGGGGATTTTGCCACACTTAGCAAAAACACGGCAAATAAGCCTTATGTGGATACTTATTTTGCCTATCGCGTGAACACAAAAGGAATTACAAACCAGAAGTCGTCCGGTCGTTGTTGGTTGTTTACGGGATATAATGTGCTTCGTCCTAAGGTTATTGAGAAGCTAAACCTGAATGATTTTGAGTTTTCACAAAATTATGGCTTTTTCTGGGATCAGTTTGAAAAATCGAATCTTTTCCTCGAAGGTATTATTAATACTGCCGACAAACCAATGGATGACAAAAAAGTGGAATGGCTTTTTAAAAATGTGATTAGCGACGGAGGTCAGTGGACCGGTGTAAATGACATTATTACAAAATATGGAGTTGTTCCAAAGGAGATTATGCCGGAAACCCATAGCTCCGAAAATACACGTTGGATGGGGAAAATGCTACGATCAAAGCTTAAAGAACAAGCATTGGTAATTCGTCGAATGAAAGCAGATGGTAAGAGTGAAGATGAAATAAGAAGCTATAAAGAAGACGTTCTTGCGGATATTTATAAAATATTGGCTATCAACTTGGGTGAACCGCCGATAGAGTTTGAGTGGAGATATAAGGATGCGGACGGAACTATTAGTGAACTGAAGCGATACACTCCGCAGAGTTTTTATAAGGAATTTGTAGGCATTGACTTGGATGATTACGTGATGTTTATGAATGATCCTTCACGACCTTATAATAGAGTATATGAGATTGATAATGATAGACATACCTATGAAGGACACAATTGGAAGTTCATTAATTTGGATGTGAATCAAATCAAGAAATTTGCGTTGGCTTCCATCAAAAATAATGAAGCGATGTATTTTTCTTGCGATGTTGGTAAGCAGTTAGATCGCGATGCCGGAACTTTAGATGTAAATAATTTTGATTACTGGAAGTTGTTAGATCTTGATTTTCAGATGAATAAAAAAGATCGTATTCGCACTTTCGAGAGTGGGTCTACACACGGTATGACCTTAGTGGCTGTTGATGTTGATGAAAGTGGCGATATTACAAAGTGGTTGTTGGAAAACAGCTGGGGAATGAAAGGTTTCAAAGGACATTTGATAATGACAGACAAGTGGTTTGACGAATACATGTTCCGCTTGGTAATCAACAAAAAATATATCGATAAAGATATTCTCAGAATTTTGGATGAAAAACCGGTAAGGCTTCCTGCGTGGGATCCAATGTTTCAAGAAGATGAGTAGGATCGAAAAATCCTAAAACCTCAAAAAGAGGGTGTCCAAAATTTTGTGGACACCCTCTTTTTGGTATGTCGGGCATGATGATAATCCGGCAGGGTGGGAGTCCCGATGTGTGTCGATTTGATGGGAAATATTAGTGATCTTTAAAATAAAATTGGTTATCAGTACTTTAGATTTTTTGTGTTTTGAAAAATAATAATTATTAGAAAGCTAACTAATTGAATAATAGGTGTGAAAAAATAGATGCGTTTGCCCTGTACGATTATCTCTTTTCATTTTCAACGATCAATTTATTTTTTAGCTTCGCTCCTAAATTTGTTAGTCGATATTTTTGATTTTTACTTCTTGGTTTATCCGGAATAGTCATCTCTATCAGTTTTTGTTTCAGTGCAGGTAACAAATAAGAAGAACGGAAATATTCTTTATGATTTACGTTTACTTTTTTCATCAATTCATTTCTATGATAACCATTATTATCCATTACCAATATCAATCGTTTTATTTGTTCAGTATCATACTCGGTATCATACTCGGTATCATACTCGGTATTTTCGTTTTTTTCGCTGGTAATCAATTTTTTATCTTGCGTGGTTTTGAGTTGTTCAGTTGCTTTTTCAATTTCTATCACTTCCTTATCAAATGGAAATGACATTCGCAAGAAGTTATCCATAAAATAAAAACAACTTTTGTCGTATGATTGCAAAATTCTTGGAACGCCTGAACCTAATTGTTCTACCAATTCAAGGTCTTTGAAAACTCGCATTAATTCCTTATTTCTCGGAATAGAAAGACCTTCAAAAAAATCTTTTTCACTTAAATTATTTGGCAACGAACCTGCCGAAGTAATTGTTATTCTATCACTAAAAATCTCAATAGTTGGTGCAATTTCCATTGTGTAATCATTGTGAACCATTGCATTGATAACAGCCTCTCGCAATGCCACTTCGTCCCACAAGCGTTTTTCAATACGTTCTTTGGCTGTAATTTTAGTTGCTGTTCGATTTTCCAAATCAATTTTGTCTAACACACTTTTCGTGGCTTTTATCAACGAACAATAACCATATTCATTACTTTCTATCAAATCTACTTTTGTTGTACCTTTGTATTTGGCAACCTTGATTGAAATATTATTTTCGTCAGCTAATAAATAACTTGCATAATTTAATTCACCTTGAGGGGTGTAATTCTAAATTTGTGAGAAACTTTTTATTGAGGTTCTTTTTCTTGGCTTGATAGTAGATATGTAATTGTTCAAAAGTCAAATCTTGACGGTTAGACCTTACTTTTCCAATAGAATTACGAGTACGAGAAGAAAACAAATCTTCTATTTGCTTTTGTCTCATTGGTTCTGATGCTGTTCCCAAACGTACAAAACAACCTTTCTCAGTCATTCCGTATTTCTTTTTAAAATAAGGTTTTTCACTACCACTTGCTACAATAATCTTAATGATTGAAATGCCATCTTTTTCTTCTTCAACCACATCAAATAACCCCATAGCTGATGGCAAAATATTGTTTTTAATGCGGTCTTTTATTTTTAACATATCGCTGTCAATATCAGTAACACCAACTGTTTTGCCTGTTTCATCAATACCTATATAAATCAATCCACCTTCCCGATAATTCAAAAAAGCCACTACTTCTTTTTCTATATCAAGGTCTTTGGTTAGTTTTTCTTTATATTCTATGCGATTTGTCTCAGTCATATTTTGATTATTGTATTTATGATTTTAATTGAATAGTATAGCATAGGTTTTTTTAATGTCTCTTACAAAAATACAGTTTTATCTTATTGCTTGTTTATAAGCATCTAAAGAAATGAGTTGATTATATTTTGTATATACAAAAATACATCCTGCAAAATGTTTTTTTCTTTTTAAAACGCCCATTTTCAAAATAAAACACTACCATCATAAGCCTTAAAAAGGTATAAAAACAGGGGAATTAAAATGTCAGGGCAAACGCATCTAAAGTAGAAAAACCTTGAGTCGCATTCCCGACTCTTTTACGCAAATGATCTTCGTTAAAGGCGGCATTTAAAACTCAATGTTGGATTCTATTTGTGTATTGTTTTTATAATCATCCTGAAGGGATGAAACATTTATAGAAATTTGATTTTATGCGTATTTCGACCCCGAAGGGGTCGTATAACATCTTCTTCTTCATCTTTTGCTATAAACATTTGAATCCTTCGGATTCTATTTGTTCTTTTGCGCGAATGATTTTCGTTAAAGGCGGCATTTAAGACTTTACATTTAAATTATGATGGTGTGTTCTTTCTATTCTTGGATCTTTCATGTCTGAAAAATACGATAAAATTCTTTTGCTTTTCAATTTGATATATTTACCTGATTATTAAGTAAATATACGACTTTAACCCGGTAAAACAAATTAATAAATTGATATTTAGAAACTTAACCCGAAAAATATTTTAGATGCGTTTGCCCTGTACTTGGGGCAAGGCGTGTAGGAAAAACGGATTTTTTAAATTATTATATAGAAAATATAACCAAAGACAAAACACTTTTCCTTAACGGCGAAGATTTAAACGACCAAAACATTCTTAAAGAACGAATGATTTTTGGGGCATATCCAGAATTGGAGCAATACGAAAGTTGGCAAGAAAAACAAAGAAAAAACTACGAGAAAAGCTTAAAACACACAATTCTTAGGTTTTTGGCAACAAAATACTCAAGCTTTCTGCTTGTGTTTTTATTTCCACAGCATCACCTACCTGCATTATTTCACCGTCTATGTTGGCATATCCCGAAGGGTTGGGGCTGATGGTAATATGTTTGCCCTGTAGAATTTCCAAAAATGATGAAGTGTGTGCCTTGCTGTTAAAAATTTTATAAGCCAGAATGGGGATGTGCCATAGTGGAGGCTTTTTAAGAATGCAAACATCCAGTAGTCCGTCTTGTATGTTGGCGTGAGGCGATATTTTGGTGTTGTAGCCAAATTGGTTCGAGTTGGCAATAGTGATCATAAAAGCTTTGCGTTGTATTTTTTTTCCGTCAATATGAAGGCTGTACACTTGTTCTTTATAATTAAAAAAGGACATTGTCCCTACTCGTAAGTAATTCCAAAAGCCTCTGCCGCTGCTGTTGGCAAAACCTTTAGCTACTTCGCTGTCGAAACCTACTCCGGCGACACTTGTAAAAAAGCAATTGTTGAGTTTGGCGGTGTCTATTTTTCTTGGTATTGCCGAGTTAAGTGCTTGTATGGCATGTTCGGGGCGGAGTGGGATGCCCAAATGGCGAGCCAGACCATTGCCTGAGCCCATAGGGACAATGGCCATCACTGTTTCGGTTTTGCAAATCTCTTGAGCCACCTCATTAATTGTTCCGTCGCCACCCACAGCCACTATTACGTTGTAAAGTCGGCTGTGTGACCGTACTATTTCTTGTGCATGTTTGGGATGTTGGGTTTCTATCAACTCAAACTCATAGCTGTTCAGGTCTAAATATTTGTTTATTAATTTGTTTAGTGCAGTTTTAGATTTTCCACCACTAATTGGGTTTACAATAAATAATATCCGTTTTTTTTGCATTTTGTTAAGGTGTTAATTTGTTGTAAATCATTCGGTTATTGTATTGTTGAATGAACGCTTTGCAAGTCGATTGAAAAACTGCATTTTGTTGTTTCAAAGGCAAAGGGTTTTTTAAAAGAGGATCGTTGTGATAATTGTATTTTGCCACTGCCGTATCGCCTTGCCATTGCCACAAATAGTCTTGATCCCAAAACTGTAAATACCTGCCATATCGATTAGTAGCTAATGGAACGGCTGTAGTGTCAAATATTGAAGATCCAAAGGCTAACAAGCTGTCGTTGTATCCCAAATAATCAACGATGGAAGGAAAAATATCGGTTTGTTGTACGGCTTTGTGTGTGGATTGTAAGGCTAAGTTTGTGTCGCCGGGTGCGTAAAATGCTAAGGGAATACGGAACTGCCAAAAAGCATTTCTGTATTTGGATTCAGTACCTTCGCTGGTGTGGTCGGCAGTGATGACAAAGAGAGTGTTTTTGTACCAATCTTGCTGTTTTGCCGTAGTAAAAAATGCTCTTAGCGCCATGTCGGTATAGGCTATACATTGTTGGATGGGATGTTTTCCTTTGGGTAATACATCTTTGTATTTTTCCGGAACTTTATACGGGTGATGTGATGATAAAGAGAAAATGGAAGCGACAAAAGGTGCTTTGAAATGGTTTATCTCTTTGGCAAAATATTGAAAATAAGGTTCATCTGAAATGCCCCAATGTCCGTCAAAGTCCGACATGTTGGGATATTCGTTCAGTCCGTAGTAAGCATCAAAGCCCGCTTTTGAGGCATACACATCAAAGCTCATTGTACCATTTTTGCCTCCGTGAAAAAATCCGGAACTGTAGCCGTATTTTTTTAAATAAGAAGCAATACTTTGTATATGGTTGGTAGCATAGACACTGCTCAGAAAAGGAACGGCACTAATGGTGGGTAAACCCGATAAAATGGACGGAATGCCCTCAATGCTGCGTTTTCCGTTGGCAATGGCAGCGCAACTGAGACTTTTGGTGAGCAGACTATCTAAAAAAGGTGTGAAACTTTGTTCGCCGGTAAAATACCCAATGTGTTGTAAAGAAAAGCTCTCTAAGATGATAATCACCACATTCTTAGGGCTTGTTGTTACCTTGTTGTTGTACGATTTTATGGGGTTGTAAAAGTTGTTGACTTGTGCGGGGCTGAAAAAATGTTTTTCCGTTAATGCCGGTTTGCCGTAGGTTTTGATAATTGTAAATGGCGTGTTGAGCACCAAAGGTACAGCCACGGGCTTTACTTCGCGTGAAGCATCTACCGTGTTGATGGGTTTTAGTTGTAAGCCGCCGCGCAAGGCTATGAATAGTATTCCGGCTGTTAACAGGAACAGTGTTGTGGAAGTCCACCATTTGTGGCGTTTGAAGGGTGTTTTGCGTGTTTTTTTAGAGCCCAACATGAAACGTGTCAAAGCCCATGCGAGCACAATTACCGACAGTGTGATATACCAAAAATTGATTAAAAAACTTGGAAGTTGATCCAAACCACCGTCATTTTCAAATAGGTATGTGATAATGTCGGCAGTCATTCGCTTGAGCGTAAAACGATAATAGATTGCATCAGACATATTTAACACAACGGCTATTAAGACCAGTATTAAGCTGACACTGTTAACAACACGCTCAAATTTTCGTGACGCTCCAAAAACAGCGACAAACAACAGGTGGTAAAAAAATGAAGGAATGGCGATAATGCCCAACACAAACAGGTCGAAGCGTAGTCCTTTGATAAAAGCTCGCAAAAGGTCAGTAGTATTCAGGGAGTTAAAAGTGTCCATATTCAACAGATACAAACTCCATCGGCTAAGTGCCAAAACCAGCAACATCAGCACCATAAGATAGCCCCATCTGCCATATACATTTTGCGAATCTTTCAAAACCATATTTTTGTAGTGTTATTATTGTAGAATGATTATCAAGTCAATCATTGAATACCATGAGCAAAAATAGCTATTTTTAAAGATGTTTCCATAGCTGCTTTGTTTGCATTTCCACAAAACATAGTATCTTTGTAGAGATTGAGATCAACTGTAATCATCTCTGCAATATTATTAAGATTAGACAACTTAAACATCTCTCTAAAGGAGAGGAAGTTCGAGATATACGAAGATTATAGTGGTTTTGTTCAATTTTTATCTTTCCGTATGAAAATTAAAAATTCTCATATATAATTTGAATAAACAAAAAACAAAATGGAGATAGTAAAAACACTTATTCCCGATGTGTTGACAATCAAACCTCGGGTTTTTGAAGATGAGCGGGGATATTTCTTCGAGTCTTACAGTATTGAAAAGCTTGAAGCTTTGGGGTTTAAACATCGATTTGTGCAAGATAATGAGTCAAAATCGGTTAAAGGTGTGCTGCGAGGATTGCATTTTCAGAAGCCACCTTATGATCAAGGCAAATTGGTTCGGGTTATTAAAGGTTCGGTCTTGGATGTGGCAGTCGATATTCGTAAATCATCACCAACTTATGGACAGTGGACTTCTGTAATTCTTACAGGATTTAATAAGTGGATGTATTGGGTGCCACCCGGTTTTGCGCATGGTTTTTGTACGCTTGAAGACGATACCGTATTTACCTATAAATGTACGAACGTTTACAACAAGGAATCTGAGGGTGGTATTCGTTGGGACGATCCGGATTTAAATATATCTTGGGCAATTGACAATCCAATTTTGTCGGAAAAAGATAAAGTTGCTCCACTCTTCCGAGATTTTGTAAGTCCTTTTGAATAGTATTTTTTAGCCAAGAATAACGAGAAGTCTGATTTTATAGGCGAACTTTAAATAAGTTATTGATGAATATTAAAAACATATTGGTGATATTTGTTGGGGTGATTAATGTCGTCTTGGTCGCTTTTGTTGTGTATTATTTTACGACTGGCGAATTATATATCGGAAAGAAACCTCAATTATTTGCGATTGAAACTTCACAGCATATTACGAATATTGCTGTTCCATATCAACAAACTTTCTGTAATGAAGAAGTTCCGTTGGAAAATCAGTTTTGTCGAGAGTCGTTGGACAGGGAGTTGCAAATAAACAGCTATTGGCATTCTTCTACTTTGAGTTTGCTGAAGAATGGACATAAATGGTTTCCTGTTATTGAGCCCATTTTACGGAAAAATAATATTCCGGACGATTTTAAATATCTTGCGCTTATTGAGAGTGGACTTCAAAATGTGGTGTCTCCGCGAGGAGCAGCAGGTTTTTGGCAGCTTATGAAAGGCACAGGAAGAGATTATGGTTTGGAAATAAATAAGGATGTTGACGAACGTTATCATGTTGAAAAAGCTACGGAAGTAGCTTGTCGTTATCTCCGAAAAGCAAAGGATAAACTGGGAACTTGGACCTTGGCTGCGGCGAGTTATAATGCCGGACAGCGGCGAATTTCCAATGCTCTCAAAAAACAAAAAGTGAACTCCTATTACGATTTGTATCTCAATGCTGAAACAGCTAGATATATCTACAGAATTTTGGCTATTAAACAAATTTATAGTAAGCCTGAATATTATGGGTTTTTTATTGAACGTTCAGAGTTATATCCGCCTTTAACTTTTGAAACTTTTTCAATTGACTATGCCGTGAACGATTTGGTTGCTTTTGCTAAGAAACATGGAATGGATTATAAAACTTTTAAAACCTTTAATCCGTGGAGTAGGAATACGAAACTTAGAAACTCAAAACACAAAGTATATACTTTTAAAAAACCGGATAACAGGTATCGAAAATTAATTTCAAATTAGAGAAACTAAAGACTGCGTTTAGGGAGCTTTATTCTGTCTTTATCATAATCCACGCCACTCCGTTAGGGTGGTGTTTTGTTTCCTAACTAAATCTCTTAAACAAAGGCAAAAAAAATCCCTCTATTAATTGGAGTAACCGATAATAGAGGGATTTTTATAAAACTCAGGTGTGTTTTTTATCTTTCATATTTCACACCTTGAGGGTCTTTTGCATTTGGAGGATTCGATCCTTGCAAGCTGATAATGTAGCTCGCCAGTTGTAACAACTGTTTGTCATTGAACTGATCTTGAAAGGCCGTCATACCTTTTGCAGGAGCACCCACCTTGATGATATTCACAATGTCTTCCAATTTGCCACCGTTGATCCAGTAATTATCTACCAAGTTCGGTCCTACGGCATTACCTTCGAGGTTCATGCCGTGGCAGGCAAAACATGCTTTTTCATTGTACATTTTCTTACCTTCTTCAAGGTCTTCTGCTGCCGTAAGCAATTCAATCGTTACTTGCTCTTGTGTCGACTTGTAAGCATCAATTCTTTCTTGTGCTTTCGCCATTTCAATTTGATATTCCTCTTCTTGTAGTGCACCTTGATCTAATACGTGAAAGTGTAACCAATACACTATCGAAAAGAATATAGAAATATAAAAGAGCCACATTAGCCATGGTGGTGGTGGATTATCTAATTCTTTAATGCCATCAAACTCATGACCGGGAATAACATTTCCTTTATAAACTTTTTTTTCGACTTTCATTTCGTTATTTTCTTCCATAATTCAAATTTTTACAGTTTACTTAATAATTCAGCTAATCATCATTTAAGGGATAGTTGCTAACATCTTTGAAATAGCCCTTCTTTGCTCGGAATACGTAATAAGTAACACCGAGAAAAATGCTAAGGAAGATGATTAAAGATATAATAGGGTAGATCTCTACACCTTCAACCATTTCCATTAATTTAACTACCATCTTCATAAATTACCTCCTTAGTGATTAATTTGCTTCTTCTTTAAGTTTAATAACGTAACTTGCTACTTGATTAACTTCTTTTTCACTGATTAAGTGCTTCCATGCTTGCATTCCTTTTGCAGGAATACCTTCAAATATGGAGTGACGAATATCAGTGTCTGTACTTCCGTTTGTCCATTCAGCATCAATAAGGCTTGGCCCTACAGCATTTCCTTCGCCTTTCATGCCATGACAAGCAAAGCAGTTTGCCTCGTAAACTTTTTTTCCGGCTTCAAGGTCTGCTGCTGCCGTTAGTCGGTCGAAAGCAGGCTTTTCAACTTCGCCTTTATTGGTTGCGTTTTCTACGGAAATGTCGCGACCAAGTTTATGCATGTAGGCAATAAGCGCAATAATTTGTTTTTTCTCAGATGTTTCGATACCTGCACCTTTCAATTCGTCAACATATTTCTTAGCTTGCTCAAGATAAGCAGCTTCTGCTTCCTTATCGAATCCTTCAGGGTAAGGAACTCCCAAGGTTTGCATTACTCGAATCTTAGCTGCCAATTTTTTTGTGTCAACATCTTTGGTTAGTAACCATGGGTATCGTGGCATAATCGAACCCGGACTTAATTTTGTAGGATCGTCCATGTGCGAATAGTGCCATGCGGCAGTTTTGTACATTTTACCACTTACCACACCTGTTCGTGCCAAGTCAGGACCTGTTCGCTTCGATCCAAACTGGAATGGGTGGTCATAGACAAATTCACCAACCTTGGAGTAGTCACCATAACGAACAACCTCTGATCGGAATGGACGAACCATCTGTGAGTGACACGTATAACAACCTTCCGAAACATAAATATCTCGCCCTTCCAGTTCTAGTGGAGTGTATGGTTTTACACTTTCGATTGTAGGGATGTTGTTTTTTACCGTAATCATAGGAATAATTTCAACAGCACCACCAACAGCCACAGCTATGGTAATCAGTATTGTAAATTGAACCGGCTTTCTTTCTAATAAACCGTGTAATGATTCACCTGCAACACGTGTACGTGACAACTCAGGAAGTGGCATTGCCTCAACTTCTTCATCACCGATAAATTCTCCTGTTTTTGCAGTTTTTACTAAGTTATAAATCATTAACAATGTTCCGAATAAATAAAGTGCACCACCAAATGCTCTTGTTGCGTGCATCGGAATTGTTTGTACAACAGTTTCCAGGAAGTTTGGATACAATAATGTTCCGGACTCAGTAAATTGTTTCCACATCAAGCCCTGTGTGATTCCTGTCCAATACATTGGAATAGCGTAAGTAAGTATACCTAAAGTAGCAATCCAGAAATGGATATTTGCAAGCTTTTTTGAGTAAAGTTTCGTACCCCATAGTTTAGGGATTATGTAGTAGAGCATTGCAAATGTCATAAAGCCATTCCAACCCATACCTCCAATGTGTGTGTGTGCTACAGTCCAGTCGGTGAAGTGACTGAGTGAGTTAACCGTTTTTAGTGAAAGCATCGGACCTTCAAAAGTTGCCATACCGTATGCCGTGATTGCAACAATTAGAAATTTGAAGTTTGGTTCGTGGCGAACTCTATCCCATGCACCGCGGAAAGTTAATAAGCCGTTCATCATACCTCCCCATGA
>PDWJ01000421.1_pt1 | contig 83243 bp, 82 predicted proteins | sample 1430881 | NCBI WGS metagenome assembly PDWJ01 (sample SAMN01162460, study PRJNA174530) | Oral metagenome, whole genome shotgun sequencing project. | biome: Marine environment; feature: Marine mammal; material: Swab sample of the gingival sulcus; isolation source: swab sample of gingival sulcus...
GATCCCGGGCACATAATCGCCGGGCTTGCACAGCACCACCGTGATGCCCTCACGCGCATTCGGCGCCCCGCAGACGATCTGCTTCTCGCCCTCGTCGGTGGCCACGGTGCAGACCCGCAGCCGGTCGGCATCGGGGTGTTGCTCGGCATGGGTGACCTTCGCCAGCGTGAAGGCGCGCAGCCGGTCGGCCGGGTTGATGACCTCTTCCACCTCAAGCCCGAGGTCGGTCAGCGCATCGGCGATCTCCTCCACGGAAGCCGTGGTGTCGAGATGGTCTTTCAGCCAGGAGAGGGTGAATTTCATTGAGATTTGTCCTTTGGCTCAAGCGCTTTTGAAAGCACTCTTGCTCGGAAAAGAGTGCCCACACCAATAACGAGGGCTATGTAGACGCCAATGTCCTTTGGTTCGTCAAAGTCCAGAGTGTCCGCGATGGTGTTCTTCACAGCCTCCCCGATTGGCAGACCCGAATGATAGCCAAGATATGTTTTCGCGAGTATGAAAACGCCCACCAGGCCAATAAGCGCCCAAGCGCCGATCCTTGACCAACGAATATAGGTTTTCATCGCGAAATCCCCCCCCGCATCGTCGGCACATCCAGCGCGGCAAAGCCGTAGTGGCGCAGCCAGCGCAGGTCGCTGTCGAAGAAGGCGCGCAAATCGGGGATGCCGTATTTCAGCATGGCGAGGCGGTCGATGCCGATGCCGAAGGCGAAGCCCTGATACTCGTCCGGGTCGATGCCGGCGTTTTTCAGCACCCCAGGAGCAGCGCAGATCCACCTCCGCCGAGGGTTCGGTGAAGGGGAAATGCGAGGCGCGGAAGCGGAGCTCCACCTCGTCGACCTCGAAAAACGCGCGGCAGAATTCCTCCAGCACCCATTTCAGGTTGGCCATGGAGATGCCCTTGTCGATCGCAAGCCCCTCGACCTGATGGAACATCGGCGTATGGGTCTGGTCGTAATCGGAGCGATAGACCCGCCCCGGCGCGATGATGCGGATCGGGGCGCCCTGGGCCTGCATGGCGCGGATCTGCACCGGCGAGGTATGGGTGCGCAGCACATGCGGCGGACGGCTGTCGCCCTCGGCGCGGTGCATGTAGAAGGTGTCGAATTCCTGCCGTGCCGGGTGATGCGGCGGGATGTTGAGGGCGTCGAAATTGTGCCAGTCGTCCTCGATCTGCGGCCCTTCGGCCACCGCGAACCCCATGTCGGCGAAGATCGTGGCGACCTCGTCGGTCACCTGGCTGATCGGGTGGATTGTGCCCTGCGGCCGCGGCCGGCCCGGCAGGGTCACGTCGAGCCACTCGGCCTTGAGACGCGCCTCCAGCGCGGCATCGGCCAGCGCCTCGCGCCGGGCGGCAATGGCCGAGGTGATCTCGTCTTTCAGCGCGTTGAGCTTCGGCCCGACCTCCTTGCGCTCCTCCGGCGTCATCTTGCCAAGCTCGCGCATCTTCAGCGCAATCTCGCCCTTCTTGCCGATAGCGGCGAGGCGAATGTCCTCAAGCGCCTTTTCGTCGGCGGCGCGCGCCACAAGGTCGATGAATTTCTGCCTGAGATCGTCCATCTCGCATTCCTTCCAAAGGTTGCGGTGTTGCTAGCGCAGCTTTGGCTGGGCGACAAGGCTGGGGGCCGAATTGGCTAACGCTCCGTGAAGGCGCGCCACCCCTGGACAAGGCGCGTCAGCGCGGTGACCCAGCAGGCGGCGGCGAAGGCCAGTGCGAGCGGGGCGAAGGCGCCGGGCCAGAGGCACATGGCGGCGAAGACCGCGATGGTCTCGGCGCCTTCGGTCAGCCCGCCCAAGTAGGCGATGCCCTTGTCGCGGGGCCTTGGCGGCGGGGTGCCGCTTTGGGCCGAGACCGCCGCAAAGGTGAGGAAGCTGGCGCCGGTGGCCATGAACGAGGCGATCAGCACCGCCGCCGGAAGCGCGTTCCGGCCCGGGTCGGCGAGGGCGAAGCCGAGGGGAAACAGCGCGTAGAAGATGAAGTCGAGCGCGATGTCGACGAAGGCGCCGCGGTGGGTGGGGCCGGTGGCGCGGGCAATCTCGCCGTCAAGCCCGTCGGCCAGCCGGTTGGCGGCGAGCAGCGCCAGGCCCCAGAGGCTGTGCCCCAGCGCCACGGCGCACAGGGCGGCGAGGCCCAGCGCGAAGCCTGCAAGGGTCACATGATCGGCCCGGATGCCGCGCGCGGCCAGCGCATGTGCGGGCGGGCCGAGAAGCCGGGTGGTGAGCGGTTGCAAGGCGGCGTCGAACATGTGCTAACGGCGTAGGGCGATGACATTCCTCATGGCGCGAGTGGAGGCCGGAGCCGGGGCCGTGTCAACCGCGTTGCCGCCCAGGAAAAACCGCGCGCCCCCGGGGGGCACGCGGCTCATCCTTTCGAAACCCGGCAAGCCTCAGGCCAGCGCGGCCTTGGCCTTGTCGACGATGGTGCCGAAAGCGGCGGGTTCGTTGACGGCGAGATCGGCGAGCACCTTGCGGTCAACCTCGATCCCGGCCTTTGCCAGCCCGTTGATGAAGCGCGAATAGGTCAGCGCCTCGTCATGGGCGCGCACCGCGGCGTTGATCCGCTGGATCCACAGCGAGCGGAAATTGCGCTTGCGGTTCTTGCGGTCGCGGGTTGCGTACTGGTTGGCCTTGTCGACGGCCTGGGTCGCGGTCTTGAACGCGGTGGAGCGACGGCCGTAATAGCCTTTCGCAGCGTCGAGAACCTTCTTGTGACGGGCGTGGGTCGTGGTTCCACCTTTGACACGGGGCATGTGCGGACCTCCTCAGCGCGAATAGGGCATCATCGGCTTGATGATCTTCTCATCAGCCTTCGACAGCATCTCGGTTCCCCGCGCCTGGCGGATGAACTTGGTGGTGCGCTTGATCATGCCGTGCCGCTTGCCGGCGGGGCCGCGCTTGATCCGGCCACTGGCCGTGAACTTGAACCGCTTCTTGCAGCTCGATTTCGTCTTCATCTTGGGCATTTCGGTCTCCTTCGAGTTACCCGTTCATGCGCGACCCGGCATGCCACTCGGGCCGGCCGCGCGGCTGAAGCGCCTCCTATAGGCCCGAACCCCCCGCCAGGCAAGGCCAAAGCTCAGCCTGCGGCGCGCGTTCCGGCCAATGCGCAACAAACCTGCCCGGGCCGCGCGCCTGCGGGGCCTGTCCGGATGACAGGCTGCGGCAGATCGTTTAAGCATCGCAATGGCAAGACAATTCCCGGCCGAGGCCGGCAAGACCAAGGAGCAGCCCGAGCCAATGCGCCGCCTGACCATCCTGCTCATCGCCCTTCTCGGGCTTGCCTCCTGTGCCGCCGGGCCGAACCGGGCGCCGGAAGAAACCGCGAAACCGGGCGAGATGGTGAGCACGCCTCACTACCGAAGCCCGAACCCGCCGACGCTCTCGCTGCTTACCGAGATCAATCTGGAATCGGGCAACGGCGGCCACACGGCGCTGCTGGTGGACGCCAGCGAACGGGTGGTCTTCGACCCTGCGGGCAGCTTCAGACATCCGCAGATGAACCGGCAGGACGACGTGTTTTACGGCATGAACGACCGGGCGGTGAATGTCTTCATCGACTATTACTCACGCGGCGTCTGGAAAGTCGTGCGCCAGGACATCCGGGTATCGGAGGAGACGGCGGAACAGGCGCTGGAACTGGTCACGACGCATGGCCGGGTGCGCAAGGCGTTCTGCACCAGTTCGACCTCGAAGCTGCTGTCACGGCTGCCGGGCTTCGAGCGGATCCATGGCACGATGTTCCCGGTGTCGCTGATGAACCAGGTTGCCGGGCTCGAAGGGGTGACAAGTTCGACCTACCACGACATGCGCTTCAACAGCCGGGGCCAGCTGGTCGCCGCCAACAACTGAGCGGGTCCGGCAACACCCCAGGTGCCGGGCTCTGGCCGGGCTCGCGCCATCGCTGCCGTGTCAGAACCCGGCCCAGATGAAGCCATAGAGCGCGGCGGCCCCGGCAAAGATCGCCCAGAGCGTGTTGCGCAGCACAAGCCCCGCCCCGACGGTGACAGCAGCGGCGGCGAGCCGCGCCGGATCGGGCGTGCCGCCGGTGGCTTCCGGGAACAGAACCAGCGGGGCCACCAGCCCCGGGATCACCGCGACCGGCGTGTAATGCAGAAGACGCAACAGCCAGCGCGGCAGGGGCCGGTCGCCTGCCAGCCCAAGGAAGGAAAACCGGATCAGAAAGGTTCCGGCGGCAAGCGCGGCGATGATCGTCCAGACCTGGGTGCCCTCCGGGATCATGGGCTTTTCTCCCGTTTTCCCCGCGCCCCGTGCCGTTCGAGCAGCACTTCGCTGCCCGCGCCTGCCCCCATCGCCACCGCTGCGGCCACCAGCAACCCCGCACCGTTCGGCAGGCCCGACAGCGTCAGGGCAACGGTGATGGAGGTGAGCGCGGCCACCACATGCGGCAGGGTCTTGAGCATCGGCGCCACCATCGCGAGAAAGGTGATCGGCATGGCGAAGTCGAGCGCGAATTCCTCCGGGATCGCCTGCCCCACCAGCGCGCCCGCGAACGTCGCCGCATACCAGACCGGCGCGATCAGCAGCATCGTTCCGAAATAATAGGCATAGCGCGCCGGGGTGGGCAGCCCGGGTTCGGCCATGAACCTTTGCGTGGCCAGCAGAAAGGACTGGTCGACCAGCAGATAGGCCGCGAGCGCACGTTTCCACAGCGGCGCCCCGCCGAGCCAGGGGGTGATCGCCGCCGAATACATCGCCATGCGCAGGTTTACCGCCAGCGCCGTGGCAAGCACCATCGCCACCGGGGCGGTATCGGCCATCTGCTGGAGCGCGGCGAACTGCGCCGCCCCCGCGATGACCAGCACGGTGAACCCCATGACCTCGGCGAGATTGAGCCCCGCCTCGGTCGCCACCACGCCAAACAGCATGGCGAAAGGCGCGATGACCAGCACGAAGGGCAGCGAGTCGCGCGCGCCTTGCCACAGCAGCGATCTGGTCTGGTATCGGGTCATGGCTCGCCTTAGGTTCCGGCAGGAAGCGGTAGGGGGTATTGCGCAAAGATGCAATCGGGCAGAGCCGAACGACGCGAAGGGCTGTCGCCGGAAAGGGCGCCGGTGGAGGGGACAATGACCCTCTGCGGGGTGATCCTTGCGGGCGGGCGCGGGCGCAGGATGGGCGGGGCCGACAAGGCGCTGCTCGAGCTCGGCGGTGTGCCGATGATCGCCCGGGTGATCGCCCGGCTCGGCCCCCAGGTCGATGCGCTTGCGATCAGTGCCAATGGCGCGCCCGGGCGGTTTGCCGGTTTCGGCCTGCCGGTGCTGCCCGACACCATCGCAGGCCACCCCGGCCCGCTCGCCGGGCTGCTGGCGGGGATGCGCTGGGCCGAAGCCGAAGGGGCGAGCCACATCGTCACCGCCGCAACCGACACGCCCTTCCTGCCCGCCGACCTCGTCGGGCGTCTCGGCAGCGCGCGAGGTGCCCCGATCGCACTGGCCGAAACCGCCCGGGGCCTGCACCCGACCTTCGGTCTCTGGCCGGTCAGCCTCGCAGGCGCCCTCGCCGAAGCGCTGGAAGCGGGCACACGTCGCGTCGGGGCCTGGGCGCTGGAGCAGGGCGCGGCAAGGGTGCGTTTCCCCGCCGGCCCGCCGGATCCGTTCTTCAACATCAACACCCCTGCCGATATGGAGGCAGCGGCGTGTATTCTCGCAAAGGAGCATCCATGAAAATCTACGGCGTGGTCGGGTGGAAGAACGCAGGCAAGACCGGGCTGATGGAGCGGCTCGTGGCCGAGATCGCGGGGCGTGGCCTGCGCGTGTCCACGGTCAAGCACGCCCACCATGCCTTCGATCTCGACCGCCCGGGCAAGGACAGCCACCGCCACCGCGATGCGGGCGCGAGCGAAGTGTTGCTGGCGTCCTACAAGCGCTGGGCACTGCTGCACGAGCTGGGCGAGGCGGAGGAACCGCCGATGGAGGCGCTGCTGGCCAAGCTCGCGCCCTGCGACATCGTGCTGGTCGAGGGCTACAAGCGCGACAGCCATGCCAAGATCGAGGTGTTCCGCGCCGAGACCGGTCATGCGCTGATCCAGCCCGGCGACCCCACCGTGCGGGCCATTGCCACCGACACGCCGCTCGACGGGCTCCCGGTGCCGCTGTTCGATCTCGACGACACCCGCGCGATTGCCGATTTCATCCTCGCCGAGACCGGTCTCGGGGCGGAGCGCCCGGCGGGGCTTGCAGGCGAATGCTTCAAACCCCGGGCCACCGGCGCGCTGGCCACCGTGGCCGAGACGGAGACCATGCTGCGGGCCAGCCTGCGTCCGGTGGCCGTGCCGGAGCGGGTGCCGCTCGGCGCGGCGCAGGGCCGTGTGCTGGCCGCCGAGGCCCGCGCCCGCCGCGACAACCCGCCCGCCGCCAATTCGGCGATGGACGGCTATGGCTTTGCGCAGGCGAGCCTGCCCGCCGCAGGCGTGGCGCGGCTTGCGCTGGTCGAAGGGCGGTCGGCCGCCGGGGCGCCTTATCCGGGCGTGGTACCGCCGGGGGGGGCGGTGCGCATTCTGACCGGGGCGCTGCTGCCGGAGGGCGTCGACACGGTGGTGATGCAGGAGAAGGTCACGCCGGAGCCGGGGGCGATCCGGTTCGGGGCCGGGATCGAAAAGGGGGCCAACACCCGCGCGCAGGGCGAAGACATTGCCGCCGGGGCCGTGGCGCTTGCCCGCGGCAGCCGGATCGGCGCCGCTGAAATCGGCCTTGCTGCCGCCGTCGGACTCGGCGAACTCACCGTATATGGCCGCCTGCGCGTCGGCGTGCTGTCGACCGGCGACGAGCTTGCCGCCCCGGGCAGCAGCGCCGGTCCGGCCCGCACCTATGACGCCAACCGCCCGATGCTGCGCGCGCTGGTGGCGGGCTGGGGGCATGAGGCGGTGGACCTTGGCCATATCGGCGACGATCGCGACGCGCTGCGGGCGGCTTTTGACGGTCTTGCGGGCCGGGTCGATGCGCTGCTCACCTCCGGGGGCGCTTCGGCGGGCGACGAAGACCATGTGTCGGCGCTGCTGCGCGAGGAGGGGCAGCTTGCGCAATGGCGGGTGGCAATGAAGCCGGGCAAGCCGCTGTTGCTGGCACAATGGAACCGCGTGCCGGTTTTCGGCCTGCCGGGCAACCCGGTTTCGGCCTTCGCCACCGCGCTGATCTTCGTCCGGCCCGCGCTGTCGGTTCTGGCGGGGGGGGCGTGGCTTTCGCGGCAGGGCTTCGCGGTGCCTGCCGGGTTTTCGCTCGCCAAACGCGCGGGCCGGCGCGAGTTTCTGCGCGCGCGCCTGGGCAAAGACGGCCGCGCGGAGCTGTTCCGTTCGGCAAGCTCCGGCATGATTTCGTCGCTGGTCTGGGGCGAGGGGCTGGTCGAATTGCCGGAAGACGCCTGCGAGATCGCCCCGGGCGACAGGGTGCGCTTTCTGCCGTTTTCAGGCTTCGGGCTGTGAAGCCGCACGGCTCCTGACCGCGTGAGGGGCAAAGCCTCTCTCACGTGGTGGCCGGATCAGCCCGCTTCGAAGGCGCCGGTGACCCGGCCCAGAAGCATGAAGGCGCGCGAAGTGCGGGTGGTGGCGAAACGGTCGATCTGCGCATCGTTCATCCGCGGCTCGGCCTCTGCCAGAACGGCATCATATTCGCGCAGGAAATGCAGTGCCGCGTCGCGGAAGGTTTCGTCGGATTTCATGCGCCCCGCCGACAGCGCCAGCGACGAGCGGTCATTGATGCCCGCGAGCGCGGCGACAGGCTGGCCGCGTGTGCCGCGGGCGAAGGCGCGCCAGGCCCCGGGCGGCGCCGGGGAAGGTTCGAGATCGTCCATGTAGATCCCGTCCTGACTGAGCAGCGTCAGCACATCCTGCGCGGCCTGGATCAGGGTGGCAACCTTGCGGTCGACAAGCGTGCGCCTCAGCGCTTCGAAACCGGCCTCGTCCTCGGCGTTTTCGGGGAAGTTGATCGCGCGGATCAGATCGTCGATGTCAACCTTCGGGGTCTTGTCGGCGCCGGCATCGAGGCCAAGATCCGGCTGGTTGTCTTGCGGCACTTTTTCCGGCGCGGCGGCTTCCGGTTCGCTCGCCGGGCTCACGTCGCGCATGGTTTCGGGTTCCGGCTCCGGCGTGGCCGCCGTCGTGCCGCGCTGCCGGCTGGAGGTGAAGGCCGGAATGTCATCACTGCCGATCCGCGGCGTCTGTTCGTCGCGGGGCGGCGGGTTCAGCGCCTGAAACTCCTGCACCTCGATCAGCACCTTGCGCATTGCGCTCATCGAAGCCTGAAGCCGCTCGCTCTCGTCGGTCACGATCCGGGCGGAGCGCACCGAAGCGACCGCGAGCCACACCACCGCGACCGGCACCAGTACAGAGGCCACCACGAGCACGAAGCCGATCCCGTTCTTTTCGGTTTCGCCCCCGGTTCCCCCGGTCCCCCCGGAGCCGCCAAGGCCGAAGAAGAAGACGGCGCAGAACAGCACCCAGACCACGGCAAAAACGAAGGTGCCGATTTCGGCGGGGCTTGCCTTTCGTGGCCGGGAGGGCCCGCAGGCCCGCAAATCCGCTTCGTCGCGATAGTTGTCGCTCATGCTCTTGCCTTCTCCGGCGACCGGGGCTGCCGGCGCCTCAGATATACTCGACCGAAAGAATTTCGTAGGATTTCGCGCCGCCCGGCGTGCGCACCTCGACGCTGTCGCCCTCGTCCTTGCCGATCAGGGCGCGGGCCAGCGGCGACTTGATGTTGAGCCGGCCCTGCTCGATGTCTGCCTCGGGTTCGCCGACGATCTGATAGCTGCGCTCCTCGTCGGTGTCTTCATCGACAAGCTGCACGGTGGCGCCGAACTTGACACTGCCCGAGAGCTTGCCCGGGTCGATCACCTCGGCAAGGCCAAGGATGCCCTCGAGCTCCTTCACACGGCCTTCGATGAACCCCTGTTTCTCGCGCGCGGCGTGGTATTCGGCGTTTTCCGAAAGATCGCCATGCTCGCGCGCCTCCGCGATCGCCCGGATCACCGCCGGGCGTTCGACCGATTTCAGGGTCTTCAACTCGTCGTTCAGCGCGCTGTGTCCCGCACGGGTGATGAGGATCTTCTCCATTGAGCCTCTTGCCTTCGCTTTTTCCGGCCTGCCGCGTCTGGTCGCCGCTTCCGGTGTGGCTTGTCCCCGGAATCTGCCGGAGAAACGCAAAAATGCCGCGTCTCGACCGAAACGCGACTGTTCCGGGGGCGACAGAAAAGCAAAACAGCGCGATTTGCAACGGAATTGTTTCCATGACCCACCTGCGGGCCCTGCGCCGCCGGGCGTGATGCTGCCCGGAATGCATCCTGACAGCGATTGCCTGCCGCGCGATTGACCCAGCGAAGCCGGGCAGGTACCAGTCTGGAGTGGTTTTTGAAGGGAGGAAATCATGGCCGAGATCGAACGCGAAGCGATGGATGTCGACGTCGTCATCGTGGGTGCAGGCCCGGCGGGGCTTGCGGCGGCGATCCGGCTGAAGCAACTCGACGAAGACCTGATGGTCGTGGTGCTCGAAAAGGGCTCCGAGGTGGGCGCGCATATCCTGTCGGGCGCGGTCTTCGACCCCATCGGGCTCGACAAGCTGATGCCCGACTGGAAGGACAAGGGCGCGCCGGTGACAACCGAAGTCGGCACCGACCGTTTCTGGATGCTGACCGCGAAGGGCGGCTTCAAGATCCCCGGCTGGCCGATGCCGCCGTTCATGCACAACCACGGCAAATATGTCGTCTCCATGGGCCAGGTTGCGCGCTGGATGGCCGAGCAGGCCGAGGCGATGGGGGTCGAGGTCTATCCCGGCATGGCGGCGAGCGAGCTGGTGCTGCGCGACGACGGCTCGGTCAAGGGCGTGGTCGCGGGCGAGTTCGGCAAGGAGGCCGACGGCACCCCCGGCCCCGCCTATGAGCCCGGCATGGAGCTCAACGCCAAATATGTGATGATCGCCGAGGGCGTGCGCGGCTCTCTGGCCAAGGAGATCATCGCGAAATACCAGCTCGACAAGGACAGCGACGAGCCCAAGTTCGGCGTTGGCATGAAGGAGATCTGGGAGATCGACCCGGAGAAACATGCCGAAGGCACGGTCGACCATTACATGGGCTGGCCGCTCGGCAAGAACGCCGCCGGCGGTGGCTTTGCCTATCATGCCGAGAACAATCAGGTGTTCATCGGGCTGATCGCGCATCTCAACTACAAGAACCCGCATGTCTATCCTTACATGGAATTCCAGCGGATGAAGCATCACCCGCAGCTTGCGAAACTGCTCGAAGGCGGCAAGCGGGTGGCCTATGGCGCGCGTGCGGTGACCGCCGGCGGGCTCCAGTCGATGCCGAAGGCGGCCTTCCCCGGCGGTGTGCTGCTGGGCGACTCGGTCGGCCTGCTGAACTACGCCCGGATCAAGGGCAACCACAACGCGATCCTGTCCGGCATCGCCGCCGCCGAAGAGGCCGTGACCGCGATCAGGGACGGCCGCGAGGGCGACACGCTCGAAGCCTACGATCAGGAGCTGCGCACCGGCCCGGTGGCGAAAGACCTCAAGCCGGTCCGCAACATGAAACCCCTCATCACCCGCTTCGGCCTCAACCTCGGGATGATGCTCGGCGGCTTCGACATGTGGACCAACCACCTCTTCGGCTTTTCGCTGTTCGGCACGCTGAAACACGGCAAATCCGACGCCGCGTCCACCGGCAAGGCGAAGGATTACCCGAAGATCGACTACCCGAAACCCGACGGCAAGCTGTCCTTCGACCGGCTGACCAATGTCAGTTTCTCGGCCACCAACCACGAGGAAAGCCAGCCCTGCCACCTCAGGCTCGCCGACCCGTCGATCCCGATCAGGGTGAACCTGCCGGAATTCGCCGAGCCCGCGCAGCGCTACTGCCCGGCGGGGGTCTATGAGGTGCTCGAAGAGGCGGGCGAGCCGGTGTTCCGGGTCAATTTCCAGAACTGCGTCCATTGCAAGACCTGCGACATCAAGGATCCGTCGCAGAACATCACCTGGACGGTGCCGCAGGGCGGCGACGGCCCGAACTACGGCAACATGTGAGGCCCGATTGCAAGGCCGGGTCTCGGCGGAAGAAACAAGGGGGCACGCCCCGGATTGATCCGGGGCGCTCCGGCGCATAGGTTGGCCTCAACCTTTCGGAACGGAGCCTTTCCTTGCCGCTATCCAATTCCCTGCGCCCGCTCGGGCTCGCAGCCCTCATCGCCGCCGCGACCATGCCCGCTCTTGCCGCCGGCAAGGGGGCTGGCGAAATCCTCGCTCAAACCGCCACCGACCCCCCTTTTGAAATCCCTGACGGCGCGCCTGTCGGGCTCCCCGCTGAAATCCCCGCCGGAACTCCGGTTCAGATCCCGGCCGAGATTCCTCTCGATACCTCTGTTCAAATCCCCGCTGAAATCCATGCGGAAACGGCCCTGGATACCGCGGCCAGGGCTTCCGGTGCCTATCTCGCCGCGCGGGAGGCCGACCGGGCAGGCGATTATGCGGCTGTCGTCGAATACGGACCCCGCGCGCTTCTGGCCGATCCGCAGAATGCGTCTCTTCTCGAAGGCGTCGTCGTGGCCAATCTGGGCCTTGGCCGGGTCGAAGCCGCCGTGCCTGCCGCCGGACGTCTTGCTGAAATCGAGGCGCAAAACCAGATTGCGGGTCTGGTGCTGCTGGCCGCGGCGATCCGCGAGGAAAACTGGCCAATGGTCGACGAGCGCCTCAAGGTAGGGGCTTCCGTCGGCCTGCTGATGGATGACATGATCCGCGCCTGGAGCGCCGTCGGTGCCGGGCGCATGAGCGATGCGGTGGCGCATTTCGACGCGCTGATCGACAGCGGCCCCGGCGGGCAACCCGCACTGATCCAGAAGGCCCTCGCCCTGGCTCTGGTCGGCGATTACGAAGGCGCGGCGGCGATCTTCGGCGGTTCGGAAACGGTGCTGCGCCTCAACCGTGCCGGCGTGCTTGCCTTCGTCCAGGTGCTGAGCCAGCTCGAACGCAACCCGGACGCGGTGGACGTGATCGAAAAGGCTTTCCCCGGCACCGAAGACCCGGAGCTTGTCACCCTGCTGGCGGAGCTGCGCGCCGGCAAGCCGATCCCGTTTACCGCCATTGAGGGGCCGCGCGCCGGTATTGCCCAGCTGTTCTACGAGGTCGGCGAATCGCTTCGCGGCGAGACCGACCCGGCGCTGGTTCTGCTCTACGCCCGGATCGCGGGCTATCTTGATCCCGGCCATGTGGGCGCGACCCTTGTCGTGGCCCAGGTTCTCGACGAGATGGAGCGCTATGACCTCGCCGCCGAGGCCTATGGCGCGGTGCCCGACAGCAGCCCGTCCTGGCCACAGGCCCAGCTTGGCCGCGCCGCTGCGCTGAAGGCGCTCGACCAGGTGGACGAGGCCATCGCGGTGCTCACCAGCGCTGTCCAGCTTCATCCCGATTCCCCGGTTCTTCATGCCGCCATCGGCGACGCACTGCGCGGCGAACAACGCTATGCCGCGGCAACCCCGCATTACGATGCAGCGATCGCCCTGTTCAGCCAGGAGCGCCCGGCCCAGTGGCGCGTCTGGTTCGCCCGTGGCATCACCTACGAGCGTCGCGGCGAATGGGAGAATGCCGAGGCCGATTTCCGCAAGGCCCTGGAGCTCAGCCCCGACCAGCCTTCGGTGCTCAATTACCTTGGTTATTCGCTGGTGGAACGGCGCGAAAACCTCGACGAGGCGCTCGACATGATCAAGCGCGCGGTCGTGGAGCAACCCTATGACGGCTACATCCGCGACTCGCTCGGCTGGGTGTTCTACCGGCTCGGCCGCTACGACGATGCGGTCGAGGAAATGGAACGCGCGGTCGAACTTCTGCCGCTGGAGCCGGTGCTCAACGACCACCTCGGAGACACCTACTGGGCGGTCGGACGGCTGCGCGAAGCCCGCTTCCAGTGGAAACGCGCGCTCTCCTTCGTCACCGACGACACCGACCTCGACGAACTCAACCCCGACCGCATCCGCCTGAAACTCGAAATCGGCCTCGATGCGGTGCTCGAACAGGAGGGCGGAGCGCTGCCCCCCCAATGATCGTCCGCAGCTTCGCCCCGGCCAAGGTCAACCTGACCCTGCATGTCACCGGCCAGCGCGCCGACGGCTACCATTTGCTCGACAGCCTTGTGGCTTTCGCCGATGTCGGCGACCGGCTGCGGCTCGAGCCCGCGGAGGCAACCCGCCTGAAGCTGACCGGTCCGATGGCCGCAGGCGTCCCGGCCGATGCCTCCAACCTGGTGCTGCGGGCCGCCGGGCTCTATGACCTTCCGGTCGCCATCACCCTCGACAAACACCTGCCCCTGGCTGCGGGCATCGGCGGCGGCTCCTCCGACGCGGCGGCAACGCTGCTCGCCATGGCCGAACTCACCGGCAGCCCCCTTCCCGCGGGCGCCACCGGCCTCGGCGCCGATGTCCCGGTCTGCCTGATGCGCCAAGCGGCGCGGATGCGCGGCATCGGCGAAGACGTGCAGCCGGTCACCGGTCTGCCCGATCTCCACGCCGTGCTCGCCAACCCGGGCGTCGCGGTTCCGACCCCGGCGGTGTTCCGGGCGCTGAGCGAAAAGAACGGCGCACCGATGCCGATACAGCTGCCGCAATGGCAAGACCGCCGCTCCGCCATCGACTGGATCGCCGGCCAACGCAACGATCTCGAAACCCCCGCCATCACCCGCGCCCCGGTCATCGGCGAGGTGCTTGCGGCGCTCTCCACCCTCCCCGGCGCCCGCCTTGCGCGCATGTCCGGCTCCGGCGCCACCTGCTTCGCCCTGTTCGACACCCGCGCCGGGGCCGACAAGGCCGCCGAAATTCTCGCCACAAGCCAGCCCGGCTGGTGGACCACCGCCACAACTCTCCGCTGATCACCTCTTTTCCTGGCCGAAATACTCCGGGTTTTTGGGGGGATCCGGGGGCTGTCCCCCAACGACCCGCCCGCCGCAGGCGTCAGACGCAGTGTCAGGTGAACCGCATCAGGTGAACCGCGCCACCACATAATCGGCAATATCCGCAAGCATCCCGCGAATCGGATCCTCCGGCAGCCCGTCGAGCGCCGCCCTGGCCTTCTCCGCCCAGGCATTCGCCTCGGCACGGGTCGCCTCCAGCGTCCCGTGCGCGTCCATCAGCCGCAGCGCCTCTGCAAGGTCGCCCTCCTGCTGCCGGCCCTTGCCGATGGTCCGTTCCCAGAAGTCGCGCTCCGCCTCATCCGCCGCCGCAATCGCCTTGATCAGCGGCAGGGTCAGCTTGCGGTCGCGGAAATCGTCGCCCCTGTTCTTGCCGATGTCGTTGCCGCCCCAATAGTCGAGCAGATCGTCGGCGATCTGGAAGGCGATGCCCATCGCATCGCCATAGGCGGCAAGCGCGTCAATCTGTTCCTGCGGGGCCCCGGCGATCACCCCGCCCACTTCGCAGGCCGCGGCAAACAGCGCGGCGGTCTTGCCGCGTGCCACCTGAAGATACACGCCCTCGCTGGTCCCGATATCGCTGGCGGCGGTGAGTTGCAGCACCTCGCCCTCGGCGATGGTCGCCGCGGCGCGGCTGAGGATCCGCAACACCTCGATCGAGCCGGTCTCGGTCATCAGCTGGAACGAGCGGGCAAACAGATAGTCTCCCACCAGCACCGAAGACTTGTTGTCCCACAACAGATTGGCGGTCGGCCGCCCGCGCCGCTTCTGCGATTCGTCGACCACATCGTCGTGCAGCAGCGTCGCGGTGTGGATGAATTCCACCGTGGCCGCGAGATGGATGTGATAGGGGCCGCCGTAGCCCATCAGCCGCGCCGTTGCCAGCGTCAGCATCGGGCGCAGCCGCTTGCCCCCGGCTTCGACCAGATGCGCCGTCACTTCCGGGATGCGGGGCGCATGTTCAGACGCCATCCGCTCCCGAATCAGGCCGTTGACGGCTTCAAGGTCGCCCGAAAGGTGCTCGGCCAGCCTTTCGTGTGGCAGGTTGGCTATCTCGTCGCGCATCGTCACCGTTCCGTGTCTCATCCTCCACCCGGCGCCTCTCGACTTCCCCGGGCGAACCCTTAAGTCATCTGAGGATGAAAGAGCTTCTGAGAACCACCGACCCGACCGTCATTGCCTTCGCAACGGCGCTTCTCGACGGCGAAGGTATAGCCGCCTTTGCCATCGACGTCCATATGAGTGCGCTGGAAGGATCCATCGGGATTCTCCCCCGCCGCCTCATGGTCAGAAGCAGGGAGCACGCCCGCGCCGTGCGTATTCTCGCCGACAACGGAATCGAATGCGCGGGGGCGGAAGGATGGAGCTGACCGAAGACAGGTTTCTGGGCGGACGGCTGGTGCTCCGGCAGCCGCGCGAGGGCTATCGTGCGGGGGTCGACCCGGTGTTTCTGGCCGCCGCCACCCCGGCCCGGGCAGGCCAAAGCGTGCTCGATCTTGGCTGCGGGGCCGGGGCTGCGATGCTTTGTCTCGCCGCCCGGGTGCCGGGGGCACGGCTCGTGGGCGTGGAGCGGCAGGCGGCCTATGCGGCGCTGGCCCGGGCGAATGCGTCTGCCAACGGCATCGCGGCCGAGGTGGTCACCGCCGACCTCACCCTTCTGCCGCCGGAGGTGAAACAGCAGCGGTTCGACCATGTGATCATGAACCCGCCCTATCATCTGCCCGCCCGCGCGACCGCGAGCGCGGACCCGGGGCGCGGCGCGGCGCTGTTCGAGGAAACGCCGCTCGCCGCCTGGATCGACGCCGCCACCCGGCGGCTGAAACACCGCGGGCGCCTCACCGTGATCCAGAAAGCGGAGCGCCTGCCGGAGATCCTTGCCGGAATCGACGCCCGGCTCGGCGCCGTGGCGGTCAGACCGCTTCAGCCGCGTGCGGGACGGGCGGCGGCACTGGTGCTGGTGCAGGCCCGGAAAGGCGCGCGCGCGCCTTTTCGCCTGGCCCCGCCGCTGGTGTTGCATGAGGGGGCCGCGCATCAGGGCGACCGCGAAAGCTATCGTCCCGAGGTCTCCGAAATCCTGCGCGAAGCGGCTCCCCTGACACTCTGACCACCGCTCCGCACGCCCCGTCCCGGCCCTGCCCCGCCGATCCGCCAGGCCGGGCACGGCAATTTCGCGGTCGTTGCTCCGGTTTGCTGCAACGATCTCGTGACAACCACGCAAATCTGTGCTGCACTGCCATGGCGAGAACCAGAACAAAAAGGAGACCCCGCCATGAACCTCGACGCGCATCTGGAAGAGCTTCGCAAGAAGCATGAAGCGCTGTCCGTAAAGGTCGAAGAAGCCCAGGCCGCTCTCGGTACCAACGACCTCGATATCGTGGCGATGAAAAAGGAAAAGCTCCGTCTCAAGGAAGAAATCATGAGGCTTTCCAAAGGCTGACCCCTTGGCGGGGCCGTTCAGGCACGGCCCCGCTCACCCGTTCAGAGCGTTTTCGGTTTTCGGCCTGACCGGGCGGCCAGCACGGCGCCCGAGGTGATCAGTCATGGCGCAAGCAGCAATTCGCCCCGGGGCTGAGCCATGCCGGCCACGATCAGCGCCAGTGCCCGCAGGACAACCGCAGTGAAGCCGATGACGGTCGCCGTGGCGCGTGTCATCGGGGCACGTCCGCCGCGGCGATGAACCTGTGCTGCGCCGTGCATGGGATCATGTCCGACACTTCCGTGACGATCCAGTCGATGAAAGCCCGGACGGCGGGGCGTTCGTCGGCCCCGAGGCGGGTGAGCAACCGATAATGCGCCTCAGTGGTGAGCGCGACCTCGTAGGGCGCCACGAGGCCGCCGCCGGCGAGGGCCACAGCCGCCAGCGACGCACGCCCCAACAGCACCCCCGCCCCGCTCAACGCCGCATCGAGCGCGTGGTCCGCATGGCTGAAGTGGGGGCCTCCGCCCTCCGGCATATCGAGCCCGGCGGCGCGGTACCAGCTTTGCCAGTCGCAGGGCGGATCGAGGAAGGCGGTGTCGTCCTGATGCAGAAGTGCCTTGGCCGGGATCATCGACGGATCGGGGTAGCGCGCCGCGATGTCGGGGGTCATCATCGGCGAAAACCATTCGCGCATCAGCGGCATCGACATCAACCCGTCATCATCGGCGTAGCCGAATCGGATCGCAACATCGACCTCGTCGCGTTCGATGTCCATCAGGCGCAGGTTGGCGACAAAACGCAACTCGATCTCCGGCTGTGCCTGTGCAAACCGGAACATCCGCGGCGCCAGCCATTTCGAGGTAAATGCCGGCCCGGCGGTCACCGTCACCACTTGCGCCTGCCCGGTCGCCCGGGCCTTTCGCCAGGCGCCGGCGAGGGCCTCGAAACCATCGCGCGCGCCGGGTGCAAGGGCGTGGCCGGCCTCGGTAAGCTCCACGGCCCGGTTGAGGCGCCGGAACAGCGCCAGACCGAGATGGCTTTCAAGCGACTTGATCTGGAATGACAGCGCCGCCGGTGTCACGTTCAACTCCTGCGCCGCCTTGGCAAAAGACATGTGCCGCGCCGCGGCGTCGAAGGCGCGCAGCGCTGTGAGCGGGGGCAGGCGATCGGTCATACGGTTAGAAATTTTTTATGTTTAGAGGTAAAAAGTCTCGTTTGTTTGATGTTTTGCAGAGGTTCATACAGGTATCAAGATAAATTTTCTGAAGAAAGGCCTGTATGATGCTTGAGACCGCCAACGACACCGCTGTCGCCAGAGAAGCCCATCGCCAGCGCTCTCTGCGTGCCTGGGCGCTGCTGCGCGCGATCCGGTCCGCAGCCTTGCGGTTTTGGACGCCGCACACAATAAGAGCCGCCGCGAAGGGTGACCCTTCCAAGGCCGCAGCGGGCACGGTCAGACGACGAACTGCGCCCCGTTGGCCGAGATCGTCGAACCGTTGATGAAGCTGGCGTCGTCCGAGGCGAGGAAGGTCACGCAGCGGGCGATTTCTTCCGGCTCGCCGAGGCGACCGGTGGGGATCTGGGCAATGATGCTCTCACGCACCTTTTCCGGCACCGCCATCACCATTTCGGTGGCGATATAGCCCGGGCAGATCGCATTTGCGGTGATGCCGAGGCGCGCGCCCTCCTGGGCCAGAGATTTGACGAAGCCGAGGTCGCCCGCCTTGGTTGCGGCGTAATTGACCTGAGCGAACTGGCCCTTCTGTCCGTTGATCGAGGAAATCACGATCACCCGGCCGAACTTGCGTTCGCGCATTCCGGGCCAGACCGGATGAACGGTGTTGAACACGCCGGTCAGGTTGGTGTCGATCACCTCGTGCCATTGGCCCGGCGTCATCTTGTGGAACGGCGCGTCGCGGGTGATGCCGGCATTGGCCACCACCACTTCGATCGGCCCGAGGTCCGCCTCGACCTGCGCAAGACCGGCCTTGCTCGAGTCGTAGTCGCCCACATTCCACTTGTAGGTGTTGATGCCGGTTTCCCCGGTGAATTTCGCCGCCGCCGCGTCATTGCCCGCATAACTTGCCGCGACACTGTAGCCCTCGGCCATCAGCGCTTTGGAAATCGCCGCGCCAATGCCGCGGGTACCACCGGTCACAAGTGCAACCCTGCCCATGTCATTCTCCCTGTCACGATTCGTTTTGGCAACTCTGTTTCTTATGAGGTAGATCATACGCAATTTTATTGCGCAACCTTTATATGAAAAGGCAAACGGTCTGAACAAAACGGTCTGAAGAGGAACGGTGAAATGGAACGGGGCGCCGAAGCGCCCCGCGAATTTCAGTGCAGGCCGTGGCCTCAGCTACGCTCGACGCACATCGACACGCCCATGCCGCCGCCGATGCAAAGGGTGGCGAGGCCCTTCCTGGCGCTGCGCTTTTCCATCTCGAACAACAGCGTGGCCATGATCCGCGCGCCGGAGGCGCCGATCGGGTGGCCGATGGCAATGGCTCCGCCGTTGACGTTGACGATCTCCGGATCCCAGCCGAGCTCGCGGTTGACGGCAATGGCCTGGGCGGCAAAGGCTTCGTTGGCCTCGACCAGATCGAGCTCGTCGACCGTCCAGCCCGCCCTGTGCAGCGCCTTGCGCGAAGCCGGGATCGGGCCGGTGCCCATGACCGAGGGGTCTACGCCCGCGGTCGCGTAAGATGCGATCCGCGCCAGCGGCTTCAGCCCCTGTTTCGCGGCATCGTCGGCATCCATGAGAATGAAAGCAGCGGCGCCGTCGTTGATGCCGGAAGCGTTGCCGGCGGTGACGGTACCATCGCGGGCGAAGGCCGGGCGCAGCTTCTGCATTGCCTCAAGGGTGGCGCCATGGCGGATGTATTCGTCCTGCTCGACCACGATGTCGCCCTTGCGGGTGTGGACCGTGAAGGGAACGATTTCGTCGTTGAACCGGCCAGCCGCCTGTGCCGCTTCGGCCTTGTTCTGTGCGCCACATTCTCGGCGGTCTGGCCCATGTGGTAGCCATTGAAGGCGTCCCACAACCCGTCCTTGATCATCGAATCGACGAATTTGGTGTCGCCCATCTTGTGACCGGCGCGCAGATGCGCAACGTGGGGCGAGAGCGTCATGTTCTCCTGCCCCCCTGCCGCCACGACGCGGGCATCGCCCAGCTGGATGTGCTGGGCACCAAGCGCAAGGGCGCGCAGGCCGGAGCCGCAAACCTGGTTGATTCCCCAGGCGGGGCTTTCGACCGGCAGACCGGCATTGACATGAGCCTGACGGGCCGGGTTCTGGCCCTGGCCGTGCGGCAGAACCTGCCCGAGAATCGTCTCTGAAACCGCTGTCTTGTCGATCCCGGCGCGCTCGACCGCGGCTTCCAGCGCGATGCGGCCGAGCTCATGGGCCGGTGTCCCCGCGAAGGCTCCGTTGAAACTGCCCACCGGCGTACGTGCGCCGGAAACGATTACCACATTGGTCATGTTGTCCTCTCCTGTCGTCCGGCGGGCAGTGCCTGCCGGAATGGGGCCGGTCAGATTTGTCCGGCGCCGGTTCCGGTGAAAGCTACTGGTTCCCTTCCGTTTGGGCAACCGCGTCGCGTGTTTCGAAGGGGAGAGCCTGTCAAATCAAGCCGGATGTGTGCGTTTGACCGCAGACCCCCGGGGGAGGCAGGCGTTGTGGATGTGTCGCGTGGAGCCTCCCGGCGGTTGGGGGTGAAGCGGCGGCAGCGGGGCGGGGCTGACTATTGGGGGCAGGAAGGCCGGCGGGGCTCGGGGGGCGAGGTCACACCCCTGCCGCCTGCGCCTTCTCACGCCACGCCGGCCGCACCGTGGCAGAACCGAAAAAATTGCCCTGGAGCATGTCGCAGCCCGCGCCGATCAGGAATTCGGCATCTTCCCATGACTCGACATATTCGGCGACGGTGAGCATGTCGAACTGCTGCGCCATCGACAGCATCGCCTGGGTAATGACCTGATTGTCGGGGCTCGCAGCAATGCCGCTGATGAATTCGCCGTCGATCTTGAGAATGTCGAAGTAGAAATCGCGCAGGTAGCGGAAGGCGGTGTATCCGGCGCCGAAATCGTCAAGCGCAAAGGCGATGCCCTGCGATTGCATTTCCGACATGAACACCTGCACGAGGTCCGGCATGACAATCGCGGTGCGTTCGGTGATTTCGAGAATCAGCCGTTCCCCGGCGGTCGCATCGCGCGCAAGCCCGTTGCGGAGCGCATCCATCCAGCGCGGGTAGCCGATGGAGCGCGCCGACATGTTGATGGCGAGGCGCAAGTCGGAGCGTTCTGCGAGCGCCTGGAAGCCGAGCTCCAGCGCCCAGGTGTCGATCTGGCGTCCGATCTCCTGCGCCTCCACCACGTCGATGAAATCGGTGGCGGGGATGATTCGCCCGGTATGGTCGAGCACCCGGATGAGGCCTTCGTAAAACGCCGGCATCTCCGGGTTCGCCGCCCGCACCACCGGCTGGAAGGCCAGCATGAGCCGCCCCGTCCTGACCGCGCGGCGCACCATCTGCATGGTGTCCCGATCGCGCCGGGCGATGGCGACCGACAGCGGGCTGCCGTATCCGGGTGGCGTATTCACCGGTTCGAGAGAGTTCAGATCATCCATTGGCCTACTCACCGCTTTGGACTACATTGAAACGGCAATCCGTGAAAATGTTGTAAAGTCTGGCATTTACTTCAAAATTTATCGGCTTTGACGGGGGCGCGATGACGGAAGGGCTTCAGGAACAGAGATGCGGCTGGTGCGGCGCGGATCCGCTCCATATTGCCTATCACGACGAGGAATGGGGGGTGCCGGAATACGATGGGCGGGCGCTGTGGGAAAAGCTCGTGCTTGACGGCTTCCAGGCCGGACTGTCTTGGCTCACCATCCTCAAGAAACGCGCGGCGTTTCGGGAAGCGTTCGAAGGGTTCGAGCCGGAGGTGATTGCGACCTGGGGCGAGGCGGAGGTGGCCCGCTTGCTCGGCAATCCGGGGATCGTGCGGCATCGCGGCAAGATCGAGGCCACGATCGGCAATGCGCAGGCCTATCTGGAGATCGGGGGCGCGGCGGCGTTTTCCGAGGCGATTTGGGGGTATGTGGGCGGCAAGCCGCTGGTGAACCGCTTCGTCACGCTTGCGGACGTGCCCGCTTCGACGCCGCTTTCGGCGCGGATCTCGAAGGACTTGAAGCGGGCGGGTTTCCGGTTTGTCGGGCCAACCATCGTCTATGCCTGGATGCAGGCCACGGGGCTGGTCAACGACCACCTCATCGGCTGTCCGGCGCGACGGGTGTGAAGCGGGATTTCGGGCTGACGGGTGTCGGCGCGGGGCGGTGGAGGATCTGATAAGTCTTTGTTATAAAGTGACTTTATGGCGCTCCAGAGAGTCCATTAGTCCGGACTACTGGAATTCCGGTAGTCCGGAAAACCAGACATTTTGAAATATGAATGTCAGCGGTAGCGCAGCCTGCCCGGCCCAACCTGCCCGAGCCGCCCCGTGATCGCCAGAACCCCCCAATTCCGTGAGCTTGTTACCTGTCGATCACCGCCTGAATGACCGCCTTCGCCGCGTCACTCGCCCAATCGGCCCCGCCAATGAACCGCGCCACCTCGCGCCCCTCGCGGTCGATCAGCACAGTTACCGGCGGCGCGACCACGCCCATCTCGGCCGACAGCGCGCGGTCGGGATCGAGCAGCACCGGCAGCGCGTCGACCTCGTAATTCGCGACAAACCGCGCCAGCCCCCCGGGATTGTTGTAGCCGAAAGCCACCGGCACCACCGCGAAATCCGCGCCCCCCATGGCCTTCTCCAGCGCATTGAGGCTCGGCATCTCCTCACGGCAGGGCACACAGGACACCGACCAGAAGTTCAACAGCACCACCTTGCCCTGCCAATCGGCGAGACTGTGAGTGCCGCCCTCCGGGTCGGTAAACGTGGCCGTGCTCACCGGCTTCGGCTCTGCATGAACCGCAAGCCGCTTCATCTCCCCCGCCTTCAGCCCCTCGAGCACCGCCGGATCGACCGCCAGCGCAGGGTTTGCACCCATCACGAGGGCCGCATAAAAAAGGACGAAACGCAACATTCCAGGCTCCCGAGGCACAGCCCCATGACAGATTCCAAAAGCGCCAACGCGATGTGGGGCGGGCGGTTCGCCGCCGGACCCGATGCCATCATGGAGGCGATCAACGCCTCGATCGGTTTCGACCGCCGTCTCGCCACGCAGGACATCGCCGGTTCGCGCGCCCATGCCGCGATGCTTGCGGCGCAGGGCATCATCAGTGATAGCGATGCGCAGGCGATCAGGGAAGGGCTGCTCACGGTTCTGTCAGAGATCGAGGCGGGGGATTTCACCTTTTCCACCGCGCTCGAAGACATCCACATGAACGTGGAAGCGCGGCTGAAACAGCTCATCGGCGAACCGGCAGGGCGGCTCCACACCGCGCGGTCGCGCAACGATCAGGTGGCGACCGATTTCCGCCTCTGGGTGCGCGACCAGCACGATGCCGCCATCGAGGCCATCGAGGCGCTGATGCGCGCGCTGCTCGACCAGGCCGAGGCCGGGGCCGATTGGGTGATGCCGGGCTTCACCCATCTCCAGACCGCCCAGCCCGTCACCTGGGGGCACCACATGATGGCCTATGTGGAGATGCTCGCCCGCGATCTTTCGCGCTTCCGCGATGCCCGCGCCCGGATGAACGAATGCCCCCTCGGCGCCGCCGCGCTTGCGGGCACCGGCTTCCCGATCGACCGTCACGCCACGGCGGAAGCGCTGGGCTTCGACCGGCCGATGGCCAATTCGCTCGACGCCGTTTCCGACCGCGATTTCGCGCTCGATTTCCTCACCGCCGCGAGCCTCTGCGCCATGCATCTCAGCCGGCTGTCGGAAGAGCTGGTGATCTGGTCCTCGGCGCAGTTCCGCTTCGTGACCATGTCGGACCGGTTCTCAACCGGCTCCTCGATCATGCCGCAGAAGAAGAACCCCGATGCCGCCGAGCTGATCCGCGCCAAGATCGGACGGGTTCTCGGCGCGACTGTCGGGCTGTTCACGGTGATGAAGGGGCTGCCGCTCGCCTATGCGAAAGACACCCAGGAGGACAAGGAGCCGGTGTTCGACGCGGCCGACACGCTGATGCTCTCGCTCGCGGCGATGACGGGCATGGTATCAGACATGAGTGCCGACCCTGAGGCGCTCGCCGCCGCCGCCGGCTCCGGTTTCGCCACCGCGACCGACCTCGCCGACTGGCTGGTGCGCGAGGCGGGGTTGCCGTTCCGCGAGGCGCATCACGTCACCGGCGCGCTGGTGGCGCTGGCGGAGGATAAGGGCTGCGACCTCGCCGATCTCGCGCTCGACGAGATGCAGGCGGTCCACCCGGAGATTGCCGAAAGCCTCTACGATGTGCTCACCGTCGAGGCCTCGGTGGCCTCGCGGCAAAGCTACGGTGGCACCGCGCCAGTGCGGGTGCGCGAACAGATCGCGCGCTGGCGTGAGCGGCTCGGCTGAGACCGGCCCGGGAAACCCGATTGCGCGATGCGCCCGACGTGCTATCACGCCCCGACCCAACCGCGAGGCCCGAGATGGACCATTTCACCTACCGCCAGGGCATCCTTCATGCCGAAGGCGTGCCCCTCCCCGGGATCGCCGCTTCCGTCGGCACACCGTTCTATGTCTATTCCGCGGCCACCTTGCGGCGGCATTTTCAGGTCTTCGACGAGGCGCTTCACGGCATGGAGCATCTCGTCTGCTACGCGGTAAAGGCCAATTCCAATATCGCGGTGCTGAAACTGCTCGGCGACATGGGCGCGGGGATGGACGTGGTTTCGTCCGGAGAATATCGCCGCGCCCGGGCCGCCGGCGTGCCTGGCGAGCGGATCGTGTTTTCGGGCGTCGGCAAGACCCGCGAGGAGATGCGGATCGCGCTGGAAGGCGGCATCCGCCAGGTCAACCTCGAGAGCGAGCCGGAAATGCTGGCGCTTCAGGAGGTCGCGGCGAGCCTCGGGGTGGAGGTTCCGGTGACGCTGCGGATCAACCCGGATGTGGACGCGAAGACCCACGAGAAGATCGCCACCGGCAAATCCGAAAACAAGTTCGGCATTCCGATCGCCAAGGCGCTCTACGCCTATGGCGAAACCGCGAAACAGGCCAATCTGCGGGTGGTCGGCATCGACGTGCATATCGGCTCGCAGCTCACCGACCTTGCGCCCTATCGCGCGGCCTATACCAAGGTGGCGGAGCTTGCCGAAATGCTGCGTGCCGAGGGTCATGAGATTTCGCGTCTCGATCTCGGCGGCGGCCTGGGCATTCCCTACGAGGCCACCAATGACGCGCCGCCGCTGCCGGCGGAATACGGCGATGTGGTGCGCGACACCCTCGGCCATCTCGGCTGCGAGATCGAGATCGAACCCGGTCGGCTGATCGCCGGCAATGCCGGGCTGATGGTGGCGCGGGTGATCTATGTGAAACAGGGGGCCGGGCGGAAATTCCTGATCCTCGACGCGGCGATGAACGATCTCGTCCGCCCGGCGATGTACGAGGCGCATCACGACATCGTGCCGGTCACCGCCCCGGCGCCCGGCGCGCCGCAGGAGCCCTACGATATTGTCGGGCCGGTCTGCGAAACCGGCGACACCTTCGCCCGGGGCCGCAACATGACCGCGGTCTCGGCCGACGATCTGATCGCCTTCCGCTCCGCCGGCGCCTATGGCGCGGTGATGGCCTCGGAATACAATTCACGCCCGCTGATCCCGGAAGTTCTGGTCGACGGCGAGCAATTCGCGGTGATCCGGCAGCGGCCGTCCTTCGAGGAGATGATCGCCCGCGAAAGCGTCCCGGACTGGTTGTAGGACGGATGTGGAGCCTGCGCGCCATTGCCGGGTGATCCCCCCGAACGGCGCCTGGCCATGCCTGCGACCTCATCGCCGATAGCGTTTGACGAAATACCTGACACAGAGAGCATCACCTGACGCGTCCAAAATCTCTGATTTCAGGCAGCGTCAGGTGAGTCAGATTTTTCGCATGACGCTTTTGGGATGCACCTCCCGGTATTTCTCCCACAGCAGCGACAGGGTTACGCATGGTCGCCGCAGTTCGCGGTGAACATGGGTCCAATCGGGCTGCGGATAGATGGACACCACGTGCGGCAAAGGGGCGGAGCCCGTGTCTCTTTTGGCGCCAAAAAAAGACCCGGGACAAGCCCGGGTCAGTCCAACAGGGAGGATTCCACGTCATCACCCCGACGCGGAGGGGAATTGCTGCGTTGCGGGCCGTCATACCGCCTGCAACGAGTCCAGCTTAGACGGAAAAACCGTCAGGATTAAGGCCAGTCTGAACCCATGTGGCAATCATGCCACAAGCCTGTAACCGCCGGTTTCGGTGACCAGAAGCCGCGCGTTCGAAGGGTCGGGCTCGATCTTCTGGCGCAGCCTGTAGATATGCGTCTCCAGCGTATGGGTGGTGACACCGGCGTTGTAGCCCCAGACCTCGTGCAACAGCACATCGCGCGCGACGACCCCGTCCTGAGCGCGATAGAGGAACTTCAGGATATTGGTTTCCTTCTCGGTGAGACGGATCTTGCGGTCGTCCTCGGTGGTGAGCATCTTCATCGACGGCTTGAACGTGTAGGGCCCAAGCTGGAACACGGCATCTTCGCTCTGTTCGTGCTGGCGCAGCTGGGCACGGATGCGGGCGAGCAGCACCGGGAATTTGAACGGCTTGGTGACGTAGTCGTTGGCCCCGGCATCAAGCCCGAGGATGGTATCGGCATCGCTGTCATGCCCGGTCAGCATCACGATCGGGCATTTCACCCCCTGTTTGCGCATCAGCTTGCACAGCTCGCGGCCGTCAATGTCGGGCAGGCCGATGTCGAGGATCACCAGATCGTAAAGCGCCTCGCGCGCCTTCTGCATCGCTTCGGCACCGTTTCCGGCCTCGAACACGTCGAAATCCTCGGTCATCACCAGTTGTTCGGCCAGCGCTTCGCGCAGGTCTTCGTCATCATCGACAAGCAGGATGTATTTCTGGGCGGCCATGGGCTCCTCCGTTTCACGTGAGGGGGATGTGGTCTGCGCGCGCGCCGCTGACAAGGATTGCTGCAACGGGCTCACGCGGACGTGTCGGTTTTGCGGGGAATGTTTCACATTTTGCCGCGAACAGCCTACAGATGGGGCCTTCCAGGAGAGGATATGTGATGCGTTGGCCGTTTTTGCCGCAACCTGCCAGAGAGCGGGTCAGCCCGGGGCCCTTGCCGTGAGACCCGGGCGGGGCGACATGGTGGTCACGCGCTGGGGGGCGCGGTTTCATGGGCAGCGGTTTCCGGTCTCCATCGGGCGCGGCGGCATGACCGATGCCAAGCGCGAGGGCGACGGGGCGACGCCGCGTGGGGTCTGGCGGCTGATGGCGGGCGGCTATCGGGCGGACCGGCTGGCGCGGCCGGTGGCGCCGTTTCACCTGCGCGCCATCGGGCCGGGCGATCTCTGGTCCGACGACCCGGCCACGCCGGACTACAACCACCGGGTGCGCGCACCCCATGCGGCCTCGCATGAACGGCTTGCGCGTGGCGACCGGCTCTATGACGTGGTGCTGGTGACCGACTGGAACTGGCCCGAGGCGCAGCCCGGGGCGGGGTCGGCGATCTTCGTGCATCACTGGCGCAAACCGCGCCACCCGACCGCCGGATGCCTCGCCTTCCGGCCGGATCATCTGGCGTGGATCCTCGCCCGCTGGACGATGTGCAGCCGGATCTTTGTGCGCTGAAGCATGTCGCGCAAAAGTGGGCACCGGTTTTGCGCATTTCGACATGCGAAAACAAACGACAGAGTGTGCCTCGTGAATGCGAATGAGTGCGACGTGTTTCAGGGTCGAAGCGCAGGGGCCGAAGCCCCGACAGCTTACCCGCCGTAGTCGCGTTCGCCGAAAATCGCCGAGCCCACCCGCACCAGAGTCGCGCCCTGAGCAATGGCGGTTTCGAAATCCGCCGACATGCCCATGGACAACTCCGCCACCCCGTTGCGGGCGGCGATCTTTGCGAGCAGGGCGAAATGGGGGCTCGGTTCTTCGTCCACCGGGGGGATGCACATCAGCCCGGCGATCTCCAGCCCGAGGCCGCGGCAGTCGGCGATGAAAGCATCGGCCTCCGCGGGCAACACGCCCGCCTTCTGCGGCTCTTCGCCGGTGTTGACCTGTACGAAAAGCTTCGGACAGCTGCCGAGTTCATCTTTCAGCCGGGCGATGGTGCGGGCGAGTTTGGGGCGGTCCAGCGTTTCGATCGCGTCGAACAGCATCATCGCCTGACGGGCCTTGTTGGTCTGCAACGGGCCGATCAGGTGCAGCTCGACGCCGGGAAAACGTTCGCGCAGGGCCGGCCACTTGCCCGCAGCCTCCTGCACCTTGTTTTCACCGAACAGCCGGTGGCCCTGTTTGAGCACCGCAACCACGCGGTCGAGGGGCTGCACCTTGGAAACGGCAACGAGACGGGTCGAGCCGGGGGTGCGGCCGAGGCGGGTTTCTTCCTTGCGGATCCGGTCGGTGATGTCGGCGAGGGGCATGGGTGGTCTCCGGCTTGCCTGGAGGGCGTTTCAGAATGGAAACCACAGCCCCGCACAAAAGAAAAGAGCGGGCCGAAGCCCGCTCTTCCCTGATCAGATCCTGAAGCAGGATCAGAACTTCATGGTCACACCGACCTTGGCGAGGGAAACGCCGGTCTCGTTGACACCGTTGGCGTCGATACCACCGTTGACGGTGTCGTTGTCGAAGATGTAGGCCGCATCAATCGACACGCCGCCGCCGAGATCGTAGCTGCCGTTCACGCCGTAATCCCAGTCGTCATCCTCGCCATCGTCTTCGATGAACCCGCCGAAGGAGAAGGCGTCGATCGTGTAGCTGGCGCTGGCTTTGAAGTCCCAGTCTTCGACAACAGCGACGTATTTGGCTTCGACTTCACCGGAGAAGCCGCCCATCGCGGCCGATGCACCGACCGTGGCTTCGTAATCGTCGTCTTCTTCGACGAACTCATACTGGCCCCAGACCGAGTAGTCACCGAAGTTGTAGGTGCCTTTCAGGCCGTACTTGTCGTTGTCGTCGCCCCACTTGTAGTTGTACCAGGCTTTGACGCCGAAATCGCCGAAGTTGTAGGTGTAGGTGAAGTTGACCTTGCCGAAAACGTGAACCACGTCATCGTCGTCTGCGGAGATGTCATCGACAGTCGCGGTGCCGTTCGGGCCCTTGTATTCCATCTGGAACTTGCCCCAGTCGCCCGAGATCCAGACCTTGGCGTTCTTGACCGAACCGTCGTTCTTGCCATCGCCTTCGATCTTGCCGAAATCGTCTTCGGTGTGGTCATCCTCGAAGGAGAGGCCCGCGGCTTCCACGGTGACATTGGCGCCGGCTTCCAGGCCGCCATCGGTGGTGGTGGTCATGCCAGCGGTGAACTTGGCGGTCACTTCCGGCGAGAAGATGACGACATCGGTTTCGCCGGTGGTGCCGTCACCATCAAGGTCCTGACCCGCAGCTTCGTCCCAGTCCCAGGAAGCGCCGACGCCCATGTAGGCTTCGCCGGAGAAGGTGAAGTTCGTGTTGTCAGCAGCGGCGAAACCGGCGGTGCCAGCCAGGATCGTCGACGCGAGAAGGATCTTTTTCATTTCGTTTCCCTCGTTTTCTAAAGGTGCACCTCAATTCAGGGGAATCCGAATTGAGTATGAGATTTACCTCCCTCTTTCGGGGTATCTTTGCAAGCGATCCCGGATTGCCCCCGGATTTGCGGGCAGGGATGGTGCAGCTATGCCACAGTCGTTTCGCGCACCCGGGAACCCTTCCGTTCAGGCCATGCGCACCCCGCGTGCCGGGGCCTGAAACCGCCCTCGCGCGACGTGCAGAGCGGCCAACGGCACATGCCCCGGCGCCTCCCGAAAACGCTTGCCCGCAGGGATGGGCTTGGGTAGTTAGGAAGGGATTTTGACGGGGGTACAGGAATGCGCATCGGGCAGACCGCCACACGGGTTCTCATGATAGCCGGGCTTCTCGGCCTCGCCGGTTGCAGCGGCCAGGAGGGTATGACGGGCAACGGCGCCGGTCCGGCACCAGCGGGCAACGAACGCGCCGTGCGCCCGGAGGCGGAGCCGGAGCGCGAGACCATCTGGGATCTGTTCGCGGGGCGGGATGACCCGAACACCACCGTGGAGGTCAACAAATACCTCTGGAGCGCCGCGTTTGACGTGCTGAACTTCATGCCGCTCGAGGCCGCCGATCCGTTCTCGGGGGTGATGGTCTTCGGCTACGGCACCCCGCCCGGCGGCGGACGCGCCTACAAGGCCACGGTGTTCGTGAGCGATCCGGCGCTGGACGCGCGCTCCATCGAGGTGGCGCTGCAATCGCGCGGCGGGCCGGTTTCGGCCGAAACCGCCCATCAGGTGGAAGACGCGATTCTCGCCCGCGCCCGTCAGCTTCGGATCCAGGACCGAAAGCTCTGACCCCGGGACCGGACCGCGCATCTCAGCAAGACGAAACCAGCGCCGGGCCCGAGCCCGGCGTTTGCATATCCGGAGAAACATGGATGTCCCGCTACGACGCTTCCACGATCGAACCGAAATGGCAGAAGGCCTGGGACAAGGCCGGCACTTTCGAGGCCCGGCAAGACCCGTCCCGGCCGAAATATTATGTGCTCGAGATGTTTCCCTACCCGTCGGGGCGGATCCATATCGGGCATGTGCGCAATTACACCATCGGCGACGTGGTGGCGCGCTACAAGCGGGCGACGGGGCATAACGTGCTGCACCCGATGGGGTTCGACGCTTTCGGCATGCCCGCGGAAAACGCCGCCATGGCCTCGGGCGGCCACCCCAAGACCTGGACCTATGACAATATCGACACCATGGTCGCGCAGATGAAGCCGCTCGGCTTCTCGCTCGACTGGACCCGGATGTTCGCCACCTGCGACCCGGAATATTACGGCCAGCAGCAGGCGATGTTCATCGACATGCTGGAGGCCGGGCTGGTCTACCGCAAGAACGCGGTGGTCAACTGGGATCCGGTCGACATGACCGTGCTCGCCAACGAACAGGTGATCGACGGCAAGGGCTGGCGCTCCGGCGCCGAGGTGGAACGGCGCGACCTCACGCAATGGTTCTTCCGGATCTCCGATTTCTCGGAAGAGCTGCTCGACGCCATCGACACGCTGAAGGACTGGCCCGAGAAGGTGCGGCTGATGCAGGCCAACTGGATCGGCAAGTCGACCGGTCTGCGGTTTTCCTTCGAGCGCAGCGACGGGGGGGCGCCGATCGAGGTCTTCACCACCCGGCCCGACACCCTGCTCGGCGCGTCCTTCGTCGGCATCTCGCCCGACCACCCGATTGCCAGGGCGCTGGAGGCGGAACGCGAGGACGTGGCCGCTTTCGTCGCCGAATGCCGCAAGGGCGGCACCACGGCCGAGGCCATCGAGACCGCCGAGAAACTCGGGATGGATACCGGCATCCGGGTGAAACATCCGCTCGACCCGTCTTGGGAACTCCCGGTCTGGATCGCCAATTTCATCCTGATGGATTACGGCACCGGCGCGGTGTTCGCCTGTCCGGCGCATGACCAGCGCGACCTCGACTTCTCGCGCAAATACGGGTTGCCAGTGACCGATACCTTCTTCGCGCTCGACAACCCGGTGCCGGTGGAAAACACCGCTTTCGTGCCGCCGAAGAGTGAAAAGGTGAAATGGGTCAGGCATTTCACCGGGATCGACGAGGCCACCGGCGATGAGGCTGTCGCCGCCACCATTGCGCTCGCCGAAAAGCAGGGCTGGGGCGAGGGTGTTACCCAGTTCCGCCTGCGCGACTGGGGCCTGTCGCGGCAGCGCTATTGGGGCTGTCCGATTCCGGTGGTCCATTGCGAGGCCTGTGGCGTGGTGCCGGAGGCGAAGGAAAACCTGCCGGTGCTGCTGCCCGATGACGTCACCTTCGACACGCCCGGCAACCCGCTCGACCGCCATCCGACATGGCGCGCCTGCACCTGCCCGAAATGCGGCGCCCCGGCGACCCGCGAGACCGACACGATGGACACGTTCGTCGATTCGTCGTGGTATTTCGTCCGCTTCACCGCGCCGCGCGCCGAAACCCCCACCGATTTCGATGCCGCCGACTACTGGATGAATGTCGACCAATATACCGGCGGCATCGAACACGCGATTCTGCACCTGCTCTATTCGCGCTTCTTCGCCCGGGCGATGCAGATCACCGGGCATCTGCCGGAGAAATGCAAGGAACCGTTCTCGGCGCTGTTCACCCAGGGCATGGTGACCCATGCGATCTACAAGACCACCGACGCCTCGGGCCGCCCGGTCTACCACTACCCGGAAGACGTGGAGCTGACCGAGCACGGCGCGGTGCTGAAGGCAACCGGCGAGGCGGTGGAGGTGATTCCCTCCGCCAAGATGTCGAAATCCAAAAACAACGTGGTCGATCCGGTCGATATTGTTGCGAAATACGGCGCCGATACCGCGCGCTGGTTCGTGATGTCCGATTCGCCCCCCGAACGCGACGTCGAATGGACCGCCGCCGGCGCTGAAGCGGCCGCGAAACACCTCGCCCGCGTCTGGCGGATGGCCGACGAGCTTGCCGAGGCGGACAGCACCGGCAAGGACGATCCCGCGCTGCTGCGCGAAATGCACAAGACCATCGCCGCCGTCACCCACGGGATCGACAGCTTCCAGTTCAACACCTCGATCGCGAAGCTCTACGCCTTCACCAACCACGTCGCCAGATCGTCTGCCTCCGCCGCGGCGAAACGCACGGCCATGAAGGTCATGGCCCAGCTGATGAGCCCGCTCACCCCGCATCTCGCCGAAGAGATCTGGGAGCGGCTCGGCGGTGAGGGCATGGTGGTCGACGCCCCCTGGCCCAAGGCCGACCCCGCGATGCTGGTGGACGACAGCGTGACCCTGCCGGTGCAGGTCAACGGCAAGCGGCGCGACGAGATCACCGTGGCGAAAGACCTGCCCCAAGCCGAGATCGAGGCGCTGGCGCTCGCAACCGAGGGCGTCCAACGCGCGCTCGCCGGCAAACCCCCGAAAAAGGTCATCGTCGTGCCCGGCCGCATCGTCAACGTGGTCGCCTGATGAAACTCGCCCCCCGCGATGCCCCGCGGTTCTTCGCCAAACCCGACAGGGCCTGCGCGGGGGTGCTGATCTTCGGTGCGGACCCGATGCGGGTGGCGCTGAAACGCCAGCAGCTGATCGCCAATCTGATCGGCCCCGAAGGCGAGGCCGAGATGCGTCTGACCCGGATGTCGGGGGCGGATCTGCGCAGCGACCCGGCGATGCTGGCCGACGCGATCAAGGCGCAGGGCTTCTTCCCCGGCCCCCGCGTGGCTTTCGTGGAAGAGGCCACCGACGGGCTCACCAAACTCATCAAACCCGCGCTGGAAACATGGGCCGAAGGCGACGCGATGGTGGTACTGACCGCCGGCAACCTCACGCCGCGCTCCTCCTTGCGGAAATATTTCGAGACCCATGGCAACGCCTATGCGGCGGGGATCTACGACGATCCCCCTTCCCGCGCCGAGATCGAGACCGAGCTTGCCAAGGCCGGGCTCACGCAGGTCTCGCCCGAGGCGATGACCGAGATCGTGGCGCTCTCGACCGCGCTCGACCCGGGCGATTTCCGCCAGACCATCGAGAAACTGTCGCTCTACAAGCTGAACGACCCGGGCCCCCTCACCCCCGCCGATATCGACGCCTGCGCCCCCGCCTCCACCGAAGCCGCGACCGACGATCTGCTTCATGCCGTCGCCGAGGGCCGTCCCGCCGATCTCGGGCCGCTGCTGCACCGGCTCGAGGCCCAAGGCACGCTGCCGGTGACCCTCTGCATCGCCGCCACCCGGCATTTCCGCACCCTCCACCTCGCGGCCGCAGACCCGGAAGGCCCCGCCAAAGGGATCGCCCGCGCCCGGGTGCATTTCAAATCCCGCGACCGGATGATCCGTCAGGCCCGCGCCTGGGGCCCGGCCCGGCTTGAAGCCGCGCTGCACATGCTCATCGACACCGATCTGAACCTGCGCTCCTCCGCGCCCACCCCCAACACCGCCCTGATGGAACGCGTCCTCATCCGCCTCGCCTACATGCCACGCGGCTGACCTTCCTTTTTCCTGGGAAAATACTCCGCAGGGGTCCGGGGGCGCGAAACCCCCGGGCTTTGCCACTTTCAAACAAAGCCGGGCACTGCTGCCGCAATGCCCTCGCTTCAGCTCGCGAGGGGGCGGGTACCCCCCAATTTTGCGGGGCCTGGTCGTCGAATTCAAGCGGCCATCATCAGGTTCCGAGCGGGTGTCATGCTGCCGGTTCCCATGCTGGGACGATCGTTGTTGCAAGGCCAGAGCCATTCGGTGGCAATCTGCTGCACCTCCCCGATACTTTCGAAGATGTAGTGCTCCACCCGCGCGGCCGGGATCAACAAAAGCGCGCACGGCCTCCGCAAGGCCCGCGCCGTCGCCCTCGCCGACGCCACCACCCACCAGATCGGCGCCTGGACCGGCCACGAAAGCCTCAAGGAGGTCGAGCACTACACGATCAAGGCCGACAGGCGGCGGGCGGTGATGGGGCAAGCACGGACAATTCCAACCACGGACGAGGCGAACACGCCCTGAGGTCACGGCCGCGCGCCAGAACGCCTTGCTCCGCAACCTCTTCCTGTGTTTATACGGAAAGAGAGCCAATCATGTCCTCTGCACCGATGCAATGGCGCACTCGAAAACACATTGTCGAAGGCGACCAGCCCCCCTGCCGCGCCCGAGGCTATGCGGATGAAACCAAAACCGGCCGACTCCCTCAGCAGCCACGACAGGATGGGCGTTCACACCGAGCCCTTCGCTCGCAGCCTTCCCCTCGCGCCAATCGACGCCCCTTTTTCAGCCGCCCCGATAGGGCGAACAAAGAACGAAACTGGCAAACCGTACCGCGCAAAGTGGCAAACTGCGGAAAATTCCGTGTTTTATCAGCTGATTGAAAGGAGATTGGCGCGCTGGGGAGGATTCGAACCCCCGACCCCTTGATTCGTAGTCAAGTACTCTATCCAACTGAGCTACCAGCGCGCGGGTAGCGGGGATGTAGCGGGCCTTGCGGAGGGATGCAAGGGGGATTCTGTTCAGCTTGCGGCGGTTTCGAGGCCGCGCGGAAGATGCACGGCGAAACGAGTGCCGGCGGGGCCGGTCGAGACCAGCTCCAGACGTCCGCCGTGGCCGCGGGCGAGGTCGGCGGCGATGGCAAGGCCGAGGCCGGTGCCACCCTTTCGGGTGCCGGCAGAGAAGGGCTGGAACAGGGTCTCGCGGGCTTTCGCCGGCAGGCCGGGGCCGGTGTCGCGCACGGCGATGGACCATTCTGCCTCGTCTTCGGCGGCGGTCACGGCGATCTCGCCCGCGCACCCGGTGGCCTCGATGGCCTGACGGGCGTTGCGCACCAGATTGCTCAGGATCCGGTGCAGCTGTTCCGCATCGGCGCGCAGGGTAAGCCCGGGCGGGATTTCGGCGGTGAAGACAATCCCGCAATCGCCGCAAGCGAGGCGTTCGCTTTCCAGCACGTCTTCGACGATCCCGGCGAGCGGCACGCGGGCAAGCCGCGGGGCCGGGTCTTCGGCGCGGCCGAAGGAGAGCGTCGCCTCGGTGAGGTTCACCGCACGGTCGATCGAGCCGATCAGCTTCGGCACCGTGCGCTGGACGCCTGGGTCTGCGCTCATCTCCACCCGGTCGGCGAACAGCTGGGCGGTGGTGAGGATGTTGCGCAGATCATGGCTGATCCGCGCCACCGCACCGCCGAGGCGGGCGAGGCGTTCCTTCTGTTTCAGCGCTTGCGCGAGTTCGGTCTGCATGTCGTGCAGCGCCACCTCCGCCTCGCGAAGCTCGCTGAGTTTCGAACTCGGGTCCAGCACCCGGCGGGCGTCTTCCGGCGCCTTGGCCCAGGATTGCATGGAGCTCACCACCGCCCTGACCGGACGGACGAACATCACCCGCACCACGAGAAACAGGAGCCCCGCGGTGATGCCCGAGATCACCAGCGAAACCCAGAGGATATTACGGCTGAAGTCGACCATGGCGGCGTGGAGCGGCTGTGCCGGCAGGGTCACCTCGATTTGCAGCCCGCCCATGCCGACGGGGGCGCCGATCACCCGGATCACCGCGTCGTCGGGGTCGAGCAGGCGGGCAAGTGCGTCGCGGATCAGCGCCGCCTGCGAGGGCGCGCGCAGGTCGAAAGTGGCCTGCACCGGCGAGGGCACCGGTGACGACAGAACCAGTTCCCGCGCCTCGTCGCGCAGCAGCACGACGTTGTAGATCCCCGCGGTCTGGAGCAGTTCCTGTTCGAGCGCGGGGTCGAGGATGTCGTCGGCCAGGAGCGCCAGCGAGGCGATCTGGGCGCGTTCGAGGCGCGCGCGCAGGTAGTCCTCGCGGAAGCCCGCGATCGAGGGCACGAAGATCAGCACCTCCGCCAGCATCACGAAGGCGATGGTCAAAACCAGAAAACGGCCGGACAGGGTGTTGAACATGGGCGCCTCGCCGGGGGGTCAGGGCAGAAACCGTTGCACCATGCGCACCATACGCGCGACCCATGGATTATCAAACAGGCGCGGTGCGAACCATGCCCCCGCGGCGCGTTTGCTAAGCTCGGCGCGGGTCGGATAGGGCAGGATCGTGCCGGCGATGGCGCCGAGTTTGAGGCGCCCGGATATGGCGAGCGACCACAGGGCGATCTGCTCGCTGGCGCCCGCGCCCACCATCGTCGCCCCGACCGGACGGCCCTTGACCGCCATCACCTTGAGGAAACCGGCAGGGCGTCCGGTGGTGCTGGCGGCGATGGCGCGGTCGTTGTCGGCAAGGTCGGCCCGCAGCACCTCGAGCTTGTCGTGGGTCGCGCGGGCCTCGGCCTCGGTGAGCCCGACCTGGGCGAGTTCCGGCGCGGTATGGAGCGCACGGGGGATGTGGCTGGTGCGGGCATTCACCGGCAGGCCGAAAAGCGCGGCCCGCAGCACCAGCCCGGCGTGGTAGCCCGCCAGATGGGTAAACCCCGCGCCGCAGGTCACGTCGCCAATGGCGTAGATGCGGCGGTTGCTGGTGCGCATCCGCTTGTCGGTGACGATGCCGTCGGGCCCGAAAGCGACCCCCGCCGCATCGAGCCCGAGCCCGTCGACCGCGGGCACCCGCCCGGCCGCCACCAGCAGATGCGAGCCGGTGATGTCACCGACGGTGGTCTCGAGCGCGACACCTTCCGGCGCGAGCCGGGCGGCGGTGACCTGCGTTTGCTCAAGGATCCGCACCCCCCGGCCGCGCATGGCGTCAAGCACCAGCGCCACGGCCTCCGGGTCTTCGCGGCCCAGCGCCCGGCCCGCCTCGATGACACTCACCCTGGCGCCGAGCCGCCGGTGCGCCTCGGCCATCTCCAGCCCCACCGGACCACCGCCCAGCACCAGCAGATGCGCCGGCTGTGTGTCGAGGCCGAAAAGGGTTTCGTTGGTGAGATAGGGCAGCGCGTCGAGCCCGGGAATGTCGGGCACGAAGGGGCGCGACCCGGTGGCAATGACGAACCGGCGGGCGGAAATGCGGCTGTCTCCGGTGGTCACCTCGCGCCGGCCGGTAAACCGCGCGAAGCCGCGCAGCACCGTGACCCCCAGCCCCTCGAACCGTTCGGCGGAATCATGCGGGGCAATCGCCGCGATGGCGCTGCGCATATGGGTGTGCGCGGCGTCCCAGCCGAGCCCGGCGCGCCCCGCGGCCAGCAGCGCCTTCGAGGGCACGCAGCCGGTGTTGAGGCAATCGCCCCCCATCTCCGCCCCCTCGATCAGCACCACCCGCGCCCCCATCTGCGCCGCCCCCGCCGCCACCGAAAGCCCCCCGGCCCCGGCGCCGATGATGCAGATGTCGGTGTCGATGCGGGTCATGCGCGGTCTTTCCGGAAGGGTCTCAGCAGCATCGGCAGTGCGGTGAGCAGGCTGAGGCCGAGGAGGGGCAACAGGATATGGGGCGCGAAGATGACGCCGAGGTCGGGGCGGGTTCCGGCGTCGAACATCTCGCCGAGCCCCGCGCCCATGGCGGTATAGACCAGCGCGCCCGGCAGGATGCCCAGCGCCGTGGTGATGAAGAACCGGTGGAGCGGCACCGCCAGCAGCCCCGGGATCACATTGGCGACGAAGAACGGCACCGCCGGCACGAGGCGCATCAGAAACAGCACCGACCATTGGTCGCGGTCGAGCCCGCGTTTGAGGCGCGCGATGCGGCTTTCGGAGGCGTCGAGCCGGGCCGCGAGGGCCTCGCCGAGCCCGCTGCGGGTGGCGAGGAAGATCAGCACCGCGCCGGTGGTCGCGGAAGCGGCATTGTAGACGAGGCCGGGGAACAGCCCGAAGAGGAAGCCGCCGGTCAGCGTCGCGATGGTGGCGCCGGGGAGCGACAGGGCGACGATGCCGATATAGGCGGCGCAGAACAGGGCCGCGGCGAGGGCGTGGTTTTCGGCCACGCGGGCTTCAAGCAGGGCGCGGTTGGCCGCGAGGCTGTCGAAGGTGAGATACGGCCGCAGCCAGATCAGCCCGGCGACGGCCGCAATGGCGATCACCAGCAGCGGCAGGCGTTTGAGGTGGGTGGGTCTTGGCATCTCCGGCTTCGGGCTTTGGCCCCCGGGTTTTCAGGGGGTTTCGGGGGGTTTTCGGTGGGCTTTCAGGGGGTATGGCCTGTCCCGGCGCCGATGCCCAGAGATTTTAACACAGAGATTTTGGCGCGGTTTCCCGCGGCTCCGGCTCGAGGAATTCGAGGCGGTTGCCGAAAGGGTCGTCGGTATAGAAGCGGTTGAAACCGGGGAGATCGGCGTCGGGCCGGATGTCGCAGCCCCCCGCGGCGAGGCGGTCGGCAAGTGCTGCGAGCCCCCCGAGCCCACGGACACGAAACGCCACATGGGCTTTCTTCGCCGGGCGGAACGGCTGTTCGACCCCGAGATGGACCCGGATGTTGCCGCGTTCGAACCACAGGCCGCCGCGCGCCGCCAGAACGGGCGGTTTCTCCACCACCTCAAGGCCGAGGAGACCAGAGTAGAAATCCCGGGCGGCGGCTTCCGCGCCCTTTGGCATGGCGAGCTGGACGTGATGGAGGTCTTCGAGCATGCTGGCTCCTTGTATACTATAGCATACAATACCCCGCCGCAGCCGTTCCGGCAAGCCCGCAGCCAGAGGTTTCCGCGAAAGGCCGTTTGACTTGGGCCGAAACCGCGCCTATAGACCGGCTTCTAATGGATTTGCCCCCGATTCCACCGGGCAATCGGGGCATGCGACGATATGGACGGAGACGGGCGATGAAACGCACCTTTCAACCCTCGAACCTGGTTCGCAAGCGCCGCCACGGCTTCCGTGCGCGCATGGCGACCAAGGGTGGCCGCAGGATTCTCAACGCGCGTCGTGCGCGCGGCCGCAAGAAGCTGAGCGCCTGAGCAAGCTTTCCCGTGAAGAGACAATGATGCCGCCGGAGGCCCTGCCAGACGACAGACCCCCGGCGGCTTCTCTGTGTGCGGATGGCGCGAGCGGCGCGCGGCGGCTCGTCGTGCTCGACAAACGCGCCGATTTTCTCGCCTGCGCCCGGGGCCGCAAGGCCCCTGCCCCCGCCTTTCTGCTGCAAGCCCGCCGCCGCATCACCGCTGAACCGGCGGGCCCCAAGCCTAAAAAACCGCCGGAGAAATTACCGGAGACGCCAGTGCGCGTGGGCTTTACCGCGTCGAAAAAGATCGGCAACGCGGTCGCCCGCAACCGCGCCAAACGGCGGCTGCGCGCCCTCGCCCGCGCGGTGCTGGCGCGCGAAGCCCGGCCCGGATGGGATTATGTACTGGTCGCCCGCCGCGACGCCACCGCCACCTGCCCCTTCGCAGAGATGAAACGCGATCTGTCGCGCGCGCTCGAGCGCGTTCACAGCCCGAAACCCTGACGCCGTTGCGCGCTCAGGTAGATGTCTGGCCGAAGCGGAGCCCGCCCCCAACACAGTTGAAAACTGTCATTCCCCGACCACGGCTGTGCCATCATCGTCAAGCCGACAGGTTGGCGGGGTATCTGGCCAACAGGATGGGCCATGACGCCCTCTGCTTCTGGAACAAGGCCGACTTGAATGACCCGTTTTCAAAACAGGTCACACACCGCATCCATTGCCGCAAGATATCTTCGGAATTATGACGGGGCCTATTATTGGTTCAAGGAGGTGGCGCGACGCGATGACCCCCTGACCCGGGACCAGGCTGGCCTCACGCCGCAATAAGACGCAAGTATAAGAAAAAGGCCAGAAACAATTCTGGGCATCAGTTCATATTCACTCTCCGGCCTGTCATTTGCGGTTTCCTCGCCTTCGATCCTGATATTATCCCCTTCATGCAAACGGCCCCCTCGTTTGGCTACAGCGTTGCCCATCGTGGTGCTCCTGTGGTCGGCAGTTCGTGCCGCAATAACACCCTGGGCAGATGCGCCGCCGTCAGTCAAACCGCCCGGGCAGCCGATTCACTCATGGCTCACAGGTCTTCCGGTCCGTGATTCATGGTTATACGGCATTGGGCGGGCGGACTGCGTGGATAGGACGCGAAGACGGAGTCGCTGTTCAGCCATGTGGATGTTGAAGAGCCGAGTCCGGCAAGACATCCGCTGCGCCTGATCTGCCGATTCGTGAACGAGGCATTGGCGGGGCTTGAACGGGAGTTCGAAGCGCCATCCGGCTGCGGCAAAACCGTGGTCAGCATCGTCCGCACCGTCCAACACGGCATCGAAAAGGTCCGAACGAAACTCCCGACGACCGTGGCGAGCCGCAACCTCGCAAGGTTGCCGAGATTGCTGGCCGCATCGCTCCCGCCAAAGGGGCAGATAACCGCAACAATGCCGCGCTGCGACGTGCAATTGCCTCCGCTCTCCGCTAAGCAAACCACATCTGACCCAGTGGAGATACCCGATGACATCAATCCTCTATCCCACCCGCCGCGGTTTTCTTGCCAGCGCCGCGGGCGCTTCGCTCGTTGCCCTGCACCCGTTCTCGGCCAAAGCCGCCGCCAACCAGGCCCATCTGCGCCTGATGGAAACCACCGACGTGCACGTTCACGTCATGCCTTATGATTACTACGGCGACAAACCGGTCGACACCGTCGGCCTTGCCCGCACCGCGGCGCATATCGCCGACATCCGCGCCGAAGCCACCAACTCGATGCTGGTCGACAATGGCGACTTCCTTCAGGGTAACCCGATGGGCGATTACATGGCCTATGAAAAGGGCATGAAGGAGGGCGACATCCACCCGATCATCGCCGCGATGAACACCGTGGGCTTTGACGCCTCGACGCTTGGCAACCACGAATTCAACTACGGCCTCGACTTCCTCACCAAATCGCTCGCAGGGGCCGATTTCCCGGTCGTGAGCGCCAACGTGGCCCGGGAAGCGGGTGCCAACCCGCGCGAAGACAAGACCCTCATCAAGCCCTACATCATCCTGGACAAGACGGTTATTGATGGTGCCGGCAATGCGCATGTGGTGAAGGTCGGCATCATCGGCTTCGTGCCGCCGCAGATCATGACCTGGGACCGCCGCCATCTCGAAGGCAATGTCATCACGCGCGACATTGTCGAGACCGCCCGCGCCTGGGTGCCGCAGATGAAGGAAGAGGGCGCCCAGATCATCATCGCGCTGTCGCATTCCGGCATCGGCGAGGCGCAGCACAAGGACGGCATGGAAAACGCCTCTGTTCCGCTCGCCGAGGTCGAGGGCATCGACGCGCTGATGACCGGACACCACCACCTCGTCTTCCCCGGCCCGGATTATGCCGATACCGCGGGCGTTGACGCCGAGAAGGGCACGATCCATGGCAAACCCGCGGTCATGGGCGGCTTCTGGGGCTCGCATCTCGGTGTGATCGACCTGCTGCTGGAATTCGAGGGCGGTGAGGTGCGCGTTGCCAGCCACGCCAGCGAAGTGCGCCCGATCTACGAGCGCAACGAAGACCGCTCCGTCACCGCGCTGGTCGAAAGCGTGCCGGCGGTGGAGGCCTCGGTTGCCGAGACCCATGAGGCCACGCTGGCCTATGTCCGCCGCGCGGTCGGCAAGACCTCGGCGCCTCTGCACAGCTATTTCGCGCTGGTGGCCGACGACCCCTCGGTGCAGATCGTGAGCCAGGCGCAGCTGTGGTACATCGCCGAGATGCTGAAGGGCACCGAATATGCCGATCTGCCGCTGCTCTCCGCCGCCGCGCCGTTCAAGGCCGGGGGCCGTGGCGGGCCGGACTATTTCACCGACGTGCCGAAGGGCGACGTGGCGATCAAACATGTCGCCGACCTCTATCTCTACCCCAACACCGTGCGCGCGGTGAAGATCACCGGCGCCCAGCTCAGGGGCTGGCTCGAGCGCTCGGCGGGCATGTTCAACCAGATCACCCCCGGCGAGGCCGATCAGGTGCTGCTGAACCCCGACTTCCCGTCGTATAATTTCGACGTGATCGACGGCGTGACCTACGAGATCGACCTCAGCCAGCCGATGATGTTCAACAAGGCCGGCGAGGTGATCAACGAAGGTACCCGGCGGATCGTGAACCTGAAGTATAACGGCGAACCGGTGACCGACGAGATGGAATTCGTCGTCGCCACCAACAATTACCGCGCCGGCGGTGGCGGTCACTTCCCGGGCGCCAAGGGCGACACGATCATCTTCGAAGGCCCCGACACCAACCGCGACGTGATCGTGCGCTATATTGTCGAGCAGGGCACGATCAACCCGACGGCGGATGCCAACTGGCACTTCAAGCCGATGAACGGCACCACCGTGCTGTTCGACACCGGCCCGAAGGCCACGGCCTATCTCGGCGACGTGAAAGGTGTGACGATCGAGGAAGCGGGCGACGGGCCGGACGGCTTTGCGCGGTTCCGGATCACGCTCTGACCCTGCTGCGCCTCCGGCTCCGGTCGGAGGCGCAAGCCCCGCGAAACACACAAAAAGCCCCGCCGGACAGCGGGGCTTTTCTCATTTTCACAGTCCAGGCACAGTCCAGGCAAGAAACCCGGTTCAGGCGACCTTGATCTCGAACGTATAGACGTCGCCTTCGTTCGACTGGCTCACCAGCTCGTTGCCGGTCTGGTTGCAGAAGGCGGTCATGTCGGCGATCGAGCCCGGGTCGGTCGCCATCACCTGAAGCACCTGACCCGAAGACATGCTCTTGATCATCTTCTTGGTCTTGAGGATCGGCAGCGGGCAGTTCAGCCCTTTTGCGTCGAGAGTTTTGTCGGCCATTCGTTGGTCCTTCCTGAAACGTCAGTGGATTGGGTCAGATATAGAGGTTGATGTCGGATTTTCCGGCTTCTTCCATCCAGGTCGCCGCACCGCCGATTTCGACCCCGTCGATCAGATCCTTGCGGTCCAGCTCGAACAGATCGAGCGTCATCTGGCAGGCGATGATCTTCACCTCCATCTCGACCGCGGCCTCGCGCAGGTCTTCGATCGAGGCGACGCCCTTCTTCTTGATGAGGTTTTTCATCATCGTGGTGGCGGCGCGGTCGACGCCGGGGATCATCGAGACGATATTCGGCATCGACATGTGCATGCCGCCCATGGGCATCTGCATCGCCGGATTGCCAAGGGTGGAGATCTTGAGGTCAAGATCCTTCTTGAGCAGCGACAGCCCGTAGAAGGTGAAGAACATGGTCACCTCGACATCCATCGCGGCGGCGGTGGTGCCGAGGATGAAGGGCGGATAGGCCCAATCGAGCGTGCCCTTGGTGACGATGATCGTCATCTTTTTATCGTTGTCGCCGGTATCCAGCACAGCACGGTCCCCCGTTTCTCAGAAATCTGTTTATCGGAATTGATGAATATAAATCCCTTTACAGTCAAGGGAACTCTGCCCCTCTGCCCGGCTACACAGGGCCGCACCCCCCGTGGCGCGGGGTCGCATGCTGAGGCAGAAGGGCCACGAAGACGCGCGGCTTCGGGGTTGTGCCGGCGGCGCGTCCGGCGATCCCCCATAGCGTAACGGCGGAATTCTGCTCCCGCCGCTACGCCATGTATCTTTGGTTTTACGCTGATGCTTTGCGGATTTTGGGATCAAAATCCACTCCCGTCAGCTATACAAGGTGAAAACCGACGCTGGGAGAGATGCAGATGGCCAACCATTTCCACCGGAACGATTTGCCCGACGGGCTCGATCTCGGGCCCATCGTGGCGATCGACACCGAGACCATGGGGCTCAACCCGCATCGCGACCGGCTTTGCGTGGTTCAGCTTTCGGCCGGGGATGGCGACGCGCATATCGTCCAGATCGCCAGGGGACAGACAGAAGCGCCCAATCTGGTGGCGATGCTGGCCGACCCCGAAACCCTGAAGCTGTTTCACTTCGGCCGTTTCGACATCGCCATGCTGCTGCATGCCTTCGGGGTGCTGGCCGCGCCGGTCTATTGCACCAAGATCGCCTCGAAACTGGTGCGCACCTATACCGACCGGCATGGGCTCAAGATCCTGCTCAACGAGCTTCTGCATGTGGATGTGTCCAAGCAGCAGCAGCAGACCGACTGGGGGGCGGCGAATCTCACCGAGGCGCAGCTCGACTATGCCGCGGCCGACGTGCTGTATCTGCACCGGCTGAAAGACAAGCTCGATGCGCGTCTGGCCCGGGAAGGACGGACGGAACTTGCCGAAGCGGCGTTCCGCTTTCTGCCGGCGCGGGCGAAACTCGATCTCATGGGCTGGCCGGACATGGATATCTTTGCGCATTAGAGTACATGTCACGCAATAGCGTGCAGCGGTTTTGCGCAGCTCGGCCTGCCCCGGTTAACGCCGGGTGCGCAGGGTTAGGCAGCTGTTCAGGCCCGGAGCGGTAAACCCCTGGCGAATTTCCATGCACCAGGAGGCCCCATGTCGGATAATTCGCCACGGCTCGATCTGCCGCTCCTCCAGCCGTCACAGGCCCAGAAACATGTGACTCACAACGAGGCGCTCAGAATTCTCGACATTTTCGTTCAGTTGACGGTGGAGGAATTTGACGCGTCCAATCCACCCGCCAACCCGGTGGAAGGGCTGGTCTATGCCGTGGGCCCCGGGGGGACAGGCGACTGGTTCGGCGCAAACGGGCGGCTGGCGACATGGGTCGACGGGGCCTGGCAGTTCCACACGCCCACCGCGGGCTGGATCGCCGCCCATGCGGCCAGCTCCGAAGTTAGGGTGTTCACCGGTTCGGTATGGAGCGCGGTGACCGGCGGGGGGGCCGCAAGCACGCAGAACCTCGCGGGCGTCGGCGTCAACACCACCTCCGACCTCACCAACCGGCTGAACGTCTCTGCCCCGGCCACCCTGCTGTCGCATGAAGGCGCGGGCCATCAGCTCAAGGTCAACAAGGCGAGCGCGGCGGATACCGCGTCGCTCCTGTTCCAGTCCGGGTTCTCGGGGCGGGCCGAGCTTGGGCTTGCGGGAGACAACGATTTTTCGCTGAAACTCAGCGCGGACGGGTCTGCCTGGGTCGATGCGCTGAAACTCAGCCCCGGCCAGAGTGTGCTGACCACCGACAGCATGGTCGGCAGCGTGAGCGCCACGCCAGGCGCCGGTTCCGCCGCTTTCGAGACCGGCAGCAATGCCAACGGGCGCTACACCCGGTTTGCCGACGGCACTCAGATCTGCTGGAAAAACGACTTCACCGCCGCGGGCAGCAGTGGCGGGGTCTGGACCTTCCCGGCGCCTTTCGCCGATGCAAACGCTGCGGTCACCGCCACGCCGCTTGGCGAATTCGCCCGGTTCATCAGCCTTCTGCATGTGACCGCGACCGGGGCCACGCTCAACGGCTATTCCCAGCCCGGCGGCACGGAATTGCCCGACACCAGCCTGATGGCCATCGGGCGCTGGTCCTGAACCACGCGCCCGCTCATTCTTGTCGATCCCCGTTTTTGATGCCAAACAAAGGGAAAGGACGGGGAGACGACATTGGCCAGGCTGATCACGATCCTGAACGGGCCGAACCTGAACCTGCTCGGAGTGCGCGAGCCCGGGATCTACGGGCATGACACGCTCGACGACGTGGCGGCGGCCTGTGCGGCGGTCGGGCGCGAATTCGGGCTGGAAACCGAGCTCCGGCAGACCAACCACGAGGGCGAGTTGGTGGAGATGGTCCATGCGGCGCGGGAGACCAGCGCCGGGATCATCATCAACCCCGCCGCCTTTACTCACACCTCCATCGCCCTGCTCGATGCGCTCAACGCCTTCGAAGGGCCGGTGCTGGAGGTGCATGTTTCCAACGTCCACAAGCGCGAACGTTTTCGCCGCCATTCCTATGTGTCGCTGCGCGCCGACGGGGTGATCGCGGGCTTCGGGGTCGAGGGTTACGCGCTGGCGATGCGCCGGATGGGGACGCTCTGCGCATGACCGACCGTTACGCCGTGTTCGGCAATCCGATCGTCCACAGCATGAGCCCGGAACTGCATCGGGCTTTCGCGGCGCAGTTCGGTGAGGATATGAGCTATGAGGCCGTCGAGGTGGCCGCCGGGGGGTTCGAGGAGGCGGTTCGGGCCTTCATGGAACACGGCGGCAAGGGGCTCAACGTCACCGTGCCGTTCAAGGTCGAGGCGGAAGCCCTGGCCGACGAATCGCATGACAGCGCCGCTATCTGCGGGGCCGCCAATTGCCTGAAATTCGACGGCGGCAGGATCATCGCCGAAAACTTCGACGGGATCGGCCTGGTGAGAGACATCACCCGCAACCGGGGTGTCGCGCTCAAGGGCAAGCGGGTACTGATCGCGGGGGCCGGAGGGGCGGCACGCGGCGCGCTCGAGCCGCTGATCGAGGCCGGTGTGGCCGAGATTGTCATTGCCAACCGTTCGCTGGACCGGGCGCAGGAGGTGGCCGAACTGCTTGGACCTCGCGGGTCGATTTCCGCGAGCGGTTACGAGGTGCTGGAGCCCGGATTCGACGTGTTGATCAACGGCACCTCGGCGAGCCTTGCCGGCACGGCACCACCGATCCCGGGCGCCGCCTTCGTGGGCGCGGAACTGGCCTATGACCTCGCTTACGGCAAGGGGCTCACGCCGTTTCTTGCGCAGGCGAAGGCCTATCGCGTCGGGCAGATCGCGGACGGGGTGGGGATGCTGGTGGAGCAGGCTGCCGAAGCGTTTCACTGGTGGCGCGGCAAATGGCCGGACACCGCGCCGGTCATCGCCAGGCTTGCAGTGCCGCTTGAGCGCTGAACAAGGACCGCGCTGCGCGGCCCTTGTTCAGCTTTTCATGCCTTCCCAGAAATGCTTCACCTTGGAAAAGAAGTTCGAGCTTTCCGGATTGTTCTCGGCAGAAAGCTCCTCGAATTCCCGCAGGATTTCCTTCTGGCGCGAGGTCAGGTTGACCGGCGTTTCCACCGCGAGTTCGATATACATATCGCCCCAGGTCTTGCTGCGGAGCGCGGGCATTCCCTTCGAACGCAGACGCATCTGACGCCCGGATTGCGAGCCCGCCGGGATCTTCACCCGCGAGCGGCCGCCGTCGATGGTCGGCACCTCGATATCGCCGCCCAGCGCGGCTGATGACATCGAGACCGGCACCCGGCAACGGAGGTTGACGCCATCGCGTTCGAAAATCGGATGCGGTGCCACTTCGATGAAGATATAGAGATCGCCCGCAGGGCCACCGCGCATTCCGGCCTCGCCTTCACCGGCCAGCCGGATGCGGGTGCCGGTCTCGACGCCTGCGGGGATGTTGACCGAAAGCGCGCGGTCCTTCTCGATCCGGCCCTGGCCATGACAGGCCTTGCAGGGATTCTTGATCATGTGGCCGGCGCCATGACAGGTCGGACAGGTGCGTTCCACGGTGAAGAACCCCTGCTGCGCGCGCACCTTGCCGAGGCCTGAGCAGGTCGGACAGGTGCCGGGTTCGGCGCCACCGTCGGCGCCGGTGCCGTTGCAGTCGGTGCAGGCCACGGAGGTCGGCACGCTGATGGTCTTCTGGAGACCGGAATAGGCCTCTTCCAGTGTGACACCGAGATTGTAGCGCAGATCCGAACCACGGGTCGCCCGGCGCCCTCCGGCGCCGCGGTGGCCGCCCATGAAATCGCCGAACAGATCGTCGAACACGTCAGAGAAAGCAGAGGCGAAATCGCCCTGGCCATGATGCCCGCCGGGCCGCGCACCACCGCCCATTCCGCCCTCAAAGGCCGCATGGCCATAGCGATCGTAAGCTGCTTTCCGGTCGGCGTCCTTGAGAACGTCGTAGGCCTCGTTCACTTCCTTGAACTGCGCCTCGGCGTTCGGATTGTCGGCATTGCGATCGGGGTGAAGCTCCTTGGCCTTGCGCCGGTAAGCCTTCTTGATCTCGTCCGCCGAGGCCCCCCTGGACGTGCCAAGCACATCGTAATAGTCACGCTTCGACATGGTTTTTCCCCTTGGGAACGTCTGTGCCGGCCCGTATTGCCGGGCCGGCGACATGCACGTGAAGATTACTTCCGCTTATCGTCGTCAAGATCTTCGAAATCGGCATCGACGATGTCGTCGTCCACGCCGGCGGGGGCACCGTCGTCTGCATCAGCTTCGCCGGTGGCCGCTTCCTGCTCCGCCTTGTAGATCGCCTCGCCGAGCTTCATGGCGGCTTCGGTGACGTTCTGGATGCCGGACTTGATCTTGTCGGCATTGTCCTTTTCCAGCTCGTCCTTGAGCGCGGCGATGGCCAGCTCGATCGCCTCGATGGTGGTCGGGTCAACCTTGGAGCCATGCTCTTCCATCGACTTTTCGGTCGAATGGATCAGGCTTTCGGCCTGGTTGCGGGCCTCGACCAGATCGCGCCGCTTCTTGTCGGCCTCGGCGTTTTCCTCGGCTTCCTTGACCATCTTGTCGATGTCGTCGTCCGACAGCCCGCCAGAGGCCTGGATGGTGATCTTCTGCTCCTTGCCGGTGCCCTTGTCGCGGGCCTGGACCGAGACGATGCCGTTGGCGTCGATGTCGAAGGTCACCTCGATCTGCGGAACGCCGCGCGGGGCCGGCGGGATGTCTTCGAGGTTGAACTGGCCGAGCAGCTTGTTGTCGGACGCCATTTCACGCTCGCCCTGGAACACCCGGATGGTCACCGCGTTCTGGTTGTCTTCGGCAGTGGAGAAGATCTGGCTCTTCTTGGTCGGGATGGTGGTGTTGCGGTCGATCAGCCGGGTGAACACGCCGCCCAGCGTCTCGATGCCGAGCGACAGCGGGGTCACGTCGAGCAGCACCACGTCCTTCACGTCGCCCTGAAGCACACCGGCCTGGATCGCGGCGCCCATGGCCACAACCTCGTCCGGGTTCACACCCTTGTGCGGCTCCTTGCCGAAGAACTTCGTGACTTCCTCGGTGACCTTCGGCATCCGGGTCATGCCGCCGACGAGGATCACCTCGTCAATGTCGTCCTTGGAGAGGCCGGCGTCTTTCAGCGCGGCCTGGCAGGGCTTCATCGAGTTCTTGATCAGATCGCCCACAAGGCTTTCGAGCTTGGCGCGGGTGAGCTTCATCACCAGGTGCAGCGGCTGCCCGTCGGCCCCCATCGAGATGAACGGCTGGTTGATCTCGGTCTGCGACGAGGACGACAGCTCGATCTTCGCCTTCTCGGCCGCTTCCTTCAGGCGCTGAAGCGCCATCTTGTCGCGGGTGAGGTCGACGTTGTTTTCCTTTTTGAACTCATCGGCGAGGTATTCGACAACCCGCATGTCGAAATCTTCACCGCCAAGGAAGGTGTCGCCATTGGTCGACTTCACTTCGAACAGACCATCGTCGATCTCGAGGATGGTGATGTCGAAGGTGCCGCCGCCGAGGTCGTAGACGGCGATGGTCTTGGATTCCTTTTTCTCGAGACCATAGGCCAGCGCCGCGGCGGTCGGCTCGTTGATGATCCGCAGCACCTCGAGACCGGCGATCTTGCCGGCGTCCTTGGTGGCCTGGCGCTGGGCGTCGTTGAAATAGGCGGGCACGGTGATGACCGCCTGCTTGACGTCTTCGCCGAGATAGGATTCGGCGGTTTCCTTCATCTTCTGAAGGATGAACGCGGCGATCTGGCTCGGGGAGTATTTCTCGCCCGCGGCCTGAACCCAGGCGTCGCCATTGCCGCCGTTGACGATTTCATAGGGAACCAGCTTCTTGTCCTTGGCGACGGCCGGGTCGTCGAAACGGCGGCCGATCAGGCGCTTGACGGCGAAGACGGTGTTGTCCGGGTTGGTGACGGCCTGGCGCTTGGCGGGCTGGCCGACGAGGCGTTCGCCGTCCTTGAAGGCGACGATGGAGGGCGTGGTGCGCGCGCCTTCCGAATTTTCGATCACGCGCGGCTGCGACCCGTCCATGATGGCGACACAGGAGTTGGTGGTGCCGAGGTCGATCCCGATGACTTTGGTCATGCTCTAATTCCTCTTCTTAGGCGATGTTTTGGGCCTGGACCTTGGAAAGCACCCCTGCCCGATCCCGATTTGGTGACCGGCGCCGGGTAGCCCGGAGCCAGCGTCCCGCGGTATATAGGGAGGGCATTTACAGCCTGCAAGTGGCGGTTTCCGGTGGAAAACGTGAAAAATACGAGTCGTTTCCGTGGATTGGGGGAGAGACCGGGCAAGGGCGTGCCGGAGCCCGAGAATGTCATTGGCGGCGCGCCGGTGTGGCGCGGCTGGCTCGATGCAGAGGCGCAGGCCGCCATGGTGGAGGCGGTGCGGGGCGTGGTGGCGCAAGCGCCCCTGTTCTCTCCCGAGACCCGCTGGGGCAAGCCGATGAGCGTGCGCATGACCAGCGCCGGACGCTACGGCTGGTTTTCCGACCGGCGCGGCTACCGCTATATCGGGCAGCACCCTTCGGGGGTGGACTGGCCGCCGATCCCGGAAGAGGTGCTCGAGGTCTGGCGGGCGCTGGTCTCCGATGAGCGGATGCCCGATTGCTGCCTGGTGAACTTCTACCGCCCCGGCGCGCGGATGGGGCTGCATCAGGACCGCGACGAAGCGGATTTCTCCTGGCCGGTGCTGTCGGTCAGCCTCGGGGATTCGGCGCTGTTTCGCATCGGCGGTGTGGAGCGCGGCGGGCCGACGCAATCGACCTGGCTGGACAGCGGCGACGTGATGCTGCTCACCGGCCCGTCGCGTCTGGCCTATCACGGCATCGAGCGCATCCGCGGCGGCTCGTCGCGCCTGCTGGCCGATGGCGGACGGCTCAATCTCACCCTTCGGGTGGTGGACGCGGCCGGTTGAGCCTTTGCCAAGGCGCGCCGCTCACCGCCGCGCGGCCCAGCTCAGCGACACATGTTTGCGGGTATAGGCCTCGCCCATGAAGCCGATCATCATCAGGGCCACCGACACCAGCAACGGGTAGAGCCAGTTCGAGTAATGCGGGTTGTAGTTGATGAAGACGAAGCCGCGGGCCTGGTCGATGATGTGAAACAGCGGGTTCCAGGTGAACATCGCCAGGATGTAATAGGGCGTTGCATTGGCGAGGAACATCTTGCCCGAGGCGATCATGTTGGCGCGGGCATAGATCGTCGACCCCACCCCCGCGACCTGCGGAAACCACGGCTTGAGCGACAGGAACACCAGCCCGATGCCGATGCCCGAATACCACGCCAGAAGCAGCATCCCGAAGGCCGGGGCCGGGTCGTAGATGGTGATCGGCTTGAAGGCAATGTGGTAGATATAGAGCAGCACGACGACCGAGAGAACCTGAATGTAGAGCTGCGCCAGCGCCGCTGACAGGATCGCCACGAAGGTGTTCATCGGTGCGTGCTGCATCATCGGCGAGGCCGGACCCTCGGAGCCGACCACTGCGCCCATGGTCTTGATCTGCGTCATGTAGAGGAAGATCCCCGACATGATGTAAAGCAGGAAATCACCCTGGATCATCGAGTTGCGAAGGCCCAGCACCGCATACATGAGGTAGAACACCAGCACCAGGGTGAGGGATTGCAGCATGTTGAGAAAGATGCCGATCAGCGCGTTGGAATGGGTCCGGCGAACATGGCGCACGGTGGTGTGATAGACCACTTCAAGCAGGCCGACGACCCGACTCAACCGGCTTTGCTGTTCGCTGATCTGAAACATTCCGCGCTTTCCGCTGGTTCGGCCCTACCCTGGCAGGGAATTCTTGCCGTTCCGTTGACGGGCGATCATAAGGGGAACGGCGATTTTTCGCAACGATCCCGGATCGCCGGCACTGGAGGTGGCAAGGATGGATTTCGAAAAGCTGGAACAGGTCATGCGCCGGCTGGCGCTGGAGGCGGGCGATGCGATCATGGAGATCTACGGCCGGGAGGATCTGGGGGTGCGCACCAAGGCCGATGCCAGCCCGGTGACCGCGGCAGACGAGGCGGCGGATGCGCTGATCTCGGCGGGGCTGCGGGCGGCCTTCCCCGACGTGTTGCTGGTCACCGAGGAGCAGGCCGAGAGCCATGGCGAATCCGCGGGCGATTTCCTGATCGTCGATCCGCTCGACGGCACCAGGGAATTCGTCCACCGGCGCGGCGATTTCACGGTGAATATCGCTTATGTGTCGGGCGGTGTGCCGTTGCGCGGCGTGGTCTATGCGCCGGTGCGGGAGCGGATGTTCTACACCCGGGCCGATGGCGCCGCGGTCGAAGAGATCGGGCCGTTCGACAAGGCCCGGGCGGGCGCGGTGAAGCCGATCAGGGTGTCCGAGCCGGACAATACCGCGCTGATGGTCGTGGCCTCGAAATCGCATCGCGATCAGGCGACCGAGGATTACATCGGCAAATATGCGGTGCGCGACATGCGGTCGGCGGGGTCGTCGCTGAAATTCTGTCTGGTGGCGACCGGCGAGGCCGATCTCTACCCGCGGCTTGGCCGGACCATGGAATGGGATACCGCTGCCGGTCACGCGGTGCTGGCGGGCGCCGGCGGAGCGGTGCTCCGCTTCGACGACCACAGCCCGCTCACCTATGGCAAGCCGGGCTATGAAAACCCGTTCTTCATCGCCAGCGCGCCCGGCGTGGAGCTGAAAAGGGCCTGAGATGGGCGTGCTTCTGGTGATCCCGGCGCGCTACGCCTCGACCCGCTATCCGGGCAAGGCGCTGGCGGAGCTGACCGGGGCAACGGGGCTGAAAAAGACACTGATCCACCGCAGTTGGGAGGCGGCGCAGGCGGTTTCGGGCATCACCCGCGTGGTGGTGGCGACCGATGACATTCGCATTGCCGACCACGCCCGTGGCTTCGGCGCCGAGGTGGTGATGACCTCCGAAGCCTGCGAAAACGGCACCGAACGCTGCGCCGAAGCGGCGGATGCGCTGGGCGGGCGGTTCGACATGGTGGTGAACCTTCAGGGCGATGCGCCGCTCACCCCGCCGTGGTTCGTCGAGGAGCTTGTTGCCGGGCTCAACGCCCATCCGACCGCCGAAGTGGCGACGCCGGTGTTGCGGGCCGACGGACGTGCGCTCCGCGGTTTCCACGAAGACCGGCGGGCGGGGCGCGTGGGGGCGACCACGGCGGTGTTCGGCATCGACCGGCGGGCGCTCTATTTCTCCAAGGAGGTGATTCCCTACACCACCGAAGACTACCCCGCCACCGCGCCGACCCCGGTGTTTCATCATGTGGGCGTCTATGCCTATCGCCCCTCGGCGCTCGCGGCCTATCCGCGCTGGAGCATGGGCACGCTGGAGCGGCTCGAAGGGCTGGAACAGTTACGCTTTCTCGAACGCGACCGGCCGGTGCTCTGCGTCGAGGTCGAGGCGCGCGGACGGCCGTTCTGGGAGCTCAACAACCCCGAAGATGTGGCCAGAATAGAGACTATTCTGGCCGAACTCGGGGTCGAATGATCCGGAGCCCGAAACGCGCCCTGCCCGGTGGTACCGGGCGGACAGTCACTCATAGGCCCGCGTTCGTACCGGCCCGACAATGCCGCTGAAATGCCACTATTCCGCAAAGTCCTTGCCCGTGTTGCTCCCTAATTTCAGCGGCAATCAAAGGATCCGGGGTGGAATGCTCCCCCCGATTCCCGCGCGAATTGTCAGAAAAGGTGGTGGAGCGCACATGAATACCAAGGTGAGAAAGGCGATCTTCCCGGTTGCGGGGCTGGGCACACGGTTTCTGCCGGCGACAAAGTCGATCCCGAAGGAAATCATGACCCTGGTGGACCGGCCGCTCATTCAATACGCGATCGACGAGGCGCGGGCGGCGGGGATCAAGGAATTCATCTTCGTGACCTCGCGCGGCAAGGGCGCGCTCGAAGACTATTTCGACATCAACCCGGTGCTCGAACAATCCTTGCGCAAATCCGGCAAGAATGCGCTGCTCGAAACGCTGAAATCCACCAATATGGAATCCGGCGCCATCGCCTATATCCGCCAGCACAAGGCGCTCGGACTCGGCCACGCGGTCTGGTGCGCGCGCCGGCTGATCGGCAACGAGCCTTTCGCGGTGATCCTGCCCGACGATGTGATCGCGGCAGAAAAACCGGTGTTGCAACAGATGGTCGAGGCCTATGCGCAGACCGGCGGGGCGATGGTCGCGGCGATGGAAGTGCCCCCGGAAAAGGCCAGCGCTTACGGGGTGCTCGATGTTGCACAGGACATGGGCGATCTGGTCGCGGTCAAGGGCATGGTCGAGAAGCCGAGCCCGGAAAAGGCGCCGTCGAACCTCGCGGTGATCGGGCGGTATATCCTCACCCCCAGGGTCATGAACCATCTTTCGTCTCTCAAACGCGGTGCCGGGGGCGAGATTCAACTCACCGACGCGATTGCCGAGGAAATCGCCCAGGACCACGACGTTTATGGCTTCCGCTTCCGCGGCCAGCGCTTCGATTGCGGCTCCAAGGCAGGGTTCCTTCAGGCCACGGTGGCCTTCGGCATGGCCCGCGAAGAGCTGCGCGACGAATTCACCGCCTATCTTGACGAGATGGCGATGATGCGAAAAGCCGCGCAATAACGCGCAACAGAGGGTGATATGGTGGCCGGTGTCTGACAGAACCCGAAGCGGAGAGACACCGGCGCTTCGGGCGCGCTACCGGCTGCGGTTGCAGCGCAAGCGGTTTCTGTGGCGTGCCTTGCGCAGCCGGCACAGCCTGCACTGCGTGGCGGACCGGACCGCGCAGATCCGCAAGGGTCAGCTGCTGGCTTTCACCGTGCTGCGCAATGAAGCGGTGCGGCTCAAGTATTTCCTGCACCATTACCGCAAGCTCGGGGTCGATCATTTTCTGGTGGTCGACAATGGCTCGCAGGACGGCGCCGCCGAATGGCTGGCGGAGGCGCCTGACGTGTCGCTTTGGCGCACGCAGGCGGGCTATCGCGACGCGCGGTTCGGGCTCGACTGGTCGGGCTGGCTTCAGATCCGCTACGGGCATGGGCATTGGTGTCTGACGGTGGATGCCGATGAGGTGCTGATCTATCCGCATTGGGACAGCCGCGACCTGCGTGCGCTGACCGCCCGGCTCGACGCCACCGGCCAGCCGGCGCTGGGGGCGCTGATGCTTGACATGTATCCGCGCGGCCGGCTGGGCGATGCGGCTTACCGGGCGGGGGAGGATCCGTTCGAGACGCTGTGCTGGTTCGATGACGGCCCCTGGCGGGTGCAGCGGCAGGCGCCCGCGCAGAACCTCTGGGTGCAGGGAGGTGTGCGGGAACGGGTGTTTTTCGCCGACCGGCCGGAGCTTTCGCCAACGCTCAACAAGCTGCCGCTGGTGAAGTGGAACCGCCGCTACGTCTACCGCAACTCGACCCATTCGATCCTGCCACCGCGGCTCAACCTCGCCTATGACGGGCCCGGGGGCACGGCGCTGTCGGGGGTGCTGCTGCATTCGAAATTTCTCGACCTTGTGGTGGCGCGGTCGGCAGACGAAAAGGCGCGGGGGGCGCATTTCAACCGGCCGGAATTGTTCGACGCCTATTACGACCGGTTGAACGCCAATCCGCGGCTGTGGTCGGAGGCGTCACTGCGCTACACCGGTTGGGAGCAACTGGAAGCGCTGGGGCTGATGGCGCGGGGCGGCTGGGGGTGATTTTCCAAGGGCGCGCAACAATACCCGCCTCAGCGCAGACGTGTTTACGGAGTCAGCGGTAAAGTCTATTCTCTGCGGCAATGGCGGCCTGTGTCGCAGGCGCGCCGCATGATCCACATCCGCCGACAGGGCGGAAGGACGGGCGACATTCGGGCAGGCAGAGGCAGGCGGTTTGGGCGCAATCGAGGCATATCGGCTCCGGTGGAGGCGCAAGCGCTGGCGGGTCCGGGCGTTGCGCAAGCGGCGCGAGCTCACGGCTGTCGCCAACCGCACCGGACAGATCGCCCCGGGCGCCGTGCTGGCGATGACGACGCTGCGCAACGAACGCATCCGGCTGGATTATTTTCTGAGCTATTACCGGCGTCTCGGGGTCGATCATTTCCTGATGGTCGACAATGGCAGCACCGACGGCTCGCGCGACTATCTCGCCGAGCAGCAGGACGTGTCGCTCTGGACCACCGAGGCGAGCTACAAGCGCGCGCGCTTCGGGGTCGACTGGCTCAACTGGCTGGCGCGGCGCTACGGTCATGGTCACTGGCTGCTGACCGTCGACCCGGACGAATTCTTCATCTATCCGTTTTCCGACACCCGCTCGATCAAGGCGCTGACCCAGTGGCTCGACACCACCGGCGTGCGCTCCTTCGGGGCGATGCTGCTCGACATGTATCCGCGCGGGCCGCTCAACGCCCAGCCTTACCAGGCCGGGCAGGATCCTTTCGAGATCGCCTGCTGGTTTGACAGCGGCAATTATGTGATCCGCAAGAACCCGCGCTACCGCAACCTGTGGATCCAGGGGGGACCGCGGATGCGGGCGTTTTTCGCCGATGATCCGAAACAGGCCCCGGCGCTCAACAAGATCCCGCTGGTGAAATGGCACCGGCGCTATACCTATGTGAGCTCCACCCACAACCTGCTGCCGCGGGGGCTGAACCTCGTCTATGACGAATGGGGCGGCGAGAAGGCCTCCGGGGTGCTGCTGCATGCGAAGTTTCTCGACACGTTCTCCGCCAAGGCGAAGGAGGAGGTGGAGCGGCGGCAGCATTATGCGGGCGGGCAGGAATATGCCGCCTATGCCGCGCGGGCGGGAGAAGACCCGGACCTGTGGTGCAACTGGAGCGAGAAATATATCAACTGGCGGCAGCTCGAGATCCTCGGGTTGATGTCGAAGGGGAACTGGGCATGACGGTCGGCTTCGTGATGCTGGTTCACACCGCGCTCGACCGTGCCGAACAGGTGGCGCGCCACTGGGCAAAGGCCGATTGCCCGGTGGTGATCCATGTCGACAGGAAGGTGAAGCGGCAGGATCATGCGGGCTTCGTCAATGCGCTGGCGGATGTGGAGAACATCCGGTTTTCCCCACGTTTCAACTGCGAATGGGGCACCTGGTCGCTGGTGCGGGCGAGCCAGGACGCGGCCGAACTGCTGCTGAAGGCATTCCCCGAGGTCCGCCATGTGTTTCTCGCGTCCGGCTCCTGCCTGCCGCTGCGGCCGGTGCAGGAACTCAAGGATTATCTCGCCGAACGGCCGCTGACCAATTTCATCGAAAGCGTCACCACCGAGGATGTGCCCTGGACGGTGGGCGGGCTCGACGAAGAACGCTTCACGCTGCGGTTCCCGTTTTCGTGGAAACGGCACCGGCGGCTGTTTGACTGGTACGTGAGGGTTCAGCGCCGTCTCGGGTTCAGGCGGAAGGTGCCGGAGGGGCTGACACCGCATCTCGGCAGCCAATGGTGGTGTCTGACCCGGCAGACCCTCACCGCGATCCTCGAAGACCCGGAACGCCCGGTGCATGACGCCTATTTCTCCAGGGTCTGGATCCCCGACGAGAGCTATTATCAGACCCTCGTCAGGCTCTATTCCACCAATATCGAAAGCCGCTCGCTCACGCTTTCGAAATTCGATGTCCAGGGCAAGCCGCATGTCTTCTATGACGACCACATGCAGCTTCTGCGCCGGTCGGGTTGTTTTGTCGCCCGCAAGATCTGGCCGGATGCGGAAAAGCTCTATGCCGGGTTCCTGTCGGAAGATGCCAGCGTGTTTTCCGGCGCCGAGCCCAATCCCGGCAAGATCGACAGGATCTTTTCCATGGCCGTCGAACGGCGCACCAGGGGGCGGGCGGGGCTTTACATGCAGAGCCGGTTCCCGAAAGCCTGGCGGGAGCACGGGCTGACCGGCGCGCGTTACGCTGTGTTCGAGGGGTTTTCGGAGCTTTTCGAGGATTTCGAAGACTGGCTGACGCGGGTGTCCGGCGCGCGGGTGCATGGGCATCTTTTCGGGCCCGAGAGAGTGGAGTTTGCGGGCGGACAGAAGGTCTTTGCCGGCGCGCTCTGCGACAGTGCCCGGCTGCGCGACTACAATCCGCGCGCCTTTCTCACCTCGCTGATCTGGAACACCCGCGGCGAGCGGCAGTGTTTCCAGTACGGACCGCGCGACACCCAGGCGGTGTCGCATTTCATCGCCCGCGATGCCAATGCCACCGTTTCGGTGATTTCGGGCGCCTGGGCGGTGCCGCTGTTCTATTCCAACGCCAATTTCTCCGAGATCCGCCGCAAGGCCGCAAGGCTTCAGAAGATCGAGGCGCGGCATCTCGAGGTGCTCCGGGCCTTCGACACCAAGGCGCGGGTGCGGATCTGGACGCTGGCCGACTTTGTCGAAAACCCGATGGAACCGTTGCAGACCGCGGTAGACGCGCTTGGCGCCCGTGGCATCCACCGGCTCACCGAGGCGCCGCGGATGGTCTCGCTCGAAGGCTTCGGGCAGTTCTTGCAGAACCTGAAAAACCAGGGGATGAAGCCGCATCTGATGGGTGATTTCCCCGTCGAGACCGCTCCCCCCAAGCCGCGATCACAGCCACGCAAGCCCTATCTGGTGAAGTGAGGCCCTGCCAATGCGCCGACGGTTCGATGCTTTCGTGATTTTCGCCGAGATGCGGACGGGATCGAATTTTCTCGAGTCGACCCTCGATCTGTTCCCCGGGCTCCAGACCTATGGCGAGGCGTTCAACCCGTTCTTTCTGGTCCGCCCCGGCATGAAGGCGCTGTTCGACATCAGCCTCGAGGCGCGCAATGAAGATCCGGTGGCGCTGTTCGATCGGATGAAACAGCGCACCAAGGGCATTCCGGGCTTCCGGTTCTTCCATGACCATGACCGGCGGATCTTCGAGCGGGTGATCGGTGACCCCGCCTGCGCCAAGGTGGTGCTGACCCGCAATTTCGTCGAGGCCTATGTCTCGCGCGCGATCGCGAAGCAGACCAATCAATGGGCGCTCGGCAATGTGAAACATGCCAAAAAGGCGAAGGCGGTCTTCGTCGAGGCGGAGTTCACCCGGCAACTCGGGGAGATCAAGGCGTTTCAGCTGGAGATCCTCGGGCGGTTGCAGGAGACCGGGCAGACGGCGTTTTACATCAATTACGATGACCTGCGCGATATTGCGAAGATCAACGGGCTGGCGCGGTTTCTGGGCGAGGAGAGCGTGCTCGAGGGGCATTCGGACAGGTTCAAGAAGCAAAACCCCGAGCCGCTCGATCAGAAGGTGGAGAATTTCGCAGAGATGGCGGAGGCGGTCGCGAAGATCGGCGCGTTCGATCTGGAAGAGGCGCCGAATTTCGAGCCCCGCCGTGCCGCCGCAGTGCCGGGCTATGTGGCCGCACGTGAGGTGCCGCTGCTCTATCTGCCGGTGCAGGCGGGGCCGGTGGAGGAAATCACCGGCTGGATGGCCGGGCTGGATGGCGGCAGGCGCGGCGCCTTGATCTCCGGCATGAACCAGAAGGCGCTGCGCAAGTGGAAGCGGCAGCACCCCGGGCATCGCAGCTTCACGGTGCTGCGCCACCCCGTGGCCCGGGCCCATGCGGCGTTTTGCACCCATTTCCTGTCCGACGGCCCCGGAGCCATGCCGGAGTTGAAAAAGGCTCTGATCCGCCAGTATGACGTGCCGCTCCCCGAAAACCGCCCCGATGCCGGCTGGACCCGTGCCGCCCACCGCGCCGCCTTTCTCGCCTTCCTCGGCTTCCTTGCCCGCAACCTCGCCGGGCAGACGCCCTTCCGGGTCGCGCCCTCCTGGGCAAGTCAGTCGCGAGTACTGGCCGGCTTCAGCCCGGTGATCCAGCCCGATCATGTGTTGCGCGAAGACAAGTTGGCCGAGGGGCTCCGGCACCTCGGCGAAGACATCGGCCGCGATCTGCCGCCGGCACCGGAACCGCTGCCGGACAGACCCCATGCGCTGGAGGGGATATACGATTCGGAGGCCGAGGCCGCGGTGCGCGCCGTCTACCAGCGCGACTACATGCAATTCGGGTTTTGCCCCTGGGTGCCCGCGGATACTGCCTGACCCGGTGTGCGCATGGGCCTGGCCGGGCAGCGGATGTGCGATGGACGGGTCTCAAACCCGTGGCCGCGCCGGCCGGGCGTCTGCCGGACAGGTGTTGGCGATTTCGGCGAGGATTGCCGGTTTCCTGAACGGTTTGGTGAGATGCGCATCGAGCCCGTGGCCGAGGATCTCTTCCGCGTCACCGTCCATCGCATGGGCCGTCAGCGCGACGATACGGGTGCGCGGCCAGCCGTTTTCGGCCTCGAGAGCACGGATGCGGCGGGTGGCTTCCTTTCCGTCCATGCCGGGCATCGAGATGTCCATGAACACGAGATCGGGGCGCAGGGTTTCAAAGGTGGCGAGCGCCTCGGCGCCGTCATTGGCGAAGGTAAGGTCGATGTCACAGGCCTTGACCAGCTTGGAAAACACCAGCTGGTTGGTCTTGTTGTCCTCGGCGGCGAGCACCCGCATGGACCGGAGCGTCTGAGACGCAGGAGCGGCGGGGACTGTTGCCGCAGGAGCGGCGGGGCTTGCTGCCGCAGGAGCGGCGGGGCTTGCTGCCGCGGAAGCGGCGGGGGCCGCCGGGGCCGGGTCGGCCGGCGCATCGGGCCCGCGGGTGGCCGCGTGCCGGAACACCGGGGTTTCCGCCTGCGGCACGGCAGCCGGGGTTTCTTCCGGCGGTGGCGTTACGCGGCGGCGTGAACCGAAGAAGGGCAGCGGTTCGGGAGCGGGCTCTTGCGCCGGCGGGATGGCCTCCGCCTCCGGCGCGGTTGCGACCGGTTCCGGCAGTGCCGCGGGTTCCGGAGGCACCGGGCGTTCGAGCTTCCGGATCGCGCCGACGAGGTCGATCCGCGAGATCGGTTTGGCCAGTCCGGCCACGGCACCCGCCACCGGGGCAAAGGCCGCTTCCGGGCTGGCAGCGACCATCACCACCGGTGCGCAGATGCCGGCGGCGTGCAGCACGGCGATGAAGGCGGCCGCGCCCATGTCGGGCAGGCGGTTGTCGGCGAAGATGACATCGGCACCGGCGGAGCGCCCGTCGACCGCTTCGGCGGCGTTGCCGGCGCAGATCACGTCAAGGCCGAGGGCGGTGAGCTGTTTCTCGAGAATGGTGCGGGTGAGATCGTCGGACATCACCAGCGCCACCTTTTTCACCCAGTCGGGATGATAGGGCGGCTCGGCGGGGGTCACCACCGGAAGGCTGATCTGGAAACCGAAGGCGGAGCCGATGCCCAGTTCGCTCTCGACCCAGACGTCGCCGCCCATCAGCTTCACCAGCTGACGGGAGATCGCGAGGCCAAGCCCCGTGCCCTCATAGGAGCGGTTGCGCTCGTCTTCGACCTGGTTGAACTCGCCGAACACATCGCCGAGCTTGTCGGCGGGAATGCCGATGCCCGTGTCTTCCACCGTCACATGGATGCGCTGGGCGCCACTGCCGGTTTCCGGCAGGCCGACCACCCGCACCAGAACATGGCCCTTCTCGGTGAATTTCACCGCATTGCCGATCAGATTGGTGAACACCTGCCGGATGCGCACCGGATCGCCCAGGAAGCGGCTGGGCATGAACATGTCATAGTCCACGAAAACCTTCAGCCCCTTGCCGCGGATCGTGGGTTCCAGCAGCATCAGCACGTCGAGCACCACGCGTTCGAGATCGAATTCTTCCGTGCGCAGCTCCAGCCGCCGGGCTTCGGCCTTGGAATAGTCGAGCACGTCGTTGATGATCGCGAGCAGCGATTGCCCCGAGCTGCGGATGGTGTCGACGTAGAGGCTCTGTTCCTCGTCGAGTTCCGACTCGGCCAGCAGGTCCGCCATGCCGATGACGCCGTTCATCGGGGTGCGGATTTCGTGGCTCATGTTGGCGAGAAAGGCGGATTTGGCGCGGCTGGCGGCTTCGGCGCGGGCGCGGGCTTTCGTCAGCATCGCCTGGCGGCGCATCGACTGGGTGATGTTATGCGCCATGGACACCGTGTCGCCCCCGGGTGCGCGGCTGTCGATCAGGCGGATCCAGACCCCGTTCCAGAGCCGGATGACCCGTGGCTCCGGGCTGTCGGAGAACCAGCGTTCGAGCATCTCGCGGCGCCAGTGCTGCGGGGACTTGCCTTCGAGATCGACCACGCCTTCCGCCAGCACCGCCTCGACGACCTCTTCGTAATGCACCCCCGGCCGGATGCATTCGAGCCCGTCAAACGGGGCGAGATAGGCATCGTTGGCAATGACCATCCGGGCATCGGCATCGAATACCGCAAAGCCGTCGTCCAGCGCCTGGAGCGAGTTCCACAACCGCCGCTTGGCGATGTCGATTTCGATGTTGGCGCGGTCGAGATCGGCGCGGACCTTCACGTTTTCGCCTCTCACTTCCTCGACCTCTTCACGGGTTTCGGCAAGGTTTTCCGAAAGGTTGATCGCATGGCGCGACAGCATCCGGTTGGCCTCGTTGAGCTCGGCCTGCTTCTGTTCCAGAAGACGCTCCGCCGCCATCCGCGCGCGGCGCTCTTCGGTCAGGATTGCTTGTGCGTTCATCTCCGTCTCCGCTGCCCGGGGCGTTCTGCCCCTGGTGTCACCTTGCCCAATCAAGGTGAACAGCTCCTTAACAGGTACAGAAATACCGGTTTTCCATGCTTTCCGGCCTGCTCGCCCGTTGCGTGATTGCCGGGTTGGTGTCAGCATGAAAGCAAACACAAGGGAGAGTCCCATGCGGAACATTCTGATTTTCGCCACAATTTTTGCCCATTTCGCCACAATGGCGCTGGCCGGCGACCCGCTGGAGCCGCGCCGCACCATTTTTCACCGCGATACCGATTTTCCGGGGCACGATATTCAGTCGGTTTTCGATACCACCCTGGAAGCTTGCGAATCGGCCTGTCTGAGCCGCGCCGATTGCGGCGCCTTCACCTTCAATTCGCGCAAGTCTTCCTGCTTTCTGAAATCCGCCATGGGGGAACCTGCCGTTTATGACGGGGCGTTTTCGGCGCAGGTTCTCGACCGTTCGCCCGCACTCATCGCCGCGGCTAGAGCCCGGATGCAGGCGCTCGACTTCCTGACCGAAGCCGACATCGCCTCTGCCTCCGCGCGGGCCGCCGATATGCCGCATGACTTCCGCGTCGGCGGCTGGCAGGCTGACGATCTTGCCCGCTGGGGCCGTGAAGCCGAGGCGGAGGCCAATCTCGCCTCGGCAATGCACTATTTCGCGGGCGCCGTGGTGCTTTCCGACAGCCCCGGCGACTGGATCGAATACGCCCGCCTGTCGAACGCCGCCGCAATGGCGGCGGAGAAGTCCGGGGAAACCCGCGATCTTCATGACCAGGCGCTTGACGCGGCCGTGTCCGGCTTTCTGCGCAGCCCGGGCGAGGCCCAGCAGGCCAACGCGCTGACCGAAATGGCGGTGGCGCTCGAAGCACTGGAGCGGGGCAGCACCTCGATCCCGGCGCTCCGCCTCGCCCAGAACCTCAGCCCGCGCGACGATACCGCCCGCGCGCTCGAACGTGCGCTCGGGCTGTTCGGCTTCCGGCTGACCGAAACCACCGTCGACAGCAATGCCGCCGCACCCCGGATCTGCGCCACCTTCTCCGAGGATCTCGCTGAAACCGGGGTGGATTATGCGCCTTTCGTCTCCTCCGAAGTCAGTGGCATCGCGGTTTCCGCCACCGGCCCTCAGCTCTGCATCGAGGGCCTTACCCATGGTGAACGCTACAGCTTCACCCTGCGTCCGGGGCTGCCCTCCGCCTCCGGCGAGGCTTTGGCCAAACCGGTGCAGCTCAGCCAATACGTCCGCGACCGCGCCCCTTCGGTGCATTTCCCCGGCCGGGCTTATGTTCTGCCGCCCACCGAAGATGCCGGGCTTCCCGTTGTCACCGTCAACAGCGACACGCTCGATCTTACGCTTTCGCGGCTGCCCGAGGGCAACCTTGTGCGGGCATTCGAGGAAGACTGGTTCGGCCGTTCGCTTTCGATCTGGGACGAGGAATGGTTCAATGACCGTCTCGCCGAGCCGATCTGGGAAGGCACGGCGGAGGTCGGATCCGAGCTTAACCGCGACGTGACCACGCGGCTGCCGATCGGCGAGCTCGCCGACGTCTTGACCCCCGGGGTTTATGTGCTTCACGCCGCGCTGCCGGGGCTCGATCAGAACGATCACCCCCCGGCCAGCCAGTGGTTCGTGATCTCCGATCTCGGCGCCACGGCCTACACCGGTGATACCGGCACCTGGGTTTTCGTCCGCTCGCTTTCCAGCGGCGCGCTGGAGCCCGGGGTGACGGTCGAGCTGCGTTCGGAGACCAATGCGGTGCTCGCCGTGCTCGCGACCGACACCAGTGGCTCGGTGCATTTCGAGCCCGGCGGGAATTATGCCAAAGGTGCGGCAGGCCCGGCGCTGGTAACGCTGAAGAAGGGCGGGGATTTCACCTTCCTGTCGCTTTCCGACCCGGCATTCGATCTGTCCGACCGCGGTGTCGAGGGGCACCCGCCGGCACCGCCGATCGACATGTTCCTGACCACCGAACGCGGGGCCTACCGGGCAGGCGAAACCATCTACGCGACCGCACTGGCACGCGATGCTCAGGCAAAGGCCCTTGAGGGTCTGCCGGTTACAGCGGTTCTGACCCGCCCCGATGGGGTCGAATATGCGCGCCATGTTTCCAATGGCGACAGCGCCGGCGGGTATGTGTTTGCCCTGCCCACGGCGAGCTCCGCCCCGCGCGGCACCTGGCGGCTCGACCTCTACGCCGACCCGGACGCCCCCGCGCTCGCCTCCACCACACTGCTGGTGGAAGATTTTCTGCCCGAGCGGATCGACTTCGACCTCGCGCTTTCCGAGCCGCGCCCGGGGCTCCTGACCTCGCCGGTGCTCGACATCGACGCGCGCTATCTGTTCGGTGCGCCCGGGGCTGATCTTGCAGTGTCGGGCGATCTGGTCCTCAGAGCTGCGGAGGCCGTCGAAGGCTGGCCGGGCTATCGTTTCGGTCTCCATGAAGGCGGGATGCAACCCGTGTGGGGCACGTTGGGGGAAACCCGCACCGATGCCGATGGCCATGCCGCGCTGCCGGTGACCTTCCCTGAAGCCGAGGCCCGGGGCACGCCGCTTGAAGCCGCGTTGAACATCCTGGTGCAGGAGGGCTCCGGCCGCCCGGTCGAACGCGGCCTCACCGTGCCGGTGGCGCCGCAAGGCACCATGATCGGCATCAAGCCCGGCTTCGAAGACGGCGTGCCGGAAGGCACCGAGGCGAGTTTCCAGCTGGTGGCGCTCTCGCCCACGCTGGAGCCGGTGCCGCTGGACGTCACCTGGGAGCTCAACCGCGTGACCACCCGCTACCAGTGGTATTCGTCCTGGGGGCAGTGGAACTGGGAACCCACCGAGACCCGCGAGCGCGTGGCTTCGGGCCGTGCCTCGCTCGGGGACGAGCCGGTCAGCGTGACGGCACCAACCGAATGGGGCAGCTATGAACTGGTCGTTACCGGCAAGGATGGCGGCTATGTCAGCGCTTCCGTCGGGTTCACCTCCGGCTGGTATGCCCCGGCCAACGCGCTCACCTCGCCCGACATCCTCGAAGCTTCGCTCGACGCCACGCGCTACAATATCGGTGACACGGCCACGCTGCGCTTCGTGCCGCGCACGGCGGGCAAGGTGCTGGTGCAGGTGATGTCGAGCCGGGTGATCTCGACGCTGGCCCTCGAAGCCGTTCCCGGCGAAAACACCGTCACCCTGCCGGTGACCGAAGACTGGGGCACGGGGGCCTATGTGGTTGCCACCCTGGTGCAGCCGCTCGACAGCGCCAGCGATCACGATCCGGTGCGCGCGCTGGGCCTTGCCCATGCTTCGGTCGCCCCGGGCGACAAGGCGCTCACCGCGCGTTTCGACGTGGCCGAAGAGGTCAGACCCCGCGGACCGCTCGACGTGGTGCTGAAGGTCGATGGCATCGCCGATGGCGAGACCGCTTATGCGACCATCGCCGCGGTCGATGTGGGCATTCTCAACGTCACCGGTTTCGACGCGCCCGATCCGTCTGACCACTACTTCGGCCAGCGCCGCCTCGGGCTCGAAATCCGCGACCTCTACGGCCGGCTGATCGACGGTCGTGCCGGCGCCATGGGACAGATCCGTTCCGGCGGCGGGGCAGACGCCTTCATGCGGATGCAGGCCCCGCCCCCGACCGGGGAGTTGATGGCGCAGTTCTCGGGGCCGCTGACAGTCTCTGACGGCGAGGTCAGAGCCACATTCGACTTGCCCGCGTTCAACGGGTCGGTGCGTCTGATGGCAATTGTCTGGTCAAAAACCGGCATCGGCCAGGCGGCGACGGATGTGCTGGTGCGCGATCCGGTGGTGCTCACCGCCTCGCTGCCGCGCTTCCTTGCGCCCGGCGACGAAGGCCGGTTGCTGCTGGAAGTGACCCATGCCACCGGGCCGGTGGGCGAGCTGCGGCTTTCGGCGGGTTCAGAGACCGGTGCCGTCGCGGTTGCGGGGTCGGGCTTTGCCCGGAGCTTCGAGATCGCGGCCGGTGCGACCGAACGCATCTCGCTGCCGGTGACCGCAGAGGAGGTGGGGGTGCATCCGCTGGACGTCACGCTGGTCACCCCTGATGGCATTGAGCTCACCAGGCAGCTGAGCCTGCCGGTGATGCGGCTCGACCCGGAAGTGGCCGAAACCTCGCGCTTCACCCTGGCCCCCGGCGAAAGCTTCACGCTGACGCAGGATCTGTTTGCGGGGCTTGCGGCGGGGCATGCGACCATCACCGCCGGGCCGCTCGCCCGGCTCGATGCAGCGGGTCTCATCGACCGGCTCGACCGCTACCCCTATGGCTGCACCGAACAGCAGGTCTCGCGGGCATTGCCGCTGCTCTATCTCTCCGGGCTGGCCGAGGCGATGGGGCTCGCCGATCGCGATAATGTGGCGGGCCGTATCGACGATGCAATCACCGGCGTGCTGGCCAACCAGTCGTCTACGGGGAGTTTCGGGCTGTGGCGTCCGGATTCGGGCGACCTCTGGCTGGATGCCTTCGTCAGCGACTTCCTCGCGCGGGCCCGCGCCGAAGGCTACGATGTGCCCGACACCGCCTTCCGCGCAGCGATGGACAATCTGCGCAACCGGGTGAATTACTACCCCGATTTCGAGGAGGGCGGCGAAGACCTTGCCTATGCGCTCTATGTGCTTGCCCGTGAAGGCGGTGCGGCGATGGGCGATCTGCGCTACTACGCCGACGTCAGGGCCGATGCCTTTGCCACCCCGCTGGCCAACGCCCAACTGGGTGCGGCCCTGGCCGCCTATGGCGACCCGATGCGGGCCGACGCGATGTTTGCCCGCGCGTCCAGCGCGCTGGCTGCCATGCGCGACACCGGCCAGATCTGGCGCGACGACTACGGCACCGTGTTGCGCGATACCGCCGCGGTGCTCGCGCTCGCGGTGGAGGCGGGGAGCAACACCGTCGACCGCGCGGCGCTCGTCGACCGGCTTGCCGGGGCGCGGGCGCCGTTCTCGACCCAGGAGGCGAGCTGGATGCTGCGCGCGGCACATGCGCTGCTGGACGACGCCCCCGGCGCCGGGCTGACGCTCGACGGCAAGGCGCTCACCGGACCGCTGGTGGAGGTGCTGAGCGATGTCGAGCTGGAGACGCCCAAAGTCGTCGCCAATACCGGGACGGAGGCCACCGAGCTGACGGTCACCAGTTTCGGCGTGCCCGACGTGGCCCCGCCGGCCTCGGGCAATGGCTATGCCATCGAACGGCGTTACTTCACCATGGAGGGCGAACCGGCCGATCCGGGCGAGGTGGCGCATGGCACCCGGCTGGTGACGCTGATCACCGTCACCCCCTGGGAGGCCGCGGGCGCGCGGCTGATGATCACCGATCCGCTGCCCGCGGGCTTCGAGATCGACAACCCCAATCTGTTGCGCGCCGGCGACATCCGGGCGCTCGACTGGTTGCAGGTTGTGGAAGAGACCGAGGCGGTCGAATTCCGTCAGGACCGCTTCCTCGCAGCCGTCGACTGGGACGAGGACACGCCGATCCGGCTGGCCTATGTGGTCCGCGCGGTGACGCCGGGTGTGTTCCACCATCCGGCGCCGTCGGTGGAAGACATGTACCGCCCGGCGTTCCGGGCTGTCGGAGACGCGGGCGAGGTCGTGGTGCTCGAGTGAGGCCGGGCCGGGGGGCCAGCCCCCCCGTTCCCCCCGGTCCCCCCGGAGTATTGACCCAGGCAAAAGGAGGGCGCCTTGCGCGCAAGGTGGTTGTTTGCGCTGGCTCTGGCGCTCCATGGCGGCGCCTTCGGGCGGGACCGGCTGGACGCCTGGATCGAGGCGACGGTGCTGCCACCGCTGGTGGTGGAGACCTCTGTCGAGGTGCTGGACCGGCACGGCGAGCTGTTGCGCGCCTATACGGTGGCCGACGGGCGCTGGCGCCTGGCGGCCGCAGGACAGGCGGTCGATCCGCTGTTCGTCGAGATGCTGGTGGCCTATGAGGACAAGCGGTTCTATCGCCACAACGGCGTGGACTTTCGCGCGGTGCTGCGCGCCGTCGGGCAGGCGCTGTGGCATGGCGAGGTGGTCTCGGGGGCGTCGACCCTCACCATGCAGGTGGCGCGGCTGATCGAGGACGGGCCGACCGGGAGCCTCGCGGGCAAGCTGCGGCAGGTGCGTCTGGCGCTGGCGCTGGAGCGGCATCTGTCTAAGGCGGAGATCCTCGGGCTTTATCTCGACCGCGCGCCCTATGGTGGCAATATCGAGGGAATCCGCGCCGCGTCCCGCACCTGGTTCGGCAAGCCGCCGCGCAGGCTCACCGCCGCAGAAGCGGCGCTTCTGGTGGCGCTGCCGCAAAGCCCGGAGACACGGCGGCCGGACCGGCACCCGGAGGCGGCGCGGCGTGCGCGGGCACGCGTGCTCGACCGGGCCGGAGCGGCGGGGGTGTTGCCGGTGGAGCGGGTGGCGATGGCCCGGCGGGCGCCGGTGCCACGCGCCCGTGCGGCGATGCCGCGGCTCGCCCCGCATCTGGCCGACCGGCTGCTGGCCGGGGCGCCGGGCCGCGCGGTTCACTTCACCACCATCGACGCCGGTCTTCAGGCGCGGCTTGAAGCCCTCGCGGCGGCGGCAGTACGCGACTACGGGGGCGGGGCATTGTCGGCCGCGATCGTGGTGGCGGATCACGGCAGCGGCGAAATCCTCGCTTCGGTGGGGTCAGGGGGCTATTCGCACGACACAAGGCAGGGCTTCATCGACATGACCCAGGCGCTGCGCTCGCCCGGGTCAACGCTGAAACCGCTGGTCTATGCACTGGCGTTCGACGATGGGCTGGCGCATCCGCAAACCATGATCGAAGACCGTCCGATGCGTTTCGGCGCCTATGCGCCGGAGAATTTCGATGGCGCCTATCGCGGGCCCGTAACCATTGAAAAGGCGTTGCAACTCTCGCTCAACATTCCCGTGGTGGCACTTACGGCCGAGCTTGGTCCGGCGCGGCTGGTGGCCGGGCTGAAACGGGCGGGCGTCAACCCGGTGCTGCCGGGCGGATCTGCGCCGGGGCTGGCGGTGGCGCTGGGCGGGGTCGGGGTGACGGCGGAAGACCTCACCCGCCTCTATGCCGGGCTGGCCGCGGGGGGCAGGGCGGTGCGGCTCAGTGCGCGTGTCGGGGCGCGTGGCGGGGCGGCGGAGCAGACCGGTGCGGTGCGCATCGTCTCGCCGGAAGCGGCCTGGCAGGTGGGGCATATTCTGGCCGGTATGCCGCCGCCGCCCAATGCGCCGCGCGCCCGTCTCGCCTACAAGACCGGCACCTCCTATGGCCACCGCGACACCTGGGCGGTCGGGTTCGACGCGCGCCATGTGGTGACCGTCTGGATGGGCCGCCCCGATGGCACGCCGGTGCCCGGGGCTTTTGGCGCCGATATGGCCGCCCCGGTGCTGTTCGAGGCGTTTTCACGGCTGAAACCCGCGCTCGACCCGCTGCCGCCGCCACCCCCGGGCACGCTCCTGCTCTCGGGCGCCGCCCTGCCGCTGCCCTTGCGGGAATTCCGCTCGCGCAAGGCGGGCTATGCCGAAGCGGACCTGCCGGAGCTGGCCTTCCCCCCCGATGGCGCGCTGGTCGAAACCGAGGGCCGGGGGCTGGTGGTGAAGATCGCCGGCGGCACGCCGCCCTTCACCCTGCTGGCCGACGGGGCGCCGGTCCTGGTGGCGACGCGGTCACGCAGCCCGGAACTCAACCTCTCTGCGGGGGCGGTAACGCTTTCGGTGATCGACGCGGCCGGACGCTCCGACCGGGCGTCGGTGGAACTGCGGTAGGTTCACCCGGCAGTCCGGCTGCACAGATCGTGGTTCAGACGGGCATTGCTCCAGCCGAGGCCGATCTGGTCCTGCCCCCGATAGAGTGTGACAAACCCCCATCCGGGCGGTGCGCCGATGTCCTTGTACTCCCCGACGATATCGTCACCGAAGCGGATCGTGGCGATCTGTTCGGCGCCTTCGCGCGGACCGGCGTAGAGCGGGATGTCTTCCCCCTGCCAGCCAAGGCAACCGGAGGCAAATTCTTCATGCACAACCGATTGTTCAAGGCGCAGCCACAGTGGGAGGTTGGGAATGTCGAGCGTGGTGGCCCCGGTGTCGACGGCGCAGTTGAACTGTTCCTCCATCCGGCGCGCCTCCGCGACGATTTCCTGATCGGTGGCGGAAAGCGTGACCTCTGTTCCGATGCAGTCGGAATTGTCGAAAAGCGCCTGCCCCAGCGGGGTGGAGAAGCAATAGCCGTTCTGGTTGTAAACAAGGTTGCGGGTGAACCACCAATCGTCGCAGAGCGGGTCGGCCCGGAGCGGCGTGGCGGCGAGGATCAGCAGGGCAAGGATGGGTTTCATGGGAACCTCCATGTCCACAGGCTACGCCGGACGAGGCCAACAAAAAACCCCAGCGCTGCGGCTGGGGTTTTTCCGGCGCGGCTTGGCTCAAACGCGTCAGTCGTCGTCGTCGCCCTTGTCGGGCAGGTTGAAGAAACTGTCGGCATCAAGCGGCTTGTCTTCGGGCTTCTCGTCATCGCCGCCGAGGGTGAAGGTTTCCAGCCCCTCGATCGCGGTCGGGATCCTCGGTTCCGGCTCGGCGGCGAGGCTCTGTTCGGTCGAGAGCAGCTTGCGGCGTTCGTCGTCGGACATCGCCTCCCCCTCGGCCTCGCGCTTCTTCGCCGCCTTCTGCACCGCCGCGTCAAGCTCGGATTGCTTGCACAGGCCCAGTGCCACCGGGTCGATCGGCTCCATGTTCTGGATGTTCCAATGGGTGCGTTCGCGGATCGACTGGATCGTCGGCTTGGTGGTACCCACCAGCCGGGCGATCTGCCCGTCGGTCAATTCGGGGTGGAACTTCACCAGCCACAGGATGGAATTCGGCCGATCCTGGCGCTTCGACAGCGGCGTGTACCGCGGCCCCCGGCGCTTCTCCTCACCGACGGCGGCGGCGTTGAACTTGAGCTTCAGCTTGTGCAGCGGGTCTGCCTGGGCCTTGTCGATCTCGTCCTGAGTAAGCTGGTTGTTGGCGAGCGGGTCGAAGCCCTTGACACCCTGCGCCACCTCGCCATCGGCAATGCCCTGTACCTCGAGCTCGTGCAGCCCGCAGAAATCGGCGATCTGCTTGAAGCTGATCGTCGTGTTGTCCACCAGCCAGACAGCGGTGGCCTTGGCCATGATCGGTTTGTCCATCCGGACCTCCTGTCGATACGCCGGTCCCATACCCCCGGGAAGGGGCGGCCCTGGCGGCCTGGGTTACCGTTGTCGGGGAACTTGCCGTCTGTATACTGCCCGCGCCCCGGTTAGGAAAGTGAAAATGCGTCTTCTGGTTGCTGCCCTCCTGCTGCTCGCCTCCCCATTCGCCGCGCTGGCCGATGGCGAAAAGGCGGGGGATTTCGACTATTACGTGCTGGCGCTCAGCTGGTCGCCCAACTGGTGCGCGCTGGAAGGGGACGCGCGTGGTGCCGAACAATGCGAGGAGGATTTCGGCTGGATTGTCCATGGCCTCTGGCCGCAATACGAAAACGGCTGGCCGGCCTATTGTCCGGCGGCGGTGCGCGCGCCCTCGCGCCGGATGACCGCCGACCAGGCCGATCTCTTCGGCGCCGGGGGCGCGGCGTGGTATCAGTGGAAGAAGCATGGGGTCTGCTCGGGGCTGGAGGCGGGAGACTATTTCCGGCTGGTCCGCGAGGCCTGGGGGCGGGTGAACCGGCCGGAAGTGCTGCGCAAGCTCGACCATCCGGTGAAACTGCCGGCAAGCGTCATCGAAGAAGCCTTCCTCAAGGCCAACCCGGGGCTTGACGCCGATATGGTGACCGTCACCTGTCGTGATGGCCATATTCAGGAGGTGCGCCTTTGCCTCACCCGCGATCTGGAACCGCGCGATTGCGGATACCGGGCAAGGCGCGACTGCACCCTGCGGGACGCGCTTCTGGAACCGATTCGCTGAATCCGCGGGCCTCAGCGGTCCCATTCCGGGCACCACGGCCCGTCGATCAGCCGCTCGCCCCGGTCGAGCCCGCGGATCCTCTCAAGCTCCGCATCGGTCAGGGCAAGCTCCTGCGCCGCGAAATCCTCCGCGATATGTGCCCTGGAGACCGAAGACGGCAGCACCGCGTGGCCCTCTGCCATCAGCCAGGCCAGCGTCACCTGCGCCGCGCTCGCGCCATGGGCCCCGGCGATCTCTGCCAGCACCGGATCGCGGGTCACCCGGCCGCGCGCCAGCGGCGAATAGGCGGTGAGCGGAATGCCCCTGGCGCGGCAATGCTCCACGATCGGGCGGTTGGCAAGAAACGGGTGCAGCTCCACCTGATTGGTGAGGATCGGTACATCGCCCAGCAGTTCCAGCGCCCGGTCGATATGGCGGATGGTGAAATTCGACACCCCGAGATGCCGGGTCAGCCCGGCCTCGCGGACCTCGACGAACTGGGCGATGTAATCCTCCATCGCGTATTCGTCGTTGATGGCGGGGTAGTGCAGCAAGAGCAGATCCACCCTGTCGAGCCGCAGCTTCTCCAGCGAGGCCTCCACATGGCCGCGCACCTGCCCGGGCCCGAAATGCTCCGGCGCAACCTTGGTGGTCACCCAGACCTCATCGCGCTGCAACCCGCTTTCGGCCAGCGCGGTGCCGATGAAGTCCTCATTGTTATAGGCCTCGGCGGTGTCGATATGGCGATAACCGACATCCAGCGCGTCGATCACACCGCGAAAACACGCCACCCCCTTGCGCTGCCAGGTGCCATAGCCCATTTGCGGGATCTCCGCGACCCGTCTCATGCTGTCCTCCCCACTGTGCGCCTGCGCGGCCATCTGGCCTGCCCTGTTTACGATATGGGCAAAGCCGCGCGCGGTTTCATCCCCCGGCGAGAAGGCCGTAGATCATCAGCCCGAGCCCGATATGGCCGATTGTCCAGACCAGCGAGCGCAGCGGCGCGATGCCGGAGCCATAGGCGGGCACGTAAGCCACCCGCGCGAGGAAGAACACCGCCGCCCCGGTGGTCACCCAGCCGCCGGCCTGCGTGACCACCGCCATCAGGGCCAGCGGCAGAAACACCACGAGAGCTTCGAACATGTTGTGGAGCGCCCGCTCCATCCGCCCCGACATCAGCGTATGCGGCGGCGGGTCGCCGTCGCGGTTGCCGCCGAGCCAGGCTTTCTGCGCCGCATCGCCAGAAGCCGCGCGGGCGATGTTGGGCAGCAGCGTCTGCACCACAAAGAGCCCGAGCACCGCCAGTATCCAACCGGTCATCTGCGCCTCCTCACGGCAGAAGGATGGTCGAGCCGGTGGTGAGCCGGCCTTCGAGCAGCCGATGCGCCTCGGCAACCGCATCGAGCGCGAAACGCTGGCCGATGTTGATCTTCACCGCGCCGGAGCGGATCTTGTCGAACACCCGGTCCGCCATCGCCATGCAGCTGGCGTGATCGGCAGTATGGTCGAACAAGACGGGCCGCGTCACCTTGAGCGAGCCACGCGCCGCCAGTTCCTGAAGCCCGAAGCCCTCGACATTGCCCGAGGCCGAGCCGAAGGAAATCATCATCCCGAAGGGCTTCAGACAATCCAGCGAGCCGTAGAACGTATCCTTGCCGACCCCGTCCATCACCACATCGACCCCCTCGCCTTCGGTGAGTGCCCGCACCTTGGCGACGAAATCCACATCGCGGTAGTTGATGCAATGGATCGCCCCGGCGGCGAGCGCTTCCTGGCATTTTTCATCCGACCCGGCGGTGCCGATCAGCCGGATATTCTCCGATTTCGCCCATTGGCAGGCGATCAGCCCCACCCCGCCCGCGGCGGCGTGAAACAGCACCGTATCGCCCGGGGCGATCGGCGTGGTGCGGTGGAACAGATACTCCACCGTCATCCCCCGGAGCATCGCCGCAGCCGCCACTTCAAAGCTGATGTCGTCCGGGAGCGGCACCACTTGCGCCGCGGGCATCACGCGCTCCGTCGCATAGGCCCCGGGCGGTTTCGCGGCATAGGCGGCACGGTCGCCGGGCTTCAGATGGGTCACGCCTTCGCCCACCGCCTCGATTTCCCCCGCCGCTTCCATGCCGAGCCCATGTGGCAGCTCCAGCGGATAGACCCCGGTGCGGTGGTAGATGTCGATGAAATTGACCCCGATCGCCCGGTGGCGGATGCGGATCTCGCCGGGTCCGGGCGCGCCGGGCTCGAAATCGGCGCGCACCATGTTCCTCGGACCCCCGAATGCCTCGATCAACACCTGCCGCGCCATGATGCCCTCCCTTGAAACATGCGGTTCGGGAACAGCACAACACGGCGCCGGGGCGCTGGCAAGGGGTTCGGCAAAACCAGGGCCGCCGCGCGCGCCGCTCCCCGGAAGCGCCCTCCGGACGGGAACCGCCCTAGCCTGCCACCCGCAGCACGATCTTGCCGATATGTCCCGGGCTCTCGACCCGCTCATGCGCTTCGGCCGCCTGTTCCAGCAGAAATTCCGAATCCATCACCGGCACCACGGTGCCCGCCTCCAGCAGCGGCCAGACATTCTCGCGAAGCTCGGCGGCGATCCGCGCCTTGGCGGGGTCGGATTGCGGCCGCAGCGTCGAGCCGGTCAGCGTCAGCCGCCGGGCCATGATCTGGGCGAAGTTGATCTCGGCCTTGGGGCCTTCGAGGAAGGCGATATGCACCATCCGCCCGTCATTCGCCAGCGCCCGGATGTTGCGCCCGATATAGCTGCCGCCGACCATGTCGAGGATCAGATCCGCCCCGCCTTCGGCCTTCAGCACCTCGACGAAATCCTCTTCCTTGTAGTTGATCGCCCGCTCCGCCCCGAGCGCCTCGCAGACGGCGCATTTCTTCGCCGAACCGGCGGTGGCGAAGACCCGCGCGCCAAAGGCCCGGGCCAGCTGGATCGCCGTGGTGCCGATCCCCGACGAGCCGCCATGGACCAGAAACCGCTCCCCCGCCCGCAGGCCCCCGCGCATGAACACGTTGGACCAGACGGTGAAGAAGGTCTCCGGCACACAGGCCGCCTCGCGCAGCTTCATCCCCTCGGGCACCGGCAGCGCATGGGTTGCGGGACAGGTGGCATATTCGGCATAACCGCCGCCGGGCAACAGCGCGCAGACCTCGTCGCCCACCTGCCATTCGCTCACCCCGGGGCCGGTCGCGGCAACCACACCCGAGGCCTCCAGCCCCGGCAGATCGCTCGCCCCTTTGGGGGGCGCATAGGCGCCGGCGCGTTGCAACGCATCGGGCCGGTTCACCCCGGCAAAGGCAATCCGCAGCAGGATCTCGCCCGGCCCGGGCCGCGGCACCGCGCGCTCCACCAGACGCAGAACCTCCGGCCCCCCGGGGGCAGAAATCCCGGCCGCGCGCATCGTTTCGGGAATCATCGCCTAACAGCCTCCCGTCCGGCCATACCGCTTCGAGCGCGGCGCCTGCACCATGCCGAGCACCCGGCCCGGCCCTTTCATGAAGGCGCCGAAGGCGGGGTTCTTCCGCGCCTGCGCCTTGATCTTCTCGATCCGCATCACCCCCTCGATCCGCCGGTCGAGAAACGCCCAGGTGTCGGCGCTGTCCTCGCTTTCGTCGCCGAGCCAGTAGAGCACGGTCGCCGACAGCACCGCCGACAACGTGCTGCGCTTGGTGTACCAGTTGATGTCGCGCGAGGTGTCGCCGAGCACGGTCCAGATCTCGTCGGCCGTATCCCACAGCGCCCGCGCCCCGGTGGCCGCATGTTGCGGCAGGGCAAACAGGCTCATGCCGCGCCGCACCAGCTCCCGGTCGGCAAGCTCCAGCCTCAGCCGCACCGCATGGGCGATCCGGTCGCGAAACCGCATCGCGCCGAGATCCTCCCCGCGCAACGCCTCGACCATCTGCGCATCGAGCCGCTTGTGATAGGCCAGCGCCAGATCCGGCGCGCCCCGCGGAAACATCCGCCGCACCACATCCGCCTCCAGCCCCAGATCGGCCCGCGCCGCTTCGATCGTCGCCGGCCCCCAGCCGTCGAACAAGGCATGGTTCATCGCCGCATCAAGAAATTCGTCCCGGATACTCATCTCTGGCTTCGCCTTTCTGCCCTCGCCTTCACCCAAACATGCACATCCCGGCCGAAGCTTCAACGCCCCGCAGGCTGGACAAGCCTTTGCGCCGCTGCTATGGAGCCACTTCCTGCAAGATACGCAACTCCAACTCAGAAAGGTGGTGACAACCACATGCAGGTGACCGTTCGCGACAACAACGTCGATCAGGCGCTCCGCGCCCTGAAGAAGAAGCTGCAGCGTGAGGGTGTCTTCCGCGAAATGAAGCTCCGGCAGCATTTCGAGAAGCCCTCCGTCAAGAAAGCGCGCGAGAAGGCCGAAGCCATCCGCCGCGCGCGCAAGCTGGCGCGCAAGAAGGCCCAGCGTGAAGGCCTCCTCTGAGACGTTGGCCACGACGGTGCGGCCCATGGCGGGGTAACGCCGGGCCGCAAACAAGAATCCGGCAGCATCGCCCTGCCTCAACCCCCGGGGCCGCCCCGGGGGTTTTTCTTTCCGCCCCTCTTTTCCCCGGGCAAAACACTCCACGCCGCTTGGCTTGTGCAATGATGGTTGCGGGCGGGCGCTCGTAAGTACCCTGATGCTCGGGTTCCTCAGAGTATCCGTCTTTCTCAAGGCCTGATTTCTTCCCGTTCCCGGTTTTCGTTCACGAACGTGTTTGCGAGGATGATACGTTTTCGCATGACGGCTGTGAGGGCGCGTCTGGAGGGTTTCCGGCGGCTTTCATGCGGTCGTATTGTGCTTTGAGGTCGGAATTGAAGCGCACGGCGACGAGGGCGTCTCGCAGCGGTTTTCTGCCGCCCTGGATGAAAGATTGTTCGCGCCACCGGTCCGGGTGACGGGTGATGGGCGCAAGGCCTGCGAGCGCGGCGGCGGTTTTGGCGCAATGTACCGACCTCTGGCATCTTGATCAGGATTGCCGCGGCGGCAACCGCGCCGATGCCCTTGATGCTCTGGATCACATGCCGCGCGCGTTTGCGGGTTGGGCAGCTTTCCAGTTGCACCCGGATGGCGTGATCCAGCTCGGCCAACCTGACGCAAGCACCGCCGGGTCAGCCTTTGGCGCTGCTGGCCGGGCTGCTTCTGCAAGCGGAGCTTGTTTTTGATCAGCGCTGTGCAAGAAGCCTGTACCTCTCTGAGAACAGGGCGGTCTTTTGTGACGGGTACATCTGGCTCAAGCGCATGTGCCGCCCCCATCTGCGCCAGAATGCGCGCCTCTGCCCGCCGCAAATGGCGTGGCGGGCAGAGGCCCCATCTTCGCATGGGGGCAGGCAAAATCACAAGACAAGCTTGCCTGTGCAAGTCGGCCCCGATTTTGCGCATTCCGACATGCGACAACAAGACGATAGAGCAGGTGGCGTGAATGCGAATGAACGCAAGGCGTGTTTCAGACCCTGCGCGCGGCGCCGGCAATCACAATCTGCCCCGCCCGCCAAAGAAAAACCCCCGCGGATACGCGCCCGCGGGGGTCTGTCAGTGTCATCGGGCGAATCCGCCCGAGGGTTTACCAGTCTTCGCGGACCACGGTGCGGGTCTTGATCGGCAGCTTCATCGCGGCGAGGCGCAGGGCCTCGCGGGCGACGTCCTCGTCGACCCCGTCGATCTCGAACATGATCCGACCGGGCTTGACCTTGGCGGCCCAGAAATCGACCGAGCCCTTGCCCTTGCCCATCCGGACTTCCGTCGGCTTCGACGACACCGGGGTGTCGGGGAAGATCCGGATCCAGACCCGGCCCTGACGCTTCATCTGGCGGGTCATCGCGCGGCGGGCCGCTTCGATCTGACGTGCGGTGATGCGCTCGGGCTGGAGGGCCTTGAGGCCGTAGGAGCCGAAGGTCAGGGTCGTGCCGCCCTTGGCTTCGCCCTTGATCCGGCCCTTGTGCATCTTGCGGAATTTTGTGCGCTTCGGTTGCAGCATGTTTTCTACTCCTTACCGGCGGCCACCGCCCATGGCACCACGCGGCGCCGGGCCTTCCTGCATTTCCTGCATCTTGCGATCATGCGCCGAGGGGTCGTGCTCCATGATCTCGCCCTTGTAGATCCAGACCTTGATGCCGATGATGCCATAGGCCGTCTTCGCCTCCGCATGAGCGTAGTCGATATCGGCGCGCAGCGTGTGCAGCGGCACCCGGCCTTCGCGGGTCCATTCGGTCCGGGCGATCTCGGCACCGCCGAGGCGGCCCGCGACGTTGACCCTGATGCCGAGCGCGCCCATGCGCATCGCATTCTGCGCCGCCCGCTTCATCGCGCGGCGGAAGCTCACCCGGCGCTCAAGCTGCTGGGCGATGCTTTCGGCGACCAGCTGGGCATCGACCTCGGGCTTGCGGACCTCGACGATGTTGAGATGCAGCTCGCTGTCGGTCATCTTCGCGATCTTCTTGCGAAGCACCTCGATGTCGGCGCCCTTCTTGCCGATGATCACACCCGGACGGGCGGTGTGGATGGTGACGCGGATCTTCTTGTGCGGCCGCTCGATGATCACCCTGGAAACCCCGGCCTGCTTGGCCTCTTCCTTGATGAAATCGCGGATTTTCAGGTCTTCGAGCAGAAGATCACCGTAATCCTTGGTGTCGGCATACCAGCGGCTGTCCCAGGTGCGGTTCACCTGAAGGCGCATGCCGATCGGATTGACTTTATGACCCATTAGGCTTGCTCCTCGACTTGACGCACCTTGATGGTGAGTTCGGAGAACGGCTTCTTGATCGCGCCGTAGCGGCCACGGGCCCGCGGACGGCCCCGCTTCATCACCAGATTCTTGCCGACCCAGGCCTCGGCGACGATCAGCTCGTCGACGTCGAGGTTGTGGTTGTTCTCGGCATTGGCGATCGCGCTTTCGAGGCACTTCTTCACATCGCCCGCGATCCGCTTCTTCGAGAAGGTGAGATCGGACAGCGCCTTTTCCACCTTCTTGCCGCGGATCATCGCCGCCACGAGGTTGAGCTTCTGGGGAGAGGTGCGCAGCATGCGCAGCTTCGCCATCGCTTCATTGTCCGCCACGCGGCGGGGATTCTTATCCTTGCCCATGGCTTACTTCCTCTTCGCTTTCTTGTCGGCGGCGTGACCGTAATAGGTCCGCGTCGGCGAATATTCCCCGAACTTCTGGCCGATCATTTCTTCGGTCACCAGCACGGGAATGTGCTTCTTGCCGTTGTAGACCCCGAAGGTGAGGCCGACGAATTGCGGCAGGATGGTGGAGCGGCGCGACCAGATCTTGATGACCTCGTTGCGGCCCGACTCGCGGGATTTCTCGGCCTTCTTGAGGACGTAGGAGTCGACGAAGGGGCCCTTCCAGACAGAACGTGCCATAGTTAGCGACCCTTCTTCTTGGCGTGACGGCTACGGATGATGAGCTTCGACGACGCCTTGTTCTTGTTGCGGGTGCGCGCGCCTTTGGTGGGCTTGCCCCAGGGGGTCACCGGATGACGGCCGCCCGAGGTGCGGCCTTCGCCGCCGCCATGGGGGTGGTCGATCGGGTTCATCACCACGCCGCGAACCGCCGGGCGCTTGCCCTGATGGCGCGACCGGCCGGCCTTGCCGAAGTTCTGGTTCGAGTTGTCCGGGTTGGACACGGCGCCGATGGTGGCCATGCATTCCTGCCGGACCATGCGCAGCTCGCCCGAAGACAGGCGGATCTGGGCATAACCGCCGTCGCGGCCGACGAACTGGGCATAGGTGCCCGCGGCGCGCGCGATCTGACCGCCCTTGCCGGGCTTCATCTCGACGTTATGGACGATGGTGCCGATCGGCATGCCCGAGAACGGCATCGCATTGCCGGGCTTGATGTCGGCCCTGGCCGAGGCCACCACGCTGTCGCCGACGCCAAGGCGCTGCGGCGCGAGGATATAGGCCTGCTCGCCGTCTTCATAGGCAATGAGCGCGATGAAGGCGGTGCGGTTCGGGTCGTATTCGATCCGGGCGACGCGGCCGGGGATGTCACGCTTGGTGCGTTTGAAATCGACGATGCGGTAGAGACGCTTCGCGCCCCCGCCACGACGACGCATCGTGATCCGTCCGGTATTGTTCCGGCCGCCCTTCTTGGTCAGGCCCTCGGTGAGAGACTTGACGGGGCGCCCTTTCCAAAGCTCCGAACGGTCGATCAGCACCAGCCCGCGCTGGCCCGGCGTCGTCGGCTTGTACGACTTGAGTGCCATGCTTTCTGTCTTCCGTTAGCTGTGGTCGGCCCTGGGGGGCCGTGGGTCAAAGGAATCGCCTGCCTCCCGGACACCCGGGAGACCTCGCGATCCGCGCGGTATAGCGGGGGGAGGCCGGGGTGGCAAGTGGCGACCGACCCGCAGGGTGGCCACGCAACACCGGTGCGCTCGGGGGGTGCCCATAGGGCTCATCGGGGCCGGTCAGGGCCAGCCACGCAGACTTGACCCCGCAGTCAGCGCCGGCATAGCTGGAGCGGACAACGCCAGACCGGAAGCCGCCATGACCCACTGGATCGCCCCCTTCTCCCTGCAAGGGAAGCACGCAGCCCTCGTGCCGCTGTCTCCCGCTCATCACGACGATCTGGTCGATGCTACGCGAGATGGTGAGCTGCATCGGCTCTGGTATACCACGATCCCGGCACCCGACGCGGTCATGGCCGAGATCGAACGGCGGCTCGCCTTGCAGGAGGCGGGGTCGATGGTGCCTTTCGCGGTGATCGACCCGACCACTGGCAAAGCCGTCGGCATGACCACCTACATGAATATCGACGCCCCCAACCGGCGGCTCGAAATCGGCTCCACCTGGCTCCGCACATCGGTGCAGCGCTCGCCGCTCAACACCGAATGCAAGCTGATGCTTCTGCAACAGGCCTTCGAGACGCTCGATTGCGTCTGTGTCGAGCTGCGCACGCATGTCCTGAATATCCAGAGCCGCCGCGCGATCGAACGGCTCGGGGCCAGACTGGACGGGGTTTTGCGCGCCCACATGATCATGGCGAACGGCAGCCTGCGCGACACAGCCGTCTATTCGATTCTTGCCCATGAATGGCCGGCCGTGAAGGCAAACCTCACGTGGCGGCTTGAAAACCCGGGCCAGGCCCGGCCGGGCGCGGGGTGACCGGCGCGCATCGCCGGCGCCACCCCGAACGAACAAAGGAAAAGGCCCCCGCGCTCCCGCGAGGGCCTTTCCAATGGGTTTCAGGCCCGATCAGAGACCGGTGGTCACGTCGATTGTGTTGCCCTCTTCGAGGGTCACATAGGCCTTTTTCACGTCACGACGCTTGCCGAGCTGGCCGCGGAAGCGTTTGACCTTGCCTTTGGTGATGGTGGTATTGACCGCCTTCACCTTGACGCCGAACAGCGTCTCCACCGCTTCCTTGATCAGCGGCTTGTTGGCGTCGGGGGCGACCTCGAAGACGACCGCGCCGGCTTCGGAGGCCATGGTGGCCTTTTCGGTGATGATCGGCTTGCGGATCACATCGTAGAGTGCGGATTTCTCGGTCATTTCAGGCGAGCCTCCAGAGCTTCGACACCCGCCCTGGTGAGCACCAGCGTGTCACGCTTGAGGATGTCATAGACATTGGCGCCCATCGACGGCAGCACGTCGAGCCCGTCGATGTTGCGCGCGGCCCGGGCGAAGCCCTCGTTGACCGCGGCGCCGTCGATCACCAGCGCGCGTTTCCAGCCGAGGGTCTTCACCTGCTTCGAGAGCGCGGCGGTCTTGCCGTCGGACTCCGCGGCGTCGATCACCACCAGCTCGCCGGCTTTCGCCTTGGCGCTGAGCGCGTGGCGCAGGCCGAGCTTGCGGAACTTCTTCGGCAGGTCATGGGCGTGGCTGCGCGGGGTCGGGCCCTTGTAGACACCACCCTTGCGGAAGATCGGCGCGTTGCGGTCGCCGTGGCGGGCGCCACCGGTGCCCTTCTGGCGATAGATCTTCTTGGTCGAGTAGCTGGTTTCCGACCGGGTCTTGACCTTGTGGGTGCCGGCCTGGGCCGCGGCCCGCTGCCAGCGCACCACGCGGTGCAGGATGTCGGCGCGGGGCTCGAGGCCGAACAGGGCCTCGTCGAGCTCCACCGAGCCGGCAGCGGCGCCGTCCAGTTTGATCACATCGAGTTTCATTCTTCAGCGCCTCCTTCGGGGGCCTCGGCGGGTGCGTCGGCAACCGCGGCGGCGTCCGCCTTCAGCGCGGCCGGGAACGGCACGCCTTCGGGGAGTTTCTTCTTCACCGCGTCCTTGACCGTAACCCAGCCGCCCCTGGAGCCGGGCACGGCGCCCTTGATGAACACCAGCCCGCGATCGGCGTCGGTGCGCACAACCTCGAGGTTCTGGGTGGTCACCCGCGCGGCGCCCATGTGGCCGGCCATCTTCTTGCCCTTGAACACGCGGCCCGGGTCCTGACACTGACCGGTGGAACCGTGCGACCGGTGGCTGATCGACACGCCGTGGGAGGCGCGCAGACCGCCGAAATTGTGCCGCTTCATGGCACCGGCGAAGCCTTTGCCGATCGAGGTGCCCGAGACATCGACCTTCTGGCCGGTCACGAAATGCTCGGCCGAAAGCTCGGCGCCGACCTCGATGAGGTTCTCGGGGCTCACCCGGAACTCCACGAGCTTGCGCTTGGGCTCCACCCTGGCCGCGGCGAAATGGCCGCGCATGGCCTTCGAGGTGCGCTTCGCCCTGGCGGCACCGGCGCCGAGCTGGACGGCGGTGTAGCCGTCTTTCTCGGAGGTGCGCTGGGCGACGACCTGAAGGTGATCGAGCTGAAGAACGGTCACCGGGATCTGTTTCCCGTCCTCCATGAACAGGCGGGTCATGCCCACCTTCCTTGCGAGAATGCCGGAACGCATCTGCTGCCCTCCCTAGACCGAAATCTGCACGTCGACACCGGCGGCGAGGTCGAGCTTCATCAGCGCGTCCACGGTCTGCGGCGTCGGGTCCACGATGTCGAGCAGCCGCTTGTGGGTGCGGATCTCGAACTGGTCGCGGGATTTCTTGTCGATATGGGGTCCACGCAGAACCGTGAACTTCTCGATCTTGTTGGGCAGCGGAATAGGCCCGCGCACCTGGGCACCCGTCCGCTTGGCGGTGTTGACGATCTCCAGCGTGCTGGCATCCAGCACACGGTAGTCAAACGCCTTGAGGCGGATGCGAATATTCTGGCCTTGAAGCGCCATGTTTTATCCTTTCGTTGAGAGGTGGACCGGGGAACGCGCCCCCGGCCCACGTCGAACCGGTGATCACTCGATGATCTTCGACACGACGCCCGAACCCACGGTGCGGCCGCCTTCGCGGATGGCGAAGCGCAGGCCCTCTTCCATGGCGATCGGCGCGATC
>PDWJ01000238.1_pt1 | contig 83057 bp, 70 predicted proteins | sample 1430881 | NCBI WGS metagenome assembly PDWJ01 (sample SAMN01162460, study PRJNA174530) | Oral metagenome, whole genome shotgun sequencing project. | biome: Marine environment; feature: Marine mammal; material: Swab sample of the gingival sulcus; isolation source: swab sample of gingival sulcus...
TGCTCGGACGACGTGTAACGCCTGGAAAGGCAGGGAGACCGAAGAAGGTGTAAAACTGGTGCAATATGTTATACCGTTGACATATTAGGCCAGTTTGGGTTGAGAAAATCGTGGTCTGTCCCCTATTATATCTATGCGATTGGTCCATTAGGTACGGATTGTCAAGAGTATTCAAAGAACATAGAAAAAAATGTCGTAAATGGTGCCCATGAAAAATCAAGAAAAAGGTGCTAATGCTAAGATTTTACATATAATATTGATTGTATGTTGGTCGGTGCTATGTCTCTTTATTTTACTGTCATATTGGCTCAATCCATTAGCATGGGTTGACGGAGAAACATACACCCTTTATTTCTTAAAGATGGCAATTATTTCTTTTCCTTTCGGGGTAATAGCAGGGGCAATATGTGACTTGTTCTTGACAACTATAAGTTTTTTCCCTCGTAAAGCTAATGTGATTTTTATTTGGTTTTCAATGGTAATATCAGGTGGTTGGCAGTGGTTCTTTTTTTTACCCGCTATGTATAATTTTTTGAGAAAGAAGACAAGAAGCAGGAGAAAAATTTAGAAAACTATGAAAACAAGATTGATTAACCATCATTTTTCTATAAAGAGTTTACCGGTTTTTCTGGTGTAACAGCTGATTGGCACATTTTATGATGACTGTCCGATGATGGTCTGTAGAACTTTCTGCAATGTGGAGAGACCCTTTTCTGATAATTGGCCCAGTTTTTTCAAGACAAGATTTTTTCTATTGTGGTGGAAATCGGTTTGTTCAAAATGATCCGGTGAATACGATTGATCCTTGGGGGCTCTGGCCAAAATGGAAGGGATTTCAACCTCAGTATCCTAATACCAAAGAAGGGTGTAAACAAAGCTGCAAAAGATCAAGGGTTAGAATATGCCAGTTTTACACGAATTAGTGACAATTCAGGAATGTGTGTATGCAGGGAAAAAACATGTGAGGAACAGCAACAACCAGAAAAACCTGAGGAACCCGATTTTAGCAACACCCCGGAGTCCTGTGCTATGCAATTAGCAACTTGTTTGAGTGGTGCAAAGACAGCATGGCAAAAAGCTAAGTGTTACATTAGTGTTACATTGCTTTTGCGGCCTGTGCTGCTTCAAATTACGAGTAACGATTATGTTCAATTCTATAATGACAGGGTGGTATCAAGGAAAAGGTAATAAAAATTTCAGAAAAGAATGTTTTGAAACTGCTCTCAATTATTATGAAAAAGCATTAAAGCATGCAAGAAAAGACGGGAATATTGGTGCAATAGCAATAACTTTGGAGTGTCTGTCTCGTACACACAATAACCTAAACAACAAGGTTTCTGCTATTCAATGCGCTGAAGAAGGGTTGATTCTATATAAAAAAGATCTTCAGAAACTACCCTTCAAACAAGGTGCGGAAAGGTTAGAAGCACTACTATTTTCCCTAAAAGGAAAGGGCCTTACGAGTTCGGAGGACAGTTTGCATAATTCCCCCGGACAATAAAGAGTTAACCGGCTTCGCCCGGTTTAACGGCTGATTGGCGTTTCTTTGGGATTCCCCGGCCAGTATTGTGACAGTGAAACAGGACTGCACTACAACTGGAACAGATATTATGATCCTGAGACGGGGAGGTATATCTCTTCTGATCCTATTGGGCTTGCTGGGGGGATGAATTTGTATAGCTATGTCCAAAATGATCCGGTTAATGCAGTGGATCCTTTGGGCCTTTGGGTGAAAAACAATTATGATAAACCTATACTCATAAAACCAGAGCATGGATATCCAGAATGGCTTGCTTCAGGAGAGTGCTATGACGACAATATTGATGGAGTTAAACCACCAGCATGGGATGGAGATTGGTATAAAATTAAAGGAACTGATGATATACAAACAAATGTCACAATAGACAAGTGGGGTTTTCCTACTCTTTCCGGAGATTATGGTGGCTCAGGGGGTGCTAATTTTCCTGATCTTGGATCTAAAACAGATTGCTTTTCTGGGAGAAAAAGACCTTCTTTTGAAGATCGGCATGATGATTGGAAGTTAAAAAGATGACTCACTTAAAAAAAAGTGTATTTGGGCTTGTTGCAATAATCATAATCTTGCTCGGCATTCATTTTCTTTGGCTATATTGTTTGCCAATCCCAAAAGATAACTTGTCAAAATCACAGTTGTTTTCAATAAAGCCTGGAATGTCTGCTGAACAAGTAAACTCATTACTTGGCAAACCAAAGTTTATTAAAGTTTTCAACTCTAGTAAACAAGGCACGAGAGCAACTACTTTTTTAAATGATTTTGTAAGTATAACTAATTTATCAAAAAAATGTACATGGGTTTTTAGTAATCAAAATTATTTCAAAAAAACCTTGGAGTTTTATATCAATTTACTTGACGGCAATGTTGAAAGAATAGCAGTAGAGCGTGATGATTTAGCTGTTTATTGCTATGAGATGGACGACAACAAGGCATATATTAAAAAAGAACAATTGCTCTCTATATATTTAAATCCATAGCTGGTGATAAGCTGTTACGAACTTTTTTCCCATCGTAATTATTACCAGATTAATCATCGTAAGATTTTGGCTGTTTTCTGAGGTTACTGTCGTAATCAGGGAAGGTTTGCGATAGATTTGGCAAAAACATCAGTTTCTGATTATGTAATATTTTGATATTACATTATAAATTCAGTATGTTTTCCTTTTTAATTTGATAAAAATCTGTACATTTTACGTCTTGAACTTGGGAAATACCATTGGAAATAACAACTTTTCAACGGAAAAAAACAATAGAGTTCACCGGCTTGTCCGGTGTAATGGCTGATTGGATTTTCCTGACTCAAACACTGTAGCTTTTGAGCTTGGAATTTTGTGAGTATCAAGGGAAGAAACGATAAATTTCTTTGCGGTGTAGAACCCGAACAAAGGTTACCAGCTCATCTTCAATGGTGATGCCGATACGGTAATCACCGGTTCTGATGCGGTAATACTTGTCCCCAGTCTTGAGCTGCTTGAGGTTTGTAATATCTGAAACAATCTCAGACTGTTCAACGGCTTCAATAATCCTCTGAATCTGCATAAGAAGCTGAGGATTCTTTCGATGTTTTCGGAGATCCTTGGAAAAACTTTTAGTAAACTGCGTCCTCATGCGGAACCTTCAGAACCACCAAGAATCCTAAAAATCTTATCACGTTCTACAAAGCCGGAATCTTCACCATCTTTGATTGCATGGATCATGGCCACATCTTCCAATGCTTCGACCAGGAGTTCCTGAACCATATCCTTTTTTTCTTCAATTGCCTCAATGATAGCCTGTTTCATGAGATCCTTTAGTTTATTGTCATCAACTGTCGTTTGCATATCTACACCCCGTATGCCTTTTTGGCTTTTGCGTCTCTGAGCAAACTGTCAATCACCCGGATAACTATAGTCTTTTCATCCTGATCTAGACAGTTAATTTCGGTGATTCGGTTCAATATCTCCCGATCCGTCACTTCCGCGACGGTGCCCGTCTCATCTACAAAAAATCTAATGTAACGCCGAACGCCTTAGCCCGTTTATTTGCCACTTCCACAGAAGGCGTTATCTCGTCACGTTCATAGCGGCCAAGAACAGGTCCGCTTGTCTCGATCATCAATGCCAGTTCTTTCTGGCTCCACTTTTTATCCTTTCTCAGACGTAATATCTTCTTGCCAAGAGTAGTTTTAGGCACCTTATTGTATCTAAAATCTGTTTCAGTTGCACTATAAGGCATATTTACATCAAATAAAAGTTCTCTCGGGTCAAAAAGAAGGGTGGCAATAGTCCAATATTGGTTATCTATGGCACTTATTGTTGACTTACAAGAAAATGAAAAAGCCATCAACCGATCCACTTTGGCGAGCTGACGGTTAATGGCTTCACTCTCCCGGTGAGATACCGAAAAGTCCTTCTTTTCTATCATATCTCTCCGGCAAAATCCATATCGGCGACATAAAGGAAGTGATGACCTATCGCCACATACGAGACGGATATCTATGTCGGAACTTTTTCCCTGTGCACAGGCGGGCGTTTAAGCGGCATCATGATCAAATATGCAGCCAGGGGGATATCGCCGCCTTTGAGATCCAGCGGCAATAACCTTGACTGTTTGGAGCAGGAATATCGAACTGGTACGGCTCTGGTAAACCCAGTCCATCTGCGAGAATCGTTGAACATGGCCAGAGATATGCTGTTCGACCTGTGAGATATGAGGAGAAGAACAAAAAATGATAAACTAGGAAAATATAGACGCCGTCAAAAGCTCTGTTGATGTCGCCCCCTTTATACAGGCCTGCAGCGTTGACTTGCAACGAATCGGCAAAGGCTAAAAGGGTCACTGCCCGTTCCATGAAGATGACAAACGCCCGTCACTCTCAGTCACCCCCGGTAAAAACCTATGGCAATGCTTTGGCTGCGGCAATGGCGGCGATATTATCGAGTTCGTCCAGCTCTTTGAGAGGCTTGACTTTAAAGCTGCTGTAGAGAAGCTGGCAGCATACATACCAGAAGACAAAGAACAGAAGACAGAAGACAGAAAGGCGGGCAAGAAAGAAACGGAGCAGCCCAAAACCCTGACACCAGCTCATACAAAAATCCTTTCCAGGGTAATCGACTTCTACCATACCACTTTCCGTGAAGACTCCAGGGGCCGGGAGTATCTGGAAAAAAGAGGCATTACCGACATCAAAGTCATCTCTGATCACTGTCAACCGAAGTCGTGAGTTTCACATTTTATGTTGATTGTTTTTCTTATTTTAATATTTTGCTGATATTCTTGACCTTGTCTATATTTTCCTTGACCTCGTTTACCTCTTTGATTCCCGGCATATCGTTGATGATCTCCTTACCACTTCCTTCAACATCCTTTATTCCTTTTTTAAAGGAAGAAATAGCCTTGCCGAGACCTGAGCCGATTTCGGGAAGTTTCTTACCACCGAAGACCAGAAAGGCGATGGCCAGAATGACAATGAGTTCAGGGGTGCCTAATCCAAACATGGGATCTCCTTACGGTAAACAAACGGTTTGACGGTTATTATGCTGTCGTGGAGTCGTCTTTGTCGTCTGAGGATGGTTCGTCTATTTTTTTCGCTTCTTTATTGCTGGTTGTGGCATCTTTGAAATTCTTGATCCCCTTACCAATCCCCGATCCAATTTCCGGTAGTTTTCCTGCGCCAAAAATAATGACGATTATTACCAGTATCACAATAAGTTCCGGCATTCCGAGTCCGAACATATTTAACCTCAATCAGTTCTTTTCATAATTTCCGTCGTCTTTACTCGATCACGACGCCGTCAGTTCACTGTATCCGTGAATGTAGAGTAGTCTCTGCAGAAAGTCAAGCAGGAGGAATTGTGGCCGCGAAATCACTGATGATAAAGGCCTTTTCGTCTTCTTTTTAAACGTGTGTTGCCGCTTCTTCCCTGAACGTGAGTATTTTTCTGCTGATTCCTTTCATCTTCTTGACGATTTCTTCCTCATTGAGCGTGAGCAGTTCGCGGTTTTTCATGACCAGTCTGCCGTTTATCAGTGAATGGATGACGTCATTTCCCCGTGCTGCGTATACCAGATGAGACGGAATATGGTATAATGGTGTCAAATGGAGCTGATTCAGGTCAAGTACGATCAGGTCAGCTTTTTTGCCCGGCTCGATTGTGCCGATCGTGCGCTGCATCTGTAAGGCAGTTGCCCCGCCCATTGTTGCTCCATGCAGGGTCGTTTCTGCATCCAGTACCGTCGGGTCATGGGTGAACCCCTTATGTATTTTGGCGATACTGCTCATTTCAGAAAACATATCGACATCGTTATTGCTGGCACTGCCGTCGGTCCCGAAAGAGACGGTGACCCCTTTTTTCAGCAGTTCTGGAACAGGAGCTATACCCGAGGCGAGTTTCATATTCGATTCGATGCAATGACTGATCTTGACGTCATGGGCCGCGATCAGTTCTATGTCTTCTTTATCGAGCTTAACACAATGTGCAGCCAGGGTATTCCCGTTGAGTAGTCCCATCTCGTCGAGATGACGAACTGGTGTTTTTCCATATTGTTCAATACAGGTGGCAACCTCACTTTCTGTCTCTGACAGATGAATAACCAAAAGGGTGTCATGGGCTTGTGCCATTTCTGCACACCTTTCCAGAAGCGATGGTGCACAGGTGTACACACTATGCGGGGTGATGACAGGCGTAATGAGCGGGTGATGATGGTACTGATTGAACATATCCTCGACGTACCGGTAGCCGCTGCTCAGCTGACCGTAGGATGGTGACGGAAAATCGTATAATGCCTCACCAATCCAGCCTCGCATTCCCGATTCCGCAGTTGCCCGGGCAACCTCTTTGGTGAAAAGATACATGTCACAGAAGCTGGTGGTTCCTGATTTGATCATTTCGGCAAGAGAGAGCAGAGTCGAATGGTAGACGATTTCCGGGTCAAGTCTCGCTTCAACCGGGAAGATATGTTCCTGCAGCCAGGTCATCAGTGGCAGGTCATCAGCTATTCCCCTGAAGCATGCCATTGCCGCATGGGTATGGGTGTTGATCAGGCCGGGCATCACCAGACCGGATGGTTCGTGAAGTTCCGGACAGTCTGGAAATTGCGCACGGAGCTGCTTTCTGCTGCCAACAGCAATGATTGTGTCCTGATGGATGGCGGCACCGCCGTTTTCGATGACATCCTGCTGGCGCCAGGTCGGCATCAGGTATTTACCGGATAAGATACGGTCGGCCCGTTGAGATGCTGGCTTCATGATGACATTCCTGTTTATGGAAGGTTGGAAATAATTCCGGCAAGCAGTTTTTTGAATTGTGGTTCCCTTTCAGCAGTTGTCTTGATGATATCTGCAAGCATGATTGGCTGGAAATTGTCCGGATCATTACTATTTGAGATGACAGACAGAGCGAGGACTTCCATCCCGCCATGATTGGCAACAATGACTTCAGGAACGGAAGACATGCCGACTGCATCGGCACCGGTCTGTCGCAACCATCTGGTTTCAGCCGGAGTTTCGAGGCTTGGTCCTGGAATGCAGACATAAACACCGCTGACGACGTTCTGTATCGAGTAACGATCGGCCGTATCCATGGCAAGTTTTGCCAGGCGCGGACTGTACGGTTCAGAAAGATCCGGAAAGCGTGGACCCCACTCCTCGATATTGGGCCCTCTGAGTGGATTTTCGCCGAGGAAGTTAAGGTGATCCCTGATGATCATGAAGGTTCCCGGTGGAAAAACGGGATTGAGTCCGCCGGAAGCATTGGTGATAATGAGCCTCCTGACTCCAAGCAATTGCATGACCCTGATCGGCAGGGTAACTTCTCTGGTTGAATACCCCTCGTAATAATGAAAGCGACCTGAAAGGAGAAACAGCCGCTTGTCGCCAATGGTACCGATTATCAGGGAACCGCGATGACTTTCCACCGTTGAGTGGGGAAAACAGGGAATGTCAGAATAGGGGATGCACTGCTCTATAGTAACCGCATGTTCAAAACCACCGAGACCGGTTCCCAGCTGAACAACGGTGCCAGGGATATGGTCTAAACGTTTTTTGATATAGGCGACGGCCTGGTTAACGCATGAGACCTGTTCTGAAGTGTACCTGCTAGGTGCCTTTGATTGCGTGCTGTTCGACAAAATGTTTCACTTCCTTTGAATGCGCCGGCATGGTTTCACATCGTGACGGTTTGGTCATGATTTCAGCCAGCGGTTCAGGCAGAGCAGGTGGTGTACCAGTCGCTTTTTCGACAATTTCTCCGAATTTTGCCGGGTGGGCCGTTGCCAGACAGATAATGGGAACGCCGGTTTTCCGCTTTTCAAGAGCTGCCTTGACTCCGACAGCGGTATGTGGATCGAGGGTGTAATCATGTTCCTGCTGGAAAGAAGAAATCGTTTCGATGACCTCTTTTTCGCTAACGGATCGGGCGACAAAATCCCGTTTGATATGATCAAGGAAATTGCCGAGTTCAATTTTCCCTTCTTTTTTGAACGCTTCCATTGCCGCCTTGACCCGTGCCGGTTCACTGTCAAACAGGTAGTAGAGATAACGTTCAAAATTGGATGCAGCCTGAATATCCATTGAAGGGCTCGATGTTGCTGTTACCGCTTCGGACGAATAGTCTCCATTGTTGACAAAACGGGAGAGGATGTCATTGGTGTTGGTTGCCAGGATCAGTTTTGAGATCAGTCCTTCGGGAAGCATCTTCTTGGCAATGAAACCGGCGAATATATCACCAAAATTACCGGTTGGTACCGAAAACTGGGTGGTATAGACATCTTCATGGGAGGTGACATGCAGACAGCTGTAGATATAATAGACAACCTGAGCAAGCAGGCGGGCCCAATTGATTGAGTTGACCGCTCCGAGGTGGTGGCTTTTCTTGAATTCAAGATCTTCGAACAATTCCTTGACAATGGCCTGAGCGTCATCAAAGGTGCCTTCCACAGCAATGTTGAAAACATTATCATCTGTTACCGTGGTCATCTGTTTTTCCTGGACCGGACTCACATGGTTGCGCGGATGGAGAATGAAGATATTCACCCTTTTTTTTCCTCTGATTCCGTAAATCGCAGCACTGCCGGTATCCCCCGATGTTGCTCCGATGATATTCATTACCCCGTTGTCACGTTCGAGCAGATACTCAAACAGGTTGCCGAGAAACTGGAGGGCAATATCCTTGAAGGCAAAGGTGGGACCGTGAAACAGTTCGAGGATATGGATATCTCCAAGGCGGACCAGAGGAGAAACCTGTTCTTCGGGGAATGAGCGGCAGGATACGTCGATTAGTTCTTTCAGGTCAGATACCGGTATGTCGTCTATGAAACGTGACATGACTTCAAAGGCGAGTTCCCGATACGTCAGTCCCTGCCAGGATTCAAAGGTATCTTTGTCGATCCGTGGGATCGCACGGGGCAAGAGGAGACCGCCATCTTCGCCAAGTCCCATCTTTACCGCTTCGGTAAATGAGACGGGTGATACGCCACCACGTGTACTTAAGTATTGCATGGTTTCTGCTTGTAAGCCTTTATTTACAGGTAATTATCCGTATAGTTCGCTCCAGGCCTTACCGACTGCTTTTCCTTTTAAGTGATGATCTCACCTGTTCAAGACACCTTCTTTCAGAGAGCGTCAACCCGCGGGGCTTCGTACCAGAGCCCTTCAAGATCGTAGAAATTTCTTTGTTCATGATAGAAAACGTGGACGATGACATCGCCAAAATCAAGCAGTACCCATTTTCCTTCCTGAAGCCCTTCGGCACGAGATGTTTTTATCCGTTTTGATCGAAGCTCGTTTTCCAGGCTTTCTGCCAGTGCCTGAACATGCCGGGTCGACCGACCACTCAGCAGTACAAAAAAATCGGCAAAAGAAGAGAGCCCCCGAACATCAAGAACCACGATATCTTCAGCTTTTCCGTCGTTTGCCTTGCGGGAGCATATACGGGCAAGTTCCAGGCCGTCAATATCCCGGTACTCTTTTTTCAATTGTTTCATATCGTACTTTGTGCCGTTTTAATCTGGAAGTGTCAACTGTTTTTCTTGTTCTTCCGATTGGTCCGGGGCGGAAATTCGAAACTGATCTTGCCATTTTTTTCGAGGAGCAGGTAGGCATCGAACGGCTTTTTCCTTTTTGAAATAAAGCCTTTGATCAGTTCTGTCTTGCCATCGGTAAGCAGTTGGTGGATGTGGTCGGGTGTGATCTCTTTTGACAGGATTATTTTACTGATTTTCAGTCCTTTTTTTTGATCATTATCAAGGGCTGATTCAGACATATAGCCCGTTTCTGTTTGAAAGACGCTGGTCCCGTCAATGGGAGATCTGCCGAGGGGTGTGCTCTGTTTTATCGCGTCGATATCGAGTTCTGTTGTCGAATCGGCAAACAGAAAATCAATCCTGTTCTTTTTTAACCGGATCGAGGCGGTGAATGATTTCCCTTTCTTTGAGCGGAAATCAGAGAACGGACCAATGGTCTTCCCGTTAATAAGCTCGACAATTTCTGCAGTTTGCATGATTCTGCCGCCAAGGATTTTACGGATGATAACGGCATCGTCTTCTCGACAGTATGAGGTCGCGGTTTCGAAAAAACGGTGGGGACCTATCGGTGAAAAAGAGGCTTCTTTCCGGTGCTCCCGATCATCGAAGTTCTTGATTCGTTCGGTAACCTGTACGGTCAGGTCTCTGATTTCCTGCATGAACTGGTCTCGGGTAAGATTCCCCTTCAAGATCTGGTTGAGTTTGTATTCCCATTCTCCGGTTAATTCCGGAGAAGCGAGGACATCAATTTCCATCGCGTCAAGCAGGCTGAGCAGATCGAAGGCCTTGCCGGTCGGAGTAAGTTCTCTCCCTTCCCTGACCAGATATTTTTCTTTCAATAACTTCTCGATTATAGCCGCTCTTGTTGCCGGGGTACCGAGTCCGCGTTCCCTCATCGCTTCAGCGAGTTCTTCATCATCCAGAAGTTTTCCCGAGTTTTCCATTGCCGAGAGCAGGGTCGCTTCGGAAAATCGTGGTGGCGGTTTGGTTTCTTTTTGTTCTTCGTCAAGAGCGGTGCATAATACCTTGGCACCAGCAGGAACCGGTGTCAGAATTCCCGCTCCTTTTTCAGGCCTGTTTTTAAGATAGATTGCTTTCCAGCCCGGTTCTTTCAGAATCTTGCCTTCGGTTAGAAAGACTTCCTGTTCTACGGTGGAAATCCTTTTGGTGTTCAGGAAACGTGCCGGTGGAAAAAAAACGGCAAGAAAACGCTGGACGATCATCCGGTATATTTTCATTTCCGGCTCACTCAGTTCATCCGGCAAACGATTGGTCGGAATGATCGCATGATGATCTGTCACTTTACCGTTATTGAAAATCCGTTTATCTTTACGGATATATTTTTTAGCTAGAACGGTTGCGGCAAAGTGGCCGAACGGTCCGTTTTTCTGACGATTCATCAAAGAACCAACCGTTTTCAGGTAATCCTCAGGCAGATACCGTGAGTCGGTACGCGGGTAGGTGAGGACTTTATGCCGTTCGTAAAGTGCCTGGGCCAGAGCAAGGGTGTTTCTGGCCGAGAAACCGAATTGTGCGTTTGCCTCGCGTTGAAGCGAGGTCAGGTCGTAGAGTGGTGGTGAAGACTGGCTTGTTTCCTTTGTGGTTTCTTCGACGATTGCCGGCTTGTTCCTGCATTTTTCCCTGATTGCCGCGGCTTTTCCCGGATCCCACAACCGGTCTGCTTTTTTGTCCGGATCGTTTTTGTCCTTTTTGAAATCCTGATCGATCCACTTTCCGAAATAGGAGTCGTTTTCGTGGGAAAAGGTTCCGATCACGATCCGGTATGGTCTGGGAATAAAGGTGAGGCGTTCCTGTTCACGTTTGACCAGCATTGACAGGGTTGGGGTTTGTACCCGACCGCACGGGGTCAGGAAGAAACCGCCAAACCTGGAATTGTAGGCGGTAAGGGCCCGGGTGGCATTGATACCGATCAGCCAGTCCGATTCGGAACGGCAGAGTGCAGTATCCTCAAGTGCCAGCATTTCAGTATTTTCCCGAAGGTGAGCAAGGCCGGATTGTATCGCTTCGTCAGTCATCGACTGCAGCCAGAGGCGTTTGATTTTTTTTGTGGCAACCGATTTGTTCCAGACGAATTGCAGAATGTATTTGAAAATGAGCTCGCCTTCGCGTCCGGCATCACAGGCGTTGATGATGGTGGTCACATCTTTTCTGCGGATCAGTTTCTGCAGGCTGTTCAGTTGTGTTTTTGTCCCGTCAAGTCCTTTGAGGGGAAATGTTTCCGGTAATATCGGTAGATTGTTGATATTCCATTTCTGGTAACTCGGGTCTATTTCTTCCGGATAGCAGATTGAGACAAGATGACCGATTGCGTAGGATACAATGTAATCAGCGTTCTCGTAATGGGTTCTGCTCTTTTTGAAGGAGCCGGGGAGTACTTTGACAAGGTCGGCGGCAACACTCGGTTTTTCTGCGATAATAAGCGTTTTTTTACTCATGCGCTGGTATGTGAAGTGGGTTAGATAGCTGTCTTTTGATCCGGTGGTTTGGGCAGTAAAGAGCAATGAAATGCTCAGCCTTTTCTATTAAGCGGATGACGGTTTGTCAATCGTAAAGTATGGGAGAGGCCTTTTTGCTTGTAACGTATGCTTATCAATCTGCGTTTGTTGTCGTGAGAATTGATTATCCCTGATCGTGCGGCGGTATTGCTTTATCCGGGAAACGGGCATGAAAAGAGAAGATACCGTGTCATTGAACGCTTCCAGTCCTTGACAATGTGGCTCAAATATGTTTTAGTTCTCTGATTCTGGATGGAATGATGCGGGCATAGCTCAGTTGGTAGAGCGCGAGCTTCCCAAGCTTGAGGTCGCGAGTTCGACCCTCGTTGCCCGCTCCATTTTCTGGATTGGCCGGTATCACGGCTTTTCCTGAGTGTCTGGAAGGGGATACCTGGCGTATGATGGATGCGTGCAGGAGATGGAAAGTGGGCTTTGCCCGCTTTTTTTTATGGGAAAAGAGAAGAGATTGATTATCGTCCACTGGCCGGTACGGTATCAGCGGGGAACAGTCGAAAAGGAAGATGTCAGATTCAGTAATAGAACGGGTTCGTCTTTTTGCGGAATCGCTTTTGCCATCCCTGGGTCTGGAATTGTACGATATTCAGTTCAGAAGGGAAGGGCAGGGATGGGTTCTGCGGTTGATGATCGACAGTCTCGAAGGGGTGAGCCTTGATGACTGCTCGCGGGTCAGCCGGGAAGTTGGTGATTTCCTCGATGTGGAAGATCTTATTTCTCATCCGTACAACCTGGAGATTTCGTCTCCCGGTGCGGAACGAACGTTGAGAAACCGTGATGAGTGCTGCCGGTTTGTTGGCAGCAGGGTACGCTTGAAATTACGGGAGGAGCAGGACGGACAGCGCGTTATTATCGGTATGCTCGAATCGGTGGACGACCAGGAGCTGTTAGTGAAAATGGATGACGGTCGTGAAATTGGTGTTTTGTGGGACACGATTAAAAAAGCTCGTTTAACCTTGTAGAAGATAAAAGAAACGAAGTATTTCCAGATGGGGTGGTCCAGGGCTCTGATTCCTGGCCCATAATGAGGTAAGTTACATGATATCGGATTTAAAACGTATCATCGATCAGATCAGCCGGGATCGCGGTTTTGACAAAAAGCTTCTCGTTGAGGCTATTGAAGAGGCGGTTGCTTCGGCTGCGAGAAAAAAACTGGGGAGCCGCAGGGATATCGAGGTTCGTTACAACGAGGAATATGGTGAGGTGGAAATTTTCCAGTTCAGAAGCGTTGTTGAAGAGGCCCTGGATGAGCAGACTGAAATAGCTTTCGAAGAGGCGAAGATACTTGATCCCGAAGTTCAGCTTGGCGATGAACTCGGTGAAAAGATGGAAAACATAACTGATCTCGGCAGGATTGCCGCACAGTCAGCAAAGCAGGTAATTATCCATCGAATGAAGGATGCCGAGCGTGAAGTCATTTACGATATGTTTAAGGACCGGGAAGGTGAGGTCGTCAGTGGTATTGTCCAGCGTTTTGAGCGAGGTAACATGGTTGTCAACCTTGGGCGGACCGATGCTATTCTGCCGAAAGATCATCAAATTCCGAAGCGTTCGTTTAAGCAGGGTGACCGGATCAGGGCGTACCTGATGGAGGTCAGAGAGCAGAGTAAGGATTCTCAGCTGATCCTGTCACGCACGGTCGACGAATTCCTGGCAAAATTGTTTACGATGGAAGTACCTGAGATTGCAGAAGGTATTGTCAGGATTATGGGGGTCAGCAGGGAGCCGGGATTCAGGGCAAAAATTGCGGTCAGTTCAACTGAATCGGATGTGGATCCGGTAGGTGCCTGTGTCGGTATGAAGGGCTCTCGTGTTCAAAATGTGGTTCAGGAACTGCAGGGAGAACGAATTGATATTGTTACCTGGAGCCCTGATCCTGCCAAATATGTCTATAACGCCTTGGCTCCTGCTCATGTCAGTATGGTTCGGGTGGATGAAGATGCCAATTCCCTTCTCGTCGTTGTCCCAAATGATCAGCTCTCTCTGGCCATTGGCCGCCAGGGACAGAATGTCCGTCTTGCCTCACGGTTGATGGGCTGGCGGATCGATGTCAAGAGTGAACAGCGTTATGCCAATCTTGAGGACGAAGGGTACCAGTCGCTGCTCGTAGTACCGGGTATTGATGAGTCTCTTGCCGATCAGCTGTTCGCGAAAAATATCAGATCTGTGATTGATCTGGCCGGGGCTGATATCGAACAGCTCGTTATTATTCGGGCCATTGATGATGCCTTCGGCAGCCAATTGATTGAGGCAGCAGCCCAGGTTGTTCGGGAAATGCCTGAATCGATGAAGAAAGAATTGTCTGAATCGGATGTGCAGGACGAACCTGTTGACCGGATGGAAACGGCTGAAACCGTGCCGGATGAAAATGAGGCTGAAGAAAACCCTGAACCAGGGGCCGCGGTCGATGGTGAGCCAGAAGCCCCTGCTGTCTCAGAATCGGATGGCGAAGAAACTTGAGAAAAAAGAGTATTCGATACGAACCTGTGTGAGCTGCGGTGGAAAATTTCCCAAAAGGAGTTTATTCAGGCATGTATGGAATGGAAATGAACCGGTACGTGATCCGGAACAGATCTTTTCAGGGCGCGGTGTTTATTGCTGTAAACAGGAAAGATGTATCGGAAAGTTGATGGCGGCAGGTAAAAGATGGGAGAAATTGTTTCGCATACGATAGCTCATGATGATGTGAACTTTTCAGGGAACCGTTTCTCGATGATGCTGATGTTTTTAGAATGATTGGTTTTGGGAGCAGGTAATGAGCAGGGTGAGGATTTACGAACTGGCAAAAGAAGCGGGAATAAGCAGCAAAGCGCTTGCCGAGAAACTGATTGCCGACGGTTATGATATCAAAGGGCATAGTTCTACGGTTGATCAGGAAACTGCTGAAAATATTCGCAAAACGATGCTTCAGAAAGCAAAGACTGAATTGGTTGAAAAGCGTATAGATGGCTCTGAAGGCGGTTCTACGGTTATCAGACGACGAACGACCATTATCAGAAGGCGGCCAAAGGCGGAAGCCGTTCAGGAGCCGGTAAAAAAAGCTGAAGATGAACGTGATGTGTGTGAGCAGGAGGCTGTTGCCGAACCAGTTGTTTCACGTGATGATGCAGACCAGGAAAAAGAGATAAAGGCTGCTTCTGAGCCTGTGCCGGAAAAAGATGAGGAGAAGCCGAAAACGGTTGCGCCTGAATCTGTTCAGAAAGGAGAAACAACAGACGATAGTGGTGAAGATCTGAGCCAGCCTCCGGTTCCTGAAGCAGAAAATAAAGCGGTGGCAGATGAGACAGCGGTTCGTTCGAAAAAGCATGAACCGGCCAGGAAAGAGAAGAAACCATTACGTAAGGGTGTTGCCCGTGTTGTCGGTACCATAGAGCTTCCAAAGGAAGAGCCGAAAGGAGAAGAGCGTCGTCCACGCCAGAAGAAAACTCATAAACCGATACAGGCGAGACCCGCCCGCCCGCAGAATGTTTCCGGTATGCATGAAGAACTGCCGTCTGAGAATAAGAACCGCGGACGGAAAAAGGGTAAGCGTGGCGGGCCGGTAGATGAGGAAAATCGGGAACGCAGGGGCAAGAGTATCCGCAAGCCGAAGAAGAACGTGAAATTCACCCATTTTGACAGCGAGTACCAGCGTGGCGGGAAACGGGGAAAGCGGGTGAGAGGTAAGTCAGAAAAGAAGTCGTCGCCCTCGACGGTGGAGATGAAGGCCAGTAAAAAGAAAATTACCGTCTACGATACGATCAGTGTCGGTGATCTTGCTGCGAAAATGAAAATCAAGGCGAGTGAGGTGATTGGTAAATTGATGGGGCTTGGTGTTATGGCGACGATGAACCAGGCTGTTGATATCGATACGGCAACCCTGATTGCCGCTGATTTTGATTATGAAATTGAACAGGGTATCACCGAGGAAATCGGCGTTCAGATGCTTGATGCCCAGGAAGAGGGTGGCGATACGAAGCCGCGTCCACCGGTTGTCACGGTTATGGGTCATGTCGATCATGGAAAAACCTCTATTCTCGATGCAATTCGCAAGACCGATGTTGCAGAAGGTGAAGCGGGCGGGATCACTCAGCATATCGGGGCCTACCATGTACGTTCCAAGTCTGGAGATGTCACCTTTGTTGATACACCGGGTCATGCTGCCTTTACTGAAATGCGCTCACGTGGTGCCCAGATCACCGATCTGGTTATTCTGGTGGTTGCAGCAGATGACGGGGTTATGGACCAGACCCGTGAGGCGATCAATCACTCGCAGGCGGCTGATGTCCCGATCATCGTAGCGGTGAACAAGATCGACAAGGACAATGCCGATCCGGACCGGGTCAAGCGGGAACTCTCGGAACTCGACCTTGCTCCGGAAGAATGGGGAGGCCAGACAATTTACTGCGAAACCTCGGCAAAAAAGAATATCGGTATCGATGAATTGATGGAAAATATTCAGCTGATGGCCGAAATGCTCGAACTTCGTGCCGATGCCAGCAGGAAGGCGAAGGGACGGGTCGTAGAGGCAAAGCTGGATAAAGGTCGTGGTGCGGTTGCGACGGTTCTCGTCCAGGAAGGGACGCTGAAGGTCGGGGATAGTTTTGTGGTTGGTCAGTACAGCGGTAAGGTGCGGGCTCTGCTCGATGACAAGGGGCGTGTGACGAAGACAGCCGGGCCGACGATTCCGGTTGAGGTGCAGGGCCTTTCAGGAGTGCCGCAGGCCGGTGATGAGTTTATTGTTGTCACTGATGAAAAGATGGCCAAAAACGTCAGTCATGTCAGGAGTATGAAGGCCCGTGAAACCGAACTCGCCGCAACCAGCAAGATCTCTCTTGATAAGCTCTTTGAAAAGATGAGTGAAGGGGATGTTCAGGAATTGCGGGTTATTATCCGCGCCGATGTGCAGGGAACCCTTGAAGCATTTGCGAAAGCGGCAGAAGATTTATCGACTGATGAGATCAAGGTCCGTGTACTGCATGAAGGGACCGGTACCATCACTGATTCAGATATTTTGCTGGCTTCTGCCTCTGAGGCCATTATCATCGGTTTTAACGTGCGGCCATCGGTGAAGGTTAAGGATCTTGCCGCCAGGGAAAATGTCGATATCAGATCCTATGACGTTATTTATCATGCCTTGGATGATATCAGAAAGGCGATGGTTGGCATGCTCGATCCCACCTTTGAGGAAGAGGTTGTCGGAACGGCTGAAGTTCGCCAGACCTTCAGTGTGCCGAAGGTTGGAACCATTGCCGGCTGTTTTGTCATTGATGGGAATATCAAGAGAAATGCCGGTGTGCGTGTTCTGCGGGATGGTGTTGTGGTCTATACCGGCAAGATCAATTCTCTGAAACGGTTTAAGGATGATGTGAAAGAGGTTGTTTCCGGTTATGAATGTGGTATTGGTGTCGAGAATTTCAACGATATCAAGGTTGGTGATACCCTTGAGGCCTTTATTATGAAGCAGATAGAGGCAACGCTTGGTTGAGTGGAATCCTATGACAGAGTGGCATCCCAAACAGGAACTTGACTCATTTGGTATTGGCGGGAGCCGGGCTCCGAAACGTGCGGACCGGGTCGCAGAGGCGATTCGTCATGAATTGTCTGTCCTGCTGCTTCAGCGGGTGCGGGACCCGAAGCTGCAGGGGGTTTCGGTCAGCAGGGTCATGTTGTCTGATGATTTGAGAAACGCAAAGATCTACTATACCCTTTCAGGCGGCAAAACAGCCGGGGATGCAGTCATCAGGGGGCTTGCAAAAGCAAAGGGATTTATGAGAAGCCACCTTGCGAAGACACTTAATCTGCGATTTACCCCCGATCTTCATTTCTGGTATGATGAGACGATAGAGAAAACAGAAGAGATTGAAAAACTGCTGGAAGAACTGGCCCGGGAACGAGATGAGCGAAAACAGGATTCCTGAACAGATTCTGGAAACGATCAGAAGGACGGATAATTTTGTTCTGTTGACGCACGAACAGCCCGATGGCGACGCTCTGGGATCCTTGCTGGGTATGGCCGAAATTCTCGAGGATATGGGGAAACGAACCTTTGCCTATATGGATGAACCGGTTTCCCATCTCTACAACTTTCTGCCACATTGTTCGAGAATCAGCTGCAGCTTTGAGAAACTTGGTCGGTTTGTTCGTGAATCGGGACCGGATATCGCCGCTCTTGCCATGGATTGTGGAGAAGCGGACCGGCTCGGAAAACGGTGTCATGAGCTGTTGCGGATCAAGCCGTTTATCGTCATTGATCATCATCTTTCGCATCATGATTATGGAAATCTTCGCTGGGTGGATCCTGCCCGGAGTTCTGCTGGCGAAATGGTCTATGAAATCGGTGAAGCGCTCGGTTTCAGACCGAATCCGGACTGCGCTTTTGATCTTTATGTGGCCATTGCCACCGATACCGGTTCGTTCAAGTATGAGAATACCGGTCCGAGAACCTTTGAAATTGCTGCTCAGCTGGTTGCCTGTGGTGTTCGGCCGGAACAGGTCTCCAACCTTGTTTACGATAATTTCAGTTATGCCCGGCTGAAACTGATGGAGCTGGTGCTCGGTACGCTTACGCTCTGTGAACATGAACAGATTGCCTTTATCCATGTTACCCGGGAAATGTTTGACCGCAGCGGTGCCCTGCGGCAGGATGTTGAAGGGTTTATTGATCTCCCGAGATCTTTGCATAGTGTTCGCGTAGCGGTATTTCTTAAAGAAACTCAAAGCGATACGATTTCAGTAAGTCTCAGGGCCAAAGGTGACTGTGATGTTGCCGGAATTGCCAAATTGTTTGGCGGCGGCGGGCATCGTAATGCCGCGGGCTGCCGGTTTCCGGGCGAGTCCTTCGAAGATGTTCGTGAAAAGATCCGTAAGGCATTACAAAAGGAATTGTCTTCGATCTCTTGAATTATCCGGGCTGATGCGAGAGAAGGATTCAGGGAAAGAGGCAGGCGTGCTGCTGGTGGATAAGCCGGCAGGAAAGAGTTCCTTTGCGATGGTGCGTCGTGTCCGCAAAATAGTCGGGATTAAAAAAGTCGGGCATGCCGGCACACTGGATCCTTTTGCTACCGGTCTGCTGGTTATCTGTCTCGGACGTCCGGCAACAAGGCTTGTTTCGGCCCTTATGGAAGGTGAAAAAGAGTATTTGGCCACACTCAGGCTTGGAGCCGTATCGACAACCCAGGATCCGGAAGGGGTGGTCTCCGGGACAGGGGCAGAACTGCTGTTTTCAGAGCAGGAAATCGATTCTGTTTTTGACGGTTTCACGGGTCCAATCATGCAGAAGCCGCCGGCTTTTTCCGCATTGAAGCATAATGGAAAACCGCTCTATGAGTACGCTCGCCGTGGCATTATCGTTGAAAAAGAACCGAGACCGGTAACGATATACTCAATTGACTGGGAGGACAGGCGTCATATCGTTGATGCTTCTTTACCCGAATTGAAAATCAGGGTCAGATGTTCAAAAGGCACGTACCTGAGGACGCTGGCCGCAGATATTGGTGATAGACTCGGTTGCGGGGCCTACCTGACCGGTTTGAGAAGAACGGCAAGTGGTTTTTTCACTGTTACAGAAAGTGTTCGGGGTGAAGACCTGGATGCAGCGGATGCCCGTGCAATAATAGCGGAAGCTATTATTTCCGTCGAGGATGTGCGGAATTTGTTGCAATAATCTGATAAAATGTATAACTTTATCTGTTCCTGATAACAGGTAAGAAGCGTATATCTGTATCTGTTTTTTTGTTTGGTGATAAGATTGCCTGACAGCTGGCAGTTTATCAGCATATAATTATTTTGAAAAAAGACGTTGTAACAAATAGTGGAGGTTAGTTGTGGCACAGACGGCTGTTAAGAAAAACGAGATCATCGAGAAGTTCAAGACTCATCCGTCCGACACCGGTTCTTCAGAAGTGCAGATTGCGCTTCTGACCGACAGGATCAAGTACCTGACCGAGCATTTCAAGACCCATAAGAAAGATCATCATTCACGTCGGGGACTGCTGAAACTGGTTGGACAGCGCCGAAGTCTGCTTGATTATCTTAAAAAGAAAGATATCAGCAAGTACAGAACGCTGATTCAGGAATTAGGTATTCGTAAGTAATCCTGCCTGTGGATTCTCATGATTCCCGATTTTTCAGGATCTCGGATCCTTGAAGCGGGCTCAGGTCTCTTCTGTCCCGGTGCTGTTTCCTGTTAATATCATGAGACACAGTCGTCCGGAATTGTTCATTCCAGCGTCTTATTTCCGGTTTTGATGAGAGTCAGACTGTTTCGCCTTGATGCGGAATGGTCTGATCTGTTTTAGGGATTACCGTTTTATAGATAGAAAGGTCGGTGGATAATCCGGCCAAAAATGAACAGGCCGTGGTGCCTGTTCCGTGGAGAAATTATGATATATACCGTTGAGGCCATGATCGGCGACAAGGAAATTTCCTTGGAGACTGGCAAACTGGCTAAACAGGCTTCGGGATCCGTAACCGTTCGTTGTGGAGAAACCGTTGTTCTGGTAACTGCTGTTGGAGACAGGCAGAACAAACCGGAACTTGGCTTTTTACCGCTCACCATTGAATATCAGGAAAAACTTGCCTCGGTTGGCAGAATTCCCGGTAACTATTTCAGGCGGGAAATAGGTCGGCCAAGTGATCATGAGGTGCTGACCTGCAGAATTATCGACCGACCGCTCAGACCACTTTTTCCGGATGGTTATTGTGCCGAAACGCAGGTAATTGCTTCCGTCCTTTCCGCAGATCAGGAAAATGATCCGGATGTACTGGCTATTACCGGCGCAAGCTGCGCATTGACATTATCCGATATTCCTTTTGCCGGCCCCGTTGCCGGTGGTCGGGTCGCCTATATCGATGAGCAGTATGTGATGAATCCAACGACGGCGGAACTCGAAAAATCAGTAATGGATATTGTCGTTGCCTGCACTGAAAAAGCGGTCGTCATGGTTGAAGGAAAAGCGGATACCCTGAGTGAAGCTGTCGTACTTGATGCTATTTTCTACGCGTTTGAGAAACTGCAGCCGTTAATCGAGGTTCAGAAGCAGCTGCAGGGGACCAGCGGAAAAGAGAAGCGGAGGGTTGAACCCCCGCAGTTTGATGAAGAATTGTACCGGAAAATAACCGAGATTGCAGCGGCCGATATGGATATTGTTATTTCCACCGGTGACAAGCTTGAGCGTGGTGCAAAATACGATGAACTGAAAAAGAAGGTTATTGAGCGGCTCGATCCTGATGAAGAAGGGCGTGCCGATGAGATTTCCGGGCTGCTTTCCGTGTACCGCAAAAAGCAGATGCGCAGCAAGATTGTCAACGAATCATGCAGGATTGACGGCCGGGCCTTTGATCAGGTCAGACCGATCAGCTGTGAGGCCGGGTATTTGCCGCGAACCCACGGTTCCGCCCTTTTTACCCGTGGAGAAACTCAGGCTCTGGTGACAGCAACGCTTGGCAGCGAGCGCGATCAGCAGCGGGTAGAGACCCTGATGGGGGAAGAGAATAAGCGGTTTATGCTGCATTATAATTTCCCGCCGTTCTGTGTCGGTGAAGTTCGCCGCCTCAGTGGGCCGTCCCGTCGTGATATTGGCCACGGCACCCTGGCTATGCGTGGTATCAGTGCCGTATTGCCGACAGATACTGATTTTCCCTATTCAATCCGGATTGTATCAGAAGTGCTTGAGTCTAACGGTTCTTCTTCAATGGCGACGGTTTGCGGTGGCAGTATGGCCCTGATGGATGCGGGTGTTCCGATCAAAAAACCGGTATCCGGTATTGCCATGGGGCTGATCAAGGAAGACGGCAAGGTTGTTATCCTGTCTGATATTCTTGGGGATGAGGATCATCTCGGGGATATGGATTTCAAGGTTGTTGGAACGGAAGACGGTATTACCTCCCTGCAGATGGATATCAAGATCGATGGTGTCGACCGGTCAATCATGAGCAACGCGCTGGAACAGGCCAGGGCAGGTCGTATGCATATCCTCGGTGAAATGGAGAAGGGCATCGCCGAGGTTCGTACCGAGATATCCGAATATGCACCCAAATATCATGTTCATCAGATCAATCCTGACAAGATTCGTGATATCATCGGCCCCGGCGGCAAGATTATCAAGGAATTGTCAGCTGAATTTGATGCCAAGATTGAAGTTGAAGACAGTGGTCTGGTGAAAGTTTTTACCACCAATGGTACCAACCTTGAAGAATTGATGAACAAGATAAAATCCATCACCGCTGAGCCGGAGGTTGGCGCGATCTATAAGGGGATTGTCAAAACCATCAAGGATTTTGGGGCGTTTGTCGAGATTCTGCCGGGAACGGACGGCCTGGTGCATATTTCGGAACTTGATACGTCACGGGTTGGCAAGGTGACCGATATTGTCAGTGAAGGTGACGAGATCGAGGTCAAGGTTCTTGAAATCGACGGCAGAGGACGTATCAGGCTCAGTCGAAAGGCGCTGCTTCAGAAGTAGTTATCTTCAACAGAAAGCAGATATGGTGAAGGCTGACTGAATCTCGATCGGTCGGCCTTTTTTATTCAGCATACAGGGAGCGCAATGGGTGGTGACAAGGAGGTTGTGGTAGCCGTGAGCTGGCTTGATCCTGAGAAAACGGCAGATCTTGCACTGCCTGACTACGAGACTTCAGGTTCCGCTGGTATGGATGTCTGTGCAGCAGTCGGCGAAGCAGTGATTCTCCGTCCGGGTGAAAGAGTACTGGTGCCGACCGGATTTGGAGTCGCTATCCCTGAAGGGTATGAAATTCAGATTCGGCCGCGTTCCGGGCTTGCGATTAAACATGGGATTACCCTGATCAATGCACCGGGAACCATCGATTCCGATTATCGGGGAGAAGTGAAGCTCGCATTGATCAATCTCGGCGATGAGGAGTATCGGGTCAACCGGGGTGACCGGATCGCGCAGATGGTTGTCGCTCCGGTTATCCGGGCATCGTTCCGGCCGGTTGCAGAACTCAGCGATACCGAACGAGGAAGTGGCGGCTTCGGACATACCGGGGTGTAAGATGCGCTTCTCGGTTCTTGGCAGTGGCAGCAGAGGCAATTGTGTCTTCATCGAGAGCGGCCGTACCGCAATTCTTATTGATGGTGGTTTTTCCGGTCGTGAGATCGGTTCGCGGCTTGAGTCTATCGGCCGGAGTCTCGAGTCTGTTGATGCTGTTTTTGTGACCCATGAACACCACGACCATATCTCTGGTGTCGGGGTTGTTTCCAGGCGTTGTCGTATTCCGGTCTTTGCAAATCCCGGGACTTTTGCCGGTGCCGAGAAAAAAATGAAGAAGCTGTTTAAAAGGTGTGAATTTAATACCGGAGACAGCGTCGAATGTAAGGATTTATGCATACGTTCCTTCACGGTTTCTCATGACAGCAACGATCCGGTCGGTTTTATTGTCGATGATGGCCGGAAACGTCTCGGTTATTGTACCGATACCGGTATGGTCTCTCGGTTGATTCAGCAGCGGTTGGCAGATTGTGACGGGCTGGTTCTTGAGTTCAATCACGACCCGGTGATGTTGAAGGACGGTCCATACCCGCTGCCACTGAAACAGCGGGTGCGCTCTAACAAAGGGCATCTGGCAAATGAAGACGCGGCCAAACTGCTTTCCGCCGTGCGGCACAAACGCCTGAAATCGGTGGTGCTGGCTCATCTCAGTGAAACCAATAACCTGCCGGAAATCGCTTATCGACAGGCATTGTCTGCTCTCAGCGGCACGCTTCCTCAGGAAATTCTGAAGGTTTCAGAACAGGATCTGCCGACGGAGCTTTTACTTCTTTAGGACCTGGTGCCTGGTGGGGGAGGTGGATCTCCCCCGACAGGTGTCAGTTCTTGTTATCGGGAGCGTCGAGCCGTGTGCGGCTTTTTTCCCGTGAGTTTTGTGACTGAACCGCCTGGTTGTTTGTCGATGCCCCTTCCTGATTGACTGGCTGGGTTGAACGGAGTGAGCCAAAGCCGAATCCGGAGCCTCTTCTCATTCCCTGCCCCGCATTCAGTCCGCGCCTGCAGCCTCCTCTGCCCCGGCCACGGCCGGCATTTCCCTGATCTATCCCGCTGTCGTTCCTGCATGCTCCACGGGCTCTTCCTGTCATCGAGCCCCGGCCAATGGGGCCTGATTGATCAAATCCTGGCATGATCGTACCTCCTGTGCTGTTTTTTTGGGGTGGAGAAAGTCAACGATTTCTTCGTCCCTGACCGTTTCCACTACCGTTTTTTCTTCTTTCTTCATGACCGTACCGTGGCAATTCCTGTGTACGGTTCTGACCGGGTCTGTTCTCTTGCCTGCAATTTCCCCGGCCTCTGCCACTGCCTGCCCCGCAACCCTGTGGGCCTGTTCCATTTCTTCCTTGCATACGATTCACCTCCTCGCTCTTTTTGATCTCTTTGCCTCTTTGTCGGCAGAACTGGCCTCGTCCCCTGATTTCATAGTGGCCGCCTTCAATCTTCAATTCCTTGCCGGTTACCAGGGCATCGGCAATGATCGAGCGAGCCCTGGAGAGCAGACGGCCAAACGTATGGCGGGAGACACCCATCATTGCCGCGGCAGATTCCTGATCCAAGTGTTCGAAATCACTGAGGCGTATCGCCTCAAATTCTTCCACCTGTATCAGTGCTTCGCCGGATATTGGTATTCCCCGCGGAATGAAAGCTGCAAGTGATGGATAAGCCGATACGAATCGTTTCTTTTTGGGACGTGGCATAAAAAAACTCCTGTTATGATCATTTGATCATAATTTATTTCTTGTTTGCAGAGAGTCAAGTAAAATTATGCTCGTATGAGCAAAAAAAATAAACAGGACTTGCCGGGATCGCGGCGGTATCGGAGGATAATGCGAAATATTCCGTGTACAGCCGGTATGACGGATACTTTAATATCGAAATGATTCTCTGCGGGATTGAACCTGTCATCGTTTTTGGCAAAGAACAGCCTTACGTCGTTGAACTGCCGGAAAACAGTGGCATCGAAGGGATACAGGAGATGTTGATGATAAAGGTGTGGAAAATGACAGGGGAAAACGCTGAAGTTCCCAGAGAAGAAGAGCAATGCTCAGCCATTAATCATCGGAGCGTTTTCCTGTCATTACAAGAAGGTTATCTCTTTCTGCTCTCTGAATGGCATTTGTCAGATGAAGGAAGCCTGATACGTTCTTCTTTCTTTTTATCCTTGTTTGGACGATAGATAAGCAGTGTTTTACCAATAAGCATAACCAGTGTCGCTCCTGATTGCTCCGGAATGATCCGGGCCGCATCATGCTTATCGACAGAGCTGTTATTGTTAATCTTGACCTTGATCAGTTCGTGTGCCTGTAATGCGTTGTCAATTGCGGCGATAACCGGTGCAACGATACCTTCTTTACCGATATGGACCACGGGTGAAAGCTGATGTCCGAGTCCGCGCAGATATTTTTTCTGGGTATTGGTCAGTGACGGACCGGTGATTTTCTTTTCTTCAGACATAGATATTCCTCTGCTGCTTCAGGCCTGTTCAGCTCATCAATGTTTTTATAATTTCGTAGCCACCGATATAGGTTCCAATTGCTGATCCGAATCCGGACAGGAAAAAAACGAGAAAGACCCTGAGCAGTTTATTGCGCCACCAGCCGGGAAGCGACGAGATATCGTTGCCGACTGATTCAAACTCTTTGACTACCGGTGGACAGGCCATTACCTGGATGAATGCGGAGACATAGCCTGCTCCGATGACCGGTGTCAGACTGGTTATCGGTGCCGCACCAAAGGCACCGATAACAGTCAGCGGGTGTGCCAGAGCAAGGAGCGCTCCTATGGCAGCAGGAATGCCGTTGGCAAATATCCAGTACTGGATATTCGCTCCAGCCACATCTGCTCCTTTCTGCCAGCCGATAATACCGATAGAGGAAATGATGATCAGCGGGATCAGCCAGCCGGCAATCTTCCATCCTTTCGATACAGGGGGGATGGTATCTATCTCATCGAGACAGGGTTGATTATCGATACTGATATTCTTTTTGATTCCTTCAACATGGCCGGCACCGACAACCGCAACCAGTTTTTTACCTGGTGTTTCCTTGATCTTTTCGGCCAGATAAATGTCACGTTCGTCAATCAAGACCCTTTTCATGTCGGGCAGAGATTCACCCATTTCCGCCATCAATTCAGTCAGGACATCCTGTTTCTTCAGTTCTTCCAGTTTCTCTTCGTCGATATCTTCAGTGTTGAATATGCCGGCTATCATCGAAATCAGCAGGTAGCCTTTTCTGAAAAGTGATGTGGATTTCCAGGCCCGGCGCAGTGTCACCCGGACGTCTCGATCGCAAAGAGACAGTGGAATGGAATACTGATCAGCTGTCTGGGCAGCTGCCAGCAACTCTGCACCGGGTGATACTCCGAGATTTTTTCCGAGTTTCTTCTGATAGGAGGACATCATCAGAGTAACGAGCAGGGTGGAAAGCTGCCTGTTTTTAATGATCGATTTCAAATCAAGCTGCTGCCAGCTTTTTTTCTCTGAAAGGGCCTTGTATCTCTTGGTATCAAGTTCGATACAGACGGCATCAGGTTGTTCGCGGCTGATTACTTCTTTGACCAGGTCGATTGAATGTTGGGACACATGGGCGGTTCCGATGAGCAGAATATCTTTATCTCCGTTCTTAAGAAGATGAACGTCGTCCGGATAATCGTTTTGTGCAATACTTGTCTTGTTCATTTGCGAGAGAATAGTCGTCTCCCGGGGGATGGTACTGTTTCAATGAAGAGCTAAACATCCCTGAGCCTGAGACGGCTCCCCGGGTGGATAAGATTTGATTTCAGATTGTTCCACTTCTTGATTTCTGCAGGGGAAATATTGAACCGTCTGGAAATGGTCCAGAGAGAATCTCCAGTCTTTACCAGATAATAATGATTATCGGCAGATTCCATTTTTTCAGCCGGAGCCCATTTGGCGTTACGACTGAGGACAACCAGATTGTCGTTTCCGGATGGCGCTGAAACGGTGGGTGCCGGCGGGGCACTTGTTTTACCGGAGCCACTGCTGAGATAAAGGGCAAGTTGATCCCCTGCCGTAATCCGGTGAATACTGTGTAATCCGTTCCAGGAAACGATCAGTTCAACCGGAACCTGGTATTGTTTGGAGATTTTGGAGATGGTGTCCCCTTTCTTGATGGTATGCAGGACCAGGCTATCCCTGGCAGCAACGGAGGCATTGACCCCTTTCGGCAGGATATGGTAATGAACCGTACGGAATGGTATCCGCAGTCTTGTTCCGTTTCTGAGCTGTGCTGACACCAGGTTATTGACTTTCAGAATTGTTGTTGTATTGATCTTGTAACGTTTGCAGATTTTTGCCAGAGTTTCGCCTTTACGGACAATATGTGTTTTATAATCGGTGCTGACAACGCTGTGCAGGCGAGGCATCGTGGCCAGGGCCAATGCTCTCGTTCCTGCAGGTATTTTCAGTTCATATTGTTCACGATTAAGCGGCGTTTTTCCCGTTCGCAGTTCCGCATTAAGTGCCTTGATCCTGTCCCGGCTGGAGCCGGTCAGCAGGGCGGCAGCGTTAAGATCGAGTCCTGGTCCGACGGTGATGGTGTCAAAAGCTAACGGTTCTTTGTAAGCGATATTGAAAAAACCGTATTTTTCAGGTTCCTTGGCAATAATGATTGCTGCAATCAGTTTTGGTACATACCGTTTCGTTTCCAGTTTCAGGCTTCTGTTCTGAGCAATTTTCCAAAAATCTTTTGTCTTTGTCCGTTTGATTGCCTTGCGAATCGTCCCCGGCCCAGCATTGTAGGCAGCAACGGCCAGATACCAGTCGTTAAATTCGCGGTACAGATTCTTCAGGTAGGAGACAGCAGCCTTTGTTGACTTTAATGCGTCTCTTCTTTCGTCGACGTAGCGGTCTATACGCAGTTGATAATCCCGTCCTGTTCCACGCATGAACTGCCAGAGGCCAACCGCACGCGAGCGTGAGTATGCACGCTGATTGAATCCGCTTTCAATCATTGACAGATAGGCGAGATCAAGTGGTAAACCGGCAGCCGCCAGTTCCTGCTGTATCATCGGCAGATATGCCCCCGATCGTTCCAGCCATCGGCGAAAATATGTTCTCTGCTGTCCCTGAAACAGTTTCAGGTAGACCTCGACCTGCTTATTGGTTGTGACCGGAAAATCATAGGTTACCCGAGGCTGAACAAATGAGTCGACAACTGTCTGCGGAAGAGACGCTTCTGCAGGGGACGACCAGTCGCCGGTCAGTTTAAGGGCCTCCAGTTCCTGGTGCAGACAGATCTCAGATTCTGCTTCCAGCGGCTGAAGTTCCGGGTCAGGTTCGGTGTTTACTGCCGGTCGTTCAGTGTTGTCCGTTGAATCAAGCCGGCTTTGGTTTTGAGCGATGGGTGAACAGCCTGAAAATACCAGCAGAGTGATCAGGCTGGACAAGGCAATAATGGAAAGATGGTGAGACGGCATATGTCAATACGTATGGAAAGTTGTCAAGTCGTTAGTACATTGAGCAGAATGTCTTTAAATGCTGGTTGAGTTCTCGAGCGTAACAAGGTACATTCTCTACCGTGTTGAAGACAATGACACCCTGCAAAACTGCCACATTAAACCCTGATGCAGTTTGTAAATCAAGCAAATTTACATAGCAGGACGTTCAATGATAAACCCGTGTGGTAGATTTAAAAGCGGACTGCCTCGAAGATGATAAAAAAGCTGTTTATTACCTTCTTTATTTTCGGTTTGTTGAGTGCTGCCGTTCTCGGTGGTTTTCTTTACTGGACTGTGGTTCTCGAACCGGGAGACGAGATAACCGAAGAGAACATCCGGGGGATTCTCGGAAAGGAAAGTCCGGTTTATTATCATGACGGTGTTTCTCCACTCGGCGTTTTTTTTGCCGATGCTCATCGTCAGTATGTCGAATATCAGCAGATTCCCGCCTCGTTTATCAATGCCTTGATTGCTGCCGAAGATAATCGGTTTTTCAGCCATTTCGGTTTCGATATTGTCGGGATTCTCCGGGCGGCGATAAAAAACATTCAGGCTCGGCGCGTGGTTCAGGGAGGGAGTACGCTGACCCAGCAGACAGCAAAGAATCTCTTCAAGCGAAAGGGTCGCTCCTGGCAGGCAAAACTCAAGGAGTTGCTCTTTGCGCTCAGGCTTGAATATCATTACAGCAAGGAACAGATTCTTGAGTTCTATATCAATCAGTTTTACGTCAGTGGCAACGGGCTTGGACTTGGGGTGGCGGCCCGCTACTATTTCGATAAAAAACCGAGCGAGCTGACGCTTCTTGAATCAGCCTATATTGCCGGTTCCGTCAAAAGGCCCAACTATTATAATCCGTTTATCAAAAGAGATGAGGCGGGGGTGAAAAAAGCCAGGGAACGCGGGCGAATCCGGGCTGGATATGTGCTGAAAAACATGAAGCAGCTCGGTATGATCGGGGAGCGTGAATATCAGCAGGCCCTGGCAACCGAAATCCTGTTTAAAAAGGGGGCCGTTGGCTATGAACAGGACTATGTAATGGATCTGGTGACTGAGGCCGTTGCCTCCGATCAGGTGGTCGAGGCTCTGGCGGCTCACGGGATTGATAATATCGCTACATCCGGGATCCGGATCATTACCACCGTTAACAAGGATCTGCAGACAAATACGCTCTACTCACTGCGGAAACAGCTCTCTTATCTTGACGTAAGATTGCGTGGTTATCTGCGTGATGAGGTCCAGCAGGAGCTGCGCGGACTTCGTTATAAGGGTGATGGTAAGCCTGAGCAGCATGCGTTTCTTTTCGGTGAGATTCTTTCAATTTCAAAAGAGCGTGAAGATTACCGGATCATCGTTTCTTTCGGCAGAAAAAAGGGTCGTGGTATTATTGATCACCGTGGTCTTCATGCCATGGTTGACGCCCAGGTTAAATGGCGGAATAATCGCTGGGATGAAGCGGAAAAAGAAGATTATGAACACCTTCTGCAACAGCTGAAGGCAGGGGACCGGGTATGGGTCAGTGTTCGTGAGCTGGCTGAGGATGGTTTGCTGCTGCTCGATCTGGAGCGATTTCCTCTGGTAAAAGGTGGCGCGATTGTGATGCAGGACGGCCAGATCATGTCGGTGGCCGGCGGTGTTGAAAACAGGTTCTTTAATCGTGCCATCTATGGTAAGCGGACCATGGGTTCCTCCTATAAACCGTTTGTTTTCGCCGCTGCCATGCAGCTTGGCTGGAATGCGGCTGACCGGATCCCGAACAGACGTGATGTTTTTGTCTACCAGAATCAGCCTTACTTCCCGCGACCTGATCATAAGAATGAAAATCAAATGGTTTCAATGAGCTGGGCGGGTGTTCGGTCGGAAAACCTGGCTTCGGTCTGGCTGGCTTACCATCTCTGTGACCACCTGACCAAATCACAATTGATTGAGGTTGCATCCCATGTCGGACTCGCTCCGCGTATGGTAGATGGCGAACCGGAACCGTATCGATTGTTCCGTTCCAGGCTGCGTGATCGTTACGGGATTATTCTCAACCAGGACATGATTCGGAAAGCCGCATACCGTAAAACGATCAGTACCATTGAGACTGATCTCGTTTTTGAAGGACTTGATGATGAATATGAAGTGATCAGCACACTGCATTACGGTCTTGGATATCATGGTTTCAGTGACCAGATTGAAAGAAAACTTGATCCGGGTCGGCTGGATGATAGTGTTGATAAGACGAAAGAGCTTTCCGTTTCTGAAAGAAAAGAGCTTGTCTTACGCAGGAAACTGCTTTCTGCAAATTTTCTTCGTCTGTCTCGTCTGCGAAGGGCCTTGAGGGAATATGCCGAACCGGCTGATGGTTTCGGAACCCGTTTCAGTTTCCCAATAGATGATACAGGATCAAGGGAGCCCGGATTATTCTATGACCGGGTGAAAAATGAATATGTATTTGATCTCCCCGAGTATCTGCCGGGACAGCTCTCCCTGGTTGACCGGAATAATTTTCAGCTCTATCTTGCCGGTCTTGATCAGAGGCAAAGGGAACGATTTGTCGCCGAGATAAAACTGGGTGGGATTTTAAGCGTTTCGGCCTTTGATTTTGTTGATCAGCATGTCGATCAGGAATTTGCGCGGATGAGAAAGATGCTTCCGTACCATATGGATGTTCTTGAATATGTTGATGACTATCGTACCATGGTCGGGCTTCGCTACCTGGCTGCTTTTGGCAAGGCATTGGGAATTGAGAGTACGCTCGAGCCGGTTCTTTCTTTTCCGCTCGGCTCAAATGTCGTCACTCTGCTTGAGACGACGCGGCTCTATCAGACACTGGTTACCGGAGAGACTGTTCTCTTCAGGGGGAAAAATGGTTCGATTGACAATACCCTGGCTATTATCGATCGGATAGAATCAGAAGATGGTGTTGTTCTCTATCGTCCTGAACCGGAAAGAAAACAGGTTATTGATCCTGAGACATCGCTTGCATTGGCACATATTCTTGAGAACACGGTGAAATTCGGAACCGGCCGCTATGCGGATAAACAGGTGAAGCTGACCGAAGGCGGGGACGAGCAAAACAGGCTTACCGTGCCGGTACCGCTGCTTGGTAAAACCGGAACGGCAAATCGCTATACGAATGCGTCGTTTTTCGGATATCTCCCGTCTCTGAACGCGGAAGGTAATGGTATGACAATTGACCATGGCTACGGAATCGGGGTTTATGTCGGTTATGACGATAACAAGGCGATGCGCCGGAAATCGACACGGATCACCGGTGCAGCCGGCGCCCTTCCTGCCTGGACTGAGATCGTTAACGGTATCTTGAGATTAAAAAGCTATGAAAGTAAAATTGATCCGGTCGATCTTTCTTTTTATGGCTTGATACTTCGTCGGGAAAAGCGCGGTCAGCTAAATCTTGGGGTTACCCCGAATTTTGGTGGGAAGCTCATATTTCCCCCGAAAAAGGTGGATGAGGTCGATCGTTATCAGCCGTCAATCATGACCTTTGGTACGATTACCGGATCAACCTTCCAGCCTTCCAGAAATTATAAACCGTTCTGGCTGTGGCAGCAAAACAGTCGGCAGCCAGCGGTCACAACCACGATTGTAGAGCAAGATCTGTAATCAGGCGGTAGCGGGAAAAGCGTTGTGTTCAACGGAATCAACTGATCGCGGATAAACTCTTTTCGCTTTTTCTCCGATAGGTTATTATTATCCGAAATTCAGTCTTCACGAAGAACGATGGAGACATGTTCAGTTCATTCCCGCAATTATATGAGTGATTATTGATGAAAACCCTTACTTGCTTCATTATTTCGCTATGTTTTGCCGCAGCTCTGAGCGGTTGTTCGACAAAGAAAGATGCATTACAGCCACCGCCGCCCGGTTATCAGAGGAGAGCACAGATTCAGGAAGCGGTGATTGAACAGCCGGTATACCCGGGCAATAAACCAGAGGTCAAGAAAGCCCCACAGCAGCTGGTTCTGCCTGAAATAGCCAGCAATGAAAAGGTGGTCATGGATGAGAAGAAGCAGGAGGTACTGCTGCCAATCGATTATGTCAATGACCGGATTTTTGAGTATGGTAGAAAGCTTGAACGCTGGAAGCAGCTGGATAACCAGGCGGTGGTGATGAATCTGACCGATGAACAGACCGCGTCGATGGTTCGTTGTTTCAAAGACCTGCAACAGGTTCTGACCGCATACAGACGACTTCATGATCATCTGCTTCAGCGTAATGTCCTTTCAGAAACGGAGAAATTTCGTTCGGAGGATGTACTTGCTCTGCAGCGTCAGGATATCGCCTTTCTCGATAGTGTCTGCGGCAAGATGCTGGGGGGCGGGACTGACGATAGCTCAACCGGTTGGGAGGAAAGAAGTGAAGATGCCGATCTGAATCAGATAGAGACATTGATTGAGCGCTATTTTGCAAACAAGGAATATGATGAGGTGGTCCAGGTCTGGCTGAAAGTTCCTTCATACCAGGTGGAACGGATTGGGCTGAAGAGCAAATTGTTTTACGCTAACGCGCTGATCTATTTGGGACAACAGGAAAAGGCAGCAGAGATCTATTATCAGATTGTAAAAGAAATGTCTGTTTCCAAAGAACAGCCAACAGATCTTCTTTCCCTGAGAAAAGTACTGGCCGATCTCTATACGGCCTCTGGTAATTTCCTTGCCGCTGAAAATCAATATGAACAGATTTCCAGTGATTATCTCAAAATCGGCAGGATTGATGAGTGGTCGAAACTACAGCTGTCGATTCTTGACAGAAGTCAGGAAGGCAGTCCTGAGCTGACCGAGTTTTCACAATTATTGAAAGAATACCTTGGGTTTTCTCCGGAACGCGATGGTTACCGGATTGTCTGGCACGCTGATACCTTCCTGAAAAAATATCCCTATTCGCCGGTCTCTTCAAATGTAGATATTATCAGGGCGGATGCGTTGAAACGTGCTGATGAATGGTTTAATGCCTTTTTCTCGGAGGCGGACACGCTTGCTGCCGAAAAGAAATTTCAGGATGGAATCGAATTATTGCAGACAATACCGAAGGAAAGTATCAGCGTTGAACAGAATCAGACGGTAACGGCAAAGATTGATGAGTTGGTTCTTGGTGAAGCCGTTGAACGGGAAACCCTGAAAATTGAACGGATGCAGGAGCTGCAGCGGCAATGGAATAATGGTATGAAGCTGGCTGAACAAAAAGATTTCGATGCGGCAATTGCACTTTTTACCGAATTGCTTGATACTGAATATTCGTCCAAAGCCGAGGTGAAAATTGAAGAGTTGTCTCTGCAGGCGGCCAAGGGTGACCGGAAAAAGGCGGCAGACTTTTTTGTTCGTTTCACCAAGACAGAAGATCTGGAAAGCAGAAAGCGCCTCTTGGTTGAGTCCCGAAAGATTCTGAAAGGGATTCTGGTGAAATATCCTGAGGTTGAGATTGCACAGAGAGTACTTGGAAATATTGATCGGGTAGAAAAGGAGATGAACAAGATCGATCCGACGCTGCTGCAGATGATCGAAAAGGAAGAACGCCAACAGGCAGCACAGGAGTCACCTCTTGAGGAAACACCCGCGGTCATTGATGCTTTTGAACTTCCGGCCATTCCTGTGGAGAGCAATGAAACAGAAGGAGCACAGCCACCTCCTGTACCGGTTGTTGAAGAGACCGCACCTTCGGCCTCACTTCCGGTTTTGACTCCGCAGGACATGCAATAAAACAGGCCAAATGCTCTTTTCAGCCGGTTTCATCTTATCAGGATGAAACCGGAATGTTTTTTAGCTTCTGTTTGGGTCGCTGAAACCGTAAGCAAGGATTGTCCGTCAGCCCTGGCTGCTTTGCTGATAAACGATGAAGATACAAATAAGGATCTTTGCTTCAAAGGATTGCGCAAAGGTGATACAGCTTTGGCACCAGTGTGGGCTTGTCGTTCCCTGGAATGATCCTTACCAGGACATCCAGCGCAAGCTTCATGTTCAACCTGAACTATTTCTTGTTGGAGAGCTCGACGATCAGCTGGTTGCAACCGTCATGGCCGGCTATGACGGTCATCGGGGGTGGATAAACTATCTTGCCGTACATCCCGATTGTCGGCGTACCGGTATCGGGCGCCGCATGATGACCGAGGCCGAGAAGCGCCTGCGGGCAGCAGGATGTCCAAAAGTCAATTTACAGGTGCGAACGGGAAATACGGCAGCAGGTGGCTTCTATAAGGCAATCGGGTTTAAAACGGATGCTGTTATCAGTTTTGGTAAGGCCCTGAATAACGGAGGATAAAGTAGAACAAGACCGTTCTTCGGTCTTGTTCTACCCGTTGGGGAACATTGTATTCTTCCCTTTTATCTTATTTTTTCACCATATAGTACATCACCGGTACAGCCATTCGGCTGACCAGCAGGGATGCGATTTCTCCAAACATCAATGAAATGGCCAGCCCCTGGAAGATCGGGTCGGCGAGAATGACAGAGGCACCGACAACAACGGCAAGCGCGGTTAACAGCATCGGTCTGAACCTGACGGCTCCTGCTTCTACAACGGCCTCTGCCAGCGGCAGCCCTTCCCGAATACGCAGCTCTATGAAATCGACCAGGATAATAGAGTTTCTGACGACGATTCCGGCACCGGCCATAAAGCCGATCATCGAGGTTGCGGTGAAGAAGGCATCCATACTCCAATGGGCGGGGAGAATGCCGATCAGTGAGAAGGGGATGGCTGCCATAACAACAAGAGGCGTGATATAGTCTTTAAACCAGCCGACCATCAGCATATAGATAAGAATCAAGACCACACAGAATGCCAGACCAAGATCACGGAAAACTTCCAGTGTAATATGCCACTCTCCATCCCATTTTATGGCAGGTTCAGTTTCATCGAATGGCTGGAACAGGTTATAGATGGCGACCTTTTTATGCGTGCCGCCAAAATCGGTTCCGTTCAATTCACCGATTCGCTTGTTCATGTCCAGAATCGCATATACCGGACTTTCGACCGTACCGGCCACATCTCCGGTAACGTAGAGAACCGGTTTGAGGTTTTTTCGGTAAATCGGCTGATCGACCGGTTCGGTTGAAACGATGACCAGCTCACGGAGTGGGACCAGCGGGCTGTTCATTGCTGTTTCGGAACGAAGTGACAGATTCAAGAGTTCATCAATACGGCCGCGTTGTGAACGGGGAAGCTCGAGAACCATGTTGATCGGTTCCTTGTCCCGGGCCTGGTGGAACAGATCGATAGACATCCCGTCCAGTGCAAGTTTCACTGCCCGTGTAATCTGCTGTTCACTGATATGGTTGAGCGCGGCCTTTTCCTTGTCAACGTTGATTACCGTACGTGTTCTGTCTGTTTCCCGGTACCAGTCGATATCAACGACACCGTCGGTTGCCTCAAAGATACCTTTTACCTGTTTTGCCAGGGCCTGTCTGCTCTTATCGTTTTTTCCGTATATTTCGGCAACCAGGGTCTGCAGTACCGGCGGCCCTGGTGGAACTTCGGCTACTGCCAGGGTGGCTCCATGCTCTCTGGCGATTTGGGTCAGTGCCGGTCTGAGCCGTTTGGCGATATCGTGGCTTTTCATGCTTCGGTCGTGTTTCGGCAGCAGATTGACCTGGATGTCGGCAACTGTCGGACCGTTTCTCATAAAATAGTGACGGACAAGTCCGTTGAAATTATAAGGTGAGGCGGTGCCAACGTAGACCTGATAATCGACGACTGCCGGTTCGTCACGGATAATATCCGCCATTTCCAGAGCGACTCTTGATGTTGCCTCAAGCGGCGTGCCTTCCGGCATATCGAGAATGATCTGAAATTCACTTTTGTTGTCAAACGGCAGCATTTTAACCTTGACCATGCCGGTACCGACCATTGTCATTGAGCCGAGCAGCAGCAGGGTGATAACGATGAAAAACACGAGTCTCCAGGCCCGACAGGCAAGGAGCGGATCCATAATACGGTGATACAGGCGGGTAAAAAAATCATCAGGAACTTCATCGCCGCCGGAGGTTGAAGGCGGATGATGACCACGTTTAAGGACATGGATCGCGGCCCATGGCGTAACGGTAAAGGCGATAATCAACGAAAAGATCATCGCGGCCGAGGCACCGATCGGGATTGGTCTCATATACGGTCCCATCAGGCCGCCGACAAAAGCCATCGGCAAGATGGCAGCGATAACGGCCCAGGTTGCCAGTATGGTCGGATTACCGACCTCGGCAACCGCTTCGACGGCAATCGTCAATGTTGACCGAGAGCTATTGTGGGGAAGTTTCAGGTGCCGGACGATGTTTTCGACAACGACAATCGCGTCGTCAACGAGAATACCGATCGAGAAGATCAGCGCGAAAAGGGTGATCCTGTTGAGTGTATAACCGTACAGGTAAAAGATTAGCAGGGTCAGGGCCAGAGTCGAAGGAATTGCCAGCATGACGACTACCGATTCCCGCCAGCCGAGAAACAGCAGGATCAGCAGAGCGACACCAAAGACGGCAATTCCCATATGCAGCAGGAGTTCGTTTGATTTTTCCGATGCTGTCTCCCCATAGTCTCTGGTGATGCTCACCTCGATATCGGCCGGTATCAGGGTTTGCTTCAAGGTTTCTACCTTGGTCATGACTGCCCTGACGACGGATACGGCGTTTGCCCCGGGCCGTTTGGCAATGGACAGGGTTACGGCTGGTTCCATTTCCTGCTTCTGCCGGGAACCGTGAAGAACATAGGTATCTGATTCTTCAGGACCATCGGTAATGGTGGCAACGTCTTCGAGGTAAACCGGTCTGCCACCGTACACTCCGATGACAATTCGTTTTATATCATCACTATTTCTCAGAAATGTTCCGGTTTGCAGAGCTGTTTCCCGATTGGCACTGACCATCGAACCGGAATGGCTCTGGCGGTTCGCCTGCTGGAGTATCGGCGGAAGTTCAGTGATTGACAGATTTCGGGAGGCCAGGAGAAGGGGATCAATACTGATGGTAACCTGACGTCTGTTTCCGCCAATTATTTTTGTTTCAGCTACTTCCGGAATATTTTTAATGGCGTCGTCAACCTGCGCTGTGATCCGTCTCAACATGAAATGATCGTACTGTTGACTGTGCAGGGTCAGGGCCAGGATGGGAACGTCATCAATCGTGTGCGGTTTTATTAATGGCCGTGAAACATTGTGGGGAATTCTGTCAAAGTTGGTTTCAAGTTTCTGGTTTAACCGGACGATTGCATTTTCAAGATCTGCTCCAACAAAAAAACGGACGACGAGCATGCTTTTTCCCGTCATTGACGTTGAATAGATATATTCGACATCCGGCAGTTCATACAGCAGTTTTTCCATGGGAATTGTCAGCTGTTGCTCTACCTCTTTTGGTGTCGCGCCTTCCATGGCGACCAGGACATCGATCATTGGAACCTTGATCTGCGGCTCTTCTTCCCGTGGCAGCATGATAACGGCCAGGAAACCGAGTAAAAGCGAGGCGATGATTCCAAGAATGGTCAGCTTGGAATCGATAAACATTCCTGCCAGTCTGCCGGAAAAACCGCTGTGCGCTATATTTTTTGTATCCATGAGATTGTAGTCGGTTATACCGCTCGTGTTTTTGGATTATTTGAGGGAAACGGGCTGTCCGTCCTTAAGGTGTTCATTGCCGGTGACAATAACCCGGTCGTCTTGGTTGATACCGGCGAGAATTTCGGTTTTACCATCGTAACTCAGTCCGGTTTTGACCAGTTGCAGGTGAGCTTTGCCATCTTTCTCGATAAAGACCCGGTCCATCTGGCCGAACGGAAGTATGGCCGCGTCAGGGATGATGATGGCCTCTCCATGAGTTCCCGGCAGGTTAACCCGGCAGAACTGACCCGAACGTATTTTGTCGCTGGTCTCAATGTCGATTTTTACCGGGGCGGTTCGGGAGCGCGGATCCGAAGAGGGTGCTATTTCGGCAACGGTACCGGTGATATTGAGCTTGGTAGCCGGTATGAATAATTCCAGCTTGTCGCCAAGAGCGATATCGAGGACCAGCGCTTCCGGCACATCGGCAATCACTTGCAGCTCTTTGCTGTCTTCGAGTTGTAACAACGGCTTACCCGGTGTCGCCAGGTCGCCGATATTTGCGTTTTTCCGGGTGATGACACCATCAAAGGGAGCCGTAATCGTCGTGTAGCTCAGCATTGTTTTGGCTTCATTGTAAACGGCTTCGGCAATTCGTCTGCTTTCTTCCAGTGTTTTTACCGATTCCGAGGTTGCCGCCTTCTTTTTGAGCAGTTTTCGTTCTCTTTTCAGGTTCCTGTCTACCTGTTCAAACTGGGCCTGAGCCTGGAGCAGTTTTGCCGATATCTCTCCGGCACTGATGGTTATCAGGGCGTCACCTTTTTTCACTCTGGAACCAAGGTTGACGTTCAGTTCGGTAATATTACCACTGATTCTTGCAGCAATGGAAGCGTGGTTTCTGGCCTGAACACTGCCCATGACCTCGACCTGTCGTGTTGGTCTGGTGCGTATTGCCGGTGAAATGGTGACGGTGGCCGTTTCCATTTTGGCGGCCGGTTCAATGATTTTCTCATGGTTTGATTTACAACCAACCGTCAGGAAAAGCACGATTCCGATGACAAGTGAATATAGGGGGAATAACTTTTTCATTTCTGGTCCTCCAACAGCATTTCTGTCGTCTCTGTGAATTGTTGCAGGCCCGCCGCGTGTCTCAGATTCGCAATGGCAACCTGGTATTGGCTGCGGGCAGCTGACTGTCTGAGTAGTGCTTCTGTCAGTCTCGCTTCCGCATCGATCAGATCAGATGTCAGAATGACTCCTTCCCTGAACCGTTCTCTGCTTAATTGGGCACTTTCTCTGGCCACTTCCAGCATCTTGCTGGTGACATGTCTTCTCTCAACGGCCTGGCGATACGATAACTCGGCTTTCTGGAATTCCAGGTTGATTTCGAGTTTGAGCTTGACCAGTTGTTCCTTCAGTCTGGTAAGTACCGCCTTTTTTGCAGCAATGGAGGCCGAAACACCATCACCGTCATATAAAAGGTAGTTCACTCGTATACCGGCCGACCAGGAATCACCTGAACCGTTGTCGATCAGTCCCTGATCGTACCGGTAGGAAAGATATCCATCAATAGTTGGATATCTGCTGCCTTCCTCTTTTTTGAGCGCGGCTTCTGCGGCATTGATCTGTGCTTCCATAACTGCGATTTCCGGTCTCCGGTTGCGTGCAGATTGTGCCGGCAGCTGCTGGATATCTTCTTCTTTTGACACTATTACGGGTGTGCCATCCTCGAGACCGAGTAGATTCAGAAAGATTTTTCCTGCAAGTTCGTGAGCATGTCTGTCTAGAATTAATTGCTCGGTAATTCTTGATTGTTCGACTTCGATATTCAAGATTTCGGTCCGTAACAGGTCTCCCACTTCATACCGGGCCTGGGCAACACTGAGTGATTCGTTAATTGCATTCAGTTCAGCCTCTCTTGCTTCGATCTGTTCCTGCGTCTGGATGATTCTCAGCGCAGCGCGAACGACCTCAAAGCCCAGCCGGTGTTCTGTTACCGTGGCTTGCAGCTTGCTGGCACGCTGGCTGGAACGGGCACTGTTCACGGACGCCTGATCCTGCCCACCGTTGTAAAGCCGATAGGTTACTGCTGCCTTGAGATTAAGGTTGTCTGTACGTCCGGGATCATTAAAATCTATGGTATTGTTGAAATCACCCTGGTTAAGGATATTACCAAACGAATACATCGGGGTATCTGTCTGGTCGTAGGAAGCCGTAAGGGTCAGTCGTGGACGGAATGCGGTTTGGGCCAGCTGCAGCATAGCCGCTGCTTCAGTGATTCTCTGTCGGGCTATACTGCTGTCGGGACTGTTCGTCAGAGCAAAGACAACAGCTTTCTCGATTGTCCAGTGTTTCTCTTCACTGGTTTCCGAGGCTGCAAGGCTGCAGATCGGTAAGAGCAGTATTGCCGGGAGCAGAACTGCATAGTTTCGTAATAATGAGCTCATGGTCGTACCTGTCATGTATAGAGGAATTATCAAATTAATGAAAACCTTAAATAGAAGTAAGGTGTTTTTGGGATGTTGTCAAAAGAAATATACCAGTTGTTCTGATTTTTTTTAACAATACTCATTCTTAGCGGTAAAGATGGATATTGCTGGAGAAGGCAGGGCGAATGCTGAAACAGGAACAGAGATACCTGAACCGCTTTTGGGGGTTCTTTTACGTTGTTGTGCCTCACTGTTTCTTCAAGGAATGTGGGCTTATGATAAAGTGATGGTAAAAGCATGGTGTTTGGGATAGATTCATTCTCATTTCAAGCGAAGAGAGTAGTGCTCAGGGAAAAAACAGGCGAATCGTTTGTACTTTTGTAAATCCTTGCCGGAAAAACGGGCAGACGTATCTTTTACTGAAACGTTCTGAACCAGTCAGCGATACCTGCAACGCTGAGGCAGGCGACAGCGTTACGGGACAGCTCCTCTCTTTCAGGTATTCAACCTTGTTGTTATAAGAGTTGCGTGGATCGTCATGAACGAGCCGATAATCAGAATTGAACGGGTGTCGAAACGTTTTGGTGAAATCAAGGCGCTGGTCAATGTGAGTAATTGTGTGGCTAAAGGTGAGGTCGTGGTAATTATCGGACCGAGCGGTTCGGGAAAGAGTACCCTGCTCCGTACGTTAAACGGCCTTGAGACCATTGATTCGGGGCGTATCCTGGTTGATGGCCTGGATATCGGTGACAAGAGAAACGACATCAACAGGCTTCGGACAAAAGTTGGTATGGTTTTTCAGCACTTCAATTTGTTCCAGCACAAAACGGCTCTGGAAAACATTGTTTTGCCTCAACAAGTGGTCTTGAAACGTAACCATGGGGAAGCAGAGGATATTGGGCGTAAGCTTCTGGACAAGGTCGGAATTCTTGATCAGCACGATAAATATCCTGGTCAGCTTTCAGGTGGTCAGCAACAGCGTGTGGCCATTGCCCGGTCTTTGGCAATGCACCCGGATATCATGCTCTTTGATGAGGCGACCTCGGCGCTTGATCCGGAAACGGTTGGTGGTATTCTCCAACTGATGCGGGAATTGGCAGAGGAAGGGATGACGATGGTTGTCGTTACCCATGAGATGGGATTTGCCCGGGAGGTAGCAGATCGGGTTCTTTTTATGGATGGTGGAGAAATTGTCGAGGAAGCCGTTACCAGCCAGTTTTTTGATAATCCTGAGAATGAACGGACGGTTCTGTTTCTTGGCCAGATTCTTTAAGAACAATAATAAGGGGAGTGAAAATGAAAAAGAGTAGATCGTTTTTGGGGGTAATGATTCTGGCCGTATTGTTATTGTCTGGTGCGGCAGATGTTTCTGCAGCCTCAACCATGGACAAGATTGTCAGATCCGGAAAGATGGTCATTGCCGTTCAGACCCAGGGTCCACCGGTGAGTTTTGTCAACAGGGATGGTGTCCGTACTGGACTGGCTATCGAGATTGCCAGATTAATGGCTGAGGATATGGGTGTTGAACTGGTTATCCAGGATTACGACTGGAAAGGTCTGATCCCGGCACTTTTGTCTGGCAAGGCCGATCTGATTGCCGCTGATATGACGCCGACAGCCAAGCGTCATATGAAAGTGGTCTTTACTCAGCCGATGTTCTATCTTGAAAACATCGCCTATGCAAAAAAGAAGCGGGATTTCACCTCATGGAAGGACCTTGATCAGCCTGGTCGTTCCGTTGGGGCGACTCAGGCTTCTTCGTATGCAGACGTCGCCCGGCGTTTCCTGCCAAAGGCCAGGTTGAAAGAATATGCTGGTGGTAACCCGCAGACATTTCAGGCAGTTGTTGCCGGACGGGTGGACGCAGGCATTTCAGACCGTGCCTTTGTCTCTGGCGCGCTCACTGAAAATACGGATATCGAAGTGCTTGAAGGGGTCATTTCCAAAGAACCGTTAAGTTTTGCCGTGCGTCCCGATTCCATGCATCTGCTGTTTGCCTTGAATAATTATGTACGTCTCATCAGTCTGGATGGTCGTCTGGACAAGCTTGTCGATTATTGGTGGAATTCTACAGCCTGGACAGCTGATCACAAATAGAAAACAAAGAAATCTGCTGATGCTGCGGTTTTTTTGTTTCCGATAAAAGCTGTTTGCTCAGAAAGACTGAACGATTGCTCGGTAACAGGTGGGATTTTACGAATGGACTGGCTTCTGGACGGTTTTAATTTCCGTGTCCTTGGACAGTATAGCGGTGTTTTCGGTCACGGTATGTTTACCACCGTATGGATGTCCTTTGTCTGCCTGATCTGTTCGGTTTTTTTCGGGATCTTTCTCGCCATAGCCCGGATGGCCGAATCTCCTTTTTTATGGCGTCCTGCTGCCATGTATATTCAGGCCATTCGTGCGACGCCCCTGCTGATACAGATTTATCTTGTCTATTACGGATTGCCGTCTTTGCTTCCGTTTGGTCATATCTTTAACGAAACCCAGACCGCTCTTATTGCGCTCACTATTCACACAACTCCCTATATGGCAGAGATTATCCGTGCCGGTATCGATTCTGTTTCCATCGGCCAGATCGAGGGGGCAAGATCGGTCGGCATGAGTTCTTTTCAGACCTTCCATCATGTTGTCCTTCCTCAGGCGCTGGCAAATGTAACCCCGCCGATGCTGGGGCAGACTGCGGTTCTGATAAAAGATACATCCTATTTCAGTATCATTGCCGTTTTTGAATTGATGGGAGCCGGGTTGACCATGTTTTCAGAGACGGTAATGCCTACCGAGAGCTATGTGGCCACGGCGGTCTGCTATCTGATCATCTATCTGTTCACACTGGCATTCTCGGAATATATCAAAAAACGACTGGGCGGTTCCGCCTGGCAGACGATGTAGGGAAGGTGGACGATGATTCACTATTGTTCAGATAAATACGAAATTGTTCTGAGTGTTCTCCCGTTCATGTTCAAAGGGCTTTGGCTTACCTTTCTGATATCGATCATTGCGATCACCATTGGTTCACTCCTTGGTTTTGTTCTCGGGCTGATACGAACCCTGCCGTTCCGTCTGCCCAGAAACCTGATCGGACTTTATCTGCATCTATTCAGAGGGTCTCCATTTCTTGTTCAGCTCTATATTGTCTATTTCGTTTTTCCGTCCCTGGGTATTCCACTGCTTCAATTTGACAGCTTTACTGCAGCCATTGTTTCTTTGTCCCTTTATACGTCAAGTTATGTAACTGAGGTTGCCACGGCCGCGATAAAGGCTGTTCCCAGTGGTCAGGAAGAGGCGGCCCGTTCCGTTGGCATGTCAAAGATACAGGCTCTCAGGTATATTGTACTGCCGCAGTCGGTAAAACTGGCGATACCGCTGATGGCAGGTATCTATGTGATTATTATTAAAAGTACAGCAGTGTTGTCTGTTATTGGTATTTCTGAACTGACCCGGCAGGGTGAAATTGCTATTTTGCGTATGCCAAACGATACGATGTTTATTTACTTGTTGATTGCTGTTATGTATTTTATCTATTGCTATCCAGTTCTGCGTTTTTCAAAATGGGCGGAAGATCGTTTTGGCAGTATCGGTGTTTCAGCAAAAGATTGATGATATAATCTGGTTTTTTTTTGGTAGTGAAGTGATCGTCAGTTGATACGTACGGTCTTTGATTGACTGCAGGACGAACTGCGTAAGGTTCGTCAGCAAAAAAGGAAGGACAAGCGTGTTAGAAATGTCTAACGAAAAAACGTTTCTTCCTGGAAAAAAATATTGTAAAACGAACACGGATATTATTCTTTTACATTTCAGAAACCTAAAGGAGGAGTGTTTCAATGATCATTGTAGTTCCAAAAGAATGTGATGTCTCTGAGCATCGTGTTTCCGCTGTCCCTGCAAGTGTCGAAAAGCTGATAAAACTTGGTTATTCGGTGCTGGTTGAAACGGGAGCGGGAGCTGCTGCAAGTTTTACCGATGAAGCCTACCGGACAGCCGGGGCTGAAATTGTTTCCGATAAATCTGAGCTCTTCAGCAAGGCTGATATCATTTTAAAAGTGCTGGCGCTGAATGATGAGGAAATGGCATTAGTCAAGGCTGGTACCACGGTTATCAGTTTTGTCTGGGCCGCCCAGAACGAAGAGCTGTTGAAAAAATATGCCGAAAAAAATATCAATCTTCTGGCTATTGATTCCGTTCCCCGTATTTCGCGGGCACAGAAAATGGATGCGCTTTCGTCGATGGCCAATATCGGGGGGTATCGTGCGGTTATTGAGGCCGCGCATCATTTTGGCCGTTTTCTGACAGGACAGATAACGGCTGCCGGCAAAGTGCCTCCCGCCAAGGTTCTGGTTATCGGGGCCGGTGTTGCAGGTCTTGCCGCCATTGGAACGGCCAAAAGTATGGGAGCGGTTGTTACCGCCTTTGATACACGTCCGGAGGTTAAGGAGCAGGTCGAATCGATGGGTGGCCGGTTCCTTACCGTGGACGTTGAGGAAGATGGCTCCGGTTCGGGCGGTTATGCCAAGGTGATGTCGAAAGAATTTATTGATGCTGAAATGGCCCTGTTCAGAGAGCAGGCAAAGGATGTTGATATTGTTATTACCACCGCTCTGATACCGGGAAGACCGGCGCCGAAGTTATGGCTGGAGGATATGGTTCAGATGATGAAGGAGGGTTCAGTCGTCGTTGACCTTGCCGGAGAACAGGGAGGAAATTGTGATCTTACCGTTCCCGGTGAAGCGGTGGTAAGAGAAGGGGTTACGATTATCGGTTACACGAATCTTCCATCCCGTCTGCCGACCCAGGCTTCGACCCTGTATGCGACGAACCTGGTTCATCTGTTAACCGATCTTACGCCGGAAAAAGACGGTAATCCGGTTATCAATATGGATGATGTCGTGATCCGTGGTGTAACCGTCGTCAAGGACGGTGAAGTTACCTATCCGCCACCGGCTGTTGAAGTATCGGCACAGCCCCGAAAAAAGGAACCGGAACCGGTTCCGGTCATTGAAACAAAGGAAAAGAAAAAGACATCTACCGCTCAGATCATGATCTACTGGGCCGTTGCCGGTGCTGCTGCGTTGGGACTAGGCAGGGTTGCGCCGCCTGAATTTGTTTCCCATTTTACGGTTTTTGTCCTGGCGGTATTTATCGGCTGGCAGGTTATCTGGAATGTGACCCATGCCCTGCATACGCCGTTGATGAGTGTAACCAATGCGATCTCAGGAATTGTGGTGGTTGGTTCTCTGCTTCAGGTCAGCGGTTCCGGTTCCTGGTTGGTAACGCTTATGGCCGCGATTGGTATTCTGGTGGCTACGATCAATATTGCCGGTGGTTTTTTCGTAACCCAGCGCATGCTTAAAATGTTTCGCAAGTAGGAGGTATTAAGATGAGTGGTGTAATTACAATGGCCTACCTGTTTGCAGCCATTATGTTTATTCTTTCGCTGGGAGGACTCAGTTCTCAGGAAACGGCCCAACGGGGCAATCTTTACGGAATGGTGGGGATGGCTGTTGCCATTTTCGCAACCATTGGCAGTGCTGCCGTCGGAGCTTATGGTATCTTGAGTGTTGCGATGATTATTGGTGCCTCCATTGGCTTGTTCCTGGCAAAGCGGGTTGAAATGACTGCGATGCCGCAATTGGTGGCAATGCTCCACAGTTTTGTGGGACTGGCAGCGGTCTTGATTGGCTGGGGCGGCTATCTGGATCCGAGAACCCAGCTTGAAGGTGCTGCACATATTATTCACAATACAGAAATATATATCGGTATCTTCATTGGTGCGATCACCCTGACCGGTTCTGTTGTTGCCTTCGGGAAATTACAGGGCATGATTTCAGGCCGTCCGCTGCTGCTGCCGGCCCGGCACTGGCTTAATCTGGCGGCACTGATTCTGACCATCATTTTTGGTATTGTCTTTGTTCCAAACCATCTTACCACTTCTGCAACCGTGTACCTTCTGGTTATGACCATTATCGCGCTGCTGGTTGGTATTCATCTGGTAGCGGCCATTGGCGGGGCTGACATGCCGGTCGTTATTTCGATGCTCAATTCCTATTCAGGATGGGCAGCGGCGGCTACCGGTTTTATGCTGGGTAATGATCTGTTGATCGTTACCGGAGCACTGGTTGGTTCATCCGGTGCGATCCTCTCATATATCATGTGCAGGGGCATGAACCGGTCATTTATCAGTGTTATTGCCGGTGGTTTTGGTTCAGATGGCGGTGCTGCTCCGACCGGGGACGATATTCCGGAAGGTGATCCGACACCGACCAATCATGAGGAAGTGGCCGCAGAACTGAGTGATGCCGAAAGTGTTATTATTGTTCCAGGGTATGGCATGGCAGTTGCCCATGCCCAGATGGCAGTCAGTGAATTGACCGATATTCTGAGAAAAAAGGGGATCTCTGTTCGTTTTGGTATTCACCCGGTTGCCGGGCGCTTGCCGGGACATATGAATGTCTTGCTGGCAGAGGCCAATGTTTCCTACGATATCGTACTGGAAATGGATGAAATCAATGATGATTTTCCGGAAACGGACATTGCCCTGGTTATCGGTGCCAACGATACCGTTAATCCCGATGCCGTTGAACGTCCTGGTTCCCCGATTGCCGGTATGCCGGTTCTTGAAGTCTGGAAGGCAAAACGATGCGTCATCATGAAACGCTCGATGGGTTCCGGTTATGCAGGCGTTGCCAACCCACTGTTTATTAAGGATAATTCAAGGATGCTTTTTGGTGATGCCAAGGAAAGCGTCCAGGAGATTATTCGTCATCTGGTGAAGTAATTGTTTCGACTCCCCGTCTTTTCGGATGGGGAGTCAGAGTTCTGGCGGGTGTCATGCCCGCCTGTCAAAAAAAGAGCTGGTATCGGATAGGAAAAACGATGTAAACCGGTTCAGGCTGTCAGAATGCAATCAATTTATTCCTCAGGTTGTGAAAGGAGATCGTTTCGGATCATTTCTGCATAGAGACCGTCCTGATGCAGCAATTCGTTGTGACTTCCCTGTTCGACAATCTGTCCCTGGTTCATCACGATGATCCGGTCAGCTCGTCGAATGGTTGAGAGACGATGGGCGATGACAATAGATGTCCGGTTCTTGAAGCTGTCTGCCACCGCTTTTTCGAGAATGGATTCAGTAACCGGATCAATGGAAGCCGTTGCTTCGTCGAGAACCAGTATTGCAGGGTCACGACAGAGGGCCCGGCAAAAAGAAAGCAGTTGTTTTTCTCCGGTAGAAAGCTCATGGCCGCCTTCACCGATTCTGGTATCCAGGCCATCCGGCAGCTTTTTGACCACATCGGTCAATCCGGTAGTCTGGAGAATCTGCTCAACGTCCGCTCTTGTTCGCGCGCTATTGAGTACGATATTGGCAAGCAGGCTGTCGTCGAGGATAAATACATCCTGGAGGACAACCCCGACTTTTTGTCTGAGATCGTTCAATGAAAGCTGTTTGATATCTGTATGGTCAATGGATATGCGTCCCTGCTGTGGTTCATAAAATCTGAGAAGCAGACTGATGAGTGTGGTTTTTCCCGACCCGGTTGTCCCAACGACGGCGATTGTCTCTCCGGGAAGGATTGTCAGGTTAAGAGTATTGATGATCTGCTTGTTATCCTCGTATGAGAAACAGACGTCATTAAAGTCGATCCGGCCGCCTCTGTCTGCAAGTGACTGCGCATCTTCCGGATCCTTTATCGTCCGGTCGATATCAAGCATGGTGAATATCCTTTCGGCAGATGCCAGTGCCGCCTGAACGATCGAATACTTTTGTGATAATTCTCTCAATGGTTGAAAAAAAAGACGCATATAACCGAGAAAGGCGGCCAATTCTCCGAGTGTGAGCCTGTAGCCGATGATTTCTCTGCCACCGTACCAGAGGATCAGAGCAATAGCACAGCCGCTGAGCAGTTCGGTCATCGGCATAAAAATACCAAACAGCCGAATCTGGGAGAGGGTTCTCTTGAGATATTCGTTGCTGAGGGCGGAAAAACGGACGGCAGTTTCCCGTTGTCTGTTGAATAGCTGGATGATAGCAATTCCCGATACCGACTCCTGAATGAATGTGTTCAGTTTTGAGAGCTGGCTTCGTATCGCTCTGAATCGTTCTCTGGCAAGTCGGGAAAAAATGATGGTGATGAGTAGCGAAAGGGGCGTGAAGATGGTCATTACCAGGGCCAGTCTGGTATTGATCATGAAAAGAACGACCAGGATGCCAGCCAGGCGCAGGATATCGTTGAATAAGGTGACCATGACCGAGGTGAACATCTCGTGCATGTTCTGGATGTCATTGGTCAGTCTGGTAACGATTCTTCCTGTCGGTTGTTTGTCAAGGAAGGAGAGATCAAGCCCGATGATATGCATGAAAAGATTGTGGCGGATTTGATGCATAATCGATTGTCCGATCCATTCAAGCATCACCAGCTGGATGAAGGTTATGAAAAAAACCACGAAACTCAAAAGGCAGAAAATGATGCCAATGCGGCCAAGACCTGATAATCGCTGTTCGGCAGACAGTTCCGTTGCCGTGATATAGAGGTCGATTCCGTTTTTTATCAGATATGGCAGTGCCAGGGTTGCCCCGGTAATCAACAGGGACAGAAATATTGCAGCGGCGATGTGATACCCATATCCCCGGCAGCAGGTTATGATACGCTGCCACAGATGAAAATCACCGATGGTCTGTATCGGGGTCCCTTCATCATAGCCGAAGTTATCGCGCATCGTGTCTGTCCTTTAGATCGAGGTTCATCTGTTTCAAATGCATGGATCGATAGAAAAGGTTATGCTCAACAAGATGCTGGTGGCTGCCTGCTGCCGTCAACCGTCCCCGTTCGATAATCAGAATGTGATCGGTCATGGTCAGTAATTTGATCCGGTTTGAGACGATAACCACCGTTTTCTTATGAAGGGAAGAGCGGAGGGTGTTGATGATTCTACTCTCTGTCGTCGTATCGACTGCCGACAGTCCGTCATCAATAATCAGCACCGGACGTTCGCACAACAATGCCCGGGCAAGGGCAAGGCGTTGCCGCTGCCCTCCGGAAAGGGAAAGACCCCGTTCCCCGATAATGGTTTCGTATCCTTCCGGGAAAGAGACAATATCATTGTGGATATCGGCATCACGGGCAGCTTTTTCAATTTTTTCGAGACTGACATCCGGATTGCCGAAAGCGATATTGTTTCTGACAGAATCGGAGAACAGAACCGGTTCCTGGCTGACAAAGCCGATATATGAGCGGATAGTGTCAAGGGGAAGCTGGTTGACATCTATTTCGTTATAAAAGAGCTGCCCCTTGTGGACGGGGTAAAGCCGGAGAAGGAGCCGGCAGAGGGTGGACTTACCGCTGCCGGTTGGACCGGCGATTCCGATAATACCGCCTGTTGTTTCAAAGGAAATATTGTGCAGAACGGTATCTGCGTGTGGGTAGTTGAAGGACAGGTTGTTCAGTCTGAAAACCGGAGATGAAACCGATGGTATTGCAGGGGGCATAACTGCCGGACTGTTCAGCAGAGGTTTGGTATGTAACAGGGTATGGATTCTTCTCAATGAGGTGATTCCCCGCTGGATCAGATTGGTAACCCAGCCAACGGCCATCATTGGCCAGATAAGCATCTGCAGATAGGTCATGAAGGCAACAAAATCACCGATACTGATGGTTTCGGAAATGACCAGTCTTCCTCCGTAAACAAGGATAGCAAGAAGGCCAAGGTTACCGATCAGGGCTGCCACCGGAAATAAGAGCCCCTGAATCATCGCAACGCTGATGTTTGCCTTTACATAATCGCGGCTGAGCCGGTCAAAAAGATTCCCCTGAAATGCTTCAAGGGTGTACGCCTTGCTGAGTCGTATTGATATCAGGGTCGATCGGGCAAATTCGGTCAACAGGCTGAATTGCTCCTGAACGAGGTTGAAACGGGTATGCAGCCTGCCGGACAGAATTCGGGTGGCGATAGCGAGCAGCGGCATTGGCAACAGAGACAACAGGGTCAGCTGCGGGTGGATAAGCAGCATGAAACCGATTGCCGCAATCGACAGTACCAGTGCGTCGGCGGCCGCGACCATTCCCATGCCGCAGGCCATCTGTATTGCGGCCAGGTCGTTTGAGCTGTGGGCCATAATATCGCCTGTGGTTCTCCTGTCGAAGAAAGGCTGATCCATCGTAAGGATATGATTGAAAATTCTGTCACGCAACGACTGTTCCATATATCGGGAAAAACCGATGAGCAGTGTTCGCCAGCAGAATCGTAAAAAGACTACAGTCGTGGCGATGGCTATGATGATTCCCCCAAGTTTCAAGAGATAGACAGCATCTGCCTGCCGGTCTGCAAGGGCGTCAACACCCCGTTTGATGATACGGGGGATGGTCAGTTGTAGAAAATCCACACTGATCAGGGCAATAAAGCCGATAAGTAGTCTGCGTCTATGATGCCGGTATGATTTTGACAGAAGTCCCAGAAGGCTGGAAAGAGAAACAGGGGCGGAGTGTGAGTCGTTGTTCCTGTTTTTTTCTGTATCGCTATGGTTCTGGTATTCCGGCACGGTTTCAGCTATTGAATGAAATAATAATGATGAATCGTTATAGTACGATAGAAAAGGAGGTATTACCTATGGGCTGTCGTCACGTTTTTCAATTACCTGGGAAATGTATACTTGTTTCTGTCCTGTCAGTTTTGCTGTTTTCTGGTGGCTGTTCCGGTGAAAACCAGGATGATTCCCCGGAAAAAGCGGTTGAGACCATCCAGCAGAAAGGTGGTCGTGAACTGGCTGAAGGAATAAGCCGTCCGATAGAGCGCGCTGAAGCAGTTGGTGACCTTTCTGAACAGCGGACCGCAGAGTTTGAGCGGCAGGTTGATTAGTCTACACATTTTTATTGATCAGCCGGTCACCGTGTCAGTAGTATCTGTTGGCTGTCCGGGAGCGAGAGATCCGGGTAGTCCTTTTATATAGACATCCTGTTTTGAGTAGGGAATTTCGATGTTTTCCCTGGTAAACTGCTTGTAGACGGTGCTGTTCATGATATCGAGAACCCGGCCCCGATTTTCCGGTTTATCTACCCAGAAAAGCAGTTCAAAGTCGAGACTTGAAGCACCGAACAACCGAAATCTGACCCGTGGTTCCGGATAGGTGCAGACCAGCGGTTCCTGTCGGGCCGCTTCTTCAAGGATCGCTTTAACCTTATCGATGTCAGAACCATAGGCGACGCCGATCTTGAGTCTGATCCGCAGCTTTTCATGAGGACCGCCCGACTGGTTGATAAGTGTTGTGTTGCCGATGATTGAATTGGGGACGGTAACCTCGATGTCGTCTCTGGTCAGTATTCTGGTGGAGCGTAATCCGATCTGGGTAACCATTCCTCTTCCAACTTTATCCAGTACCACGTAGTCACCAACCTTGTATGGGGCATCGGCAAGGATGAATACACCGGAAAAAAGGTTTGAAAGGGTATCTTTGGCGGCAAAACCAAGAGCGATACCGGCGATACCAGCGGATGCCAGCCAGGCAGTCATGTTTATGGACCAGATCACAAAAATTGCATAAGTCCCGGCTCCCATGATGGTCAGTTTGGCCAGGTTATCAAAAAGGGTGACAGTTCTGCTCTGGATGAAACTGAACTTGTTATGCAGCTCTGAACGTCGGTTCAATAGCAGTGTACTCAGTCTGGCGGTGAAAATCATCCAGATAAGCACATTCAGGGATTGCAGAATTCTGGTGAGTTTCAGATAGAGTTCATGGCTGAGCGGCATCAGGTCTAAACCTGAAATGATACCGATCATCACCAGCGTGTAATAAACCGGAGGACGCAACAGGGACGCAATTTGATTGTCAAGCGTCAGTTTTGTCTTGTCAGTCAGGTAATCTGCGATTTTGAAAAATATCCAGGTGATACCGGACGCGATCAGAAACGTGATCAGGATAACGGCGAGCCCCTGTATCCACTGGTTGGATGAAATATAGGTAACGGTAGGCATCAGCAGGTCATTGATCCCCTGCTCAGGTTTACCCATGTCTTTTCTGGTACCGAAGACGGGAGTGGCAAAGCTTGCTGATAGACAAAGAAGCAAAAGTCCGATGATTTTTTTATTGGGATTACTCATATGATTGATATTAAAGGGTGTCTGTTATGAAATATGAAGCGGAACAATTAACCCAAAAAACGGTTTCATACAAGTGTAAAATAGGGGGATTTATTGCTGTTTCGCTCTCATGTTTCGGATGAGCGCTCTTTTTTACTCGGAAATAGTTGAAGATGAGTTCCTTGTGTTATCGTGCAGAGCATGTTTTTTCCCTCCTGCCCTCCCCGATGTTTTATCGCATCCATGTCTTCTATATCTGTTATTTGTTTTGTATGAGTTGTAAGAGTAATTGTTGTGATAACAGTGTGATGGAAAGCATATTTAGAGGCTTGAAGCTTGAGCGAATATGCGGTCCAGGTTACCGTTCCCAAGAAGAACCTAAGTGATAGATGATTGATTATATCGAAAAGCTTTACAATAGTAAGAGGCAATATTCATATTGGGTTTGTAGTAGTCAAGATGATTTCGAGAAAGAATTATAACTCAAAGATGCGGCCTAAGAAAAGAGTCTGTTTTTGCTTGACCCCTTCAAAACAATGGGACAAACTGTTGCTTAATCTATAAGATACTTTTTTTTGGAGGTACTTAACCAGATTGCGATGTTAAAAAAAACTATAAAGTTTCAGTTTCCTGAAAGTACTTGTCGACATCTTTCTGTTACCGTTTTTTGGTTTTAATTTCTTCAAAAGAGGTGCCCATAGCTGATTGTTTGAAAGGAAGAAGGATGTCGTTTATTTCTTTTGAAAATTCTAATTGTTATCACTGATGGACGTTTCTGCTGATGCTGGATCTGACGAATTGATTGGTGAGCAATGTGAGAAGAGGGCTGTGATAGTGGTGTTGAATTGCATAAAAGACAATATTGGGTCGAGTAAAAGAACCTCAGAAACTTGGGCTTAATAATAAAACGTTTTAGATATATGGGAAAGGCGAAGGAGAAACTTTTTAAAGAAGGGGTGGTGTTGGCTGTTGCAACAAGTGCAGGCCAAATTTGTTCTTTTGTCAGGAATATTGTGATTGCACGTTTGGTAACCCCTGCAGACTTTGGTGTTGCGGCAACATTTGTTATGGCTGTCACTTTTTTAGAGATGTTGAGCGACCTGTCGCCTGATCGTTTACTGATACAGGCAAAAGAAGGAGATGAACCACGATTTCAAGGAGCGGCTCAGCTCTTGCAAATTTTCAGGGGCGTTAGCTGCGCTCTTGTCTTTTTTGTTTGGGGAGGGTGGATAGCATCTTTATTCAGTGTCCCTGAAGCAGCAGATTCATTTCGAGTTCTGGCGATAATACCTTTGCTGAATGGTTTCGTTCATCTTGATTTTCAGAGGGTGAAAAGGGATTTTAATTTTCGGCATTTTGCTTTAGTTGAATTAATTGCATTGGTTATTATGCTCGCTTTTTCCTGGCCGGTTGCTCGTTATTTTAGTGATTATCGGGCCATGCTCGTATTACTTATTTTGAAAAGCGTTTGCTTTCTGATTGGAAGTCATATCTGTGCTGCAAGAAAGTACTGTTTGGTTTATGACAAAAAGCTAATCAAACGTTTTTATGATTTTGGGTGGCCACTCCTGATAAACGGTCTTCTTTTGTTTGTTATTGTTCAAGGTGATCGTTTTATTCTGGCTTCAGCGAAAAGATTGTTCTCTTCAAGTTATGACATGGCTGATGTGGGGTACTTTTCTGTAGCACTGAGCCTGACAATGATACCGGCAAATATCGCAATACGAATAATTAATTCTTTCTTTCTGCCTATTTTATCTCATCCTGGAAAGATTGGAGTTTCTTTTGAAAGGTCGGTGCATGTCTTAAATGATATTATGGTGTTGACCGTTTGTGGGTTGAGTTGTTTCTTGATTTTATTGGGGGACACTCTTTTGTTAGTGTTATATGGAGAACAATACCATTCTGCTTCATATTTGGTTCGATGGATGGCAATAATGTGGAGTATGAGATGCATCCGGTCATTGCAGGTCTCTATTGCAATGTCAAAAGGAAAAACAAGGATACCTATGTATTCAAACATGCTTCGTTCTCTTGCTGTTTTTGGGTCATTTGCTGTGGTATTCTTTTCGTTGCCTTTGTTATATATTGTCTATTTTGGTATTTTTGCTGAGTTGATAACCAATGTATTTATAGTTTATTTGAATTATAAAATTGTTTGTATTAGATTTGTTTATTTTATTAAAAGTATATTTAATTATTTTGTTGTTGTTATTGTTTCTTTTTGTATTAATTGGCTTTTTTCTTTTTATAATATTGGAAATGTCATTTTTACTAAAGTTGTAATTTTTTTATTCTTTATTTTTATTCTATTATATATGAACAAGATAAAACTGCTATTGGTTATTAAGAGATAATTTACTGGTAGTTATTGTTCTATTTATAAATAAATAACAATGAATACATGCTATTAGTATTTTTTTTGATGATTTTATATATAAATATTACTTCTTGTTATTATTTTTATAATGAGCTGATTTGTTGGAAATTCGAAAAAGCTGGTGTTGTCGTATTCTGTTTAATAGAATAACAGTATCATTTCGTTTGTAATTGGTATACATTTCATGGTAATTTGTGGTAAAAGACGAAATGTCAATGTGTCTGTTAATATAGCTAGAGGGTCAATTGGGTTAGTGAAGGAAATAAAAAAATAGAATAATATATTTATTGTTAATATTTTTGTATAAATATAAAGATAAATAAATTTGTTATTTAGAAGCTTAATTTGAAATCTATATTGTATAGGATTGAAAAAAATGATAAAAAGAGACGATTTTTTTAGAAGATAGTCAAAAGAACCTGGTTATTAAAATATAATTTGAGTAAAGATGGATATTTCAATTTTTGGTGCTGCCCCAGATACTGGAAATATGGGTGTGAGTGCTCTGTGCTATGCTACATTGTATAATTTGTCATTGTGTGAACCGGAGATCAGGTATACTGTATTTGATCACGTTAAAGGTTCTTCGACAGAAACAATTACAATTAGTGATAGAAAAGAATTAAGCTTCACGAGAATGGGTGCGGTTAATTCACGTCGTTTTTATCGGCTCGATAATCTTCTGTTAATACGATTTCTTAGTATACTAGGGATAAAAGAAAATTCTATTCTAAAGACGATTATTTCTTCTGATGCTGTCCTTGATATAAGTGGTGGTGACAGCTTTTCAGATATTTATGGAATAAGAAGATTTAATACTATAATTTTGCCAAAAAAAATAGCTCTTGAGAATAATTGTCCTCTTGTCTTGCTTCCTCAAACATATGGTCCTTTTAATTCAAGAAAAGCATTTAATGTTGCTTCGAAGATTGTTAAGGGTGCACGTTTGGCATGGGCGAGAGACTGGAGAAGTTTTCAGGTCCTTAAAAAATTATTAGGAAGCAGTTTTGACCCTGGTAAACATAAATGTGGTGTTGACGTTGCGTTTGGTTTGCCTGCTGTAAAACCTCAAAGAGTTGATAAACAACTTGCCAGCTTCTTGGATTCTGATAAGGAGTGTATTGGTATTAATATCAGTGGATTAATATATAACAATCCTGCTATGGCTAAAAAAGATTTTAATTTTATTGCAAATTACAATAAGGTTGTTTTTTCTTTGATCAGATATTTTCTCAAAGAGACTGAATGCAATATCTGTCTTGTTTCCCATGTAATTACACCTGTTGGTCATTTTGAATCTGATCTGGATGCATGTATGAAAGTGTTTGAAGCTCTTAGTGCACAAGAAAAAAAACGCGTGCACGTGGTTCAGGCTTTCGATAATCCATGTGAGGTTAAATGGGTTATTGGTCAGTTAGATTGGTTTTGTGGAACGAGAATGCATGCTGCTATTGCCGCCTTGTCATCAGGCGTTCCCACAGCAGCAATATCGTATAGTCCTAAAACAATCGGGGTTTTTGAAAGTTGTGGACAAGGGGAGCATGTTGCTGATCCCGTATCAAGTAATGATGATCAAGTGGTTGAAATGCTCTGGAACTCCTGGCTTAAGAGAAAGAAAGCAAAGGAAATAATTGAGAAGAGGCTTGTTGAAATAAAAGAAATGATGAGGGCTCAATTCCTTGAAATTATTGATAATCTATAATTTTTTGTTTAAGGATAGAGTTAAAAATCCTGTAGTGTGATAAACGAAAAGGTAAGTGTTTTGCGAATTAGAACATTGAAGGATGTGGTTGAATATCAGTTGTGTTGCGGATGCGGAATATGTGCTTATCTGGAACCAGAATCAATTAAAATGGTCGATGCTATCAAATTTGGAAGGCGTCCAGAATTTATCTCTAATGGCCTGGATGAAGAAGAGCAAGCGAGGCTATTGCTTTTATGTCCTGGTGTCAATCTAAAGCGTGAGAGAGCTGAACCTGAAGCAGATTGTAATCAGGATTATTATGATGAGTGGGGGCCGATATTCACGGTTTATGAAGGCCATGCTACTGATAGGGAAATCAGGTTTAAAGGTTCGAGTGGAGGGGTGATTACCGCTTTGTCTCTTTTTTGTCTCGAACAGGCAGGATGCAATAATGTGCTGCATGTAAAAGCTGATGTAGATAAACCTTGGCTTAATACCACGGTGATGAGTTGTAATAGAGGCGATTTGCTGGGAGGTGTTGGCTCAAGGTATTCGCCTGCAAGTCCCTGTGAGAAGCTTTCCTATGTAGAGAAGGCTGATGGAAAGAGTGTTGTCGTGGGTAAGCCATGTGATATTGCTGCTACGTACAATCTGGCTCGTGACAGGACGCTTTTGCAGGAAAAAATAGGAGTTTTAATAGCCTGTTTTTGTGCAGGAACGCCGTCCACTGAAGGAACCTTGCAGATGCTTGAAAAGATGTGTATTGCCAAAGATGATCTGCAGGAACTTAGATATCGAGGATATGGTTGGCCCGGTAAAACAACTGCTATCGATAAAAAAGAAGCAGACAATAAAAGAGAATTGGCTTACAGCCAGTCTTGGGGGGGGATTCTGCAAAAGTTTAGGCCATGGCGTTGTTATATTTGTCCGGATCATGCAGGAGAATTTGCCGACATTGCTGTTGGTGATCCATGGTATAAGGAAGTTATAAAGGATGATATTGGTCAATCACTCATTCTAGCACGAACAAGAAGGGGTGTCGAAATTATTGAACAAGCAATAGCCTCTGGTTACATAGAAGCTGTACCGGTAGAACCTAAATTTTTACCAGAATCACAAGTTAATTTGCAATTTGCCAGAGCTAATTTGTGGGGACGTTTGCTAACGCTTAAACTTATGAACGCTCCTTATCCTATGTATAAAAATTTTAAATTATTCCATCCATGGTTGAATAGGCTTTCTTGTAAAGAAAAGATAAAGACTATTTTGGGGACTTTGAAAAGAGTTTTCGTAAAAAATCTAAAGAAAAAGCAGACGGTATATAATAGCGTGAATTGATGAATAAAATTTTTAATGGGGCACGTGTCAGTATCCTGAAAATCGAATAAATTGTATGCTTTTTTTCTATTCCTTGATTATTTTAAAAAGAGAGTAGTTCCAATTATAAATTTTTTTTTAGTTTTTCTATTTCTATTTTTTGCATATGTGACCACAATGTGAGCACATTGCATGGTATTGTTATTTCTAATTTGTGAAAAGTAATGGTTGATTGTATAAAATATGTGATATAAATGTAAAATGCTTCTGGAAGTTAGTATTATAATTATTAGTTACAATACAAAGGATCTGACAATTTCCTCAATCAAATCAGTCTACGAGCAAACGGTCAGGACGAAGTTTGAAATACTGGTTGTCGATAACAACTCAAGTGATGATTCGGTTGAGACCATATCTCGTACTTTCCCAGATATCAGATTGTTTGCTTTGGATGAAAATATTGGTTTTGCAAAAGCAAATAATTTTGCAGCAAGGTATGCAAAAGGTAAGTATTATTTACTGCTTAACCCTGACACGATTATTCTTGATAAAGGGATCGATCGTATTTTTTTATTTGCTGAAAAAAATCCAAAATACCTGGTTTATGGGGGACGTACATTTTATGAAGATCTCAGCTTGAATCCTACTTCATGCTGGAAAAAGCCGACACTCTGGTCGTTTTTCTGTTACGCAACTGGCTTAACCTCTTTGTTTAGGAGCAATGTGTTGTTTGATCCTGAATCATACGGCAAATGGCAGCGTGACACGATAAAGACGGTCGATATTGTTACAGGTTGTTTTTTATTGATAAGAGCTGATTTATGGAAGGAACTGGAAGGCTTCGATGAAGACTTCTTTATGTATGGTGAAGATGCGGACCTCTGTTTTCGGGCCAGGAAAGCTGGGGCTGTACCCGTTATAACACCGGAAGCAACGTTGATTCATTACGGTGGTGCTTCTGAAAAGATACGGGCTGATAAGGTCATGCGTCTTTTCCGAGCTAAGAAACAATTGATAAGGAAGCATTGGCATCCGGTAAGATCAGTTCTTGGAAGTTGGTTGCTTACTTGTTCTGCATTCACCAGGTATATGGCATTAAAAATGTTGCTTGTGGTAACTGCCCCTGGTGAAACGGGAAAAAAAGATATCTGGGGAGAAGTATGGCGAAAAAGAGAGGAATGGTAATTTTATGGCTTTCGTCGCGTCAATAATTATTCCGGCTCATAACGAAGAACATGTTATTGCTGAAAGCCTTGCCCCACTTTTATCTGGAGTAGATAGTCAGTGCCTTGAGGTTATCGTTGTCTGCAATGGGTGTAATGACAAAACTGCCGAGATTGTAAGGAAAGCATCTAAAAAAATTATTTGCCTTGAGACAGCTGTTCCTTCCAAGACAAATGCTCTAAATATGGGCGATAGCGTGGCGAGTGGATACCCTCGGTTTTATCTGGATGCAGATGTGCTTTTACCCTTACGTTCAATTGTCGAAATTTCCAATAGTCTTATTGAGAATAAGTGGCTTGCGGCCTCACCTGTTATGAAAATGTCGTATGGAGGAGCTTCCTGGGTCGTACGCAGTTACTATGAAGTATGGCAAAAATTACCCTATGTGAAAGAAGGTATGATTGGTACAGGTGTATATGCGCTTTCACGTGAAGGGAGAAGCCGTTTTGGTCAATTTCCAGATATTCTTGCAGATGATGGATATATCCGTGCTTTATTCAATGAGAATGAGCGGGTTTCTGTAAAAGAAAGTTGCTCAATTGTAAGGGCTCCATTGACTTTGAATGGTTTGCTCTCTATCAAGACCCGCAGTCGTTTGGGAGGATATGAGCTCGCTCAAAAGTTTCCTGAATTAATGGGAAATGAAAAAAAAGAATATAAGAGCGCTCTTTGCAAACTGTTTCCTCACATAAGTCTCTGGCCTAAAATGATTGTTTATCTTTATGTCAATCTGTTAGCCCGATTTCTAGCAAAAAGAAGGTTTGAAACGTATGGGTATTCTGGTTGGCAGAGGGATGATTCCAGCAGGAAAAAAATACCATATAACAATTAGTCTTTTTGACTATTATCAAAATGGTCTGAATAATGAAAAACAAGAAAATATTGCTTGTTTCTTCGAGTGGTGGACATTTTGTCCAACTGAATTTATTGTTAGAATGCTTAAAAGATGTAGATATAATTGTTGTTAGTACCTATCCAAAGAAACCATTAACAATAGATTCATTACAGTATTTTTCAATAATAGACTTTAGCAGAGATGATCCATGGAAAATTATCAAGGTATTTAGACAATGCATTAGAATTTTGGTCAATAATAAACCAGACCTTGTTTTAACCACAGGGGCTGCTCCAGGTTTTGTTATGCTAATTGCGGCAAAAATTATAAATATTAAGGGTATATGGCTTGACAGTATTGCTAACAGTAAGCAATTGTCTCTTTCAGGAAAACTTGCTAAGAAATTTGGTTTTACCGTGTTGTCGCAATGGCGTGAAGTCGCTGTAAAGTCGAAAGTTCTTTATCGGGGAAGACTTATATGATTTTTGTTACTGTTGGCAGCCAGTTACCTTTTGATCGACTGATAAGAATAATGGATGGATATGCAAAAGAAACCAATGAAGAAGTAATTGGACAAATTGGAAAATCGTCCTTTCGACCACAATATATTAAATGGTGTGAGTATTATAATCCGGATTCTTTAAATAATATTATGGAAAGTGCAGAATTGATCGTATCTCATGCTGGTATGGGGACTATTATCAGTGCCATAAAAATCCGTAAACCTATAATAATTTTTCACAGACGACACGAATTAAACGAAGTAAGAAATGATCATCAGCTTGACACGATGGATTCTTTTAGAGAGGTTGAGGGTGTTTACCCTGCTTACTCACAAGAGGACTTGTTACATTTCCTTACCGGCAGACCATTACCCCGACCAGCAGGATTAGTAGCACCTGAACGAGAGGAATTGTGTCAATATATCTTATCGATGTTGTAGCTCATGATCACGTCTTGATACCTGATGAATACTCCAAATCTATATTATGTCGCTTTTGTCACGATTTTATCGTTATTGATTTTTTTTGTTAAAAGAGAAAACAAGATTGTTCCAATTATTGTGGCAATGTGTTTTCTTCCGGCAGATATTTCCATAAATCTGGCTGGACTGGACTTTCAAGCTGTCCGCGTTTTAGCGATAACAGGAATGCTCAGCCTTTTTTTTACATCTGATGTTCCGGAAGTCAGATTTAATGAAATAGATAAACTGTTTGTCGGATATATTTCTCTTTTAGCACTAGCATATGTTTTGGTCAGTGTGAATATGTTTGGTGCTTTCATTAATCAGGCTGGCCGATTCGTAGATAGTATATTTCTCTATTACTTTTTAAGACATTTGATAGTAACCAGGGAAGACCTGAATAAAATAGCAAGAGTATTTATCTGGTGCATTATCTTTTTGTCTCCCTTTATTATTTTTGAATTTTTTTACGGTGAAAATTTATTTTCAATTGTAGGCAGGGATAAAATCAGTGTGCGGGGAGGAGAAATCCGGGCAGCGGGGAGTTTTAGTCATCCTATTCTGCTTGGCTCTTTCGCTGCTGCAGTTTTGCCAATGATCTGGTCAAACTATAAAGTTTCTCGAAAGAAGAGGGCTCTGCTCGCATCCGCCTTCTGCATTTTATTTGTATTTGCCTGCTCTTCAAGTGGTCCAATTGTATGTCTAATTTCTTGTTTGATTCTTCTTTGTTTCTTTAAGTATAAAGAGCACAGTAAAACAATTGTGCGAATCGGTTTTGTTTTTATTCTTTTTATACATTTTGTACGAGAAAAGTCTTTTTGGCACTTTATCTATGTAAGACTTTCTATAAAAGGTAGCTCTACAGGATATCATAGATACAATTTGGTTGAGGCAGCAATTAGGGAATTTAAAAACTGGTGGTTGGCCGGTTATGGTGATATCGGTCCTGATTGGCATGATAAGTATTGGTCGTGGGCGCATGCAGCGTTCACAGATGTTACAAACCATTACCTTTTAATCGGTGTAAAAGGTGGTGTCCTGCCCATGATTCTTTTCGTTGTCCTCTGTTATAAATCATTGAAAATATTGGGGAAATATGCAGTTAGCGCTGATGCTGTTGAAGACCAGTGGCTGTGGTGGGGGGCTACGGTAATGATGTTTACTCACTGTGTAACATTTCTGTCAGTTGCCTATTTTGGCCAGATAACAATGCTGCTTTATATGACTTTTGCTATTGCTGCTTTTACGAAAGGCGGTCCTGTGAATGAAGGTGAGCGTTGATATAAGATTCCTCTTTTTTATTTTATAGAACAATTCGTGTCTGATTTGAATGACTGACTGTATTTATCCCACATTTTTCTGGTAAATGCCGATACTCCCCATCCTGCTTCTTCGTCAGGTACAGAATAAGAAGAATATGCTTTGCCTTGAGTAATGGTTATATAACGTTCCGCATAATCAAATAAGGCATCATGGTTCCATTTATTTTGTAAGCACATGAGTCTTGCTGCAAGGGCATTGCTGATAAAGGATGCTCCTGTACAACACCGACGGTATATGGCTAACCAGGAGGCATTGGATCGTTCAGGATTGCTCGCGTGCCTGATGCCCCATTCTGGCATGCCTATCATTGCTGAAGTATATGGTGCCGGTTCATTGTTGCGTTTATCAGGATTCCAGCTGGAGCTGTTCGTTATGTCAACATCGCTTTGTGTTACATAAAAGGTTTGGTCATCTTCTCCAAAATGAATATAGTCTGACGGTGGATTTCCTGGAGACCCTCGTAGAATATAATCACCTGATTTTTTGCCAATGGCCAGCATTTTCCTATTATTTAGAATTAAACCAGCAAATAAAATTGGTAGTTTTCTTCCTTGTGAGTGCCCTCCATTGTTATACCATCCACTGGAACCAGCAGAGAGTATTGAGTAAAGGTCGATACCTATTTGTACTAACCCGATTAACGCCTTTCGCTTTTGCTCATATGAATAATTCAAATTTAGTTGCAGGGCAATCTCTCCCACGATATTTGAGATATGTGCTCCGTAATCTGGCATATTGTAAGCAGGATGAATCAATCTTCCTGACCATCCCGTTTGATGATCAATCCATGGGCGAGCAACTTTTTCATATGTTTCAGAAATGTGAGGTGTATCTGCAATAGGTGCAAGCTTTTGAAGTCTGTTATGATTTAAGTTACTTTCAGTCCAGCCAGAGACATTGATATCGCAGTATCCAGGCCGGAATGAATGAACGGGTGGTTCTGTACCAACGATGGTTAATATTGCAGCTTCATGAATGACACTTTTATTGGAGTCAGGGGTTCTTGCCGTGGTTGATATGAGTATATCATTGGCATTGACGCTGAGTGGTAAATGCAATCCCTTGTTTAAAGATGAATTGTATCCTTTGCCCCTCGATGAGTACCCTTGTGTCCCATCGGGAACAGGGTTAAGCATTGTCCCGTTTTTATCACTGGGTTCAGGAGTGATAGCAGTAATCGTGCATCCTTTTGGACAAACAGCATAATAGTCTCCAGTAACGTATTGTCCAACTGCCGTTTCTCCACTTATTATCCAACGGATGGAATTTTTTCTTATAACGGTTGCATTAGCGGTGATACCGCATCCCATGATCAGTATGATGGCAATCAGTCTCATTTTTTATTCAGCTGTTTGATTTTCAGTTATGATCGTTCATTCTATACCGAGATTGATAAAATCTCTATTGGCAAATAGGTTATACGGTCAATATGTCAGCAGTCGACATCGGCTTGGTAAAAAAGAAAAGAAGAAATATAATTGTCGTTGAACACCTAGAAGTACAAGCGTCTTTCTGACAAAATATATCAGTGCTGCCGTGAGCGGTACTTTGAGCTTGACATGTGATCTTTTCTTGATAGGCCATCGTCAGTTTTGCCTTTGGAGCTTATGTCCAGCCAAAATACTTGTTCATGATCAAGATGAGAGAGAAGACTCGTCACTGCATTCTATGTATATTCAGTTTTTTACGTATCATAGCGAACAAGGAGTGTTTTTTTGTTATCTGGAATGAAGGAGTGAATTGATGAAACGGTCATGTTTCTGTGCAAGTGTGTTTTTCTTGAGTGCATTTTCGGCAAATGCAAGCCAATGCTGATCCTGGTTTTTATTTGACTGAGAGGTACCAGAACGGAGGAGGAGCAGATGTAAACGGAGATCTGTCCTTTCAAAATAGTTTTGCAGCCGGAACTGCCCTTGTTGAAGAAGCTTTTAGTGCGTTTGGTGGAATGCTGATGCGGGATCATGGGGACGGTCAACCGGGTACGGTAAGCGGATATGCGATAAGCAGCGTCAAGTCTCCAGGGGTTACCTTTGATTTTGCGGGAAGCGGCTCGTTACCGGATTTGGAATATGGATATTTGATGATGGAATCGGTTCTGAAGATGCATTCACGATGACCGTAACAGATTTATCCGGCAATTCATGGGAATCAGCTGTACTGGATGCAAATCCCGGTTCAGAAAAACATGTTATTGATGGTTTCCTGGGTGTATTTTTGCTGGATGGAATTCAAAGTATTAGCATCAATGAAATAATAAGTCTCGATGGTACTGATAATAGTCCTTTTCTTTTGGATCATATGCAGATTTACTCAATTACTCAAGTGCCTGAACCGATGACTGCATGGCTTTTTTCTCTTGATCTGTCAGGATTTGCTGGGTTTAGAAAAAGAAGGAATAAACAGGAAAAACATATAGTAGTTATTTTTGTCTCATGTCGTTCATGTATGGTCTCTTTTTGCTATCTTATTGAGGAGGCAAGGTCGTTACGCTCTTCAGATTTCATACAGCAGGGCTGTCCGATTCTGTTGCTCTTGTATTATCGCAATTCAGTTTGTTGTTCATGCTTCTTATTAGAAGAATTTTCAGATGAGGACCCTTATTCCGGCTCGTTTCTGATCAGGCTTGTATGGTTTATGGGTTATGAATGCCCCACTGTGTATGGGTCAATTATCTCTGAGGGAACAATTCTGTTAACCCTCTTTTTAAGCTCCATACTGTTAGGATAGTCAGGGGAAGGATGGTTTGAGCTTCCGGTAAAAGCCACATCCGGATAATCAGATTCGTTTCAGTAAACATGTTGTTCTTCTTCGATTTTGTTTTTTTCTTTTTCTTGCTGGTTTTGACAGCTTTGTATCGGTCCGGAACAAAAAGGTTCAAATAGCTATTTTTTTCAGATGGTCAAGGCCTCTTTATGGCGGTGACAGCATGTTACTCTATCTTCATACTTGCAAAACACTGAAATTCGGGTATGATCCCTTTCTTCCTTTGTTCCTTTACAACTGATGTCGCTTTCGCTCGACCAGACATTGCCGGGAAAGATGATTATAGTCTCTCGCACGGTCTCTGGAATAAGAAGGAAAGCGGGTAGGAGCTGATTCAGGAAGGAATAGTACCAAGTGCGCGGCACAGAATATCAGCCAAGAAAAAAGGCCTTTGATCAGGATATGATTGAAGGCCTTGAAAAATCTGGTGCCGAAGGGGAGACTCGAACTCCCACGGGGGAACCCCCACTAGACCCTGAACCTAGCGCGTCTACCAATTCCGCCACTTCGGCAACGGTGTGGAGAATATGCTGTGTACACTTTATTTTGTCAAGACTTTCTTGACAATGAACTGAAAAATGAATCGTAATGTGTGACTTGAATGAAGATATATCACAGCCTTGAAGCTGTTAAAAAGCCATTTCATCATGCCTGTGTTACTATCGGGAACTTTGATGGAGCACATCGTGGCCATCAGGAGCTTTTTGCAGAAGTTGTCCGCCGGGCCCGGCGGAAGGACGGATGTAGTGTGGTTGTTACTTTTGAGCCTCATCCACTGAAAATACTTCGCCCTCAAGGAGTTAAGCTGATTTCGACTGCCGACCAGAAGATAGAACAGATCAGAATGGCCGGTATTGACCATCTGGTCATTATACCGTTTGACCGCGAGTTCGCTGCAATCAGTGCCGAATACTTTGTCTCGGATATCCTGATTGATACCATTGGCATGACGGAACTGGTGGTTGGTTACGATTATGCTTTTGGAAAGGGGCGCTCAGGTGATATCCCCTTTTTGCAAGGACAGGGAGAGAAAAGGGGCTTTCCGGTACATGTGGTTGGGGCCCTTTACCTGGAAGATATGCTTGTCAGTTCGACAAAAATCAGAGCCCTTGTCAATGAGGGACGGATGAAAGATGCCTGTCTGCTTCTTGGCAGACCCTATCAGATCAGGGGACGCGTTCAGATTGGCAATAAGCGGGGTGGCTCCAAAGTCGGTTTTCCGACGGCAAATCTTATGGTCAATGAAGAAGACCTTGTGCCGAGGATGGGGGTGTATGTTGTTCAGGTTATCTGCGATGACAGCTATTATGGAGGTGTCCTTAATGTCGGGTGTAACCCGACTTTTGGAGAAGAGAAGCTTGTGGCGGAAACATATATATTTGATTTTAACAAGAATATTTACGGCAAGCCGATCAGGGTCAACCTTTTGCGTTTTATCAGGGATGAACAGAAATTTGCCGGAGCTGAAGAACTTGCCGAACAGATTGCCAGGGATGTGATGCGGGCGAAAAAGGTCCTCACCGACTTCGAGAAACAACGGGTCAGTTCCTGCACAGATGATGAATGAAAGATGACTGACCCTTCGCGCAAATACCGTTTTTTCTGCTTGAAAGTGCGCCGGGTATGTCTATAGTGTATGCCGTATCCCGTACGTTTCAGCTGCCAGCGTGAACGTGTCTGCTGATACGGCGGTTAAGATGACTATTTGCAGCCTTATGATAAGGGCTGTAACCACTATAATGCTCAGAGGTATTGAAGATGACAGATCAGTTACAGGAAGATTTGCCGGCGGTAATCGCCGAATTGGAAAAGAAATGCAAGGAGTTACCGGATAATGTTATGGCCCATCATCATCTCGGACTGGTGTATATGAAGGCCGGACGAATCGAAGATGCGATTGAATCATTGGAACGGGCGATAAAGATTGATGATCAATCATCGGAAAGTATGATTAACCTTGGCGCCCTCTATTTTGGTCAGGGGAATTTTGAAAAAGCGCTTGAACTGAATGAACAGGCTCTTTCATGTAACCCCAAGGCGGCACAGGCTTATGCTAATATTGGTCTGATCTGTCAGCAGCAGAATGAAGTGGATAAAGCCCTTGAGTATTATGAAAAAGCTATCCGGATTGATGAAAAGCTGGCAACGGTCTGGATGAACCTGACCTCTATTCTGACCATGAAAGGCGAGGATCAGCGTGCCCTTGAGGCAGCCCGAAAAGGACTTGAACATGACCCTGAATCACCGCTTGCTCATAATAATCTTGCGGTGGCACTCTACTTCAGCGGGCAATTCAGTGAGGCGAAAAAATATATGGAAAAGGCGCGTGAACTTGGTTATTCGGTTGAACCGGGTTTTGTCGCAAACCTTGAGGAAAAACTGGCATAAGTTGTCTTTTCCAGGAGAAGGAGGAGGCAGACTGAAATGCAGAAAGAGCAGATAATCAAACGGCCGTGGTGTCCTTTCTGCGGACACATGGTTGAAAAGGCGGTTGATCTTCCAGACCGGAAAATGCAGGAATTTACTGTCGGCAATTGCTCCTGTGGTGCCGTGTATTCCTGTGATCCTACCGGGCATAATGTTGGTTCGGCGATGGTTGAGACTCTTGTTCACGCCTGCGGTGATAATTGGGATCTTGCCTGGGAATTATTGCCGGAAGATGATTACCTGACCGGTCGGGTCGAGAATTATGACGAACAGACACATCAGATTGCCGAGCTCGGTCATATTGATGGTCGAATTGTTCGTGGTGTCCTTTATTTTGTCAGGCTTCACACCGAGATTTCCGATATTGCCGAGCGGGTCAGGAAAAAGAAAGAGCAGGGCGTGGTCGAGGCTGAGACAAAAAGCGGTTACCGGCCGCCGCCGGTAGAGCCGGTCTCTGATGATGGCCGGAAACCACAGCGGGCCACAAAAAAGATGGTTCGGGAGCTGGCGGCAGCTGGTGATGAGGATGCCCTCGTCTCATTATGTCTCGATGACAGGAAAACACTGCGCTTGATGCAGCGTTTTCTGTATGATCCGGTTGAAGAAAACAGGTGGCGGCTGGCCTGGCTGTTTGGTCGGGTGACTGCCCGGGTGGCTACCCGTGATCCGGGACAGGTTTCGGAACTGGTGCACCGGCTTTTGGAGGCATGTAGTGATTCTGCTGCAACTCCGTGGGGTATGATTGAGACGATTGGTTCGGTGGTTGCTGCCCGTCCCGATATATTTGGTGCCTTTACCAGGCATCTGCTTGGTTTTGTCAGTGCGGATTCAACCAGAGTACAGGTGATATGGGCATTGGCGGAGATTGCACAGTCAAGGCCGGACCTGGTTCGTGAAACGCCTTTTTATTCTACGTTTCATTTCCTGAATCATCCGGATCCACAGGTTCGGGGACAGGTTGCCCGTTTGCTTGGAAGAATAACTGCGTCGGAGGCGGTGATGCAGCTGATGGGCTTGTATCAGGATCAGGAGGAGATCGTTATCTGGGAAGCGGGTGAACCGGTCGTAACCACCGTTGCTGAGCAGGCGGCCAGAGCAATTCAGAATATACAGGGAAGTAAGGAAAAATGAGCAATTCACTACAGGATATTAACACAATCGGTCCCGTTCAACAGGCAGAACCAGCGGAAGATCAAAGAAGTCAGGCCCAGAAGGATTATGAGGAGGGACGTGGCTATGTTGAACGTGGCGAATCTGCCTTGGCAGCGGTTTCGCTGCACAATGCTCTTCAGGGTTTTGAGAAAGAGGGAAATAAGGAAGGGATCGCCAATGCCTCCAATCAACTTGGTCATGCGTGTCTGCAGCGAAAAGAGTATGAAAAGGCCCTGGAAAACTATCAGCGGGCCTGGGACATCTGTGCCGAATTTGATGATCCAACAAGCCTGCAGGCGTTGTCTGTCAGAAGAGTAGAAGCCTATGCGGGTCTGAAAGCGTTTGGCAAGGCAGTTGGCGTATGTCTTGATCTGATCGATGAGTATCAGAAGAATAATGATCCGCAAGGGACCGTTACGGTTTTGGAGATGATGGCCGATATTTACCAGAAATCAGGGGATCTTGATAAGGCGGCTGACAGTTACCGTACCATTGCCTCGATTCATGCAAATTTCAATCATCCCAAGATCGCTGAGGCCTATCGGCAAAAAGCGGAACAGTTGAACGACAATAACGCATAAAAAATGTTTACCGGTATTATCCAGGGAAGCGGGAAGCTGTTGAGAAGTATGCCATCGGGTGGCGGGCTGTCTCTTGAAATAGCGACTGATTTTGCCCTGGTTGATCCTGAAGAAGGTGAATCAATCGCGGTCAATGGGGTCTGTCTTACCGCTTACGATATCAGGGAAGACCGATTTGCTGCCGATGTTTCTCCGGAGAGCCTGTCCCGGACGACACTGGCGCACCTCAGGGCGGGAGACAGGGTGAATGTTGAACGGGCACTGAGGCTGTCTGATCGTTTGGGTGGACATATTGTTTCAGGGCATGTTGATTGCGTTGGCAGGTTGAAGGCGAGCAGAAAGGAAGGTGCTTTCACCATTCTGGAGTTTGTTGTACCTGAAGCCCAGATGCGTTATCTGATAGAAAAGGGATCGGTAGCCATTGATGGTATCAGTCTTACGGTTAACAACTGCTCTGTCGGAAGTTTTTCTGTGTCGATTATTCCCCATACCATGAAGGTGACGACATTGGGGTGCTTGAGTCGTGGAAGCAGGGTCAATATTGAAGTGGATATCATCGGGAAATACGTGGAAAAACTGCTTACACTAAAAGATGGTTCAGGAGCAGCTGCTCATGTATCGAAAATAAATCCGTCGTTTCTGGCCGAAAACGGTTTTTGGTAAATTATAAGGTGAGTATGTTATGGGAGTCAGTCCGATAAGTGAAATTATAGAAGATATCAAGGCGGGAAAGATGATCATCCTTGTCGATGACGAGGATCGGGAGAATGAAGGTGACCTGACAATGGCGGCAGAGGCTGTGACTCCTGAGGCCATTAATTTTATGGCAACCCATGGCCGGGGCCTGATTTGTTTGGCCATGACGCCGGACATGGTCGATCAGCTGCAGCTGCCGATGATGGTAAATGAAAACAAGTCTCCGTATGGAACAGGCTTTACCGTTAGTATTGAGGCCCGAACCGGGGTTTCAACCGGCATATCTGCGGCTGACAGGGCCCGGACAATTGAGGTCGCTGTCGCCAGGGATGCAACGCCTTATGATATTATCAGTCCCGGGCATATCTTTCCGCTCAGAGCCCGGGATGGTGGGGTTCTTGTCAGGACCGGGCAGACTGAAGGTTCTGTCGATCTTGCACGACTGGCCGGGATGCGGACAGCCGGGGTGATCTGCGAGATCATGAAGGATGATGGTACCATGGCCCGAATGCCCGATCTTGAGGTCTTTGCTGAAAAGCATGGTCTGAAGATTGCTACGATTGCTGATTTGGTGGCATATCGTGTCCGGCAGGACAGGCTCGTTCATCGTGCTGCAGAGGCAAGGATTCCTACAGAACATGCCGGAGAATTCAGGGCTATTGTCTATAAGAACGATATTGACCGGCTGGAGCATATCGCCTTGATCAAGGGAGAACCAAAACCGGGAGAGCGGGTTCTGGTGCGGGTGCATTCAGAATGTCTGACCGGTGATGTCTTTGGTTCGGCACGTTGCGATTGTGGTGAACAGCTTAATGCGGCGATGCGAATGATCGATCAGGAAGGCTGTGGTATCATCCTTTATATGAGGCAGGAAGGCCGGGGAATTGGTCTGGTAAACAAGATAAAGGCCTATCGGTTGCAGGATGAAGATGGTGTTGATACTGTTGATGCCAATATCAGGCTTGGTTTCAAACCGGATCTGCGTGATTATGGCATTGGTGCCCAGATTCTTCGGGATCTCGGGGTTACGAAAATGGCGATGCTGACCAACAACCCGAAAAAGATTATCGGGCTTGAGGGGTACGGAATCGAAGTGGTTGACCGGTTTCCGATTGAGATTGAGGCGGGGAGTGAAAACAAGGACTACTTGTTATGTAAGAGAGACCGGATGGGACACCTGATTGATGTTGACCGGTAAGCTGCACTATCAGTAAAAAAGACGGAGAAGAAAGAAGATGGTTCACTTTATGGAAGGCGATCTCAAGGCTGACGGGAAGAAGTTTGGTATTGTTGTCGCCCGGTTCAATTCTTTTGTTTCGGAAAGACTGCTGGAGGGCGCGCTGGATAGTCTGGTACGGTCGGGAGCTCGTGAAGCTGATATCGATGTGGCCAGGGTTCCCGGTGCTTTTGAGATTCCGCTTATTGCCAAAAAAATGGCGGCTACCCAGAAATATGACGCGATTATCTGCCTTGGTGTCGTTATCAGGGGGGCGACCCCGCATTTCGATGTGGTTGTAAACGAGGTTTCAAAAGGAACCGCCCAGGTTGGACTCGAGTCGGGTATTCCCGTAATTTTCGGGGTATTGACAACAGAGACAATCGAGCAGGCAATTGAGCGATCCGGTACCAAAGCCGGTAATAAAGGTGCCGAGGTGGCTGTTGCTGCAATCGAGATGGCAAATCTGGTGACGGTGATCAACTAATGTCCGTCGTTTTGTCATCGGGAACACGGTGGGCCGTTCCGTACGACGCTGGTATTTTTCAGGAAACGATCAGATATGGGAAGTAGACGGAAGGCAAGAGAGGCTACGCTGCAGTTTCTTTTTCAGGATGATTTTAACGCTGAAAAGGGGTTTGTTGAGCAGTCTCTTGAGACGCGATTTGAGCAGTTTTGCAGTTTGTATCAGATCAGTCACAAAGCGCGACCGTATGCCATATTGTTGCTGGCTGGTATTTGCAATAACCGTGAAAGGATTGATCAGGTTGTGCGGGACTGTGCGACGAACTGGCGGCTTGAGCGAATATCTGTTACTGATCGGAATCTTCTCAGGGTGGCTGTCTACGAGATGCTGTTTGGCAAAGATGTCCCGCCACGGGTTGCAATCAACGAGGCGGTCGAGATTGCAAAACGCTTCGGCAGTGGAGATTCGCCAGCATTTGTAAATGGTGTTCTTGATGCCGTTAGAAAGCGTTTTGAAGCGGTTCAGGCCTCGTCCTGTTAAGACTTGGCTGCAGGTAAGCGTGTTCCCTTGGCCTTGTTGTCTAACCGATTAGTACGATTACGTTTTCTGATGGCGTCTGGCAGGAAACCGAAACGCCGGTTTCTCGTCTGGTATGACGCGGTTCTTGATTCTCTTTATCTTGTGGTTTTTTGCAGAATAACAACTGCATACATGTTGGGTTGCAGCCTGATTGTCTCGTTCAGGTGATCTGACCGTTTTACAGGGGGCTATCAATTCATGTCAAAGTCACAGAACGTTTCAAAGCCGGGATTCAGGCAGGAATTTGTTGCCGTTTTTCTGCTCTTTGTTTCCACATTTGTACTGCTCAGTCTTATATCTCAGCAGGTGGGTTCAGCTGAAAACTGGTGTGGTGATGTCGGTATGTTGCTTGCCCGACTGCTTCTCGGTTTTACCGGCTGGGGAGCATATCTGCTCGTCTTTCTGTTGATTCTGCTTGCCCTTCTCTTTTTCAGTCCTCGTATGTCATTTGAACGTCTGCCCCACATAACGGTGGGACTGACCGGAGCAATAATCTCCAGTTGTGGGCTGTTGTCGTCGCTGGCTCTGCAGTGGCCGAAATTGGTCGAGGCCGGTGGTTTTGTCGGTCATAGCAGTTTTAATCTGCTGTATTCGGTGCTGGGAGGAATGGGGACGGTCCTTTTTCTTTTGCTGATCTTTTTTATTTCGTTGATGCTGGCAATTCGGTTTTCACCGTATCGGTTGCTCTCTTTTGTCTGGCGGCTGCTTCGATGTTTTTTTACGGGCAGTGTCGATTGGGTGAAGGCGTTATTTCGGCCGGGATTGAAAAGAAAGAGATCAGCTCCAAAAGGGAAAACAGTCCGCAAAGCGGTTATACCGGAATCTGACTCTGAGCCTGAAGTACTGCCGCCAGCAGGAAAACCGGTGGTCAAGGAGCCGGCACCACCTATAAGGGAGGAACAGGACTTCATGACAACCCCGGTTGCCAAGGGAGACTGGCAGCTACCGCCATTGGCAATCCTTTCAAAAAATGAACAGGTTTCTGAAAGGGTTGACAAGGATACCTATTATAAAATCTCCAAGCAGCTTGAGCAGAAATTAAAGAATTTTGGCGTGTCCGGCAAGGTCGTTGGTATTTCGCCGGGACCGGTGGTGACCACCTATGAATATGCCCCTGCTCCCGGTGTGAAGATCAACAAGATTGTTGGCCTGGCAGACGACCTGGCGCTTGGGCTCAAGGCACCGTCGGTCCGGGTTGTTGGATCAGTTCCCGGGAAATCCGCGCTTGGTATTGAGATCCCGAACGATGTCAGACAGGTCGTGTATATCAGGGATCTGCTTTCTTCTGAAAAATTCAAGAACCATAAGGCAAAACTCGGGATTGTCCTTGGTCTTGATGTTGTCGGTAATCCTGCTTTTGCCGACCTTGCCAAAATGCCGCATCTGCTCATAGCCGGTGCCACCGGTGCCGGTAAAAGCGTTGCTGTCAATGTCATTATTGGATCCATCCTTTTTAACGCGACTCCGGATGAAGTGCGGTTTTTGATGATTGATCCGAAACGGATTGAGCTTTCGGGCTATGAAGGTATTCCCCATCTGCTCCATCCAGTGGTTGTTGAACCCAAGCTTGCCAGCAGGGCCCTGATGTGGGCGGTGACAGAAATGGAACGTCGTTATCGATTGCTGGAGGAGGTGCGGGTCAAAAGTTTCGATTCCTATAATGAGGTTGCCGAGGAACCGTTGCCATATATCGTGATTATAGTCGATGAACTTGCCGATTTGATGATGGTTGCATCGAAAGAGGTTGAGGCCTCAATTGCCCGGCTGGCGCAAATGGCACGGGCGGCCGGCATGCACCTGATCCTTGCGACCCAGCGACCGTCAGTTGATGTCCTTACCGGTCTGATCAAGGCTAATTTCCCGGCGAGAATTTCATTTAAGGTCTCCTCCAAAATAGACTCCCGTACTATTATTGATGCGACCGGTGCCGAACATTTACTTGGTATGGGGGATATGCTTTTCATGCCGCCTGGAACCGCTACCATTCAGCGGGTGCATGGTGCCTATATTGCCGAACAGGAAACGGCAGAGCTGGTTGCCTTTCTCAAGAAACAGGGAAATGCCTCTTATGACGAGTCAATGCTCGAACAGGTTGAAGAAGAGAATGTCTCTGCAGGTCTGGAGAACGGTGAAACGTTTGATGAACGCTATGATGAAGCGGTTGCCGTTGTTTGTGAATCAGGGCAGGCATCAATCTCCATGGTACAGCGGCGACTCAGGATTGGCTACAATCGCGCTGCCCGGATTATCGAAATGATGGAAAAGGAAGGAGTGGTTGGACCGGCAGATGGCGCCAGGCCCCGAGAAGTGCTGGTCAAAGGGGTATATCATTGATAAATCTTCGGTACACTTAAACTTCTTGACATCTCTCAGGCAACATTTTATAACGGAATTCTTGAAAAAAAATGAGGGGTCGTTCATTTTTTTATTGCGTCTTCTCTATACGCTTGTTTTTCTTTTTTTGTTATTAATTTTAAGCGGTTGTCTGGCTGTTTGTGGCCGCGACCGGAAGTATGTTGTATATGTACAGTGTCAAAAAAATGTATCGGTTTAAGTGGGTCTCGAATGTTTCGAGATCACAACAGTTAAAACAAACTGAGGAGGTAGTTTAATGCCAAGTTATGTAGATCCTTCCAAATGTGATGGTTGTAAAGGTGGTGACAAAACGGCGTGCATGTATATCTGTCCCAACGATCTGATGGTTTTGAACGTTGAGGAGATGAAGGCTTATAATCAGGAGCCGGATGCATGTTGGGAATGTTACTCCTGTGTTAAGATTTGTCCGCAAGGTGCAATTTTTGTTCGTGGTTATGACGACTTTGTACCCATGGGTGGTCAGGTTCACCCGATGCGCTCTTCTGACTCAATCATGTGGACGGTCAAATTCCGTAATGGCAACATGAAGCGTTTTAAGTTCCCGGTTCGTACCACGGCTGAGGGTGCTGCCAATGCTTATGTAGGCGAGACTGGTGGAGACCTGGAAAACGAGTGTCTGTTCCTCGAAGGCGATCTTCCAACCCCTAAGTAAGCTGGATGAGAAGTTAAAATCTGAAATCTTTATTATGAGGAGATTTAAATATGGCATTACCAAATAAACCGAAGGGTGAGTTGAAGGCCGTTGTCGATCCTGAGATTGTAGAAATGGAAGTGGATGCACTGATTGTTGGTGGTGGTATGGCTGCCTGTGGTGCCGCTTTCGAGATCAAGAAGTGGGCACCTGCAGATATGAAAATCTTGCTGGTGGACAAGGCTTCCATGGAGCGTTCCGGTGCGGTTGCTCAGGGGCTTTCTGCTATTAACACCTACATCGGTGAAAACCCGATTGAAGACTACGTCAAGATGGTTCGTAATGACCTGATGGGCGTTATTCGTGAAGACCTTGTCTATGACTGTGGTCGTCACGTAGATGAGTCTGTAAAATTGTTTGAGGAGTGGGGACTTCCGGTATGGAAGAAGGATGCAGATGGTGAAAACCTTGACGGTGCCAAGCCGGCTCCCTCTCTGCGTGAAGGCGGAACTCCGGTACGAACCGGCCGCTGGCAGATCATGATCAATGGTGAGTCCTATAAATGTATCGTTGCTGAACCTGCCGCTACCGCACTTGGTGCTGACAATATCCTCGAACGTGTATTCATTGTAAAATTGCTACTCGACAAGAATAAACCGAACCAGATTGCCGGTGCTGCCGGTTTCTCCACCCGTGAAAACAAGGTCTACGTTATCAAGTGTAAGACTGCCGTTGTAGCTTGTGGTGGTGCGGTTAACATTTTCCGTCCGCGTTCGACTGGTGAAGGGAAGGGGCGGGCATGGTATCCGGTATGGAATGCTGGTTCAACATACACTATGTGTGCTCAGGTCGGTGCCACCCTGACCATGATGGAAAACCGTTTCACGCCATCTCGTTTCAAGGATGGGTATGGTCCGGTTGGTGCATGGTTCCTGCTCTTCAAAGCCAAAGTTCAGAATGGTCTTGGTGAATTTTATGCAAACAGTGATTCCGTTAAGGATGAGCTGGCCAAATTCATGCCTTATGGCCAGTCTCCGGTTACACCGACCTGTCTGCGTAACCACTTGATGCTCAACGAAATGAAGGAAGGTCGTGGCCCGATTTACATGGCTACTGAGGTTGCCCTGAATGCGTTCCTCGAAGATCGACGTGCCGCTGGTATGGACGAGAGGTCTCTGAAAAAATTCTGGAAGCATCTTGAGTCTGAAGCATGGGAAGACTTCCTGGATATGTCTGTCGGCCAGGCAGGACTTTGGGCCGGTATGAATGTTGAACCCGAGAAGGTTGGTTCTGAAATCATGCCGACTGAACCCTACATGCTTGGTTCTCACTCCGGTTGTTGTGGTATCTGGACCTCCGGTCCGGAAGAAGACTGGGTGCCGGATGTACAGAATGAGTCCCGCGTGCATAAATACAAGTGGGGCTATAACCGTATGACCACTGTTGACGGTCTGTTTACGGCTGGTGATGGAGTCGGTGCTTCCGGACATAAATTCTCATCAGGTTCTCACGCTGAAGGACGAATCTGTGCCAAGCAGATGGTCAAGTTCTGCCGTGACCATGCTGATTTCACTCCTGAACTGAAGCAGAGCGCGCAGGAAATTGCAGATGAAATTTACGCTCCGGTCAAGCGCTACCAGGAATTTGTCGGTGCTACCACCGCTGAAGACGTAAATCCGAACTACTGCAAACCTGCTGGTCTGATGATGCGCCTGATGAAGGCTACTGATGAGTATGGCGGCGGGGTTGCCACCTATTACATGACTTCCGGCAAACTGCTTGGAATCTGCATGCATCTGCTTGAACTCCTCCGTGAGGACGCAGAGAAGATGGCTGCCGGCGACCTGCATGAACTGCTCCGTTGTTGGGAGAACTACCATCGTATCTGGTGTGTTGAAGCCCATATTCGTCATATCGAATTCCGTGAAGAGTCTCGTTATCCTGGATTCTACTATCGTTCAGATTTTCCGACCTGTGACGATGAAAACTGGAAGTGTTTCGTCAACTCCACGTACGATCCTGAAGCCAAGGAGTGGAAGTGTGAGAAGGTTGAATGCCTGAACATTATCGAAACCGATCCGTGGATTTAATCCATAGAGACGTTGTGAACATGATGTAAGAAAAATCTCCAGAGGCCTTGTGTCTCTGGAGATTTTTTTCTATGGTGCTTTTTGGTGGGGAAAGGCTGCAAAAATTTTGAGTTTTTCCCGACAGAAAAGAAATTGCAGTACAAGCTCCTGTTCATTAAACAATTGCTGTCTTATCGTTTTTTTAGCCGGCAGACAGCAAAAGGACAATATATATGTGTAACAATGGAGGAACGGTATGACTGACGAGCAAGGCACCTCTGGTGCAATATTGGTCGTAGGCGGAGGGATCAGTGGACTGACCTCAGCACTGGAAGCCGCCGAAGTCGGAAATGATGTTTTTCTCATTGACAAGAACCCCTATTTTGGTGGTCGTGTCGCTCAACTCAACGAGTACTTTCCGAAGATGTGCCCGCCGAGTTGTGGTCTTGAGATCAATTTCCGTAGAATCAGAGATAATCGTAAAATTCGTACCTATACGATGGCTACGGTTACGTCGGTGAGCGGTAAGCCCGGCAACTACGAGGTTACCGTGGAAATTGCACCACGCTACGTTAACAGTAATTGTGCGGCCTGCGGTGATTGTACTGCTGCCTGTCCTGATGAGATTGATAATCCCTTCAACTTTGGTATGGACAAATGCAAGGCGGCCTATCTGCCACACGAGATGGCTTTTCCTCGTCGCTATGTCATAGACAAGCAGGGGTTGAGCCAGGCAGGGGCAGAGGCTGTTACGGCCGCATGCAAATATGGTGCGGTTGATCTGGATATGAAGCCGGAAACCATCACCCTGAATGTCGGCTCTATTGTCTGGGCAACCGGTTGGGATCCCTATGATGCAGAAAAGATAGATAATCTTAACTTCAATCAGTCCAATGCCATCGTTACCAATATGATGATAGAGAGAATGGCGGCACCTAATGGACCGACCGGTGGTAAAATTATTGTGCCGGGGTCTGATAAGGAGCCGGAGTCTATCGCCTTTGTCCAGTGTGCTGGTTCGCGTGATGAAAATCATCTCGAGTTTTGTTCCTACATTTGTTGTATGGCAACATTCAAGCAGATGAATTACATCAGGGAGCAATACCCGGAAGCACAGATATATGTCTTTTATATAGACCTGCGTACTCCGGGCAAGTATGAAAAGTTTCGTGATAAACTGATGTCTGATGAGAAGGCCACCTTTGTCAAGGGTAAGGTCGCAGATATTCAGGCTGAAGCTGATGGCTCGGTAATCGTAATTGCAGAAAACGCTGTTACCGGAGAAAAAATGCAGCAAAAGGTCGATATGGCCGTTTTGGCGACCGGTATGCAGCCTTCGTTCGCTAACGGTGGTGCCCCTGCTGGTGTTAGCGTTGACAGGAACGGATTTGTCGTTTCCGATCCGGTAAAGGGTATGATTGCAGCAGGTTGTGCGAAAAAAGCAGCCGATGTTGCTACGACTACACAATCATCAACAGCCGCTGCCTTGAAGGCAATTCAGGTTTCAAGGAGGTAATGAGTAATGGATAAAAAATATTGCGCCTATCTGTGTTCAGGTTGCGGCATTGGGGAAGTGCTTGATATGGAAGCACTGTCCGAGGTGGTAACCGGCGAAATGTCCATGGAGTGTAAGGTCCATGAATGTCTCTGTAGTCCTGAAGGCCGTGGCCTAATGGAAAAAGATGTGGCTGACGGGGTGAATACCGTTATCGTCGGTGGCTGTTCTCCGCGTGTGCTGCAGAATGAGTTTTCTTTTGGTGAAGACAAGATCACCGTCAGGGCGAACCTGCGTGAACAGGTGGTCTGGACTCAGGAAAAACCGGCTGAAGGTGAAGAGCCGCACGCTGAGGCTTCCGAATTTTTGAATGAAACCGCTCAGGATTATATGCGGATGGCTTGTACCAGGGCCCAGAAGACTGAACTGTCCGATCCGTATCATATTGACGAAATAAACAGGAAAATCCTGGTCATGGGCGGTGGTATCGCCGGTTTGACAGCTGCCAAGGAAGCTGCTGCTGCCGGTTATGAAGTTACGCTCGTTGAAAAGGAAACTGTTCTTGGTGGGAAGGCTGCTGGCTGGAGAAAATCTTTTCCAACCAGGGAACCGTGGACGAACCTTGAAGATAATCCCGTACATGCTTTGATAGCAGCGGTTGAGGCTGAAGGAAGGATCACCGTTAGAACGGCGACCGAGGTTGCCCGGATTGCCGGTGCTCCAGGTGCGTTCCGGGTCTCAATGAAGGCTGCTGGTACTGTCTCGGAGTGGGATGCTCCTGCGAAAGTGACCGTTGACGATCAGGAGAAGATAGACAAGGGTGAAAAGAAAGACCCGAATGCTGGTCTGAGGCCGTATGTTGATGTCGATAAGAACGCCGAGATTCATGGTGCTGTCGTTCTGGCGACCGGCTGGGTGCCCGCCGATGTTTCCGGGTATGAACATCTTGGTTACGGTTCTGTCAAAAACGTGGTCACCAATGCCGAGTTTGAGAGACTGGCAAAACAGGGTAAGGTTCCTGCCAATGTAGCTTTCATCCAGAGTCCGGGTGGCAAGGAGGACGACAAGGATTTTCCGTATTGCAATTCTGTCACGTCGATGGTGGCACTGAAACAGGCCCAGTATGTCTGCGATGATAATGAAGAAGGCAGGGCCTATATCATTTATCAGCATATGCGGACCCCGGGCAGTATGGAATTGTATTATAAGAATACCCAGCTTAATGATGGCATTTTTATGACCAAGGGGGCTGTCTCCGCAGTTGAGGAGAATGGTGACAAGGTTCGGGTTATTGCCGAAGATACGCTGCTTGGAGATGATCTGAGGCTTGATGTTGATATGGTTGTTCTGGCAGCCGGTATGGAACCAACGACCAAGAATGAGAACACGATCAATCTGGCATATCGTCAGGGTCCGGCCTTTGTAGATCTGGACCTGTTTGACGGGTATGCTGATTCCCACTTTATCTGTTTTCCTTATGAAACCCGTCGTACCGGTATCTATGCCTGTGGTGGTGTCAGAAAGGCTGAGACCATGGAAGAGACGGTGGATGATGCAACCGGTGCAGCTTTGAAGGCCATTCAATGTCTCGAGTCAACCAATCGTGGTGTTGCCGTTCATCCCCGTTCCGGTGACAAAACCTATCCTGATTTCTTTATGCAGCGTTGTACGCAGTGCAAACGTTGTACAGAGGAGTGTCCCTTTGGTGCTCTTGATGATGATGAAAAAGGAACTCCGCTGCCGAACAATACCCGTTGCCGCCGCTGCGGCACGTGCATGGGTGCCTGCCCGGAACGTATTATCGGTTTCAAGGATTACAATATTGATCTGATCGGTTCGATGATCAAGTCGGTCGAAGTCCCGGAAGATGATGAAGACCGTTTGAGGATTGTTGTATTTGTCTGCGAAAATGATGCATATCCGGCACTTGATATGGCTGGTATGAGACGAAACGGTATCAATCACATGATTCGTTTTGTGCCGGTTCGCTGCCTTGGTTCCGTTAATATGGCCTGGATTCGTGACGCCCTTTCCGCCGGAATGGATGGCGCGATGCTGCTTGGTTGTACCTACGGAGATGACTATCAGTGTCACTTTGTCAAAGGTTCTGAAATCGCAAACAAGCGTATGGAAAATATCGGCGACACGCTCTCTACCCTCGGTCTCGAGTCCGAGCGTTGCGCTACACAGCAGGTTGCAATTACCGATTATGACAAGATTCCCCAGATCCTTAATGATTTCGTAGAAGAAATTGTTGAGATGGGTCCGAATCCGTTCAAGGGCTTTTAACCTGTTTTTTATCATATATGGCCGGCTGGTTCTCCTTGCCGGTCGTTTGAGAGGAACGTTACGCACCCCCTTGAGGGCTTGTTTATAGGATAACAGGAGGCGAAAATATGAATGTCCAACCTGATTTACAATTTATAAAAACCCTGAAAGGAGCAGGTGGTGATACGCTCAAGAAGTGTTATCAATGTGCTACCTGCTCTGTAAGATGTCCTCTTTCCACTGAGGAAAAGCCGTTTCCGAGGAAAGAGATGATCTGGTCACAATGGGGTATGAAAGATCAATTGCTGGCTGATCCGGATGTCTTCCTCTGTCATCAGTGCGGTGACTGTACTGCTTATTGCCCACGTGGAGCAAAACCGGGCGATGTCCTTGGAGCGATTCGGGCCTATGCATATACTCATTATGGGTGGCCGGGAGGTCTTGCAAAACTGGCTTCTTCGGCAAAAGGGTTGCCGGTCATGATTGGCTTTCCCGCGCTGGTTGTCTTTGTTATGTGGCTTCTTTCCGGTGCAATGCATATCCCTTCAAAGGAAGTCTTTGCAGAACATGGTTACCATGAGTTCTTTGGTCATTGGGAGTTTAAGTGGTATGCGAAGAATATTTTCTTTATCGTTTTAATCATGGTGTCTTCGCTCGGTCTGGCCTGCTTTTCATTGTTTAAAGGACTTACCACGATGTGGAAGGCGATGACTGAGAGTGCACATATCAAGACCGACGGGTTCAGACCTTCTCTTGTACAGTTTGTCACGGCATTTCTGTGGCCTTCGCTTGTTGAAATTATCAAACATGATCGTTTTAAGGAATGTGGCGAGAATGATCATCGGGTTACCGGTCATTTACCATTGATGCTCGCATTTATTGCCTTGTTTATCGTTACGATCTGGTCGTTGATCAAGAATGATATTCTCGGATTGTTTATCCCGTCGCTGATCGGGCCAATGGTTATCTGGGATCCTTTCAAGATTCTGGCAAATGTTGCCGCAATCGCGATGCTCTTTGGTGTCTTTTCACTGTGGAGTAACCGGCTGAAATCCGAGTCTGAAGGAAACGCAACCAAAACTTTTTACGATTGGTTTCTGATCTGGGAAATTGCTGCTGTCGGTGTGACTGGGCTAGGTGCAGAGCTGCTTCGTTGGCTCAATATTCCAACGGTTGGATATATCGTTTATTATCTGCACCTGGTATCGGTTATGATGCTCTTCCTGTATCTGCCCTATACCAAACTCGCTCATCTCGCCTATCGGACGACGGCAATGGCGTTTGAGAAGTATCGGGAAAGTTCCTTTGGGAAACCGATTATCGAAGAATAATTATTTTTATCCTTGTTATTGTCATAAAAAAAAGCCAGACGCTTCTTGAGTTGTCTGGCTTTTTTGTTTTTACAGGTATCGTGTACTGCCGCTTTTGATCAGGTATCGAAAAGAAAAAGAATACTCGGGTGATCAAAAAAGATCTTGCTTAATGCTTTACATGAAAGTATTATAGAAGGCTTTGTAAGCTGGCGTAGCTCAATTGGCAGAGCAGCTGATTTGTAATCAGCAGGTTGCGGGTTCAAGTCCCATCGCCAGCTCCAAGAGGAAAATACGTAATATTGAGTTGATAAGTGTTTGGATAAGATGCGTGATTAGTGAGTGGAGGGGTTCCCGAGCGGTCAAAGGGAACAGACTGTAAATCTGTCGGCGGAGCCTTCGGAGGTTCGAATCCTCCCCCCTCCACCATCTTTATGTGCTCGTGCTGTGTTAAAGCTGCGGGAATAGCTCAATTGGTAGAGCATCAGCCTTCCAAGCTGAGGGTTGCGAGTTCGAGTCTCGTTTCCCGCTCCATGAGTTTTGTATGTATGCTCACGTAGCTCAGGTGGTAGAGCGCATCCTTGGTAAGGATGAGGTCACCGGTTCAAATCCGGTCGTGAGCTCCAGGAAAAATAGAAAAATATTGTAAAAAACTTCATAGGCCTGAGGAGACTGGAACATGTCAAAGGAGAAATTTGAAAGGACAAAGCCGCATGTCAATGTAGGAACAATCGGTCATATTGATCATGGTAAGACAACATTGACGGCAGCGATCACC
>PDWJ01000241.1_pt1 | contig 82573 bp, 75 predicted proteins | sample 1430881 | NCBI WGS metagenome assembly PDWJ01 (sample SAMN01162460, study PRJNA174530) | Oral metagenome, whole genome shotgun sequencing project. | biome: Marine environment; feature: Marine mammal; material: Swab sample of the gingival sulcus; isolation source: swab sample of gingival sulcus...
ATTGACATCCATCACAGCCAGAAGGGAAGCAAGTTATGGCGGCCAGCTGGATTTTGATTTCGGCCCCATGGAGTTGATGGACGGGTATCAGGATGCCACGCATGAAAAAATATCAGAGGAATTGCGTCTGAGTTCAAATACGGGCAAATTCGAATGGATCGTCGGTCTTTACTACGATACGGATAATGACGCGACCATTACGGAAGTAAAATCAATGATTCCGTCTATGGCTTCCCTTTCCGATGTCCGCCTTACCGATGATGCATACGCCATTTTCGGGCAAATCGGATACTCCCTGACGGAACAACTCAAAATTATCGGCGGATTTCGTTATGAAAAACAGGATATGACTTTGGAGGGGAATATTCCGGCAGGTCGCCTTGACGGGTCGTGGGAAAAAATCACTCCGAAAATTACCCTGGAATACAAAATTACGCCCGATATCATGACGTATGCAGGTGTTTCCCAGGGATATCGTCCGGGCGGATTCAACGAGCTTGCAACGGCCCCTCGGTATTACAGTTATGACGAAGAATCATTGTGGGCTTATGAAATCGGCCTGAAAAGTCTTTTGATGGACAAACGCATCATGCTGAATGCCGCCCTCTTCTATATGGATATCACCGATATGCAGGTGTCGGAAAAAGTTGATCCGTATGTGTCATGGAACACCAATGCAGCTGAAGCCACATCAATGGGAGCAGAAATTGAAATAACCGCCAGAATTACCGACGGCCTGTCTCTTATGGGCGGCTTTGGCTACACCAATTGTGAATTCGACACATTCAGTGATGCAAAGGGGAACTATGCGGGCAATAAGAACCCCTATGCCCCAGAATACACTTTTAATATAGGCTCCCAGTACCGCCATGCCAGCGGGTTTTATGCAAGAGCGGATTTCATCGGGTACGGAAAAATGTTTTTTGATAACGCAAATCAACACGTCAGGGATGCCTACCAGATTGTCAATGCAAAAATCGGATACGAAGGAGAGCATTTTGATGTGTACCTCTACGGTAAGAACATCTTCGATGAAGAATATGATTCAGTCGGCTATTTCAATGGGTTTTACACTCTCTACAGCGATCCGGGAGAATTCGGTCTGCAAGTAACGTACAGGTTTTGACAGCCATTCAGAGGTAAAAATTCCACCGTTCTAAAAAGATGCAACAAGCCATACTAATAGGTTGATGTCCTTTTTCGGGCTGTTCGGACAAAAATTTCCGTGCAGCCCGTTATTTTATTCATAAGGAAGGTCTCCATGAAAACGATTCTCAAATCCGCCATTATTTTTTTCTTTATTTTGGTTTCCAATGCCCAGGCCCATATCTTCTGGGGCAACTCTTTTGAATCCTTTGCCCATCTGCCCGGACATACCACCGTATCCTTTGGTTGAGGGCATACCCTTCCCATTGACGATATAACCAATGCGGTCAACGCCCGGACAAGTGTGAAGCAATTTTCCCTGACCATGCCTGACGGCAAGAAGATTGCGCTGCGCCTCCCCGCAACAGCCCTTGCCCAGCCAGTTGTGGAAACAGCAGATGTCAGCGTCTTTAACGCTGATATTGCCTGTCAGAAAATCGTCCTGCATGAAAACAGCCAAAAAGGAACGTATCTACTTGCTGCCAATACCAAACCCACCTGCTACACCCAATATCTTGACAATAAAGACAGAACCCGGATTGCCCTGAAGCCCAAAAATGAGATCAAAGATTATAAAAAAAGTGCTGTTTTCTGTCAGATATCAGGCCTTTGCAAAGTCTTATCTGACCCTGGAAAAATGGGTAAAACCCGTGCCTGTGGGGTATGGGCTGGAAATCACGCCGCTGACAGACCTGTCCACGCTCAAGGTTGGTGATATGGTGGAAGTGGATGTCCGGTTCCACGGCAAGGTCAATACCGCGGCTTTTGGGGCAACGCTGACCTTTACCGTGAAATAATCCAAGACGGTATCTTTGAGAAGGCGGGACATCAACAGAGTTACTCTGCCGGTTCCTCCTCCCTGACAAACTCGGTGATTTTTTTCATTGCCGGAAAAACCAATACCGATCAGCACAATTTTTTTCTGAGCTGATATTTTTCGGCGTAGTCTTTGGCCCTGATCCGGGCAAAGGCCTTTTTTTCGGGCATATCCACCTTGAATTCAATGAGGTAAAGAGAGTCGACCGTCTCCACACTCATATCAACACGGCCCTTGTTGGTGCAGTCTTCTACAACAAGCTGTCGAACATTTCAGGACCTCATCAGGAATCAAGACGATGTCGATATGTGCAAGGTCTTGATATGCTGCAGCAACCGATCCGTCAACAGTCTGGCAGATACAAGGATGGATTCAATCTGGTCACGGGTCGCGTCAGTGACATGGATGCCACAGGCAACCGAAACAATACCGTTAATTTCCACGGCAACGCGTTCGGCAATTTCACAGGCTATTCGGTCTTCCTTATGCCCGCAGACGGTAATGACCGATGTTGATGCACGTATTTCAGTCGAATCGGCGAGACCTGGACGCGCCTGCGCAAGGGCTACAGCACCGATATGGCCCCGATCTCCCCCCGATAATGAAATATTCAGATCATCTCCCAACCAGGAGACCTCAAGCACAAGCGGAATGGACTGATTATCAGATATGAAACGAAGAGACATAGGTTCTGTCTTCTTGAAAAATATTGATAAACCATGCTCAGGATCTTGGCAGATAACTCAAGCAGCTATCAAAACCTCATACAGGTTATCACCTATTTTGCAACAGACTATGATGTTAACGCCACCAATGTATGCAGCAACAGATTCGTCCCCTTTGCCAGTTGTTCCTTTGAGCTGTATTCTGTTGCAGCATGGCTGATCCCGTCGCGGCACGGTACAAAAATCATCGCCATCGGCATGATTGTTGACATATAGGCAGCATCATGCCCCGCTCCGCTCAACATTCTTATATAGTTGAGTTCGAGTTTTCTGGCCTGTTCTTCGAGTACCAAGAGTAAAAAGGGGTCACTCACTGACGGACGGCTCTGGCTTATTTTGACATGATTAATGGAGGTGGCTGTCTGCTCTGCCAGTTCCTGTTCCCGTGCAAAGATCCGTTCCAGACATTCTGCCACCAGATCGTTCGATTCCGACCGGATATCAAGAGTAAAAGTGACTTTTTCCGCGATAACATTCGAACCGTTTGGCAGTACATCGATTCTTCCGACCGTGGCGGTAAAATACGGTTTTCTTTCCAGCATTTCCCTGCCAAGGTCATAAATATCGCCAATCAGTTTTGTAGCTGCCTCAACGGCATCCGACCTCATATCCATCGGTGTATTACCGGCATGATTGGCCGTGCCGGAGATAACAAAATCAAAACGGGTGACCGAACAGATACCCGTGACCAGGCCTACGTCAAGCTGTTTTTTTTCCAGAATCGGACCCTGTTCTATATGAAGTTCCAGAAATCCGTCAAAATTTGATCTGTCAAAAAGGGGGCTGCCCGGGGCTAACCGGGAAAGGTCACCGCCCCAGTCACAAACGGCATCACTTAACCGCTGTCCGGTCTCCCGGTGCGTAAGCCGAAGCATTTCTTCATTAAAATTGCCGGTAGCAAGGCGGCTGCCAATGCAGGAGAGACGAAATTCGGACGGTTCTTCGGCCAGAAAATCGATACCAAGGATATGTTTTTTCGGTCTGTAGCCCTGTCCTTTCATGGAGCGGGCAACTTCAAGAAAGGCGAGGACACCGCTTATTCCGTCAAACCGGCCGCCACAGGGAACGGTATCGGTATGTGATCCGACACCGACAATCTTTTTACTTTCCGAACATCCCTTATAGAGTGCACGTAAATTGCACGCCGCATCGGTTTCAACTTCGAGCCCGATCTGCTGGAAAGCATCGACGAGCCAGTGACGCACCGCTCTATATTCGTCGGTGAACGATCTTCTCGTATACGGAGCGTCAGTCTCAGTCATCTCCGCGACCGTCATGTGCGTTTGCCAGAGACGCTCCGGGTTGATATTCATCACGATTCCTCCAGAACAGGTTTCAGGAATCTGCCGTTTCCGGGTTCTGCCAGAACACCGCTATGGTCGCTGATTATTTTTCCGCGCAGAAAAGCCTTGGCCAGCTTGAAATCAAGTGTCATCCCTTCATAGGGACTCCAGTCCGAGATGTTGTTGCCGCTTTCCCGCGGATTATAACGATACGGATCCTGCCTGAAAACTGCAATATCCGCATCTTTTCCGACCGCTAACAACCCTTTCCGGTCATCCAGGTTAAAAAGTCGGGCCGGATTCTCGGCAATAACACGGGCAGCTTTTACTGGCGAGATACCGCGCTTCCTGCATCCCGTCAGCAGAAGTGGATAGAGCACTTCGAGACCGGGCGCGCCCGATGCGTTTTTCAGCATGTTCGGATCATTTTTACGATCAATCGACCAGCTTACGTGATCAGTAGAAACCACCGTCACTTCATCTTTTTCGAGATGGTTCCAGATGGCATCAACTTCAGCCTTTGGCCGTATCGGCGGATTAATTTTGCAGAGCCCTTTCAGCTCCGGTCCATGTTCCTCGTGATTCAGGGTCAGGTAATGAATACAGGCCTCGATAGTCGTATCCGCACCCTGCCGTCTGTAGGCTGCACACATATCATAGCCACGACCTACGGAACAATGAACGACATGTCCCCGGCAGCCGGTCTCGAGGGCCAGTTCATATATTTCCACCATGGCGAGAGTCTCGGTAATTCTCGGTCTGCTCGCCGCATGTGTTGTCCAGTCAGTAGCCCCGGACTGCCTGACCTGTTCGACATAGTAGCGTACCGCCTCATCGTTTTCATTGTGAACCCCGGCTATTACCCCGAATTGGGCAATCTCGCCAAAGCATTCATAGAGCATGTAATTGGGAATTCGGGGGAATCGTTTTGGATCGGTACCAAAGGTCGAGAATTTGAAACCGGCCGCACCGGCCGCTACCAACTCGCCGATACGTTTTGCCCCTTCTTCCGGATCAACCGTTGCGTACAGGGCAAAGTCCACCCGACACGATTCTTCACCTTCCCTGATTTTACCGGAAAATCTCTCCGCGTTGCAGATCAGATTTCCATCGTCATAGGGCATATCGACAATGGTGGTAATACCGCCGCCGGCGGCTGACCTGGTAGACCAGGCAAATCCCTCCCGTCCTTTCTGGCTGTTGGAGTGGACCTGAGCATCTATACCGCCCGGCATGACAAGTGAACCACTCTCATCAAAAAACTGGTGTGCCTGCGGGATCGGACCGCTGCCGATTTCAGCGATTTTTTCTCCGGTTATGGCAATATAACCGTCAGATATAATGGTATCTTTTGTAACAATATCGCCTTTTATTACACAATCAAATGAGTTCATTTTCAACCGATATGTTATTGATTTAACAGATTCGGCAACCAGAGACAAAGCTGGGGAAAGGAAATAACCAGCGCCAGGGCCACAAGGTTTGCCAGAAGAAACGGGGTAACACCTCTGAAAATAGTACTCAAGGGAATATCCTTTCGCAATCCCTTCAAAACAAAAACATTGATCCCCACCGGCGGGGTTATCATACCGATCTCGATTACCATAACATTGACAATCCCCCACCACAGCGGATCATAGCCAAGTCCTGTTACCACGGGAAAGACAAAGGGCAGTGTAAGAAGCATACCGGCAATAGCATCAAATATAGCTCCCAGTGCCATATAGATGAGAACCAGGGTCCAGATTACCATAATCGGTGACAGACCTAAGTCGATAACCCATGCAACCAGTGCCTGGGGCATATGAGACAGGGTAATAAAATAGGTAAAAATATTGGCCCCGGTCATAATGACATACAAAAGCGCAATGCTGCCGACCGCTGACCGCATGGTACTACTGAGACTCTCCTTGGTCAGTTTTTTACGGACCAGGGCAGTAAAAGCGGTGAGGATGAGCCCAACCGAAGCGCCTTCATTGACCGTGAAAAATCCGGAATAGATACCTCCCATGACAATGAAGATAATAGAGAGCGAGGCCCAGTTGTCTTTTGTCGTAGCCAGCCGTTTCGCCCGGGAACTTTTCTCCGAACGCATCGCATTTTTCGGAAAGATCATCAGATAAATTCTGACTGAAACAGCAAAGAGAAGAACCGATATAATCGCCGGGATTATCGCCGCAAGAAAGAGACTGACAATAAACTCCTCAACCTGCACCGCATAGAGTACCATGATAATCGAAGGAGGAACGATAGATCCCAATGTTCCACCGGCAGCAAGTGTTCCGGTTGATAGCTCCTGGGCATAGTTTCTCTTCTCCATTTCCGGCAACGCAATTTTTACCATCGTGGCCGTGGTGGCAATGGACGAACCGGAAATTGCGCCAAAGCCGCCACAGCCAAGAATCGTTGCAATGGAAAGCCCGCCTTTCCAGTGACCGACCCAGGCATTTGAAAATCGGTAGATATCGGAAGAAAGTCCGGCAACTCCGGCCATCCCCCCCATCAGGATAAAGATCATGATGACTGAAAACTCATGATTTGAAAGCGTGGAAACGATTTCTGTGCCCATGAGACTGAGCATAGCCGCAAAATCTCCGGTTAAAAGCACATAGCCCCCCGCGCCAACCACTGCCATGGCAATCCCTACCGGTATATGGCAGCAGATCGCAAAAATCAGACAGGCAAGCCCCAGTAAACCGGTTTCAATAGGTGTCATGTTCCGTCCTTTCTTTCTGTTCTTCGTTACAAGAATAATCCGTCTCAGTGGCATCAATATCTGGCAGTTTCACCGGCGAAAAAAACCGTTTCAACTGCAGGAAGGTCATCAACAGCTGAACAATAACGGCAATGCTCAAAAGGATGCTTACCATCAGCCATACCGGCCAGATAGGAAGACCAATCAGCCAGGTTGTTTCCTTATTTGTCCAGACATGTCCGGTGTACTTATAAAGCTGATAAACGATGAGTGAGAGGATGACAAAGGTTGCGACCGCTCCAAGTAAATCGAGCAGTTCCCGAATCCGCCAGTTCAACGTCTGCCCGACAAATCTGACGGAAACGTGGCTTCGGTCAACGAAGGAGGCAGGAAAGCAGGCTGCTGCCGTAATAATGATAAACTCACCGGTAATATCACTGAAACCAGGAATCGGTGTACTGAATAATTCTCTGCCGACAATATCCAAAAGGATCACCAGGGAAAGAATAATCAGTCCGCCAAGCCCGATGAAAGCGACATATTCACTGATATTTTTTATGAACTTTTCCATTGAACCTCCCCCATAAAACAGATTCAACAAACCGGTTGTACATCTCATTTCAACTGTTTTTACAAACGATAACAGCTATCCGGCCCTATTGAACGTACCCGGCAATAATGGCAGCCCGGATTTTCTCAATGAAAATCCGGGCGATACGGGAAAACTACTTGTTGATCGTCGCCTGGGCTTCAGCTTTTGCCTTCAGCATTTCCTGATACAGATTGACACCGGCATCGTTTTTCACATCAAACTCATCCTTGATATCTGACATGGATGCCTTGACCTGCTTGACATCGGCATCCGACCAATCAGTAACATGGTGCTTCTTGTCTTCGCGCAGTTTTTTAATCCCGACAGCTATCTGCTTGTCCAGGTTACCGTTCCAGGTTCTGGTCAGCCACACACCACGATACTTGTCCAGAGCGGCCTTGGCCTTAGGGGGCAGACTGTCATACTTTTTCTTGTTCATCGGAAAGAGCAGGGCAACATTACCAAGCTGAACATTGAGAACGTGTTGTTTGGTAGCGTCTGCAATCCTGAAATTCCACATATTACCATCATCCATCAGGCAACCGTCAAGTACCTTGCGGGAGATGGCTTCTGCTATTTTGGTCGCTCCGATACCACCGATAGGAACAGCATTGAGCTGTTTGACGATCTTGCCCTGGATCGGACCACCCGCTCTCAGTTTCAACCCCTTTACCTTGTCAAGTGTACTGATATCCTTACGGGCATGCAGGGTATAGGGACCAATCTGGCCGATTGCCATAATTTCCAGGTTATCCATGCTCGGCATAAGCCCTTTAGCATACATATTCCAGGCAGTAAGACCAGCTTCTTCGGAGCTCATAAATTCAAAGGGCAGCTCAAAGAGCGAAAGTTCGGGAAAACGGCCGGGGGTATAGGCGGCAACAACCTCGGCGATATCAACAACCCCGTCTTCAACCAGCTTGAGTTGTGATTTCGGACTGGATCCCAAGGTTCCACCAGGATAATGTTCGATTTTCAGGGTGCCTTCTGAAGCCTCTTCAACCAGCTTTATAAACTCGGGGATCGTTACGGAATTGGTTATACTTTTTGGTGACACAAAACTGGCGAATTTCAAAACCACCGGCTCCGCTGCCAGACACTGGCTCCCGATAAACAGGGAGATACCACATAATGTTGAAATCAGTCTCTTCATCTTTCCTCCTTTGGCTGACGCCATTTTTTCGGGTTGAAGGTTCTCTATCCGGCCCATTTCATCAGGAGCCGACGCACAACAAAAGCAACACAAAAAACAAAGAATGACAAATATTATGCACCAAGGGCAAATTTCAATTCTCTTTCCATTATCACCACCCTTTTTTTCAGCAAGACGATCAACTGCTCGACTATCTGATCGGTTATCCGTTCACTGGGACCGGCTACGGACAATCCGGCAAAGATACGGCCATTCTGATCGAAAAGAGGAACCGAAACAGCCCGCGCTCCCACATCCACCTCCGAGTCACTGAGTGCATATCCCTGTTTTCTAATCTGGACAAGATCAGCTCTCAAGGCATCAGCGTCAACAATCGTTTTCCCGGTCAGTCGTTGAAAAGATGCCGTCGCCAAATAATGTTCTATAAACGCCTCTTCCTTATGAGCGAGCAGGATCCTGGAGGTTGCACCGGTACTGAGCGGCAGCCGTCGACCCGAGGCTATGGTGAATTTGACCAGCCGTTGAGGTTCTACCGGATCGAGGGTGAGAGCCTCTTCTCCCGTCAGCATTGTCAGAAACGCTGTTTCACCCGTTTCCCGGCAAAGCGCTTCCAAATGAGGCCGGGCAATCTTCAGGATTTCCATATCCTTGTCCATCACATAGCCAAGTCGGGCTATCATAAACCCCAGGCCGTATAAATTGGTCCGCGGCTTACGTCTGAGGAGCTGTCTTTTAGTTAAAAATTCTAAATACTTATAAATTGAGCTCAGGGGTATATTCAGTTTTTCCGAGATCTCTTTGGCAGAATATTCCCGCCGGTCAATATCATAAAGATCAAGAATATCGACCGCTTTCTCCAGTGAATTGAATTTTTTCTGAGCCATAATAAATGCTGGCGTTATTCCCTGAACAATTACGCCAGTTTGCCAATAGCCTCAAGTTTATCAGCGATATCACCCATCTGCAATTTTTCAAGCCCTTCCCTTGTCTGCATACCTGATTCGGCATCCCAGTTCCAGAGCTGATAAAATCTGGTGAGCATTTCCTCATACTTGTCTTCGTCGGCAATGCTTCCCTTGTTCGGCCCGGATCTTACCGCTTCCTTACGGAATCTTTCGGGCGGTAAGTCGTCTTTTCTAGTCAGATTGGTTAACAAGCCGTTAATCGCCTTTTCCAGGTTACGACCGACACAGGCATAATGATTCATCAGGTCATCTTCAGAAACCTCAATGCCGAGGGCTGAGCTGATCAATTCGACATAATTGCCAGGCGTCAGGAAATTCCCCCCCGACCAGGTGCCGACATAGTTACAGATACCCATATTGTCTTCAAGCTCCTTGGTCCGGGCCTGCCAGAACACGCCTTCGGGCTGACCGTCATAATCGGTGGCATTAAAGGTGCCCGGCCTTGGATGCGGTCCGAACCGAATACTGCCGCTGGTGGAGCCACGCAGATGACGCCCACTGACCGGAGACGTTGAAACAGCCAATCCCCAGCCTTTCGGAACCCGGAACGGTTCTATGGACGGCTGTCCTTTCATATGCGCCAGCAGATACCTGGAGTTGTGACCAATTTTCTCAGCTGCCTGCAACGCTCCGTCAGCAAGCAGATCACCGATATCTTCACGGTAGGCGAGTTTTTTGATCATTGCCGCCAAGGCATCCCCGTCCCCCCATTTCAGCTCAACGCCGCCCGTATCTTCCTTGGTGATATACCCCCTTTCGTAGCATTCAAAAAGCCAGGAGATCGCAGAAGAAACGTAATCGGAATCAAGACCCAATTGATTAGTCAGGAGCCATACATAGACGACCGCATCGGGCTCAAAAAGATCAAAACGACAGGCATGCCCCATGATGGTGTTGATCCAGAACCCTTCACCTTTCATTCCCTTAAAGCGCCCCTCATCGATTTCCATATACGAGGAACAGCCCGTGGGACAGAGATGACAGGCCCGCATACCCTGCCGCATGGTCGGTACCCCGGTTTCCCGGTTCATCAGTCGAATCCGTTTTTCCTTTTCTACAAATTCGTTCTGACCGTTACGGACAACCATGATTCGATCCCAGGACTCGAATTCGGGATCGGATAAAAAGTTGGTGAGCGATTTCCTCATCGGCTTGACATTGGGCTCTTCGGCACATTGCCGCGAACACTGGGCAATAGCAGCCATAAAGCGTGCCGGATCGGCAACCCCGACGTTTCCGGTTCCGCGCACAGCGATCCCTTTGAGGTTCTTGTCACCCATAACACAACCGACCCCTGATCCTCCGGCTGCCCGTGAACCGTCAACCATTACCGCCGAGCCGCGTATCCGGTTTTCACCGGCGGGGCCGATAAGGGCAGTTTTCAACTGGAGATTATGATGCGTCTTGCGCAGCCACGCTTCCGATTCAGGAAGCGGCAACCCCCAGAGGCCTTCAGCATCACGTATCTCCACAAGATCATCATAGATATAAAGGTAAACCGGTTTTTCTGCCTTACCGGTGATGATAATATTGTCGTAGCCGGCATATTTCATTTCCGGTCCAAAAAAGCCACCAACGTTAGCCGACCCCTTACCACCGGAAAAAACACTGATACAGGAGACATCAATCCGACAGGAACCGGGCGCCAGGGTACCATTGAGAAGTCCGGCCCCGATACAGAGCAGATTTTCCGGATCATCCCATTTGGTACCGGGTTTGATCTCATTTGCCATGATCAGAGAGTTTATGCCGCGCCCCCCCAGGATCTTCTTGACATATGGAAGCGAGTCTTCCGTCCATATCCTGTTCTTTCCCAGGTCGACACGCAGTATCTTGCCACCCAGACAGTTTTGCCGTTCACTCTTCGTTTTCTTCTTTTCAGCCGGTTCAGGTTTTTGACCGCCTGCAGAAAGAGCAAAATAGACACAATGTTTTGCACAAAGAAAATCCTCTTCTCCGGCACAATTATCACAGCTGTTATCAACAGACCATCTGAGGTAACCATCTTGCGGATTACGATAGACGTCGATACTTGATTTTGCCGGCCAGAAAGAGCCGGTATGATGATAGGAGCAGATCAGTTGACAGGTTTTACAACAATAGCATTTGCCCGGGTCGAAGCGCAGATACATAAAAACCTCCGATACTTCAGAATTGATTAATACTTATCGAGTTGTTCCTTTACTTTTGCCAGGATTTCTTCCGGCGCCTGTGCCGGTATATATTTATCAGGAGTGAGGGAATCACCCGGTCTTCTCGTCGCGACAATACCGACCTTGGCGATCATCAGATCCTTTTCAAGGGGATCACACCGGTCCGCCTTGACACCCGGAATGATGAAAATATCCTCATCACCCCGCATTCTGGCAGCCAGCGACCATTCCACCTGGGTCCAGTCATGCGGATCGATATCATCGTCAACAACGATAACCAGTTTCAGCAGATTGGTATGGCCCATGGCGAGCATGATCGCCCGCTTCCCCTCACCCGCTTTCGGCCGGTGCATGCTGATAATCGCGTGTACCCGGCCCATACCTCCTTCGGTGATCAGGACGCTGGTGACATTCGGTATCTTTTTCTTGAGGGCATGGCAGGTGGTTGCACCAATAGCGGCACCGCCAATAAGGAGATGTTCCGGAGCGTAACCGGGAAGAATGGCCTGATAGATCGGCTTTTGACGGTGGGTCACCGTTTTTATGGATACCCGGTTGCATGGCCCGTAATACTCATAAAAACCGTGGAATTCAGAAACCGCCCCCTCTTCAACCATATCTTCACTATGAAGCACACCTTCGAGAACAATTTCTGCCTCTGCCGGTACCTCGAGGTCAATCGACCGGCATTTGACAAGCTTCAGTGGCTCACCAAGCAGCCGGCCGGCAATCTCATATTCATCGTGGCCAAGATCTACATAGAACTGGGAGGCAAGAAGCACCGCCGTATGATTGCCGATAACCACTGCAATCTCAAGCGGTTTCCCAAGGGCCTCAGCCTTTTTAAGCAGGGCATGAAGATGGTGGGTCGGGGCAATACCGGCAAGCAGCATATTACCCCCTTCGACTCTCAAACGGGCAATAGAGATATTTCTTTTCCCCGTTTCCGGATCACGGGCGACAATAACACCGGCACTGATATAGGGTCCCTGTTCACGCTCAAACCAGACGGGTACCGGCAACAATTTTTTTATATCAGGTCCGTTTTCGAGAACAACATCCTGTACCGGCCCTGCTGCTACACGTTCAGGCGTGATTCCCTTTTCAATGGCCTCAAGACAGGTTTTCTGTAAATCTTCCGGCGCCACGCCAAGACCCAGGGCTATCTTCTTGTAATCGTTATATAGATTACCAAGCACCGGAATGTCATATCCCTTGACGTTTTTGAACAGCTGTGCCTTGTCATGACCGCGATGGAACAGTACTGCCCCCAGTTCAAAAACCGGATCGACCTCGATCTCGACCGTGTGGAGATAGTCATGCTTTTCAAACGTATCGATAACGGCGCGCAGACTCTGGTTCATAAGTGCACCTCCGGTTGAAATAACGTTTATGCCGGGTCGTTTTCCGTTTGCTTTCTCACGTCCATAATTGCATCGAAAATCTGGCTGTATCCGGTACACCTGCAAAGATTGCCGGACATATAATAGCGTACTTCTTCGGCAGAGAGGTCTTTCTTTTCATCCAGCATCGCCTTTGCCGTCATAACCATTCCCGGTGTACAGAAACCGCATTGAATGGCTCCCTTATCCACAAAGGCCTGTTGCAGCGGATGCAGATCAGAACCGTCTGCCAGCCCTTCAATAGTGGTAATGGATTTGCCGTCAGCATTGATGGCCAGATAGAGACAGGAGTTAACGGGAGCGCCATCGACAAGGACCGTACAGCTGCCACATTCCCCTTCACCACAGCCTTCTTTGGTACCGGTCAGACCTAGTTTGTTGCGAAGAACAGATGTCAGCGTCCATTGAGATTCGACAACGAGAGATTCTTTTTTACCGTTTACCGTAATTGAAATTTGCTTTTCCATGTTGATTTCACACTCCCTGGAGAAGGGTTTCAAGAGCTTTTACCGTCAAAACCGATACCATTTCAAGTCGATATTCGGCAGAACTTCTGACATCACTGATAGGTGACGATTCACGTGCAGCGGTACTCCCAACTGCTGAAAACTCAATTTCGTCAACGCGGTGGCCGTCAATCATCTGTTCGGCTTGTATTGCCCGGACCGGTGTCGGAGCAACGGCACCCAGAACCAGACGGACATTATTACATGTTTGGGTTTGTGGATCAACATGAAGAGCAAGCGAGACACCGGTGACCGAACAGTCCATGGCCTGCCGGGGACCATGTTTGAGGTAGACCATTCTCGTATTTTCCTGAGGTTTCGGGACAAAAATTGAGGTCAAAATTTCATCATGCTCAAGAGCAACACTGCCGGGGCCCATGAAAAAATCCGAGATTGGCAGTTCCCGCCTGCCATTTGAACCAACGATGGTCAGTATTGAATCAAGGGCCACCAGTGCCGGAGCCATATCAGCAGAAGGTGCTGCATTACAGATATTTCCGCCAACCGTGGCCAGATTTCTGACCTGAGTAGAGCCCACGGTGTAGGCAGCCCGGGCAATCATCGGGATATCGTTATTGATATCCTGATCATCAACCAGTGCCGACAGAAGAACCGTTGTACCGATTCTGATTCCCTCAGGACCTGCTTCGATCTTGTTCAACTCATGTATATTATTGATACTAATTAGATGTTTTGGAGCCACACGCCCCCGTTTCATCTGAATAATAAGATCGGTACCTCCGGCAATAACATGTGCTCCTTCACCAAACTCCTTCAGGCACTGACAGACCTCGGCTGCTGTTGCCGGTTCATGGTAGTCAAAGGTTTTCATCAGTTCACACCTCCAGCGGCATTACTTCCGTTTTTCTTCTTTTCGATTGCCGCCAACACCCTTTCAGGAGTCATCGGTAAATCGGTCAACCGAACACCAACAGCATTAAAGATCGCGTTACCAACAGCGGCTGTAACCGGATTGGTCACTCCTTCGCCAACCCCCTTGGCGCCAAATGGCCCTGTCGGCTCCGTTATATCCGCGATAATTGGTTTTACCGACGGCATATCGGCAAAGGTCAGGAGTTTGTAATCGAGAAACCCGGGATTAAGCAGACGACCACTCTTTTCATCAAAAAAGGTATCTTCCATGAGCGCATAGCCGATACCCATATGCATACCACCGCTTATTTGGCTTTCGACGCTGTTACGGTTGATCGGTGTACCGACATCGGCACCGCTGACGGCATTGACCACTTCGACACGGCCTGTTCGGGTATCGACATGCACCTCGACGAAACAGACAACAAAATGAGGAGGACAGGAACTGGGCCGGATTGAAGCCTCTCCGACAGGACTGCCCAGACAGCGTGCCTGGGATTTATCAAGCAAGTCGACCAGGGAGATCGTTTTCTGCTCGTCCTTGGTTGAGTATATTCTCTTGTCCTTACAGACCAGATCGTCAACAGGGATTTCAAGAATCTGGGCAGCCCAACCGAGAAGGGTCTTCTTTAGCTTTTTCGTGGCCTCGACAACAGCCAGACCGGTCCCGTAATTACCGCGGCTCGCATGGGTGGGAACATCAAAAAGTGTTGTATTGGTGTCGGCATCGGGAAGAATGACCTCTTCATAGTCAATACCGAGTTCTTCTGCGATCATTGCCGCATACCCTGAACGGTTACCGCCGCCGGCATCGGCGGAGGCGTTGAGCAGAACAGCCGTACCGTCTTCATTCATCTTGACGATGGCACCGGCATAGTCCATGATATAATTGGACGGAGTGGAAGAACCAGCACCCGAGGTATGAAACCCTCTGGCCATACCAATTCCTCTCTTTATATAAGGAGAGCCGGTTTCCTTGTTGTTCCGGGAAGACCAGCCAATGGCTTCGGCACCCTGCCTCATCAGCTCTTCAGTACCACAGCTTACGATATCACAGATAACATCAGTAGACTGACCGTAGAAGGTCTCGCCTTCACCGATATGATTTTTAATCCGCAGTTCGACCGGATCTATATCCAGTTTATCGGCAATCTCGTCAACCAGGGTCTCGACCGCCCAGTGAGCCTGAGGATTACCGGCACCACGCATGGCACAGAGCGGCGGGGTGTTGGTGTAAACAGTCGTACCCTTCACCCGCTTGTTGGGACAGCGATACATCGAGAGGCAAAAACCGGCGGTCAGTTTCATTTTGGAACCGCCGCTGAAGGCATAGGCGCCGGTATCGTCGATAACTTCTACATCCATGGCGGTGAAGGTCCCATCATTTTTGACACCGGTCTTGACGGTAACCTCCATCGGATGTCGGCCGTAAGCAAGAAACATCTCTTCACGGGATTTTTCACCGCGTACCGGCTTACCGGTCTTAAGTGCCAGAAATGCACAGATAGGCTCAATCCAGCCCGTATGAATATGGGCACCAAAGGAACCGCCCAGATAGGTCCAGTGACAATTCATCTTGCTCAATGGAATATCGAGAGAAGCAGCTATATTTTTGCGCATGGCATGGATTGACTGGGTCGTTCCATAAATATCGATACCTCCAGCCGTATTTGGAACACAGGTAACAACCGTACGCTCAAGAGGAGCGGGATTCGGTCGTGATGTCCGATACGTCCGTTCGATAACCATATCTGCTTCGGCAAAGCCCTGTTCCATATTGCCATAAACCTTTTCCTGCTCATCGACAACATTATTTTCAACGATGATCGGCGTATCGCCACGCCATGCGTTTGTGTGGATTTTTGGCGCGTCTGCTGAAAAATTCTCCCGCATATCGAGGATGGATGGGAGTTCCTCATACTCCACTTCAATCAGTTCGAGGGCCTGTTCGGCAATTTCCGGGGTCACCGCTGCTACCGCAGCGACCCGGTCCCCAAAATGCCGGACTTTGTTTTCCAGCAGGAAGCTGTCATAGTACATGACATTGGGAATAAACAGAAACTGATGCATGGTCGGATGCTTCGGGACATCTTCATGAGTGATAACCGCTTCCACTCCTTCCAGTTCAAGGGCCTTGCTTGTGTCAATGGAAACGATATTGGCATGAGCATGAGGGCTGCGGAGAATTTTCACATGCAGCGTCCCCGGAAACAGGTAGTCGCCAGAATATTTTAATCTGCCGGTTACCTTTTCGATCGCCTCAATCTTGGGAAACTTCTTGTTGATGACCCTGAAATCACTATTCATATTGATTTCTCCAAATAAAGGGACGGGGTGATAAATAATGCGTACCTCACACAACCCCATGTGAGGAGCGATTCATTATCACATTGCGATAATTGATTATCGCAATGTGTCCGTTCTGCTACCATGATACCTGTCAATCTGTCAAGTCTTTTTAAGTGACCGGACGTCTCAGGCCCACTCACAATCGGTCTCACAGCACGTTGCTCCCTGCGTTCCCCGCAACCATATCTGAACGGGAAACACAACACGATTACAGATGACAATTGTCACCCCCGATCGCAAAACCCGTCTCCGGGATATGCTCTGTTTTTACAAAGACAACTAATAATCAGAGATATGTCTCTTCTAAAGAAACATATCTGCATCATCCCATTGATACAGCAATGATGGATACGCTTTTTCACACATTTTTTACCACAATATATACTGAATAAACAGATAGATACATACTCTTACCAAAAAAAACAGGCCTATTCTTCTTTTTCTGGCACGCCCATTGCTTTATAAAAGGCAAAGCGCAACAAAAAAAACAAACACATAAAACAGAATCCAAAAGGAGGACACCATGGCAGCAATAGCAATCAACGATCTCGACCTGAATCAGGAACTCGACAACAGCGCATTGAAAAGCATCTTTGGCGGCCGCTGGGTTCGCAGAACCTATTACCGCAGATACACCCGGCGTTACTATCGCACCTACCGCATCCGCCGGGTCTATTACCGAACCGTCCGCAGGTATTACACCAAGACCTTCACCCGCCGTTATACCAAATGGGTATGGGTATAAACCGAACAACCTGACGCAAACAAAAGCCCCCTTTCAGACTTGTCTGAAAGGGGGCTTTTTTCTGGCAAAAGTTATGAAGTATCAGCAAACAGTATCACGGGCTCTTCCGAATTTCTGAACATCACGAGTCATCTTTTCCCCCTTCACAAGCAACGTGCATTTCAGCCGGAATCGACAAATCCTTTGACAACCAGGTTTCTGTTTTGTAACCTGAGAATCATGAGGAAAAGGCAGACGTTCTTTCCGCTGCCGCACCTGCCGCCAACAGTGTCTTGCAAAAAAAGACGCAGTCTTTCATCAGGTTGCGACCGGAGGAGAATAAAGTGGGGGGCTTCATTTTTCTCTGTCCGCCCTTTTTGTATTTCCCCGTTTGAAGTACGCTTTATCATCCACCTTTGTATAAAGGAGCACACACGGTGAAGGCAATACCAGTCGAGGAAGCGGTAGGCACCGTTCTTTGTCATGACATAACACGTATCATTCCAGGAAAAGAAAAGGGCCGCCTTTTTAAGCGGGGACATATTGTTACCAAAAAGGATCTTCCGACCCTGCTTGATATTGGCAAAGCGAATCTTTACGTCTATGACCCCAGGGACGGCTACGTCCATGAAGACGAGGCAGCCCTTCGACTTGCGCATGCTGCGGCGGGTCCCCATATCGTATTTGACTCTCCGGTGGAGGGAAAGGTAACCCTTACCGCCGAAGAAGACGGGTTACTCTGTATCGATGTAGATCGTCTTCTTGCCCTTAATTCAATAGAGAATGTCACCTTTGGCACCATTCACACGCATCAGTTTGTCAAACAGGGCCGGAAACTTGCCGGTACGCGCGTGATTCCCCTGGCGGTGCCGGAGGAAGATCTGATTGAAGCAGAACGCATTTGCAGCGCTGGTGCCGCGGTTATGGAAGTCAAACCACTAAAGAAAGCCAGGGTCGGGGTGGTTACCACGGGAAGCGAAGTCTTTTCCGGCAGAATCAGAGATGCCTTTGGTCCGGTATTACGAGAGAAGTTTGCCCGGCTTGGTTCTGAGGTCATTGAGCAGGTGTTCGTTTCCGATGAAGTAGACATGAGCGTTGCCGCGATTCACGAGTTTATAGAAAGCGGTGTTGATATGATTGCCGTTACCGGTGGTATGAGTGTCGATCCCGACGATCAGACACCCCGTGCCATCAGAGAAACAGGAGCACGGGTTATTGCGTACGGAGCACCCATTTTCCCTGGGGCCATGTTTTTGCTGGCTGAATTGAAAGGAGTACCCATTGTTGGTCTGCCCGGCTGCGTTATGTATTACAAGGCATCCATTTTTGATCTGGTTATTCCCAGGATATTGGCAGGGGAAGAGGTGACGGAAAGGGATATTCAAAAACTTGGTCACGGCGGCTTTTGTGAAGGATGTGATCCATGCCGGTTTCCGATCTGCGGATTTGGTAAAATATAGGTTTCCGGCACGGTATTGAAAACAGATAAAAACAAAAAAGGTGAGCCACACAGGCGGTTGCTGGTGGCAGACTGCCTTTAAGGAGGAAAACAGGCGGGGGAAAAAGGAAAAAACAGATAACCAGGATTGTGACACAATAACGTGTGGTTCTTTTCAAAAAGGATGACAGCATCTGTAATATCTTAACCTTATGGAGGATCCTATGATTAAGAAAGAGCTTATTGTTAACGGTGTTATGCGAAAGGTGATCGTTGAATCCAATACTTCTCTTGCCACTGTATTACGGGAAAATCTGGGTTTAACGGGTACCAAGGTCGGTTGTAACCGGGGCCAGTGTGGTGCTTGTTCGGTGTTGATTGATGGCAAGGTTGTCCGCTCCTGTGTCATGAAGATAAAGCGGTTGAATAAAGGAGCCCGGATTACCACCATTGAAGGTATTGGAACCGCAGATAATCTGCATCCTCTGCAGGTTGCCTGGATGGTTCACGGCGGCGCCCAGTGTGGTTTTTGCACCCCCGGTTTTATCGTCTCGGCCAAGGGATTACTGGATACCAATCCAGATCCGACTCGTGAAGACATCCGCGATTGGTTCAACAAGCATCGCAATGCCTGTCGGTGCACCGGGTATAAACAATTGGTCGATGCGACCATGGATGCGTCCCGGGTTCTTCGCGGGGAAAAGAGCATTGACGAATTGATGTTCCAGATTCCCGAAGACGGACGTATCTGGGGAACCAGGTACCCGCGTCCAACGGCACTTGCCAAGGTCACCGGAAGCTACGATTACGGGGCAGATCTGGGGTTGAAACTGCCCCGTGAAACCCTGCATCTGGCGCTTGTTCAGGCAGAGGTGTCTCATGCCAGGATAAAAAGCATTGATACCGCAGAAGCAGGTCTGATGCCCGGTGTCCATTCCATTATCACCCACAAGGATGTTAAAGGGAAAAACCGTATCACCGGCCTGATCACCTTTCCAACCAACAAAGGCGATGGCTGGGACAGGCCGATCCTTTGTGATGAAAAGGTCTACCAGTATGGTGACGCCATCGCTATCGTTTGTGCTGCCACCGAGAAACAGGCGAAGGCCGCTGCAGCAAAAGTCAAGGTTGAACTGGAACAATTACCTGAATACATGAGTGCTCCCGCTGCCATGGCAGAGGATGCCATTGAGATCCATCCGGGAACACCAAATATCTATTACACCCAGAAAGTTGCGAAAGGAGAGGACACAGCACCCATTTTTGAGCATGCCGACGTGGTGGTCGAAGGAGATTATTATACGACCCGGCAACCTCATATGCCCATTGAACCGGACGTCGGGTTTGCCTATCTCAACGATGAGGGAAAGCTGGTCATTCATTCCAAATCCATAGGACTCCATCTCCATCTTTACATGATTGCGCCGGGTCTTGGCGTTGAACCGGAAGATATCATCATGGTACAGAACCCCACGGGAGGAACCTTTGGTTATAAGTTCAGTCCGACCATGGAGGCCCTGGTTGGCGTGGCCTGCCTGGCCACCGGGAAACCGGTGTATCTCGGCTATGACTGGTATCAGCAGCAGACCTATACCGGGAAACGCTCTCCACAGTTTACGACAGTCCGCCTTGCCGCAGATAAAGAAGGCACGCTTCTGGGTATGGAGACAGACTGGACCGTTGATCATGGCCCCTATTCCGAGTTTGGTGACTTGTTGACCCTGCGGGGCGCCCAGTTCATTGGGGCGGGCTATCATATTCCTGCCATTCGTGGAGAGGGCCGCACAGTTTGTACCAACCACGCCTGGGGTTCCGCATTTCGGGGCTATGGTGCTCCTGAATCAGAGTTCGCCTCGGAAGTGTTGATGGATGAACTGGCAGAAAAATTGAACATGGACCCCTTTGAGCTGCGCTATAGAAATATCTACCGTGAGGGATCAACAACGCCGACAGGCCAGGCGCCGGAAGTATATTCACTTCCGGAAATGTTCGATACCCTCAGGCCAAAATATGAAGAGGCAAAAAAACGTGCAGCCGAGGAGTCAACGGATGCGGTCAAGAGCGGTGTTGGAATCGCTGTAGCGGTTTATGGTTCCGGTCTTGATGGTCCTGACAGTTCTGAGATAGATGTTGAGCTTCAGCCTGACGGCTCCATCTCGGTTTACAGTTGCTGGGAGGATCATGGCCAGGGTGCCGATATCGGAACCCTGGGTACCGCCCATGAGGCCCTCCGGCCCCTTGATATCGGACCGGAGAAAATTACTCTGGTGATGAATGATACCAGTCAGGCACCCAATGCAGGGCCTGCCGGAGGAAGCCGTTCCCAGGTGATGGCCGGGAATGCCATTAAGGCGGCTTGTGAAGCGCTCATTGGTGCCATGAAAAAAGATGACGGCAGTTTCCGCAGCTATGATGAGATGAAGGCCGAAGGGCTGGCGTTACGTTATAATGGTAAATTTACCGCTCCGGCCAAGGAGTGTGACGAGTTCGGCCAGGGAAATCCGTTTTGTTGCTACATGTATGGGGTCTTCCTGGCTGAGGTCGCCGTCGAAATCGCCACCGGCAAGACAACCGTGAAAAAGATGACCCTGGTTGCCGATATTGGCAAGGTAAACAATTTCCTGGTTGTGGATGGACAGATGTATGGTGGTATCGCCCAGGGAATTGGTCTGGCACTTTCAGAAGATTATGAGGATATCAAGAAACATTCGACTCCGGCTGGTGCCGGTTTTCCCTATATCAAACAGATCCCCGATAATATCGAGGTTATTTATATAGAGAGCCCCCGTCCCGATGGACCGTTTGGAGCCTCCGGAGTTGGAGAAATTCCGTTATGCGGTCCTCATCCGGCAATTATTAACGCTATTTATAATGCGTGCGGGGTTCGTATCAGAGAACTTCCGGCCCTGCCGCAGAAAGTCCTGGCAAGGCTGCAGGCGGGAAACGCATAAGAAACGTCAGCCACCTTCGGCATCAGGCCGCGGGTGGCTGTTTTCCGGAAAGACCGATTATGGACCAAGCTGGTTTACGATCCTGGGAGGCACAATGTATTCAGGAAGAGCCGCCCCGCTGTGAGGCCGGTTGTCCTTTGGGAGTCGATTGTCGGGGGTTTATCGCAGCAATGGCTGCCGATGAACTCAAGAAGGCCCGTACCATTCTTGAGAAACGACTGCCGCTTCCTGAAATAACCGGGAGGTTGTGTGAAGCACCTTGTGAGCAGTATTGTCTGCGTGCTGATCTGGGCGGTGCGATCGCCGTTGGACTGCTCGAACGATACTGCATTGAACACGGGCAGCGGTCAGGACGATTATTTACCTTGCCGCCAAAATCAAAGAGCGTTTTACTGATTGGCGGCGGTCCGTCATCCCTTACCGTGGCTTTTGATCTGGGGAAAAAAGGGTATCCGGTCACGCTTGTTCATCTGGATACGTTACCCGGTGCCTGGCTTCACGGGGTCAATGAGGAACGGTTGCCTGAAACAGCCCTGGAAACAGCGTTGCAACGCCTGCAGTCCCTGGGAGTGGTTTTTCGTTCGGTACCATCGCTGGATGAGCATATCGTCACCGATACAAACCATGACGCGGTCTATATTGGCAGAGATGATGTACTCACAAACCGACTCCTTGAGTTAAGCCAGAACGTTACTGCCGGGACCTTTGCTATTGCCGATGGACCGTGGTTTGCCGGGGGGCTTGCGGGAAAAGACCATCCCCATCGATATATTACCGATGTTTCCCAGGGACGGCAGGCGGCTCTTTCCATCGATCGTTTTTTGCAAGGGGCATCATTGACGGCGGACCGGCCTGCTGTCCGGAATGGACAGACAGCCTTATATACCAATACAGAGCAGATAGCGGTTTCTTCTCGCATCATTCCTGAAATACCGGAAAGATACACGAGTGAAGAGGCTCGGAAGGAGGCGCAGCGCTGTATCAATTGCCAATGTCTGGAATGTGTGAAGAGTTGTGTTTACCTCCAGGAGTTTGGTGGTTATCCAAAGGTGTATGTCCGGCAGGTGTATAATAATGCCGCTATCGTCAAGGGGATGCATCAGGCAAATCTGCTGATTGATTCCTGTTCCCTGTGCGGCCAGTGTGAGGAGCTCTGCCCCCGGGATTTTTCGATGACCACCCTTTGTCTGGAGGCCCGGCAGCAGATGGTAAAAGACGGTCGGATGCCTGCCTCCGCACACTGGTTTGCCCTTGAAGAGATGCGTTCCGCAGCTGGAGAGGGGGCATTGTTGCGACACGCACCGGATTCTGAAAAAAGCACGGTCATCTTTTTCCCGGGGTGCCAACTGGCGGGGCTGAGACCGAAACAGGTTTTACGGCTCTATGAGACCTTACGTGAAGCAGAGCCGCAGACCGGTATCTGGCTTGATTGCTGCCGGGTTCCCGCCTATTGGGGGGGACAGCAGGAAGTGTTTGCCAAAGGGTGCGATCAGCTCAAGAGGCGGTGGTCCAGAGCTGGAAAGCCACTGGTGATTACCGCCTGTACCACGTGTATGATGCTGTTTCGTGATCATCTGCCCGAAATCGAAGTCGAACTCATCTGGCATATGTTTCCCCGGGAGCCTGACGCGAAAAAAAACGCAGAAAAGAAAACCGTGGTGATTTCTGATCCCTGTACTGCCCGGCATGACAGAGAGCTGCAGCACAGGATCCGCGCCCTGCTTGCTGATTACGGCTACCATAACGAAGAACTTGCCAGATCGGGAAAGACGACGGAATGCTGCGGGTTTGGCGGCCTTATGGAAAATGCCAATCCCGATCTGGCAACCAAGGTAAGAGAACGCCGCGTTGCCCAGAGTGATGCCGCAATTCTGACCTATTGCGCCATGTGCAGAGATCAGCTGGCCAGAAGTGGTCGTCCGGTACTGCATCTTCTTGATATCCTCTACCCCGAGACCGCCGACTCTCCATTGGCACCGCCGCTTCGCCTTTCTGACCGGCGTATTAACCGGAGAAATCTCAAACGAACAATCCTCAAACATTATCCTGAAGAAAAACAGCCGCAGCCTTTTTCATGGGAAACCATCAAACTGGTAATCAGCACCGGCGCCGCGGAGCAGATGGAAGAGCGTCGTATTCTCGAGGATGATATCCGGCAGGTTCTTGCCTATGCAAGAGAGCGGGGCCAGATCTTTCGCCATGAAGACGGGGTAACGAAAATCAGTTCGATGCGTCTTGGCGAGGTAACCTTCTGGGTGCACTATAGAGAAGATGACGGCGCTTATGTTGTGGCACGTTGCTGGAGCCACCGAATGCGGATTACACGGGGAAGTGTGTCATGAAGCTCAGTTTTCTTCCCGAGGATACGGGCTGGTTCTGCGAGAAATGTGAGCTCAAGATGACACCGGGTCTTACCGAATTACACTATCAGGGCAATGTCTTCAAGGTTGAATTGCTGGTCTGTCCTTCCTGCGGTGCCGTCTTGATCGCGGAAGATCTTGCCGTTGGCAGAATGCTGGAGGTAGAGAAACTCCTGGAGGATAAATGAAACCACTCTATCTCACAGAACCGGTGCGATCCATGCCCGGGAACTGGCTGCATCCAGGTGGAGAGACACTGACCCGGCGGATGCTTGATATAGCGGCTGTCGCAAGAGATGCGGTTATCCTTGATGCCGGCTGCGGCGAAGGAGGCAGTCTTGAATATCTTCTATCCCACGGATTTCCCAGGGTTTTAGGTATCGACCAACAGAGCGTGCTGTTGCCGCCGAAAAAAGCGGCATTTCCTCTTGTCCTCGGAGATGTCTCCCGACTGCCACTTGCTGATCAATGTCTTGATACGATCCTTTGTCAATGTGTATGGAACCTGACGGAACGGCAGAAAACCCTGGATGAATTCCACCGGACATTGCGCCCTGGCGGCGAGCTGCTACTTTGTGACATCTATCTCCGTCACCGCAAGCCGGATGGCCTGCAATGGCCGGTGACGTCATGTTTCAATAATGCCGCTACCTTTGATACGGTGACCGGTTTCATTGAAAAGAGTGGTTTTGTCGTCTGTTATCAGGAAGATGTCAGTTCCCATCTGCAACAAACGGCCGCCGAGTTTGTATTTAAATATGGTTCTCTTTACGGGTTCTGGTTTGCGGTGACCGGCGACCACCATCATGCAAAGCAGGCCTGTTCGCTCGGTGCGGCCAGTCGGCCGGGCCTGTTTTTTCTTATCGCGAAAAAAGGGGGCTCAAATGAGTGCGTACGATCTTGATATCCTGCAGCTGGGGGCACAGGGCTATTGTTGCGCTCAGATTATCCTGAAAATGGGTCTCCGTCTCTGGGGGGAAGAGAACTCCATGCTGGTTCGTGCCTCGGGCGCGCTCTGTCGGGGCATCGCCGGTAACGGGATATGTGGTGCCTTTATCGGTGCCGCCTGTCTGCTGGGATGCTTCGCCGCCAAGGGGAACGATCAGGAAGAGGAAGATGAGCGGCTGCAATTGATGCTGTCCGATTTGTGGCAGTGGTTTGACGAATATTGTGCAAAACGCCATCCGGGACATACCTGCAGGGATATTGTACCTGATGGCAGGATCAATCCCGAGGTGTGCGGAGGGCTGGTGTCCGCATGTTATGGTAAGGCCCTTGAACTCCTTGCCGCCAATGGTTTTGATCCGGAGTATTGCAATGACCGTTGAGCTTCCCGTTACCGAAAGCGTCTGCCCGGACTGTCTGCAAAGAATTTCTGCCCGCCTGGTTACCGAGAACGAGACGGTATATCTTGAGAAAGAATGTCCCGAACACGGCAGGTTCAAGGTGGTTGTCTGGCGGGGCAAACCGCTCTTTTCAGAATGGTTTCGCCCCAAGCTCCGCTATACCGGTGGTGTACGCGAAGAGATTCGGAAAGGCTGTCCGTATGATTGTGGACTGTGCGCCCGTCATGATCAGCGTACCTGTTCGGCACTTGTGGAAATAACCCCGCGTTGCAATCTTCATTGTCCGGTCTGTTTTGCCGACAGTGGCTCTGCAGAAAATGAACCGGATCTTGATACCTTGAAAAAGATGTTTGACGCAATCATGGAGCGAACAGGAGGCTGCAATCTCCAGCTTTCAGGAGGTGAGCCTACGGTACGCGATGATCTTGATAACATTGTCGCGGCTGCCCGGGCGGCGGGTTTTTCTTTTATCCAGGTCAACAGCAACGGAATCAGATTTGCAGAAGACCCCTCGTATGGAAAACTTCTTGAGGATGCCGGGTTGTCGACGGTTTTTCTCCAGTTTGACGGGATCGATGATCAGGTATCGACCATTATCAGAGGACGGCCGCTTTTTACCGTCAAATCGAGGGCAATTGAACACCTTACGATGACCGGAGTCGGTGTTGTTCTGGTTCCTACCTTGGTGCCGAAAATCAATACCGGTCAGCTCTGGGATATTGTTCAATTCGGTATTGAACGTCTGCCGGGGGTACGTGGTGTACATTTCCAGCCTATTTCCTATTTTGGAAGATTCCCGAAACATTTTATCCCGGAACATGTCACTCTGCCGGAAGTAATCTATGCGCTGGTCACCCAGAGCGACGGGGCGGTGAGGATGGAAGACTTCCAGCCTCCTGGATGTGAACACGCCCTCTGTTCTTTTTCAGCCCGCTACCTGATCGCAGAGGACGGCACGCTGCAGTTTCTCGGCAAACCACAGTGCCGCAGTGCTCCTGAGCCGGCAGAGCAGGGTGCTCTTCGATCCATTGCCGTTACTGCCCGTCAATGGAGGGGGCCGGGGACCTCGTGTAAGCAGACGACGCATGGGGCTGATGATGATTTGAGCCGCTTTTTGCGGCGAGCCAGGACCCATACCTTTTCCATCTCAGGCATGGCCTTTCAGGATTGCTGGTCCATGAATCTGGAACGACTGCAGGGATGCTGCATCCATGTGGCCCAGCCGGATGGCCGGTTGATTCCCTTTTGCAGTTTCAATCTGACCTCTCGTAACGGGGTCCCGCTGCATCGAGGACGGCAGGCGGTTGTCGCTCTGACGGAGAATTCGGTCAGATGAAACCGACAACCCTGGATCGTTATGTTGCAGGTGCCCTCGGTCTTTCCAGGGACTATGGACGCAGTGAACTTGAAGAGGCCCAGAATGCCGCCCTGCGCGGTGTTCTTGACTGGTGTACCAGGAGTCCTTTTTATAAAGAGCTGCTGGCAGGTCATGCATCACATCAGGTCAGCACAGCGGCGGACCTCTGCAGGCTGCCGTTTACCAATACCGATATGCTGCGGCAACGGGGCCGGGATATGCTCTGTGTTTCCCAGGCAGAAATTGTCCGGGTTGTCACCTTACAGACATCAGGATCCACAGGGGCACCAAAACGAATCTGGTTTACGCGCGAAGATCTCGCCGCGACCCGGCGTTTTTTTCAGGACGGGATGCTGAATCTGATCGGACCGCAGGACCGGGTGCTGGTTGTCTTGCCATGGAAGCGTCCCCACAGTGTCGGCAGCCTGCTCCAGGAGGCCTTGACCGAGGCAGGCATCAACGTTGCAGCGATATGGCCGCCACCCCGGGGTAAGGCCTGGCGAACGGTGATTGCGAAAAAACGGCCGTATTGCGTGGTTGGTCTTCCATCACATCTGCTCGCATGTGCCGAATATGCCGCCGGACTATCGGTACGGACCATGCTGCTCTGTTCCGATTATGCCGCACCGACGCTGAGAGAGCGGATCGAGGCAAAAGATATCGAGACCTTTATTCACTATGGTTCCACAGAAACGGGTCTGGGAGGAGGAGTGGAGTGTACCTGCCACCGTGGTTGTCATCTTCGGGAATCTGATCTTCTGATAGAAATTGTCAATCCGGAATCCGGACAGGTGCTGGAGGATGGAACTGTCGGAGAAGTGGTAATTACGACGCTGCTCCGCGAGGGCATGCCATTACTTCGCTATCGTACTGGTGATCTGGCAGGACTGAACCGCGGCCGGTGCCGGTGTGGAGGGGTTACCGCCAGATTGTTATCAATCAAGGGGCGACAGAATCCTTGTTCTCTCAAGACAGGACGAGTATTATCCGCTTGGGAACTGGATGATATCTTCTTTTCGATCCCGGGCCTGCTTGATTATCGTGCAGTAGTGGAAAACGGCGAGCGGCTGTGCTTTTTTTTTACCGCCCTCCCCGATAGACCAAAGGTGGCTGCGTTGATGAAGCAGGCGGTGATTCAGCTCCCCTCAATTGCCGCTGATATTGCTGCGAAATCTCTGACCCTGGGTCTTTTCAGAGAAGTCACTGAATTCCCGGCAGATCATCAGTATAAACGGACCATTATTGACAAAAGGAAAAATAATGCGACACATATTGAATGAATTGATTACCCGGTTACGCGAAAAAGAAACGGTGGTCATTGCCGGAATTATCAAAGCTGGAGGTTCCGTTCCCCGGACTTCGGGGGCCAGAATGCTGGTTACCGAAAATGGTGAGCTTTATGGCTCTGTGGGCGGTGGTGTGGTTGAGGGGGCCTGTCATGCCCGGGCCAGGAGGATGTTACAGGAAAAGGAACCTTTTTCTTTTATCGAACAAACCCTGCAGCCTTCTGCAGCAGCTGACGCCGGGATGATCTGCGGTGGTCAGGTCACCATCCTGCTGCAACGGCTTGATGCGGACAGCCTGGAGTTATTTACCCATCTGCAGCAGGACTATCGTCAGGGGAAAAGACCGGTACTGCTTACCTTTCTGATGAAAGAGGGGGCACCCCACATAACCTCGCTGGCATATGACCCTGCCGGACTCGTCGATGATGAGCTCCGCACCATCTTGTCTGCCACACCGGGGAGAGAACCTTTTTTGACCACGGCTGCAGAAACCAGACTGCTGGTGGAACCCCTGTGTCATCCCGGAGTTGTCCATCTGGTCGGTGCCGGCCACGTTGCCGAGGCCACCGCTCATCTTGCCGCCTATGCCGGTTTTGAGGTCGTGGTTATGGATGACCGGGAAGCATTTGCCAACAGGGAACGGTTTCCGGAAGCTACCGAAATAAAAAAGCTGCCAAACTTTGATGCCTGTATAACCGATCTGGGTCCCGATGATTATGTTGTTATTGTCACCCGTGGCCATCTCTATGATCGGGATGTACTGGCCCAGGCCCTGAAAACCGAAGCCGGGTATATCGGTATGATCGGTTCCCGCAAGAAACGACAGGCTGTTTATGACTCGTTGATGAAGGAAGGGGTGAGCAGGGAGCAGCTGGAAAAGGTCTTTAGCCCGATCGGCTTGTCCATTGGCGCCGATACTCCGCGAGAGATCGGTTTTTCAATCGTTTCAGAAATGATTCAGGTTCGGGCAGGAAAAACACGGTGACCATTGGAGCCATTATTCTTGCTGCGGGATATGCTTCACGTATGAATGCCTGCAAACCGCTGCTGCCTTTTGGCAGCAGCAATGCCGTCTGCCGCTGTGTTGACCTGTTTTCCACCTCCGGTATCGATGAGATTCTGGTCGTTACCGGCTACCGGGCTCGGGAACTGGAGCAGGCGCTCGTTTCCTCGCACTGCAGAACCATCCGGAACCCTGATTTTGATTCCGGGATGTTCTCTTCTGTATGCGCCGGTGTCCAGGCACTGGCAGCACCATGCGATGCCTTTTTTTTATTACCGGTTGATATCCCTCTGGTTCGTCCGGCAACCGTTGGGCTTTTACGGGAGCAATTCGACGGTTCTGCCGTGCTTTTCCCTCTTTTTGAAGGTGAGCGGGGGCATCCACCGCTGATCCCCTGTCTTTACCGGGAAGCTATCCTCCGTTATTCCGGAACTGGAGGGTTAAGACCATTGCTGGAGCAACTTCCCGGCAAGGACGTTCCTGTCTGGGATAGTGCTGTCCTGCAGGATATGGATATTCCGCGTCAATATCAGGAGCTTTGCCGGCTGTATGACCGTTATACCGTGGGAACCCGTTCAGAGGCCCGAGCCCTTGCCCGTCATTTTATGCCCGAAAACAGTATTGGCCATGGACAGGCGGTGGCGGAAATTGCCTGTCTTTTGGGGAAGGCCTTAAACAGAAAGGGCTACCAGCTGGACATGGATATCCTCTATAATGCCGGATTACTGCACGATATTGCCAAAGGACAGAAACAGCACGCGCGGGCAGGAGCAGATTTACTGGTGGATCTTGGTCTTTCAGGGCTGGCAGAACCGGTATTGCACCATAATGAATGCCTGGTTCCAGAAGATGAACGACTTTCTGAAAAAGAACTGGTCTGTCTTGCCGACAAACTCGTTTCCGGCTGTCGTCGGGTCACGATTACCGAGCGCTTTGCCAAAACATTCCGCCGTTATGGTCACGACCCCGAGGTTTACCGAATAATCAAGGGGCGTCAGGATAATACTCTGAAATTGAAGGAATTGATTGAACGTCAGTCTTGTCAGTCCCTGGAAGAAATACTTGACCAGAAAAAGAGGCCATGACCACCATTTATCTTATCCGGCATGGCGAGATTGACCAGGGTTCGCCACGACGCTATATCGGTCAGTCCGATATCGAACTCAGCCCAGCGGGAAGAAAACAGATGATCTCTCTGGCCGATTTTCTCAAAAATGTTTCGATAACCGGTTTTTATTGCAGCCCGCTTCAACGCTGCCGGGAAAGCGCTGAAATCCTCTGTTCCCGGTTCCCGGGAACTACTCCGGAAATAATTGACGGTCTGAAAGAGATCTCCCTTGGTCTTTGGGAGGGGCTGACGATTGCCGAGGTCAAGAACCGGTATCCAGGGAGTTTTGAGTCCAGAGGAGAGGATTTCGCTGGCTATCGTCCCCCGGGTGGAGAGAGCTTTGCCGACCTTCAGCAGCGCGCCTGGGCCGCTTTTGTTCAGCTCATTGAGCACGGACCCAAACACCTTGCCATCATCGCTCATGCCGGTGTTAACCGAACCCTGCTCTGTACCATCCTTGGTATGAACCTTGGCAATCTCTTTCAACTGAATCAGGATTACGGATGTCTTAATCTTATCCGGTTTGAAAAAGAACAGTTTTCGATACAATCTCTCAATATCTGCCCTCATTCCCGGGTTCAGAAAAAAAACTTTTCAGCAAAGCAGGAATCCTGAAGTCCCGGAACAGATCCGGGATATATCGGGAGAGCAAGAAACTGAATCAAAAAACATCTCTGCGGGATTCTGACTGATTCTGATTTTTCAGAATCAATATCATGATCATGAAAAGAATCAAATCTGTGAAAGAAACAAGGATATAGACAACAACATCGAAAACGGGAAGGATTTCAGGGGTGATAATGATATGCCTCTCCTTCATGTATTGAAAAATGAGGATTGCCGACTCTGCAAGCAATGCCGTTAGCAGCAGGGGAGTGGAAGCGGTAAGATTGGTCAGGAGAAAAGTGACACCATCGGTAAGCGCTCTCCGATATGTCCCTCGAAAGAAATAGAACGGGATGACATAAAGATAAAGAAGAGCAAATGAAATCAAGATGATATAGAAATATCCCTGACCTCCCTGTTCCGGCAACACCATCATCGGTATTGCCGCGAAGAAACCTGCGGGCATATACATCAGAAGCAGCAGCCAGAAATAACCCGGAAGATAGTTCCGCATAATCGCTGTTATTGATGAATACCTGTTCTCAAGCAACTCGAAACAGATACCATAGATAACGGGAGTTGCAATCGTTGACAGAATGAGCGCGGCTGTCGTGAAGAACCCGGAAAAAGGAGATTCTTCTGCAAGCAGGGACAGACCGCTATTGCATATACTGATGCCACCGATATACCAGATGACCATCCTGTTTTTCCCGATGATCGTGGTTGCTGTTAAAAAAAGATCTTTCAGATCCAGATCAGCCATTGATTCTTTCAAATCTAACGATGTCGTACGGTTCTTCAATATGGTAAGAAGTTGTCTCAACTTTCCGGAACACGCGGGGGTCAATTTCAGGAAAGAAGGTATCGCCAGCAACATCCCGCTTGAGCACAGTCAGAATTATGGTATCAGTGCAGGGAAGAAACGTTTTAAATATATCGCCGCCACCAATAATAAATACCTTGCTGAACTGCTTACAGAATGCGACAGCTTGCTGAATCGTATAAAAACAGCGGCAGCCGGGAAACGTCCTGGACTGATCTCTGGTAAGAACAATATTGATCCGACCCGGCAAAGGTTTACCAATAGAGTCAAAGGTATTTCGCCCCATCAGCACCGGAAAATCCATTGTCGTTTTTTTGAAATGCTGGAGATCGGAAGGAAGATACCATGGCAGTTCACCATTTTTGCCAATGGCTCTGTTTGCAGCAATTGCAGCGATGATAATAAATTCAGTCATGGACGTTCCCGTTGCGTTGTGAAAAAAAAGTTGTTTTTGCCTATAGTTCTGTTTAATGATATCCATGATTATAAAGAGTAGATGCCCAGTAATCAATAATACTCTGGCTGTAAAGAGAGGAGAGGTGGTATGAAACTGATCTGTCCCCATTGCGGGGTCAGCGGCAAGACAAAAAAATCCCTGAGTGGCTGTAAGGTCAGATGCCCCCAATGTACGGGTACTTTTCTGGTACCGGTTTTTGAGTCAGGCACAGATGCTCCTCTTCTTGAAAAGCCAGAAATTGAAAAAGATTTCGAAGAAAAAACGATACACGCTGTCACGCATCATTCGCTCGAGGAAACAGCGCCCGCCCTTTCAGAGGGGCATTGGGATCGTGGAAAGAGAGCTGTGGCCGTCAGCGCTGAAACGACCTCTCCAGATCTTTTTCCAGACGATCAGGACCAGGAAGTATACAAACCAGCCCTGGTTGAAATGACCGACGACGATAGCGCCGATATAACAAAATCCGATACGATTCGTATCGTGGAACCCAGTAAGGGAATCATTTCTTCCGCTATAAATGCACGTGAAGAAGACGTGAAAGAAGATGGGTTCGGCCACTCTGCTGATCGTGACGATGAGAATGGTGAAAAAAACGTGATATCCCGTTCAAAGCCTCAATTCACAATCAATTCAATTATCTCAGAAGGCTGGCGGTTGACAAAAGGGGTGAAAGGCAGCCTCTGGGGAGGTTTTTCCGTAACCATGGTGATTCTGTTTTTCCTGGGCAGCATAACGATCCTGTTGCTGCCGGAAGTTTTTTCTTCGACGGGCAAGACAATCACCATATGGGTCGTTATTCTGATACAACTGGTCAGTTTCATGCTGGCAATGACCTTTACCGCCGGACTGATGTATATGGGGATAAAACGGGCAGCCGGAATGCATTATTCCTGGAAAACGGTATTCAGCGGTTTCACAAGGCTGTCTCAGATCAGCATCGCCGGTTTATTGATGACCGTGTTCATTACAGCCGGTCTCTTGCTGTTCATTCTACCGGGAATATATCTGATGGTCGGATATTCACTGACATTACCGCTGATAATCGACAAGAGACTGGGCCCATGGGATGCCATGGAAACCTCAAGGAAGACGATACATGGACAATGGTGGCGGGTCTTTGCGGTCTATCTGCTCATCAAGCTTATCTCCCTGGTATCCTTCCTTCCTTTTGGTCTGGGTACAATCTGGACCATTCCCCTGTTTTTTACAGTTTCGGGAGTCATCTATTGTTTTTTTTTCCGGAAAAATTGTACTTGAAGGACCCTGAAACAAAATCAAGATCAGGACAAGACATCACCTGATTAAACGATCCAGCAGGTGCTGTTCCCTTTTCAAGGTGTGCCGTGCGTCAGCGACAGTATTATTCAAAAAGATATGTGCATATTCTGATGGTTATCTGTGCACTACTGGTATCAACATCCTTTCCCGTTGGTCAGCATATTACCACAAAACTTGATCCTGCCATCATCACGTTGACCAGATTCATTGTGGCAACCACATTACTTGCCCCTGTCATCTCTGTAAAATATGGCCTGCATGTATCAGTTAAAAGCCTGCTTCGTTATAGTGTAGTCAGCGCCTGTCTCGTCTTTTTCTTCTGGTGTATGTTCCTCGCCCTTCGCTATACAAGCCAGCTCAATGCGAGTGTCCTTTTTACTTCTGTACCGGCTTTGTCCTTCGTCTACGCGGCCGTCATCGTTCGAGAACGGCTTGGGCTGACAAAGATCCTGGCATTGTTTTTTGGTTTGATTGGCGCCTTATGGGTTATTTTTCAGGGAGACATGAACCGTTTTTTGAGTCTTGCCTGGAACAAAGGTGATCTCATTTTTTTTGCCGGGTGTCTGGCCATGGGGCTCTATACCCCTCTGGTCAAACGGCTTCATCGTGGGGAGCCGATGGAAGTCATGACTTTTTGGGTACTGGTTACCGGAACCATATGGCTCCTTCCGGTCGGTGTATGTGAACTCGGAACGGTTGATTTTTATGCGGTTCCGGTAACAATCTGGTTCTGGATCGTATACCTTTCCGTTTTTACGACTATTATCACCTTTTATCTTACCCAGTTATCAATACCGGTAATTGGCCCGACACGGGTAATGTCATACTCCTATCTCTATCCAGGCCTGGTCCTGGTGATTGATTTCCTCGCCGGTCGGGGACTGCCTGAAACAAAAATTTTCCCCGGTCTGCTGCTGATTGTCATATCAATGGTTATTCTGCAGACATCCAGGACACGATAATCGGGTTTCCAGTCAACGATTGATTTGCGAAAAAGCGACACATCCAGCAATTCTCGATGGTTGTCTCTCGGTAATATCTTACAGGGGAAGAAGGGTTCCCTCACCTTTTTGCCCTGATGAGGTAACGTAAGGCTTCATTGGCAAGGATAAGACCGAAAAGACCGGTCAATGTCGGCAAACTGCCCAGTGTTCTCCGTACCCGGCCACGATCGGAAAAAGGCTGGTCACTCCGTTCCGGTTCTGAAACAGGATAATCAAATTGAACAGTTTCTGTAGAGTAAACCGTAAAGATATTGTTCTCAATACCGTTTGCCCGTAATCTCTGCCGCAGCCTTCGAGCAAGCGGACAATTCCTCGTTTCGGAAATATCTCCTGTTTTTATCAATGCCGGATCTGAGCGCAATGCGGCTCCCATTGATGACATCGTCTTGATTCCATGCTTTACCGAACGGGTAAGTATCTGTACTTTTGGATTCAGGGAATCGATTGCATCTATCAGGATATCCGGCTGCTCAGCAAGTACCGGCGTAATAGAGTCGCTGTCTGCAAACAGGGGAAAAGCCTCGACCCGGCAGGCAGGGTTAATCTGAATCACCCTTTGTTTGGCTGCAACCGCCTTTTCCTGGCCAATGGTTGAATCCAGAGCCAGGAGCTGCCGGTTAATATTCGATACCTGAATAGTATCGAAGTCAACGAGGGTCAAGCGGCCAATACCGGCGCGGGCAAGCCCCTCAACGACATAACCACCGACGGCTCCGATCCCGATAACCGCCACATGACCTGCTGACAGCCTGGAAAAAGCAGCATCACCGATGAATAGCCTTGTTCGTGAAAATCGTTGCATTGTACCAGATTTGTTCAGCAAATTCTTCAACAGGAAGGTTTCGCTGGATTGCCGCCAAGCGGTACAGTTTCGCTATAACGACCGGTTCATTAAAGGTGGTAACCAGAGTTTCCGGATCAGTAAGCAATGGATTAATCTGATCGGGGGCATCAGTTTCAAGAAGAAGCGAATTTATCGGGGTTTTCAAAAATACTGACCTGAGCCGTATCTGCTTTGGATCGGCAATCCGGGAGGAATAGCTGATGAAACAGCCGAGACCGACGAGCCGTTCCATTGTTTCAAAAGAGCCGTTAAAGGAATGTACCATCACTGGCGGGAGTGTCCGTCTGGCGGCATATTTCTCCAGAACGGCAATCAATTTCCCCCAGCATTTCACACAATGAATGGTAACCGGCAGGCAAAGCTCCATTGCAATCTCCAGGTGCGCTTCGAACAGAACCATTTGGCGGGCAGGATCAACGGTACTGGATTTGTCCAGTCCGGTCTCCCCCACGCCAGCATTGTGACGGTATTCCGACAAGATATCATGCAGTCTGGTATCCCATCCTGACCTGACGCTGTCAGCATACCACGGATGGATGGCAAAAAAGGGCATCACCGAGGCATACATCCGGGAAAGAGTGATTATTTTCGGCCAATCTTCTTCTTTGGTTGCGTTACAGAAAAACCTGCACACCCGTGCAGATTCAGCTGCAGCAATAACCTGTTCAAGATGACCCGAGAGCCGACAATCATGCAGATGAAGATGTGAATCTATAAATCCTTTCCACATGGTATCCTTTGTGTAATCACGCTTTTTTTCAGATGAGATCTCTCATGCCTTTGTTTCAGGAAACCTGACCGCTGGCACACCAAGAAGAACAGACAGGATCGTTCTACTCGGGAAGCAGACCGTAAAAATAGCAGATAATATCGGTACGGGAAACAATCCCGATGATCTTTCCCTTATGTTTAACAGGAAGATAACCGATATCATTTTGGGCCATGAACTTGGCGACTTCGGCAGGCGGCAGTCCGGGTTTCGTTGTTGCAACATTTCTGGCCATAAAAGCTTTAACCGGACTTTTCCATTGCTTTTCAAGCTTCAATTTCTTGAAGTCCCAGATAACGATAATACCCTGAAGATCAAATTCGTCACCAACCAGAACTCCTCTGATTTTCTTTTCCTGCATGATCTCACGCACACGGGACATAGGGGTGTCAGGGGATACGAATGTTACCGGAAAAGACATCAGATCGGAAATGACAGCACCGCTGGCTTTATTTTTTTCTATCGTATCGATGATTCTTTTCTTAAGGTCAACGGGTTGATATAAAGAGCTTTTTACCGTTGCAGAGCCTGCCGCCGGATGCCCTCCTCCTCCAAACTGTCCGAGGATCTTACCAACATCAATTCTGTCTACCCCGCTTCTGCCAATAACCGTTGAACTCTTTTCGTCATTGATGCAAATAACGAATACCGCGTCAACATTGATAATATTACGATACATACTGACCACGGAGGCAAGCATTGGTATTTTTTTGTCAAGCTGGATAATATTGAGACCGATGGTATAGTTATTGAGCTTGATTTTTTCCGTATTCTGCATCATCTCAAAAAGAACGTCCCGCTGAGCCTTTTCGTAAGGAGGATTGAGAAAGACAGAGGCGACATTAAGATCAGCACCATTTTCAAGCAAGTAGGCAGCGGCCCGGGCGTCTTCGGGCGTCGTCGACGGGAATGACAAATGGCCGGTATCTTCGTAAAGACCAATCAACAGAATAGTTGATATCAGCGGATTCAAATCAATCCTTCTGCGTTTCATTTCCCGGACAAGCAGCGTAACGGTAGCGCCGACAACTTCCTGACAGACCCAGTCAGCTTTGATATCTCCTCCACCGTTATGATGATCCCAGAGAGCAATGGCAATATCATGTCGATCTCTGAGCTTGTCAACCAGATCCAGTCTCCGCCACTGATCAGTATCAACAATGGTTAGCTGATGGACATCGTCGAGATTGATCTCGTTTGGCAAGACCAGACTGAATGCGGTTTTATGAGTAGAAAGAAATTTTGATACGTTATTGTTCACCGCTCTCGGAATAACCCCGATTGAACCGGGATAGAGCAGAGTCGCGGCTATTACCGAGGCAAGCCCATCAAAATCGGTATTTTTATGGGTGGTGATGATATGCATCTATTCAATGTTCGTTTTTTAATTGATAGACTGACAGGGATAGTCATTTGCCGGGACGACAAAAAAATAATTACCGAGTCAACAGACCGGCAGCTTCCGGATAATCACCATCGTCCTTCATGTTCCGGCATCACGCTGTTATCCGTTCTTCAGAAATCATTTTATCGATAAAATCCAGAACAAACTGCCGCTGCTGTGCGGTTGCATAAGTAATACACGTGCAGTGCAGATTCGTCTTTGACCGAACCAGTAATTCAAAACAGATCCGGTCATTCTCCAGTTCAACGGCCAGGTAAAAAGGCCCACAGCCTTCATGCCCCAGTTGAGCCTCTGCCAGAAGATCGTCAGGAAGGACCAGCCAGAAAATACCAACCATCGGTCCCGCCTTCAGGGATCTTTTCAGATACGAATCGAGATTATCCCGCTCAAGCGGTGAAAGTTCGTCAATGACCATCTGTCTCATCGTTTTTTGGTTACTCCAGAAAAGTGAACCCGATCAAAGATCAAGCCAGGTATTATCGGTATTCAGGTTTTCACAACCGTCTTCAGTGACAACAACCATGTTTTCAAGCCGTACCCCGCCCCAACCGGGAATATAAATACCCGGTTCAATCGTAATAACCATACCTGTTTTTAATTTCCGCCTGCTTTGACCGGAAACCCGAGGATCTTCATGAACAGCAAGACCGACACCATGACCAAGACTGTGTCCGAAATTTTTACCATAACCGGCATCACCAATTATTTTTCTGGCGGCCCGATCAACTTCAGCTGCCGTTGCCCCGTTTCTCACGGCCGCCATCCCGGCTTTCTGAGCCTTTCTTACCAAACGGTGGACAGTCAGATAGTGCCGGTCAGGTTCTCCAACAACAAAATTTCTTGTCATATCAGAACAATATCCAGAAAGAACAAGGCCCATATCAATAGTTACCGGCTTTCCTTCAACGACTCGTGCTTCCGACGGTCTGCCATGCGGCAATGCCCCGTTGGCACCCGAAACCACAATCGTCTCAAAACTGGGAGACTCGGCACCCGCCTGATACATCTTGTTTTCCAAGGAACGGGCAATCTCCTGTTCGGTCATCCCTGCTGAAATAGTCGGAAAAATGTCCTCAAAAACAGCCTCGTTGAGACGAACCGATTTACGCATCAATTCGATCTCCGCATCACTTTTGATCAGCCGCATTTTTTCAACCAGTCCCGAGGTTGGCTTCAGCGTGATATTCTTTTTTGCGGCAAGTGCTGCAATTTTGGTCCACGTTGAATGCAGGGTATAACCGCTCTCAAAACCAAGCGATCTGATCTTCAATTCAGACACAAGTGTATCCAGCAGAGGAAGAAGCCCCTTTGTGTAAAGAACAACCTCCATATCTGTTTCATGCCGTGCCTGTAATTCATAGCGAAAATCGGTGAGCAGAAGGGCCGTTCCCGATGCCGGTATCAGGACAAGACCGGATGTTTCCGAGATGTCATGATCCGAGGCGCTATATCCGGTCAGATATCTCCGGTTATGCGGCTGGCTGATGAGGAGCGCGTCGAGTTTTTTGCGTTTGAGCTGGCGCTGCAGTTTGTGCCGCCGTTTTGCATAGTCCATGATCCGTCCCCTTTTAATAGCCAAGCCGCTGACTGATCAGTTCTTTTCGCTGGTCAAGCGCCTGATTGTACTGTTCATTCAGTTCTGCATTCATTCTGCTCACCTTTTCATGGTAGTGCGGATGCATTGCCGGGTTCAGCGTCATGTCATCTTCGATCATCTGGCCCTGCTCAAAAAGCCCCTGTTTCAGCTGCTGCCTGACGGTGTCGTCCAGCTGTTGTTTCATCTGTTCCTTATGCTGGCTGTACTGATCAAGCAACTGGCTAAGCTCCGAGCAGATTCCCATTATATCCCCGCTTTGTCCACTGATCTCCTGCAGACCCTTCAGACTTGTCTTTGATCTGTTGAAAAGGTCCTCATCCCTTGGCAAAACGATATTTCTGAGCAATGTTCTGGCCATACCGTTTCTGACCGCCATCTGCTCCTGTGGCGGCTGTTCATCAAGTAGTGACATCAAATACGTGCTGTCACCATTAAGGTAACCGGCGGCAAGTCTCATGCCCCGTTGTTCGGCCTCCTCTCCCGCTGGTGTGCCAGTAGCGTTTTCACTCATCCGGGCCGCTCGCTCCAAAACCATTTCCAGGGTACTCTTAATTTCAGCCATCCTGATTCCTGTCGTTTGAATTTATTATCATCTGTTTACCACCATCACCCGGTATCCATACCATTTCGCACTGCATAACAATGGCTACGGCAGTCTCCATGATTACACATACCAGTGAGACATGCACTTAATGTACTCGTATCATATTACCACGATAATTCAACTTCGTTTCCAAAAAGAGGTTCTCCATCCTTCATAACAGCTATAACTCAAGATACGCGGACAAGACGGGCAGCAAAAAAACCGTCCACTCGTTGTGACGGCAGCGGAAAAAAGTATGGGCCCCGCATTAAGCAGTGAGCCTCGGTGGGAAGATACGTTTTGGCATCGGTCAGTTGAAACGCCTGATTACGGGCGATAAATGTATTGATAACCATTTCGTTTTCTTCCTCTTCCAGCGAGCAGGTGGCATAAACGATACACCCTCTCGGCCGGACTCTTGCCGCAGCCGCTTCCAGGATCTGCAGTTGCCGCGTCTGATTAACGACCAGATCGTTTTCCTTTCTGTTCCAGCGTATATCGGGCTGTCTGCCGACAACGCCGGTACCGGAGCAGGGGGCGTCTACCAGAATTTTGTCAAACAACAAACGGGATGAACGAAAAAAATCCTGCAAAGCAGTATTGTATACGACGATCCGTTTTTGTTCTCCCATTCGTTCAATATTTTCCTGCAATTGTCTGAATCGCAGCCGGGACGGTTCCAGTGCGATGATACGGCTGTTCTCTGCAGACAGGACACTGGCAAGGATGGTTTTTCCTCCGACTCCTGCACAGCAGTCAAGGATTCTCTCTCTTTCCCGAAATGGTCCCAGCAAGCCAACAGCCAGTTGAGCGGATTGATCCTGAACCTGAAACAGGCCTTTCCGAAAACCGGGCACCTCCGTTATTGCACCATGGTAATGGGAGAGAATAACGGAATCAGGAGCATATTCGCCTGGTAGGGAGTCGATACCAGCTGTTTTCAGTATATGACGATAATGATCGACACTGATACCGCGGGCAAGACGGAGACACAGTACCGGCTCCCTGTTATTTGCCAGACAGACCGCCTGCATGGTTTTTCGACCAAAACGCCGGAGCCAGCGATTGGTAAGCCACTGCGGGTGATTAAGAAAGGGCTTTCCTGTATCATCAACACCATCTGGTGCGGGCAAATGGTTCCGCTGACGAAGACTTTCCCGGAGAACGCCATTGACAAAACCCTGCAGCGGTCTGGACAGCCGGGCCATTTTCACCCCGTTTACCGTTTCATTAACCGCTGCTGATGCGGGTATCCGGTCCAGACAAAAAAGCTGATAAAGACCTACTGATAACGCATGATAAATAAACGGTTTCATTTTCCTGACCGGCTGTCGGCACAACCTTGCCATCAGATAATCGAGATAGTCTCTGTTTCTGAGAACACCATAACAGATGTTCATGACAAGATGGCGATCCTGACTGTTCAGATCATTTTCACTGGCTACCCTATCGATTATTCTTGAAACAAACGTGTGGCTTTTCTGCAGCCGGTAAAGCGTCTCGATTGCGGTAAACCGCGAACGTCCAGCTGTTTTTTTCATCACATGCTATACCTTTCTGCCTGATCCGCTCTGGTTTATCTATTCTATCATTATCCTTTTGTCTGAAAAACGAAACACCGGAGTCGTTATTACCGGCGACCGCCGTCTCACTTATCGTTCTGTATCTACCGATTTCCACAATCGGATTTGAACGAATTCATAAACGATATTGAATAAGAAGGTATCAGCAGACAAAAGAAACATTTGTAAACCTCCCTGTTTCCTTTTTTTGAAGAAATGAGGAACACGTACGAATACCGATAACACCTGCTTATAAGGATGAAATCTGATCAAATAAATCCTTGTCATTTTCAATTTTGTTCCGGTTACCGATAATGGCCCGCAAACGCTCTTGAGCCAGCGCAGAGAAACGAGGCGCATAGCTTTTCATATCATCAACAGTAGTTGCCGTTATTTCTTCAAGTCTCTGCTGCTTCTGATTCTGGTCAATACCGCTGAGAAATTCGTTACGGGCCGTTGCCCCTTGCACCGCTGAGCTCTGGTGCGGATCAAAACTCCCATAGGTTCCGATAATCAATTGCTCAAGAACCGGTGCTGACAGGTCGATATTGGCGATTACTTCCGGCAGGCGTTCATAGGCTTCATAAGTCTTTCGAACCTGCGGGTCCCGATAACTGACAATGGCCAGAGTTCCCGTAATATGATTGAATTGAATAAAGCAGCCATACGCTCCCCCCATCTGCCGGACGGTATTCCACAAATAATCCCGTGAAAGATAGGTTTTCAGAACTTCGAGGGAACCATGGTAATCCTTACCTTCAGGCAGGAGTTTCATTCCCTGAACGGCAAAAACGACTTCAGCAGCAGTAATAAATGCTTCACTGGCAGGAAAAGATGGTGGCCCGATGACCGGAACAACCGGATACACCGTGTCCGGCAATGATTCGATAATTTTTTTTCCTCGAGCACTGAAAGATTCAATTTCTTTTTCCTCACCGGTGATCGAAATAATGAGATTATCCCTGTTCAGCAGAATTTTTGCCATCTGCTGAAGATCTTCCAAAAGCTGGTACTCCCGTTTTTCATATTCATCAATCAACGTTTTGATGGTTCGATAAGCGGTTATGCCGGCAAACTGTTCCTGATATCTGCCGGCTATACCGAGATGAGAAAGCACACGGGTGGCGGGAAGGCTGTATCCTTCGCTCTGTGCGGCGTGTTCGGTCCAGGCAAATTCCCTGCGGACGATTTCCTTTATCCGATCCTGATGAGCAAAGGAAACACCGGAAAACAGCTCGGCCAGGAGATCAATAGCCCGTTCGAGAAACTCAGGAAGTGTTTTCAGGCTGATCCAAAAAACAAGCCTGACCTGGTCGGGGGTATCTTTTTGGGCATAGGTATTGATGGCATGCTTAATACCACCGGTGCAGATACCTGCTTCTTTGGCAAATGCCATATAATCAAGTTTTTCCGTTCCAATTTCGGTAATGATGGATCCGAAAAGATCAAGAAGCGGCAGATAGCGATGGGGAAGTCGTGAAAAGTCAAAACCAATGTCACAATAGGTGATACGATTGGTCGGCAGATTATTGATAAGAAAGGTATGCCCGGCAAGTTCAGCTTCGGTTACTGAATGAAACGGAACCTGAACGGGAAGATCTGAAATTGACAGATGAGGCAGCTGTGCAAGCATCTCAGGTGGATTCGGGGCCTGCTGGAGATCGCTCAACTCCCGTGTTCGGGCAATAAGCTGTTCCTGCTGTTTTTCAGTGAGTGTTTTTTCATAATTGCTGAGCCTGTTCCTTTCCTTTTCGGCTGTTCGTCGCTGCTGATCCGGATCAGGACTGAGCGTAACGGTAACGGTCGCTGGATTGGTTATCAAATGGGTTTCTATCAGCTGTTCAAAATAGTTTTGTTCAAGAGCTTTTTTGCGCACGTTCCGTAACAACGTTTCCACCTTCAATGTCTCAAACGGATCGGTGTCATACTTGAACGCTGCAAGCGCTTTATCGATGAGATCAAGCCCCCGCTGAGCCTTACTGGCATCCTCTCTGACAGTGAACTCAAATTTGTTGAGCTCGGAAACGACCAGATCCCGGTCCAGTTTACCTGAAACCATTTCCTGAAGTGTATCCTGATAGATCGACTGAAACTCGGACAGATATTCCCGCTCACTGCCGATGAGATAGGTTAGCATGATCGTATTGAAACATGAGGCTGACAGATATAGTCCTCCAAAATCCTTGCATATTCCCCGTGAAACAATTCTGTTTTTCAATGGTGAGCCATCTGAATTATACAGGATATTGGCAATAACCTGAAAAGCCGCATTTTTCTCCCGTTCAGCAACAGATCCAACATGAGTGCCAACGGCGAGAAAGGTTTTCTCTGCAATATCCCCAGATTCTATTCCATATGTATCCTCAATAAAAACAGGCTCTGTTATATTCTTTCCACGATTCACCTGCTTCCTGATGCCAACGGTGCCATCTGTTTTCAAAAACCGGTCATTGATAAAACCAAGCTCCTCGTCAAGCGGAGCATCGCCGTAAAGAAAGAAAGTGGCATTGGTCGGATGATAATGATACTGGTGGAAAGAGTAGAATTGTTCATACGACAAATCGGGTATGCATTGCGGATCTCCTCCCGATTCATGAGCATAGGTAGATCCCGGCATCAATCCTGCAAAAACGTGGTGAAAAATCAGGCGGGTCGGATCAGAAAACGCTCCTTTCATTTCATTGAAAACAACGCCCTGAAACTGGATCGGGGATGCTCCCTTTTCCTTATGGTAATGCCAGCCCTCCTGTTCAAAGGTTTCAGGACGCAGAAGGGGATTAAAGACAACATCGCAATAAACATCCATCAAATTGAAATATTCCTTAAGATTTCTCGTTGCGAATGGATAATAGGTTATATCCGCCCCGGTCATCGCATTGAGAAAGGTCATCAATCCACCCTTGTTTACCTCGCCAAAGACATCTTTTATCGGATATTTTTTTGATCCCATCAGAACCGAATGTTCAAGAATGTGGGCCACCCCTGTCGAATCTTCCGGAATCGTATTGAACGCAACAGAAAAGGTCTTGTTATCGTCTTTATTCTTTATCGCAAAAAGAGGACAACCAACAACCTCATGCTCAAACAGAAAGACGTCCGCCGCAATCTCTTCGTTATACTCATGTTTCTTCAACAAAAAACCGTGATTACTACTGCCATTATGTGTTGTCATAAAATAATTCCTTACGTATGCTCATTACCTTCTAAGATGTAGCTAAAATTGCTTTTCTGTATCAATCAGCAATGTGACCGGACCATCATTGACCAGCGAAACGTCCATTGCGGCCTGAAATGTTCCTGTTGCCGTCTTTACCTTTTTCCTCCGGACCTGTTCGACAAACTGGTTATAAATCGGCAAAGCCGTTTCCGGCGGGGCAGCATGTGAATATCCCGGTCTTCGTCCTTTCCTGCAGTCACCATAAAGCGTGAACTGAGAAATGATAAGCATTTCTCCGTCAATGTCATAAAGGGAACGATTCATTTTCCCGTCACCATCGGGAAAAATTCTCAAATTGAGTATCTTTTCCGCCATCCACTCGATTTCATGATCAGAATCATTTGCCTTGATCCCCAGAAAAACCAGAATACCAGGACCAATCGTTCCAATAACTGTTCCGTCAACAGAGACAGATGCCGATTTCACCCGCTGTATAACTGCACGCATAATTCCTCTTGTTTTTTCGAGATCTGAATGAAATAACACCCATGATGCTTTATGAGAACAGGTAATGATGCTATATCGTTTCAACCATAATGTATAGCAAAATATGTTTTTCATTTACCGACAGATACCTGTTGGTAATATGACTTGAAAAAAACGCCCTAATCATAAACCCTTCCAGATCTTCCCAAAACAGGTTCTTTAACAAAAATACCCTCTTATTTTCAAAGAAACAGATGAAAAAGCTCCTTGTCTGCCTTTGTAAACATGAAAGAGATTCTCGACAACCTGGACCTCCTCATGATGTTCTTTTTATTCTGAACAGAAACGGAAGAAAAAGATGACTGATGACAGCCAGAAGAAAAGTATGGTCACATGATGAAATATAATCAGTAAAAATATTCGATAAAAGGATCTGTTCGTTCAACGCTCTTTTTTCGCATTTTAAGATAAATACGAAAAATAATACTTGTTTCAACAAATACGATTTGATAGAAGAAATAGTTAAGACCTTCTTTTTTGGTGCAACCAGGCAGCGATTGAATTGTAAATCCACCTGGATATCGGAACCATTGTTCTTTTCCAGGAAGAGAGAGAAATGACGCCGGCAGCTTTTGCAGCAATATCTGACATGTAAGATCGCTAGATACCGGTATTATCAGGAAGTGGCAAACTATGCAAACAAACAAGAATACCCTACGTGATATACTGGACCAAAGCATTACCTGTCAGAACGGTACGTTGCGAATTGACTGGGGGCAGAAAAAAGGGTTCATACATTTTCGAAACGGAACCATTGTTGCCGCAGAGGTTGGATCTTTAAGCGGAAACGGGGCATTGCTTGATATTGCCCGCTGGCAGGGCGTCACTGTTCATGAAGTCCAGGGAGACCCTACCATTAAAAAGAACGTCACCCTTTCCCCGAAAGAAATAGAAGATATCTTTCGGGATTTCTCTATTACGACAATACCTTCTTCCGATTATGACGATCAGAAACAATTGGAAGAGGCAATTTGCGCAATTCATCAATTTCGGTATAGAGAAGCCGCAGCCCGGCTCGTTGAAATTCTGAAATATAATCGTTTCCATTATCTTGCCTGGCTCTGGTACTCCCGTCTGCTTGGAAAAAAAGACAGCATCGAAAAGGCGTTGACAGAGGCCCGAAAATGGGGAGACCATGCTCCTGATGTCTGGCTTGAGGTTAAAAAGAACAAAATCGGTTTCTCTGGCATCAAAAGTCAGGAAATGAAACGATGTCTGTATTGCTGGACACCATTGAACAAAACCGACAGGGATTGCTGCTATTGCCTGGCTCCACAGCTGATTTATCATGGAGAAGGCCTTTCATCTCCCAAAAAGTCTGAACTGAAAAGAGCAATCAACAACTATTTGCTGGCAATAAAGACCCCCCCTGGGAACGGACGCATCGGTTATACGCTCGCTGTTGCCTTTCATGCCCTGAAAATGGATGAAAAAGCGGTAAAGTATATCCGTTATGCAGTGGCAACGGCCCCAACCAAGATTTCCTATCAAAGAGCACAAACATTTCTGGAAGAACTTTTACAGAAAAAGGATAAGCCGTCTGGTCCGGCATTGACAAAACCGGATAGCAGGCGATCAGAAAAGGAAATCAAACCGGTATCGTCCACTGCCGACACCGGTTCGGCTATTCTGGTTGTAGAAGACAGCCCGACAGCAAGAAAAGTGATAAAGATGGTTCTGGATCGTGAAGGTTTTGGGGTTGTTGAAGCGGAAACCGGACAACAGGCTCTTGAACTGGCAGAAAGTGCACGGCCGGCCCTGATCCTGCTTGATGTGATGCTCCCGGATATGACCGGATATGATATTCTTCCCAGACTCAGAGAACACCAGCATCTGGCCGACATACCGGTTGTCATGCTGACCGGCAAGAAGGGGTCCGAAGACCGGTTGAAGGGAATGCTGGCCGGTTCCTCCGAATATCTTACCAAACCCTTTGACCCCCTGAAGCTGACAAATGTCATCAAAAAATACCTCTAGGATATGACTGAAAAAAAGAAAGAAAGGCTTCCATCACTAGACGAGGTTGTTCGGCAGATTGACAAGTCACTCCTTGATATTGATGACAGTCAGGCTCTGAAACTGGGGTTGACGACAATTGCCGGAACCGGCGCTCGTGCCAGAGGAGAACGATACCTCCTGTTTTCCGTAGGGGGAGTAGCGATGACGGTATCACTCGAAGGTGTGGTGGAAGTGGTTGACCTCACATCCATTACCGAGTTGCCCTATATACCGGCCTGGGTGCTGGGAATAACCAATGTACGCGGCGAAATTGTTTCTGTCCTTGATCTGCCGTTGTATCTGGGATGGAAAACAGAAACCCCGGTTATTGGCACGCATCTGGTTATTCTGGAAAATCGGAACATGAAAACGGGCATCAGGATTGACCAGGTTCTCGGAACCGTTTACCGGGACAAGGAAAATACACCGACAGCCGTGACCGATCTGCCGGACAATAAAGCTGTCGAGCTGCTACCCGCACGAGATGGACGAAACTATCTTTCCATTGACTATCGTATCTTGTTGGAAGACGAACGATTTCTGACTATTTCACCATAATGGGTGAATCGAAGCATGAAGAAAACCGTATTAACGGGCAGGGGAAAATGATGGTACAGATTTCCAGGGAACATCTGATTGATGGCTTCGTTGCTGAGATCGAAGGCTATATTCCCGTCATCAGAGAAGATCTTACCGCCTTGGCTGCTTTCGGCTCCGAAGCACCGGGGCTTGATCGCATGTACCGCCTGTTTCACAATATCAAGGGGACAGCCGCTCAGCTATCATTGAACGACATGAGTTATACCGCCCGTATCATCGAGGATATCCTTGAATCTTTACTCGAAGGCCACCGGGAAACAAACAATCATGTTGTTTCTTTTATTTCCGAAGTGACAGAGAACATTCAAAAAACCTGTAATGGTGATATTCGTGATCAGGAACAAAGCCGGAAACTGCTTACAAAAACAATATCCCGCTTCCGGGAACTTGATTCCCAGCCGGCCGATATAAATTCTGAGAAGGTGGAACAGGATATTCTTCGGCTCAAAGCGGGAGAAAGTATTATCTGGAAGAATCAAACGCCACTGGATTATCTGAAACGTAGTCGTGTGCTGTGTGGTACCATCCGTACCATAATGCTGAGCAGGATAAACGATGACCGTCTTGCCCTGCTCTCAGAAAAACTGCTCAAACTGATCGGCATGATCATTGGCAATGAAAAACGTGAGGACTACCCTGAGGTTCTTCACTGTGTTGAAGCGTTGTATGAATTAATTGACTGGCTGGTGGTCAAAGAGATTTCACTCGATACCGATGTTATTGATTTACTCAGCGACTATCTGCATTTTATCGAATTATCGTTTGCCCATCCCGAATTGGTCCAGCCCGGTAAGATAGATCATGTGATAAAAACGATGCATCAGTTGAAAGATCTGTCATCACCGGTTGTCGATGAGGCGATACCGTCAGAATCCTTTGTTCCGGACACCGCCGAAGACCTGTTCCTTCCGGATGAAATTATCGCATCCTATCAGAAAGATGATGCTCATGAGTCAATTCCTGATAAAGAGAAAGATATAGATCTCGATGAAGTATTTCGGTTGGAATGTGAAGTACATCTTCAGCAGATAGACGATGCGTTGAACACTCTGCACAGCCAGGTAAACAATCCAGTCGAAATAACGGGTGAGGTTGATACATGTCTGAGCGCTATGCGTCGTGCCATTCATACCCTGAAAGGGGCCGCGGGGATGACCGGGTTTATCGATTTATCGGACTTTGCTCATCGGGGCGAGGAGTTCCTGGATGTTCTTTTCGAGGAAAAGAAAATTGTCGACCCTGAAGATCTCGTCATTCTGGCAGATATAGCTGCATTACTCGAAGAGATGTCTTCTCAACCTGACCAGATTGATCAAAAAAATATCACCGAGAAGAAAAAGGAGATAGAACGGCTCCTTGAAACAAAAGGCGATCAACAAGGTAATGACAAGGAAACAGCTGTCGATATCGGAACTGAACTCATTGATACAGCAGGTATTCTTACCGATGAAAAAGAGGATGAAGCTTTTTCCACCGTTCATGAGGGTACCATTGTAAACGACGACGATGTTTTTGATTCGGGACAGGACATACTGCAAGAAGACAACCTTACTGAACCGGAAGATGCTGATCTCCGCGAAATCTTTCGGTCAGAAAGTGAAGAACATTTGGTAACGATGAGCAGTTCCCTTGTTGCCCTGGAGCAAATCGTAGATACGCCGATGATGGTAGCCGGGGAAGTTGAGCGGAATCTGAATGAATTACGGCGGGCCATTCATACCCTGAAAGGGGCAGCGGGGATGACCGGGTTTATGGTATTATCTTCTTTCGCGCATCAGAGCGAAGATCTGCTTGATGCAATTTTCGATTCCGATGCCCAGGTGACACCGAATGACATCGATGTTCTGGCGGAAGCGGTTGATATGATAGAATTAATATCATTGAAACCGGATATGATCGATGAAGACAGACTTACACGTCTCTCTGCGTTAATCGATACCGCCTTGGCCGGTCATACATCCTCCGAAGAGAATACTGAAGGAACCCCTTCCCCGGACCATGAGACACGTAGAGAACCAAAAGCCGAAATTTCTATGGAAAATGACGGCAGCCCGCCTGAAACGGGACAGATTGATCAGATTCCTGATACCGATGCCCCCGTTTTACCGGGCGATACCTCAAATATCAGGGTACGGCTCGACAGTCTTGACGAACTGGTACGTATCGAAAGCGAACTGATTGTTGGACGTTCAACGATGGAGCAGCAGCTTGATGATTTGCTCCAGAACATCGAAGAACTCAACACTGCCAAGGGCCGGCTACGCCGTATTTCACATGAGCTTGAAACCGGTTTTGAAATTGAATCTCTTTATGGGTTTGGAAATGAAGTTGCAGGTGAACTTTCCGGTAAAAGCGGCGTACGTCCAAGTGAATTTTCCGATTTTGATCCGATTGAACTCGATCGCTATTCTCAACTAAGCCTCATTATCAGGAGTCTCAACGAGATAAGCGTCGATGTTGACGCTATCCATACGCAAATGCGCGGCCTTTCCAGTGAGCTACGAGGTCATATGACCCGTCAGCAGATGATGATGGGGCTGATGCAGGATAAGCTGATGCGGGTCAGAATGACTCCGATGTCTTCCCTTTCCAGGAGTTTTTTTCGTACCGTTCGTAGAGCAGCCAACCGGCTTGACAAACAGGTCAGACTGTTAATTGAAGGAGAAGATGTTTATCTTGACCGTTTTATCTGGACCCGTATTGCCGATCCGATCATGCATATCCTGAGAAATGCGGTGGATCATGGAATCGAAACCCGTATTGAACGAATCAAAAACGGCAAGCCGGAACAGGGAACGGTAAAAATTGAAGCCACACAGCGTGGCAGTCATGTGGTGCTGGCAATTTCAGATGATGGACGAGGATTCGATTTTGAAGCAATCAGAAAACGCCTGGTACAAGACAAACTGGTCAAAAATACGGCGGCCCTTGATGAAGATGATTTGCTGGAATATCTTTTTGTTCCCGGATTCAGTACCAGAAAAGAAGTCAGTCAATTATCCGGTCGAGGTGTCGGTCTTGATGTTGTACGCCAGAATGTCAAGGAGTTACGGGGAAGTTGCCGTATCAAGAGAAATCAGCCCGGGGAGTCTGTCTTTGAGTTGAGGATTCCGGTAACCCTGGCCTTGAACCGGGCCATCATTATCAGACTGGAAGAAAGGCGTTACGCTATTCCATTGCACGATGTTCTTGAGATCAGGAAGATTCCGGTCAGTGATATCCGGTTTGATGAAAAACCGACGGTCAAAGTCGGCCAAAAGGAGCTGTTCTTTCGGGATCTCGCCGTCCTGATCGAACTTCGACAAAGCCACCAGGAAAGACTGGCTGAACAGGACCATGCGACGGTACTCTTCGTTGCCGGTGAACACGGCCGAAAAGCCGTAGCCGTCGACAGCATCGTTGAACAGCAGGAGATAATCGTCAAGGATCTGGGAACTCATCTGAAACATGTACCTGGTATCAGCGGCGCAACAATCATGGGTGATGGTTCACTGGTACCGATCCTCAATCTGGCAGAACTTGTTATATCAGCGAAGAAACCGGAGGCGAACAGGGGTGTACTGCCAAGTATCAAGAAAAGGGAAGAGCCGCTTCATGTTATGGTTGTGGATGATTCCGTCAGCGTCCGACAGAGTGTGTCACGCCTGATAAAACATCAGGGATGGAAAGTCAGTATGGCAACAGACGGCATTGATGCTGTCGAAAAAATTGATGAGGACATTCCGGATATTATTATTCTTGATATCGAGATGCCGCGTATGAACGGTTTCGAATTCATGGGAGTGTTACGGAACAGTGATCGGTATCAGCAGATACCGGTTATCATGCTGACCTCACGTATTTCGGATAAACATCGTTCAAAGGCACGTGAACTTGGGGTCAATCACTATATGTCCAAGCCATACCAGGAAGATGAATTCCTCGATGTGATTCGGGAAACAACGGGACACCTGTAGATGACATGATCGAAATACTCATTATTACCGCAGGTGCTGACCGATTCTGCATCGATATGAAGCAGATTGAAAGCGTACACACAGGTCAGCAGAACATTAAGAAAAAGCTGCCGGAACTTGTCTCTGAACCGGTATCATTACGTTTCCTGCTTAATGGAAACGAAGAAAGCTTCAATAGTGAGTATCAATTGATCGTATTACGTAGTAATGGTTTGGCCAGAGGCCTTTTTGTTGATAATACCACGGTTATTGCAGAGAAGCTTTCACCGGAAGCAGTGCAGAAGATACCGTCGACTCTTTCTGCTTCCTGTCGAAACTGGTTTCCGGAGGCTGTCGTTCTTGAAAACGAGGCAATTCCCGTCTTGACCGCAGAGAACCTCCTAAAACTGATGAGAACAGATAAAAAAGAGTGCTGAGAGACGATGACAGACGATGCATTTGAAACAGCATTGTTAAAAGCTGATGTCCACCCGATAGAGGGGCGTGAGGTCTTCTGGCTGGTTGTCAAAAGTCAGCTGGAACATATTGTCTCTGAAATTGCCATCAACCGCGTACCGGGATCCCAGAGCTATATATCCGGTATTTCCGCCTGGCAGGGTCTTGTTGTACCGGTGATCAATCTTGAAAAGTATTATCATTTGAAAACGGTGCACCAGCTGGTTTCCAGAAAAAAACTGCTGGTAAGAACGGCAGTACAGGACAGAAAGAATGTTGCAGCCCGGTTGTTTATTGATATCCCTCATGATATACGAATGAAGAGTGTGAGCAAAAAGGATTGTGCAGCCTCACCCGGGCTGTTGGCAGAAACTGCCGGAGTGGAAGATTTAGCCGGCATCTTCGAGTGGGAGAAGGACAAATTGCTCCTGATTCCTGATCTCAACAGGATAGCTGCCGGAAAGACGGTTGGAGAGCAATGATAGCGTCGACACTTCTGGAAAACGGAATCAGGGTTGTAACCGAGCAAATGGCGGCAAGCAGATCTATTGCAATCGGTATTCTGGTTATGGCTGGCCCCCGGGATGAAGCACCGGAAAAAGCTGGTCTTGCCCACTTGCTTGAACACGCATTGTTTCATGGAACCAGCAGCAGGAACAGCCGCGACATTGCCCGTATTATTGACACCATGGGAGGCCGGGTAGCGGCTTTTACCGGGCGTGATTACACCTGTTTCAGTGCCGTTGTCATGGATGATCACCGAACATATATCCTTGATTTACTATCAGATATCATACTCAACTCCATCTTTCCCGAAAAGAAGCTGGCATATGAAAAAGAGGTGATCATCAATGAGAACGAAAGGGGAATGGATCAACCCGCTGAATATGCACAAACGCTGCTGAAAAACGGTATGTGGCCGGGCCATCCTCTCGGCAGGTCAATAGCGGGTGACCGTAAAACCATTGCCGGTTTGAGCCGTGAAGATATTATCTATTTCCTTCATTCATACTATCTGCCAGACAGGATTATCATTGGTGCAGCCGGTAATCTGGATCACGAAGATATCGTTACCCAGGTGAGAGACTGTTTCTGGCGCCTGAGTGGCAAAACACCATCGACTTTCCCCACTGAAGTCTCTTTCAGGAACGTTTTTGTCAAGGAAGACAAGGCTTCCAGTCAGTCTTATTTTACGGTTGCCATGAAGGCTCCGGACTTCACGGATCAGCAGCGTTATTCGGTCCATTTATTAAACACCGTTATCGGCAAGGGACATACCTCCCGTCTGTATCGCAAGTTGCGGGAAGAAAAGGGGTTGGTATACGACATTCATTCGGAATATCATGCATATATAGATGCGGGAGCGGTACTCGTTTCAGGAAGCAGCAGACCGGAACAGGTATCCGATGTGGTCAGTGAGGTGATCACCTCACTGGAAAAACTCGTTTCCGGTGAGGAACCGATCAATGAAGAAGAACTCTGGCAGGCAAAACTCTATAATATCGGCCAATATCATATAGATTCAGAGGACCCGTATACACGAATGAGCAGACTGGTAACCCAGTTTTTTTATTTTGGCCGGGTTCTTACGGCCGAAGAAGTCATTGGAGGATTGGAGTCGGTGGATATCGAATCGATAGCCGGCGTTTGTGGATCATTGTTTCAACCGTTCCAGGAACATGTCGCCGCATCGATTGTCGGCCCCCTGAATACCTGAACCGGCAGCGTATCAACCGCTGCCAATAAAAAGGAGGACATATGGGTATTGATAAATCGATCAAGAAAAACTGGATAGAAATTCAGAAAAAAAATGATGTCCCAGTAAATGCAATCGGTGTCAAGATCAAAGAAAAGGATGTAAAAACCCTCAAGATCTGGAAAGAAGAAGGCATTGATGCATTCCTAAAAAAATAGGTTAAGAGATCATGAGTGACAAATTGATTCTGGTTGTAGACGACAGTCCAACCGACAGAAAGATTGCCGAATCTGTCTGTAAAGCCAAAGGATTTCGTGTAGAAACAGCAGCCGAAGGTGAAGAGGCCTTGAAAAAAGCTGTTGGACTCCAGCCTGACCTTGTTTTACTGGATGTCATTCTGCCGCGAAAAAATGGTTTTCAGGTGTGTCGACAGTTAAAAAGCAGCCCCGAGACCAAGGATATAAAAATTATCATGGTAACCAGTAAAACTCAGGACAGTGACCGGTTCTGGGGTATCAAGCAGGGAGCCGACGGGTATCTGACAAAGCCCTTTTCAGAAGACGAACTGTATAAAATGATCAATCAGACAATGTAATGATCTGATCGATTCGTTTCCTGTTTTTGACAGAGAACGAATCTGGCAAAAGACTTTGAGCCGATGAGCGGGAATAATGACTTTTCCCTGTCCCGGGGAATTGACAAAAAAGAGAATCAATTGAGCAAGGAACTTTATCGCGCCGGTTTGGCAGGTTTGGAGGAAACAAGATGAGCGAAGAGAAGAAGCCGTTTTTCGGATTTATCAGAACGAAGATCCGGAACAAGATTTTGGCGGTCCTGCTGGGAGGCTGGCTTGGTACACTTCTGGTGGCAGCGATCGCCTTGATTACAATGAGCGTGGCTAAGAAATCGCTTGATGAGCTTATTAACCATCACGGACTTGTTGTTGCCCTGGCAAATGAGGCGCAACGAGAACTTTTGTTTTCCCTTGAACAGGGACAGAAATATCAGTTAAACAATAAACGTATCGGTTTTCAGAATGCCCGTGATGAATATCTGGACAAGTTTCAGAGTCATGTCAATAACGTTGCTACTATCCTGAAAGATATGCATAATGTTACGAGGAAATACCATGGACATATGCCAGAAGCCCACACCTTGGAAAAGGATCATGACACTGAGCCAGATAACAAGCCTGCTCCGGGTCATGGTCATCATAAGGTTATTCTGGATCGAATGAATATTGCCAGTACCCAGTTAAGAACCTATATTGACACGTTTGTAAAAATTGTCGATCTGTCAGAAAAGCACGGGTATAAAGATTACGGACTTGTCGGGTTGATGCGTAATTATGCGCATGAAATTGAATATCAGGTTGGTAATATGGGAGATCCGGAGGTGATGAAAACAGTCCTGTCGATACGGCGTCATGAAAAGGATTATCTGCTCAGGACAAAAAGAATTTACAGCAATAAATTAAGAAAGAGTGTCGACACCTTAAAAAGACAAATTGAGCAAAGTCGACTCAACCGCGGTACCAAACAGAATATCATCTACCTTGCCAACCAGTACCTTGAAAAATTTGATTCCCTGATTGCCGTTCAGCGTGAAATCGCTAATCAGGGAAGAATTAACCGGGCTACTGTTAACTTAATGCTACCAACAATGGTATCAATCGTTGAGGTTGGAACAGAAGAACAGAAGAACGCCATTGCCAAGGTGAACAGGCAAAACAGGCTTGTTTTCATTATTGTTGTTGCCACAACAGCGATCACCCTGCTGGTTGGTTTTATTGCAGCCTTTTTCTTTTCGAGGCATATCACCCGACAGACAGATAATATCAACGATTTGTTTGGTGAAATTGGTATTGGTAATTTTAATGCCCGTGCAGAGGTTATGACCAGTGATGAACTCGGTGAAATGGCAGAATCGTTGAACGCAATGCTCGATAATACACTGACCCTGATCCAGAGCCGTGATGAACGTGATGCCATTCAGGAGTCAATCATGAAGCTGCTGATGGAAATTTCTGACCTTGCCGATGGTGACCTGACTGCCCGTGCAGAAGTGACCGAAGAGATTACCGGTGCGATTGCCGACTCCTTTAACTCGATGGCAGAGCAGCTCAGCAGGGTTGTTCAGGATGTCAAGGATGCATCAGCACAGGTAGGTTCTTCCTCAGATGATGTTAACCAGGTAACGAGACGATTGTCTGAAGCAAGTGAAGAACAGGCCGGTAAAATTGGGGAGGCTATTGCTGCCATTGAGGAAATGGCGAGAAGCATCCGCCAGGTTTCTGAAAACGCTTCACAGTCGGCAGACGTTTCCAGTCTGGCTCTTGCCAGTGCCCGTGATGGCTCCGATTCCGTACGTAAAACAAACGAAGCAATGGCGGCCATCAAGGAAAACATGCGTGGAACCGCCCGAACGATTAAACGCCTTGGAGAGAGCTCCCAGGAGATTGGTAATATCGTTTCGTTGATCAACGATATTGCAGATCGTACATCCATTCTTGCCCTGAACGCTTCAATTCAGGCAGCCTCAGCCGGTGAAGCAGGCCGTGGTTTCGCAGTCGTAGCCGAGGAGGTTCAGCGGCTTGCAGAACGATCGACGGAATCAACCAAGCAGATTGAAACATTGATCAGTGGTATCCAGGGCGAAATCAGCGAGGCCGGAACCAGTATGGAGAAAAGCATCCAGTATGTTGTGGACGGAACCGAACTTGCTGACCAGGCTCATGACAAACTTGAGGAAATCGAAACTGTTTCAAACCAGCTTGCCGGAATTATTCAGGGCATCTCCGAACGCGCGCGTCAGCAGTCAACCGAGTCCGAAATGATCACCTCGATGATGCAGGAGGTTGGGGTTCTGACCGAACAAACAACCAGCGCAACCAGAGAAACAGCCGCTTCGATGGAAAAGATAACCACTACCTCAAAGCGTCTTGAAGAATCCATTGCCGTCTTCAAGGTCGAAACCACAGCAGAGGAACAGCAGGAAGACGAGACTCCGGCTGAATCATTAACCCAGAAATAGTGGAGTTACAGGTAATGTTTACGAAAAAAAGAACTATATATACAACGGTATTGCTGATCCAGTTGCTTCTTGTCGGTTATGCAGCCGGAGCTCCTGTCGTGATCAGATTCTCTCATGTCTCGTCAGAGAATAGTCCAACAGGACAGATGGCCCTTAAATTCAAGGAACTGGTAGCCAAGCATCTTGCAGACCGGTTTGTGGTCGAGGTCTATCCCGACTCGCAGTTTTTTAACGATGATCAGTCTTTCGAAGCCCTGCTGATGGATGATATTCAGATGGCTGTACCCAGTGTTTCGAAATTCAATAAATACAATAAGAGGTTACAGCTTTTTGATCTTCCTTTTTTATTCAAGGATATCGAGTCAGCCAGGCGTTTTCAGCAAAGCCTCGAAGGCAATTATCTCCTGTTTAACTTTTTTGAACGGGGAATACTGGGGCTGGCCTATATGAACAGCGGCTTTAAACAGATAAGCGCAACCACTAAACTGCTGACTCCTGAAGATGCTTCCGGATTGAGTTTCAGAATCATGAGCTCTGATGTTCTCAAGGATCAGTTTAACGCACTGGGGGCAGAGGCAGTAGCAAAACCATTCTTCCAGGTTTTTTCACTGCTTTCAACAGGAGCGGTGGATGGTCAAGAAAACTGCTGGTCGAATATGTACAGCAAGAAGCTTTATACGGCACAACCCTACATAACCGAGACGAACCATGGACTGCTCAGCTCCGTTATCGTAACCTCCACTAATTTCTGGGAGAGCCTGACTGCTGCTGATCAAGGCGATTTAAAGGCTGCCTTGAACGAGGCTGTTGCCTTTGGTGAGAAACTGGCAGTGGAAGCTGAAAAAAATGACCGGCAGAAAATAATCGATTCACAACTAACTGAAGTAATTACCTTAACACCGGAACAACGAAAAAGATGGGTTGAAGCGATGAAACCGGTCTGGAAAAAATATGAAAAAGAGATCGGCCAGGATTTGATTGATTATGCGTTACAGGCAAACCAATAAAGAGGCGGTTGGCTTTTATAACCAGCCAGCTGCCCAACCATCACAGCCCTGCCGGGGTAACCTTATCCGGCAGGGCTGTCTTTTCGTCATCTTTTACAAAAATATTTTTCTTTCACAATTACCGGGCTGGATGGTATAACTGTCAAAAGGGTTCCTAACCATTTATCAGTGCTCAAACAAGGCAACAGCAGGAATACTCATGATTAACAAGGTTGAAAAACGTATCGAGGCCATAACAAGGGAATTGCCCGGAATTCTTGCAGCAGCCGTTGTTACTGTTGATGACGGGTTCTCCATTGCCGAAGTGAGCAAAAAAGAAGATGTTGAAACGGCTGCTGCATCAGCCTATCTGGCAACAATTGTAAAATCGAACGGAAAAGCGATCAGGTTGCTTGCAGATAGTGAGGTTACCGATGATATTATAATCACTACCAGTCAGTATCATTTTATTATCAGGCATGTACCTGAACAGCCGTTTTTCATCTTCGTAATGACCAGTAAGGACGAATGGCTTGGGAAAGCCAGAATCGTGATCAAAAAAATTGAACAGGAACTGGCTCCTTTCTCAGATGCAATTCTGAGACAATTTCAATAAGATGAAAAGAAATAACAGCACTACCTCCTTCTTTGGCACTGCGGAAAAGACCGGTTGCGTCTTTCTGGCCAGTTGACCTTTGCCAGGGATAGAGCTCTCTATAATTCTGCCGCTTTTTCAATAACCTTTGAATTCTTCTTGATGGTAATACGAATCCAGCCAAGATTTGTGTCCCTGTCTGCAACAATAACCAAAAATGCTTCATTACCGACAGGGGCAAACAGAACCGGTCCTGCAGCGTATTCAAGCATGATCATATCCAATTCTCCCTGGCCAAGCTGGGTACCCACTGATTCAGCAGAACCGAAGCCGGATGAGGCAATGGCGCCAATCATTTCCGCATCAATACCGGATCGGGCAATACTGTCCAGCAAGAAACCATCGCGGCCGACGAGGCACGCCGTATGAACGCCTTCAATAGTGGTAAACTCGGCAAGAACTTTCTGAATTTCCGTCATTTCTTCGTCCTTTGTTATGGTTGGTTGTATCGTGAAAGAAACAAGACCCTGCCCCCTGTCAGTCTCATCCTTTTCTGGTTCACTATCACCATTATTATCTCTTTCTACCCATTCTGTATCATCAACGGGTAAATCATCACTTTTATCAGTTACGACAAGACCATCCTCCATGTCTTCCAGAGGATCTTCCGCCTCATCAATCAACTCCTGATCAAAGGATTCAACCGTTCTCTCCAGACTATCTACCGCCGATGATACCGGATCCAGGGGAAGCCCGGCGACAGCTGAATCTGTGTCAAAGGGTTCAGCCCCATCATCGGCATCCTTTTCATCGCTCAATGACGATATCAAACCACCAGTATCAAGATCCTCCAAAGATGGCACCGGAGGAGAATCAAAAGAGGGATCGTTTTCTTCTTTCCCGCTATTCTCCTCCTCATCATTTCTTACCGCAGCTTCGAACAGCAATGATTCAAGGTTCTTTTTGATACTCATAACCGGAGGCTCAACACCTCTGATGTTCTGCAGTGTACCACCCTGAAATTCAAGAATCTTGAAAAAAGCATCCTCCCCGCTGCCTTGATCACACATTGCATGAACAACTTCACCTTTTTTAAAGAAGATCATGCCCTCCTGATCGGCAGTGGTAACCTTGAGTGCCGAGGTTGCCTGGGATAAACCATTGAACTGAACAATATCCAGTAAATCGATACCGTCAACCGTTCCCTGAAAACCATCACCGGTTTTCATCACTCTATTAACGATATCTCTCATATCATTAATATCGAATGGTTTTTCCACAAAACGGAGGCTGCCGCTCATCATTGCTTCCCGTTCATAGGCATTGGACGGATAGGCAGTCATCATGATAACACCGGTGTCAGGATAGCGATTGCTCACCTCTATCAACAGGTCGAGCCCGTTCATTCCCGGCATATTGATATCGGTGATGACAAGACTCACCGCTTTATCGCTCAGTATTGCAAGTGCCTCCTCTCCGGAACTTGCCGCAAGAACCTCTACATGAGGCATTCCCTTGTTCAGGTTTCTTTGGAGCATCCAAAGCATATCCTCTTCGTCATCAACAACCAGTATTCGGTACATAATCACCTCATCAAAAAGATCAACAGATATCCCCCCCAACAATATGCAATTAAAATGCCAGACAAGCCGATACAATGATCAATAAAACCATTCAAACTCAGCCATTTATATGGCTTCTTTATCAGAACAAAAGGGGGAAGGACAAAGGTCAGTGGCCAAAAAATGACCACACTTTCCCTGCATGATCACTTTTTGACCATAAAATGATTTTGAGAGATACAATCCGTTTGAGAAAACCAGCCCCGGATTGACCAATCAAGATAGTTTGGCTCGAAGGGTTGTTCGTGATATACCCAGTAGCCGGGCCGCCTCTGATTTATTGTTTTGTGTCCGTTTCAGGACCATGTTGATATACTGTTTTTCCATTTCCCGCAGTGGTACAAACTCCTGTTTCACCGGAGATATGGAATGGTTCGTATGCTGACAGAGTTCAGACAGGGACAACCAGTTTCCCTTGCTGAAAATAATCTCCCGTTCCACGAGGTTTCTCAATTCTCTTATATTTCCCGGCCAGCTGTAGGCAAGAAGAGCTTTGACTGCCGAATCAGTAAAGCCCTTAACCGGTTTTTTCATCTCATTCTTGAGCTGGTGCAGAAAAAAATCGGCAAGGAGAAGAATATCGTTGTCACGTTCGCGCAACGGAGGAAGAACTATCGGGATCACATTCAATCGATAAAAAAGATCCTCCCTGAATGTATTGTTTCTTATTCCCTTTTCCAGATCAGAATTTGTTGCGGCAATAATACGGACCCGGACTTTAATGTCCTGCAATCCACCAACTTTCCGAAACGTCGACTCTTCAATCAATCGTAATAATTTTGGCTGAAGATTTATCGGAAGATTGGCAATCTCGTCCAGAAAAAGGGTGCCGCCATTCGCAACCTCAACAAGTCCTTTTTTTCCTCTTCCTGCACCGGTGAAGGCGCCCTTGTCATAGCCGAAAAGCTCTGATTCAATGAGGTTTTCAGCCAGTGTTCCGCAGTCAATCTTAACGAAAAGTCCGCGTGTGTTACGACCACTTTCATGAATGGTCCGGGCGACAATTTCTTTACCCGTACCCGTTTCTCCAACGATTAAAACGGAAGAATCAACCTCGGCTGCACTGGTAATGGCTGTTTTTACCGGCCTCATCTTTTCGCAGGCACAGATAATTGAAGAAATTGCTCCTCTCTGACCGTCGAGCAGGGCTCGTTTCCTCATCAGCTGTGATTGCATCTGCTGGCGCAGTACTGACTTAAATTCAATTATATCAAACGGTTTGACAATATAATCAAGCGCGCCAGCTTTCAAGGACTCTACGGCTGTTTTGGCATCATTAATGCCGGTAAGCATCACAATACCAATATCTGGCGTAATTCCCTTAATATCGGAAATCAATCTGATACCATCTCCATCGGGGAGTCCGATATCAAGAAAAACAAGATCAATAATCCGTGAGGCAAGCAGATGAAGAGCCTCCGATCCGGTCGCGGCTTCCTCAACGTTTAGTTTTTCTCTTCGTACGATAGCAGCCAGGGAAAACCGGAGGTCTTCATTATCATCTACAATAAGAACGGATCCCATGATCAACCCGATTTGAAAAACATCGTAAATGTGGTGCCCTTACCCTCGGCACTATCCACGGTAATAACAGCATCGTTTTCTTTCATGGTCCGGTACACAATAGACATACCCAGGCCGGAACCGTTGCTTTTTGTTGTATAAAACGGTTCGAAAACCTGTTCTGCGGCCTCATGAGACATACCGGAACCGTTATCTTTGAAAAAAACCATGACATAGTCTTTATTTGCATCGAGCAGATGATTTTTTTTCTTTAACATGGCCAATTTCTGGCCACTTATTTTCTGGCCAATAATTTCTATCGTACCTTCCTGTTTGATTGCATCAATAGCGTTGAGAAAAAGATTCAGAAACACCTGCTGCATCTGATTCGGGTCAGCTATGACCGGCGGCAATTCCGGATGCAGATCCTCCAACAGGTAAATCCTCTGTTCAACGAGTTTATTAAGGATAAGCGGTTTGGTTTCGGAAAGGATATGGGTCAGTGATATTTTCTGTTTTTTAGGAATAACCGGTCGTGCATAGGAAAAGAAATCGGTAAGTAATTCGTTCAGCCGATCGACCTGCCTGATAATTCTTTGTGAGCATTCTCTTTTTTCTTCTTTTGTAACGAAGTCCTCCTCAATGGACTGGGCCATAATCTTTATTCCAGCAAGAGGGTTTCTGACTTCATGGGCAACCGCAGAGGCAATTTCAGCGACCGTTGCCAACCGGTTCATCTTTTCCATCTCTTTTCTGACGAAGAGCCATTCGGAGATATCGGTTAACGAAATGATCGTTCCCACATCACCTCCCTTTGCATTGCTTCGCATGACGGTGGAATAGCGAAGGATAAGATCCTCCCCTGCTGCCGTTGTCAACCTTATTTCATTTTCTTCTGCGGTGGCATCATCTTTCTCGCGTGATAAAATCAGCCTGGCGTTTTTGTCGCCAATGACCGATGCAAGATTGTATCCTTCAATATCTGTTGAAAACGGTGTAAAAATCTTTTTGGCAGCTTCGTTACTTTTCTGGATAAGACCGTTTGTATCGGTAACAACAAGCCCATGTTCAAGCCCTTCAATGACCGATTCCGAGAAGTTCTTTTCTTCCCGCAACGCAACAATAGAGGCCCTCAAGTCATTGACCAGATTAACAAGCTGAAGATCCATTTTCTGGTGATCTATGATCAATGCGATTGCCTGGGCAGCTGAAATCAGAATGTCTTCAGTGCGTTCAGAGCGTTTATGCCCTTCCGGGAGATAACAACTGATAACCCCGGTAACGAGTCCATGAATTGAAACCGGTACATAATAATGACCGTGCCGGATTGACAACAGATGTTCACAATGGTTCTGCCCGGCAGCAGCTGAGATAAACTGTATCTTGTTTGTCAGTGCGGCCTTACCACAACCACCGGTTCCAAAAGCGACACGACAACAATCATTTTCATTTTTCTTTTCGGAATGATCGATCCCACAGCTGGCAGTCAGTACGAGTTTTTCTGTATCCTGTTCAAAGAGATACAGAGCGGCAGCCGGCAGCAGATTGAGCTCTTTGAGGGAAACAAGATATTCAAGAATAGCTTTCAGCCGCTCTTTCAGTAATGCGGGTTTAAATGAAATCCTGAAAATAGTGTTGGTCACCTCACGTTTGAATAGTGCACCTGCTTCTCCTTTCTCATTTTCTTCTTTTGTCCTGAGGTTACGGATATAGACAATGAAAAAGTCACCACCGGGTAGCGTTGAGATAACAAGTTCGATCGGAAACGTCTGTCCGTTTCTATGAATTCCGATATCATCAATTTTTATGGTGACAGAACGCTCTTTTCGGTACTGGTGAAACAACGAACTGATCGTTATACCGCTTTGCAGATCAGAAGCGGGAGAAAGAATACGTTTGAAGAGCTTGTTACCAAGTACCAGCCCATGTTCCCATCCGAAAAGACGTTCAGCCTGGACATCCCATGAGATGATCAGATCGTCTGAATCGCAGCAGACAACGGCACAATCCGGTGTATTTATTGCAAAGTGACTACCGTTTTTTGCCATCATCGCCATATGCCAATTCGTGTTCTCTTCATTCTTCTCTTTTCTTTCAGGTACAGGATTTTGAATCATAAGCGACAACAAATAAAACCGTCACTACCGTATAGCTCCCTCACGCCTCCGACCATCAAAAATTGTGGCCGGATACTGATCTTCTGTACCTATGAAAAACAATTCAATAACAGTTCTTTTTAACAAAATATCAGGTAAATGACAAGGAACAGCGTTTTCTTTACTAATTTAATGCGACAGGCGTTTATAACGAAATCGTAATATCATTTTTCCTGTCTTGACCGTGATCGTAAAAGAGAGGGGGCAACAAACCGGCAGACACCCCTGTTATCGTTATTATTGGTTGCTATTTGTTTGTTTTGATCTTATTTTTATGAGATTGAGTGAACTTAATACAAAAAAGCCAGTAACCGCCGAGAAAGGATGGCGTTATATCAGGATTATGAACGGAAAGCAATATCTCAACACAAAAGAGGTAGCCAGCCTCCTTCATATTAACGAGAAGATCGTCTACAGTCTCGTTGGAGAAAAGGGACTCCCTGCGACGAAAGTTACCGGCAAATGGCTGTTTCCCCGACATCTTGTCGAAGAATGGCTTGACCTGCACATTGTGAATCTGCCGGTGACCTCCAGCTTATCGATGGAAAGCGGCAGACTTTTTCTGGCGGGAAGCGATGATCTCCTGCTTACAAAAGCGATGGGAATGTATAACGACAAGGGCGGTGATGCCGTTGCCTTTTTTGCAAATGTTGGCAGCATGGGAGGCCTGAAGGCAATGCGGCAGGGTATATGCCATATTGCAGCCTGTCATCTTTTGCAAGATGATAATGAGGAATATAATTTCCAGTTTGCTGACCAGGAGCTTGAACGATCACCGGTATTTGTCAATTTCAGCAAGCGGCAACAGGGGTTATTGGTTGCAAAAGGGAATCCCAAAGGTATCACTAATGTCCTGGATTTAACCAGGAAAGAAGTGAAAATCGTAAACAGGCCGCTGAGTACCGGTACGCGGCTATTGCTTGATTATGAAATCAGCCGCTCGGAGATCATACCCGATGATATTGATGGTTATCATATTGAGGTGGCACGACATCTCGATGCCGGACTGGCCATTATCGATGGTTCTGCCGATGCCGCACCAGCAATCAGGCCAATTGCCGAAATGCTCGATCTTGATTTCCTGCCACTCAGATGGGAACGCTTTGATCTTCTGATCAACAGGGATAGATTTTTTGAACCTGCTGTCCAACGCTTTATAAACCTGCTTCATGAACCAGAATTCAGGGAAAAAGCAGAGAGATATGTCGGTTACGACATGACGATGTCGGGTAGAATGGTCTATCCGGATAATATGCAAATTTAACAGGAGATAAAAAAATGAAGAAATGGAACGTATTACTGCTGGCATCAGTGCTGGTCTTTTTCAATGCGCTGACGGTATATGCCGGTGACAAAGTGTTGAGTATGTCGACAACGACATCGACCCAGGCATCCGGTTTGCTTGATATTCTGTTACCCGCGTTTAAAGCGGATACCGGTATTGAGGTAAAGGTTATTGCAAAAGGTACCGGTGCTGCCATCCGTGATGGAATGGACGGAAATGTCGATATTATTTTTGTTCATGCCAAGGGACGGGAAGAGAAATTCGTAGCGGAAGGATATGGAACCAAACGCTATGCCGTCATGCATAATGATTTTGTTATCATTGGCCCAAAAGAGGACCCGGCTGGTGTTGCCAAGACAGCAGATGTCAATGCTGCTCTGAAAGCAATTGCTGATAAGGGTTCTGCCTTTATTTCCCGCGGAGATGACTCAGGAACTCATACAAAAGAGCAGAATCTCTGGAAAGCCTCCGGTGTACCGGTAAAAGAACAGACAAAAACCATCGTCAAAAAAGGCAAGAAAAAGGAAGTCACCTTTACCGAACCTGAAAATGGCGACGGCTGGTATCAGTCAATCGGTCAGGGAATGGGTAAAACCCTTACCTTTGCCGATGAAAAGAAGGCCTACACCATGACTGACAGAGGAACCTATATCAAATATAAATTTGGCAAAACCCCGCCAATTGATCTGGTTATTGTCAGTGAGGGTTCTGAAAATCTTGCCAACCCATATGGTGTTATCCCGGTTAATCCGGAAAAATTCCCTGAAATCAAGTACGATCTTGCAAAGACCTTTGCCGAGTGGGTTACTTCTGAAAAAGGTCAGAAGATAATCGGAGACTACCGTCTTATCGACAAACAGCTGTTCTACCCTGACGCCATTCCGCAATAATCATCCTTCCGGGACAGACGAAAACGGTCCTTGTCGGGTATTCGCAGGTTCTGCCGGATACCCGACTATCGTTTTTCATTAAAGAAAAAGAATGCTCCTTGACAGCTTAAAATCAGCAATCCTTCTTTTAATTTCCTTCGACCCTGAACTGTACGAGATTGTCAGTGTCTCACTGAGTGTCAGTTTCTTCTCGACGCTTTTGGCAGCAATCATTGGCCTTCCTTTTGGTTTTATCATTGCCTTCAACGAGTTTAGAGGCAAACGGTTTACCATTACCTGCCTGAATACCCTGCTGGCGCTGCCAACCGTTGTCATTGGTCTGATCGTCTATTCCATCATTTCCCGACGAGGAGTTCTTGGACCACTGGAACTGCTTTATACGCAAAAAGCAATTATTCTTGGTCAGATAATTCTCATTACCCCGGTAATCATAACGCTGACCATCGCGGCCATAAGCAAGATTGATAAAAGATACCGAAATACCGCCCTGACACTTGGTGCGAGTCAGCGTCAGATGGCCTGGGTTATTTTCCGGGAGGCACGCTTCGGAGTAACGGCTGCGATTATTGCAGCCTTTGGACGGGTGATTGCCGAAGTAGGAATCTCGATGATGCTCGGTGGTAACGCAAAAGGATTCACCCGAACGATGACAACGGCAATGGCCCTGGAATATGATAAGGGGGAATTTGTCCTTGCCATCGCCCTTGGGGTTATCCTGATGGCTTGTGCCTTTTTGCTCAACATGGTTTTCCATTTCCTTCAGGGGAGGTTACGCTGACATGCTGTACAAACTGAGCAGAGTTAAAAGACAGTTCGGTTCCAGAACCGTTCTCAACATTCCCCATCTGGAACTGGAAGCCCGAAAGGTCTATGCCCTGATCGGCGCCAATGGTGCCGGTAAAACAACGCTTCTGAACCATCTGGCTTTCCTCGATACTCCGACAACAGGAAACATTTTTTTTCGGGACGAAAACGTTGTCTACGATCGTAGCTCACTGACACGCATCCGGCGGCAGGTTGTTCTGGTAGATCAGACACCGATACTTTTCTCGGGAACCGTTTGGAGTAATGTCGAATATGGCCTGAAAATACGACAGGTACCAAAGAATGAACGGGGTGATCGAATAGAAAACGCCCTTGAACGAGTCGGTATGTCCGCTTTTGCAAGGTCTGACGTACATGGCTTGTCAGGAGGAGAGGTCAAAAGAGTTGCGCTGGCCAGGGCTCTGGTTCTGGAGCCCGACGTGCTGCTCTGTGACGAGCCAACGGCAAACGTAGACCAGCGGCATCAGGAAATTATCCTTAAAATTCTCCAGCATGCAAACCGTGTCAGATATACGACAATCATTTTTTCTACCCATTACCTTTCCCAGAGCAGACGTCTGGCTGACCGTACCATTTTGTTGCAAAACGGTTCCCTGTCAGACGAGATGGGAGAAAACAGTTTTGAAGCGACGATTCTCAAGAAAACAACAACCGATCCCGTCCTGATCCTGAATGGAAATTGCCGCTTCCAACTTGACGGTGACTACGAAACCGAAAATGATCATGATACCATTCGCGTCCATCTTGTGCCGGACAAGATACAGATTACCACTGTCAGCGGAGATGATCGTGCCGGATGTACCGGAACGATCATCAATATCAGCAGTGAGGGCTCTGTGGTCAGACTGACCGTGGATATGGGTGTGAACCTGTGCGTTATCCTTGATAACAGTACATACCAGCAGAAACATCCACTCGTCGGCCAGTCGGTCAAGCTCAGGTTTCCCCGGGAAGCAGTAATTATTTCCCCGATAAGAAGCGATTGAAGACTACCCGGTCTTCAGCAGACTCTTTTTGGGCATCAATCATTCTGCGTAATTGTCTGCATTCGGCCTCTGCAGCCCTCAGCTCACCACGCAGCCGTTCCTTTTCTTTAATAGCAGCGTTTTCAAGCTGATCAGACAAGGTATGTACCTTCTTCTGGGCTCGATAGAGTTCAATGGCAAGCAGTCTGATTGACATGAAAATCCTTATTATTTCTTACGGGCAACCAGCGCCGCATAGGCCTTGTTCAACGTCACGAATTCCTTATGTGTACCGCCCGTGTCAGGGTGCAGCTCCTTTGCTCTTTTCCGGTAGAGTTTTGTCAGTTCTCTTTTATTCATTTTACTCAATGACTGCCAGTCGACACCAAAAATTGACACCGATTCATCGACAGAAATATCCGGCTTTTTATCAGGCCAGCGGAAGGCACGGTGTCTTCCCATAAATTCCTTCAGGAAATCGTCAAACAATGACCTTCTGCCATATCCATAATCAAAGAACATGATCAGATAACGAACAAGATGGTCATGGAGGGATGATCCCGTTTCTTCTGAATGCCAGAAATCATGGTCATTGCTCAGATTGCACAGGTCATCAATGAAATGATCGGATATATCTGTCTGATTCAAGGCCTCCGGCATGGTGGCCGAGAATGATTCCGTAAAATGTCGCTGAAGGTCAAATATGGCAAACACATAGGTCTTCAGTTCATGGGGACTCAGATCTTTTTCGAGTTTGATAAAGTAATATTCCCGTTCATCACGGGATTGGCCAAGCAGGGGACGAAACAGTTTTGGATTGAGCCGAAAGATCCGGGACTGATCGATCGCACCATATCTCAGATAAAAAAGACGCCGACGATCAAACAGATGCACTTCACGATCAATAGCAGCGCGGTCGTCTGGAGAAAGCGCTTTGATACAGACCCTGCCCCGGTCCCGAAACAAGCTCAGCTTCGCCTGCTCTTCCGCCGGTAAAAAATCCCATAGCAACTCTTCGAGCAGAAAGGTTGGATCACGACTGGTCAGGCCAGCAACACATTCTTCAAGTTCGGAAGAAAAGAAACAGATATCTTCAGACCAGTATTCAAAGAAATCAGTTGGATTTGTACCAAGATCAAAAACCGTACGAAACCGGTACACATTTTCCTCTTTGTTCAGAAAAGATTGACGTATTTCATAACGGGTCTTTCCATGTCGGGCAATGGAGGCAAGATACATAATATCGGTGGGTTGACTATTTCTGGTATAGCACGCTACTCATAAATATGGTAGAATTGCTCAAATAAACGTGAATTAACCTGCTGATATAAGCTTATTCGAAAGAAAAGGGGCCTGCAACCAGAATCGACGGTTGTTTTCAAACGAGCCTCACCGACAATAACCAATATGCAAGACAGCAGTCTTCAGGGGATAAGGGTACATGGTTATACGCTTTTTGATCCGGATACCAGATATTCCTGATTGTTCTCCAGAAAACAGGAAGTCACATATAAACCATGGATGCAGATAAAAAAAACAACACGTCCGGATCAGTCATCACTTCCGATATGACTATTACCGGAGATGTACTGTTCAAAGGCAGCTTGCGTGTTGATGGTCAGATAGATGGCTCGATTCAAGGCGAACAGCTGTTTCTGGGCAGTAACGGAATGCTTGATAGTGATATTAACGTAGACACGTTCAATTGTCAGGGATCATTACAGGGAAACGTCACTGCCACCCATATTGTTGTCGAAAAAACAGCACGCATTATGGGCACGATTGAAGCCAAAGATCTGGATATGGCACCGGAAGCGGTATTTACCGGAGTAATGAAGATCGGCTCCATTCCCGATCCTGAAAGAAAAAACGAATCTCCGGCACGGTCAAAGAAAACCGAAACGGCCAGTATCAACACAAAAATCTCACTGGAAAGTTCTGTTTTCGAAGGGCTTATTGCCGCCCTTTCAGGTGGAAGTTCTCTCATTATGATAATCAGCGATGACAAACACGAAAGAAACTCTTTGTGTGATACGCTCCGGGATCATTTTGTCCCGAATTCACCTACAGTGATACTCGACAAACCAACCGGCTCATTCAAGGAAATAATGATGTCGATTGCATCGGGATACGGTATTGAATTAACGGACTGTTTGGAGCAGGAAGCGATGGTTAAAGATCTTTCTCTGGCTATGGATGATCCGGCCAGATTCCTGTTGATTGTCAATAATGTGGAAACCATGTACCCCGCAACACTTGAAAGGATGCTACGTTATTTTGCTGGAGATGAAAACGGCAACAAACCTCTTGTCAGGCTGGTTCTCTGCGGTGGTTATGAGCTGAAAAAAATGATGCTGCCCGGTCAGTCCCGCTTTTTTGTTCGTGATCCCGATTGTACCCTTGAATTATAAGCGCACAATGGCCGACTGGTACCTTTACATGATTCGGGACCGCTGTGGCTGCCTGTATACCGGAATAACCACCGATGTTCACCGCCGTTTCAGAGAACATTGCTGTGGTTCTGCCAAAGCAGCCAGATATACACGTTTTAGAGAGGGCCTGAAACTTGTCTATTCGTGCCGGATCGGCACCCATTCTCTTGCTGCCAAAGCAGAATACCGGCTTAAACAACGCTCCAAAAAGATAAAAGAGGAAACAATCGCCGAAAACTGGGATTGCAACAAGCTCAGAAGACAATTGGGTCTCTAAAAACGTTTCGGAATAATAATCTTCAATCCAACCATTACATTAATCTTTGAAGATTTAATCCGGCGTTTTTTTCTCTCTGGCTAGACGATAAATAGACAAAAGTACCCTCCATCTTTATGCCCGGTTAAAACCATATCCTCCTCGAACTTTCAACCCAATGACAACGCGCTGGTTTTTTATTTATATTCCAAAGCAACAAAAAAATTTGTAATACAACATATAATATGATATATGATTATTTACAAACAATGAAGGAGTTTTTATGCGTAACAAAGAGATTAGTTTTAAAGCGTTGAATAAACCTCAGCGGCTATCGGACGAAATCTCCCAGCAAATTGCTGAGAAAATCACTTCAGGGCAATTGTTGCCCGGAACACAATTGCCCACTGAATCAGAACTTGGAAAAGAGTTTGGCGTAAGCCGAACTGCAATAAGGGAGGCAATAGCCAAACTGAGACAAGATGGACTCGTCTTTTCGCACCAAGGACGAGGGCTATTCGTGGCAGATGACCTTTCCTTACGTGCATTTCAAATTGATGCCGACAAGCTTAAAACAGTTGAAGATTTGCGCAGTGTCATGGAACTACGAATTGAAATGGAAGTCGGTGGAGCGGCAATGGCTGCCAGACGCCGTACGCATAGCCAACTGGCAAAAATGAAAAAAATTCTTGAGCAGATGAAAAAAGCAGTGATTCACCGAGAAGATTTCACTTTATTGGAGCAGGATTTTTACAAGACCACGGCAGAAGCTGCTCATAATAAGTATTATCAGGATTTTGTACAGTTTCTGGCTTCAAGAGTTAATGCCAGCCATGTTCTCGAAAAAGAATTATCTCATAGCGACAAGAGAATATCGACCCAAAAAATACGTGAACATGAGAAACTTTTTAGTGCAATTGAAATAGGAGACCCTGACAAGGCCCGTCGAGCAGCCTGGTGGCATGTTCTTCGTTCAGCAGACAGAATTGGCCTGAGAGGCCTTCAAGGATGGGAGGAAAGTAGAATGACACTCGTTGGAGACAACTATACCCCGGTTTGCGCAACGGCTGATCCCAACACAAAAAAACCTGATCTGATTCTGCCCCCCAAGGCATGTGACTGTCATGCACATATTATTGGACCACAAAGCCGCTACCCTTTCACCCCACATAGATCGTATACTCCTCCCGATGCCTTACTAGCGAGTTATAAAGAAATGCTAGCTATCCTGGGAATTGAACGTGCAGTAATTGTACAGCCGAGTGTTTACGGGACAGACAACAGAGCTACACTTGATGCAATAAAACAAGGTGGAAACAATTTTCGAGGAGTTGTTGTCCTTGATGAAAACATCAGTGTATCTGAAATGGAGAGAATGCATGACCTAGGCGTGCGCGGTGTTCGTATCAATCTATTATTCAAAAGTGGTATTGAAGTATCCGATGTTAGAAAACTGGCTAGAAAAATTGCCCCTTTTGACTGGCATCTTCAGATGCTAGTCGATGTCTCTGAATTTTCAGAACTGGACACCCTTGAAAAACTGCCGGTTCAAGTTGTGTTCGATCACATGGGGCATATGCCGACTTCAACAGGCGTGAACCATCCTGGTTTTAAGAAAATGCTTCAAATGATTGAAAAACAAAAGGCATGGGCAAAAATCTCCGGGCCGTATCGCATTACCTGCCAGAAAAACCTACCCTACGAGGATTGTGCACCGTTTGCAAAAAAGATTGTAGAAACAAACCCGGAAAGAGTTGTATGGGCAACCGATTGGCCTCATCCATATATAAATGTACCGATGCCAAATGATGGTGATCTTTTGAATCTACTTGCTGAATGGGTACCAGATACAGCCACTAGAGAAAAAATATTAGTTCGCAACCCGGCTAAACTTTACGATTTTCAAGATTAATGCATGGCAAAGATCAATTTTGGTCTTTGATTATAGGCACAGTATCAAATTAACAGGTAGCCAAGTTTGGCCATCTGAAATCAACCGAGGAGGGATGACATGCTGAATCAACGGAAAGAAAAATTAGCTCTTATTACCACAATCTTGGTTTTCTTTTTGCTTTCTGTGACTACAGGCTATTGTGGAACGCAGAAATTAAAACTCGGCTTTGTTACAGCGGCAAATGAAAAGGACCCTTATTACATCACTGCGAAAAAGTTTTCTGAACTGGTCCAAGAGTACACAGATGGAAGATATGAAATTGATTTATTTGGTGGTGGTCAACTTGGAAACGAGTCTGAGATGATCAAAAATCTTACTATGGGTACAATGGATGCGGGTGTTATTACAAATGCACCTGTTGGCTCATTTGTAAATGCATTTATGGTGTTAGATCTTCCTTTCATATTTCCTTCAGGCGAAGTTGCGCATACCGTGCTCGATGGATCAGCAGGAACATTTTTGTTGAAAAAATTATCCCGCCTGCAAATTACTGGACTTGCATTTTCAGAGGGTGGCTTCCGTCATATGATCAATAACACCAAGCCCGTTAAAATTCCAGAAGATTTAAAAAACGTAAAATATCGGGTAATGAAGACGCCGATTTATATAGGCATGTTTAAATCCTTTGGAGCCAACGCTGTCCCTATGCCTTGGGGTGAAGTTTTCTCTGCCGTACAACAGAAAGTAGTAGATGGCTTGGAAATTCCAATACCGGTTATCTATGCTAATAAATTTTACGAGGTAACAAAATATCTGTCCTTAACCGGCCATACATACTCACCTCTTATCATCATGGTTTCAAACAACACGTGGAAAAAGCTATCCCTTTCTGATCGTCAAGCATTTACCAAAGCTGCCAAAGAAGCTGCAGTATATGAACGCGCCGAGATCGCAAAAATCGTGAAAAATTTCATTGAGGATTTAAAAAAAGAAGGAATGTTAGTCAATGAAATTTCAAACAAAAAACCGTTTCAAAGTCTTGTCGGACCGATGTATAAGGATTTTGAAAACAAAATCGGTGCAGACGTAATAAAAAAAGTACTTTCAGCACGAAACGATGCTCAGAAATAAAAAGATACGATAAAGACGAAAGGGCTTTTATTCATGACGTTACAAGAAACATCATTGTATTAGTACCATAAAACCAAAAAACGAAGGGTTTTCAAGAGAGAGAACTACCGTCAAATATCAGATTAAACTGGAGGATCCCGTGCACAAACAAAAATGCTCATGACAAATAATGGAGCGTTTGGTCAAAAAGATCTGATATGGCAAAACGCTCCGAAAAAAAGGAAGATGGCCGCTTTCTTCTCTTACTTCTTACTTATTACTTATTACTCCAAAGTTTTTTTTAAAAACAGTTTGACTTCCTCCAGAAGTATTTACGAGAAAAGACTTGTCAATTCAATTCAGATCTTCAGGAGTTTCTTGTCATGCAACATATTAGAAAGATTATCGATCACTTTATAACAAGTATATTAATAATTCAGGGTATTGCACTTGTAGCCATCATATGTTTGGCAGTGTTCTTTCGCTATGTTGTCGGAGCTGCACTTTCTTGGCCAGAGGAAGTTGCCGGAATTCTTTTCGTCTGGTACACACTACTCGGAATAGTATTTCTGGTCAGTTCTAATTCACACATTGCTTTTGATATCCTTGAAAAAAAAGCTCCTCCTCTCATTGGCATCATCATAAACATTCTTTCTCACTTAATCATAATGGCATATGCGGCCGTCATGGTTTACTACGGGTGGAAATATCTCAAGGCTTTTCCATACGAAACGTCAGCTGCAGCCGGTATTAATTTGACTTGGCTCAAATCTGCAATTCCAATTTCAGGCGGACTTATCATAAGTTATATATTGTTAAACCAGATAAAAGAATTCTTCAGGTTTATAAAAAATAAAACGAAGGGTGTCTCATGAGCCCCGGCATGTTTGCTTTAGTTTTAGTCTTCCTTTTCCTTTTTTTCGTTATCATTGGTGTCCCTATCGGCTTTTCTCTTGGAGCCTCCGGTGTTCTGGGACTGATTTTGACAGATACTAATTTTATGATGTTTTCCCAAACACTGATAACGGGTATCAATAATTTTGCCTTACTTGCGATTCCTCTGTTTGTAATTTTTGGTGCTATTTTGGAAAAAAGTCGCATTTCACAATCACTAATTGAATTAGCGGATGAAATTATTGGCTTTTTTACAGGAGGCCTGGCAGTTGGAACAGTTCTGGCGTCTATGATATTCGCGACCGCATCAGGTTCGGGACCTGCTACAGTTGCGGCTATTGGGTCAATAACCATGCCAGAAATGGAAAAACGGGGATATTCCCGGTCTTTTTCTATGGGTATTGTTGCTTCTGCTGGAGCTTTAGGTCCTATTATTCCTCCTAGTATACCGTTCATTATCTATGGTGTTGTGACGGAAGAGTCTATACTCCGTCTCTTTCTGGCCGGACTTGGCGCAGGCCTACTTTTTGCTTTTTTAATGATATTCTACAGTGTTTATAGAGCAACAAAAGAACATATTCCACGCACTGGCAAAAAAATTTCTTTAGATCGTATCCTTAAGGCTACATATAAAGCAAAATACGCACTTGGAGCTCCGGTGATAGTGTTGGGGGGGATTTATGCAGGTATTTTCACACCTACTGAGGCTGGTGCCGTTGGTTGTCTATATGCTCTTTGTGTAGGTTTTCTACTAGAAAAAACCCTGAACATTAAATCATGCATGGAGTGTTTCAAGGAAGGTGCAAAAAACTCTGCCATGATAATGTTTGTAATTGCAAATGCAGGGCTTTTTGCGTGGCTAATGGCTTCACAGCAGATCCCTTCAGCACTAGCTGAAATGATACTTGGTTTCTCAATTAACAAATATGTTTTTCTACTCCTTGTAAATTTACTGTTTCTTGTAATTGGATCTCTATTAGATACTCCCGCTGCAATAGTAATTATAGCACCAATTTTAAAACCAATAGCAATCCAGTTAGGAATTGATCCTATTCATTTTGGCGCAATAATTGTTGTTAATTTTGTAATTGGATACATAACAGCACCATTTGGTTACAATTTATTTGTTGTCAAATCAATAACTGGTAGAGACTTAGGAGAAGTAAGTATTTCTGTTCTTCCTTTCCTAATAATCAGTTTATTCGGATTGCTAATTATAACATATATACCTTATATTACATTATTTTTACCAAACATATTGATTGGTTAAAGTCTTTTATAAGATTTTTAGTATTTTTCTGTTTTTTCATTGGATATCTGTTATTAAAAAAGTTATTCCATTTTATCCAATATTTTTCGTCATGATCCCAAAGCTTACCTTAGAAAACAGTATCCAGCCAGTTTACCGTTCATTCATCGAATCATTATCTATTGCCGGTTTTACTGGCGATATTGAACACAGCTATTCGAGCCGGTTAGCCGTCGCTACGGATAATAGTGTTTACCAATGGCTTCCCCAAGCCGTAGTTTTCCCTGGTAATACAGAAGATGTCACCCTTTTGATGAAACTGTCCCAAAAGCCTCAATACAAAAAAATACATTTTTCTGCTCGCGGTGGTGGTACCGGAACAAATGGACAATCACTAAATAATGGTATTATAGTCGATTTATCTCGATACATGACACGTATACTTGAACTAAACATTGAAGAATCATGGGCGAAAGTTCAGGCCGGTATCGTCAAAGATCAGCTCAACAAGGCCCTTGAACCATATGGATTGTTTTTTTCTCCTGAACTCTCAACCAGTAATCGAGCAACTATAGGAGGCATGGTCAACACTGATGCTTCCGGTCAGGGTTCTCTCGTTTATGGAAAAACCTCGGATCATGTCCTTGAACTGGTGGCAGTGCTGGAAGATGGGAGTCGTATTAATTGTAAAACGTTATCTGGCTCCTCTCTCCAAGCAAAACTCACTCAGGAAAATCGAGAAGGAGAAATCTATCGCCAAATCTGGGCGACTTCCCGCAATTTGCGTTCTGAGATCGAAAAAACTTTTCCCCAGCTGAGTCGATTTTTAACAGGATATGACCTCAAACATACTTATAATCCCGAACGTGAAAGCCTTGATCTGAGCCGTTTAATCTGTGGTTCAGAAGGAACACTGGCTTTCGTTACCGAGATAAAACTCAGTCTCGACCGAATCCCTGCTTACCGTCAATTGGTAAATGTAAAATATGACAGCTTTCAATCGGCTTTACGCAACGCTTCGGTTATGCTCAAGGCAAAAGCCCTTTCTGTTGAAACTGTCGATTCCAAAGTACTTGATCTGGCGCGGAAGGACATAATCTGGCATTCGGTGCGCAACCTGATCACCGATGTCCCCGGAAAAGAAGTTATGGGACTGAACATAGTTGAATTTGCCGGCAACAACAAACACCAGATCATGAGAAAGATTGAGGATCTTTGTCAATTATTGGAAGAAGAGATGACTCATGACAGAAGTGGTATTGTCGGCTATCAAGTCTGTAAAGATCTCGCCAGTGTTAAAGCTATCTACACCATGCGCAAAAAGGCGGTCGGATTGCTGGGAAGCACCTCTGATCGAAAAAAACCAGTAGCCTTCGCCGAAGATACGGCGGTACCGCCTGAACACTTGGCAGACTATATACTCGAATTTCGTGCGTTGCTTGACGCCAACAATCTTTCTTACGGTATGTTTGGTCACGTAGACTGTGGCGTATTGCATGTACGGCCGGCCCTCGACCTGTGCGATCCTGAACAAGAGATAACACTACGAAAAATATCAGACCAAGTCGTTAAATTGACAACCAAATATGGAGGCCTGATGTGGGGGGAGCATGGCCGTGGTTTCCGTTCCGAATATGGCCCTGCATTCTTTGGCCCAACTCTTTTTGAAGAACTTCGTAAGATCAAAAGGGCATTTGATCCGCACAATCGGCTCAACCCGGGTAAAATATGTACTCCTTCAGGCTCTACTGAAAAGCTTGTTTCTGTCGATGCAGAAAAGCGGGGTAGCTTTGATCGCCAGATATCAGAAATGGTTCGCGGCAGTTTTAGAGATGCATTCAACTGTAACGGTAACGGACTCTGTTTTACATTTGATACAAGTTCCCCCATGTGTCCCTCCTTCAAACAAACCGGCGACCGCCGACACTCACCAAAAGGGCGCGCCGGGCTGTTACGCGAATGGTTACGCCAGCTTGAAACCCACAACACGAATGTTCTCGCTGAAGAAATGAAACTGGAACAGGGAAACCTCATGGGTTTCAAATCTCTCATTAATCGAACACGTAACAGTATTGCCAAGAGAAAGGGAGATTATGATTTTTCCCACGAAGTAATGGAGGTAATGCAGGGCTGTCTGTCCTGCAAAGCATGCACCAGTCAATGTCCGGTAAAAGTCGATGTTTCGGATTTTCGAGCACGTTTCATGCAACTTTATTACCAGCGTTACCTGCGTCCAGCTCAGGACTACGTGGTCTGCAATGTGGAGAACTATGCACCCCTGATGGCCAAAATAGCGTCAGTGGCAAACTTCGTCATGGATCAGGGTTGGAGCAAGAGAATTGCCAAGTCAACTATTGGCATGGTTGATTTACCGCTGCTCAGTCAACCGACCTTACAGAAAAGGCTGAAGAATCAACCTGCTGCTCGGTTTGATCTCACACAACTGGAATGTTTATCGTCTGCAGAGCGAGACAAAAAAGTGCTAATAGTCCAAGATCCTTTTACCTCTTACTATGATGCTGCAGTGACACATGATCTTGTGCTACTAATTGAGAAACTCGGGTTTCAACCACTACTCATCCCATTTATGCCTAATGGTAAACCCAAACATATCAAAGGCTTTCTTCACAGCTTCAAGAAGACGGCAACCCAAAGCTCTCGATACCTTAATCGACTTTCCGAACTTGGAATACCAATGTTGGGACCAGATCCAGCAATGGTTCTTTGTTACCGTGACGAGTACGCACAAATTCTCAAAGATACTCGTGGACCCTTTAAAGTGTTGCTGCTTCATGAATGGTTGCTTTCTATCTTGCCTCAACGACAGCCTTGTCTAGATATGAATAAAAAATTCTATCTGTTCGCTCATTGCACCGAGAAAACCGCTAATCCCTCTACCCATGAGGATTGGATGAGAATCTTTCGCCATTTTGGAGCAGAGCTCAAACCAGTTTCCGTCGGTTGTTGCGGTATGGCTGGAACCTACGGCCATTCAGCGAAAAATATAAGAGATTCCAAAGGAATTTATGCCCTCAGCTGGCAACCGGCTCTTGCAAATCTTCCCGAAAAGCAATGTCTTGTTTCCGGATATTCCTGTCGCAGTCAAGTAAAACGTTTAGATGGAAAAAGACTTCACCACCCATTGCAGGCTCTTCTCCGTTTACTTACCTGAAGAAGAAAACATTTTTTGTTTTATCAGTTAGATATTATGTTTTTACGTCAGGTGGTACAAAAAGACCTGACCTCCTTACCAACGTGGGTCAGAATGGGAGCGTAACCACTTTTATCCAGAGCCATAACCAAGGAGACAGGTCATGAAAAAGCATACCATAAAATATGTACGGTTTGGATACCCATAAAACCTCAATAAAGCAGATGCAAATCCATATGATCTCGAATACAGTGCTTATTTCTGGCGCAGACGGCATCAAAAGGACTCACAGTTACTCCCATCACTATCGGCCAGGGAGCACCACCAAAAACAACTTGCATGAGGTAAACAGCCGGGGCATCCCACAAAGTCGTCCTTATACATGCTTGAGCCGTATGACGAGAAACGGTCACGTACGGTTCTTAGGGGGAAAGGGGGCAGGAATGCCCCTGACTTACCCGATTTCCCTCCTACCCAGCCTCCTCTTCACAAAAACTTCTTAGAAAATTCTATCAACCAAACTCACACTTAACAAAAACAATAACAACATTCATAATATACTGAATTTAATCAATATCTTTTTATGAAATGATATCATAAGATTTCTCACTTGACACATGACCCTTATAAGGTACAATTGTACTTATGAGGATTGTAGCTGACACAAATACATTTTTAGCAGTTGTACTCCATGAACCAGAAAGAGACCGCATCATAAAACTGACAGTCGGTCATGAGTTAATTGCACCCGAGGTATTACCATTCGAAATTGGCAACGCCTTATCTGCAATGGTAAAAAGAAAGAAAATTACCACCGATGAAATGCTCAGTGCCTGGAGTGCTACACAAAGAATTCCTGTTGATTTACGAGCTGTTGACATCGCTAAAGCTCTTGAAACAGCTTCTACTTTTCATATTTATGCTTATGATGCTTATTTTCTGGTATGTGCCCTTTTCTTACATGCCCCTTTGCTTACTCTTGACAAAAGGATGAATCAAATTGCTAAAGTTCTAGGCATACAAACTATAGAGGTCTCAAAATGAGAGTGTTTACATATTCTGAAGCACGCCAAAAATTATCAGCAGTACTCGATTTAGCCCGCTCAGAAGAAGTCATTATCAAAAGACGCGGCGGTGAAATATTTACAATCGTCTCTAAATCACCAAAAGATATATCTCCTTTTGATGTGCAAGGGGTTAAAACAAAGGCAACAACAGATGACATCCTTGATGCTATTCAATCTTCACGCTCAGGAGAAAGTAAGCTAACAACCCAGAACTAACGATAAAACCATCGAAATTAAGCCAATCGGGAGAGGATTCCCCATCACTGAGGAGAGCCCTCCCACACCACCCGGCGTACGGATCACATACCAAGGCGGTTCCGGCTGATCAGGAAAGAATGTATTGTTTTCCCAAACGTTCAGCTGACTGTGACGCTGCAAATAATTCCAGCGGCTGTGGCATGCTGTTCACAAGTACACACTGCTGATCATTAATCATTTACCCTCTCATTCGCTTCGGGTACCGTTTGGACCTTCTACTGGTCTGAGACCTCCCGGGGTAAACACATGTCTTTCAATACGTGAATGCCGAGTTTACGCAACATACTCTGTAATGGATAGAGGACTTTGTCTTGTCTGGCCGGCTCGTCCCGGTATATGCGCCTCATACTCGATTCCTGTACGTTATCCCGTACCCTTGCGGTACCTGCCGCAGCAAGGCGGTTTCCTTCCGAAGTACCGCCACCGATACCCCGTTGCACTACCGCAACACCCTTCGCCTCCATCTGGCTGGGTCTAAGGCTTGTCAACTATATGAGAATCCAATACATTTAACTCACTTTTAAAATCATGTGCCGTGCCCGGCACACCACAAGTCGTTTCAGCGGACTCGTTACACTCGCCGGTTAACTCACCGTTGAGAGCTAAGAGAACATAGAAGCTATTTATGAATATAAACGCTCTACTCATTGTTTTATTTATCCATGCATCAGCTCTTATTTCGCCAGGTCCCGATTTTGCCATTGTTACCAAGCTCTCAGCAGTCAATGGAAGAAAGGCGGGAATAATGGCTGCATCAGGCATCACCACTGCAAACGGGCTCTATATTCTCATATGTGCCTTCGGTCTATCTGTTGTGCTGTTCGCCGTACCTTTTCTTTCGACAGTTATAACCTATGCTGGTCCTCTTTATTTAATCTGGCTTGGAATAAAATGCTTATTATCAAAAGGAGAAATCCCGACACAAGAAAGCCAGATCAACAAAAGCAGAGCATACGCCACCGGTTTTTTAACAAGCATTCTCAATCCAAAAGCCATGCTCTATTTCGGGTCGGTTCTACCTCAGGTTCTTAAGCCACAAGCGTCCGCATCAGATGTATCCGCAGTTCTCCTGCTTCTTTGTCTGGAGTCTTTTCTCTGGTTCAGCTTTGTAGCTTCTGTCTTTTCCTCCAGCAAAGTTCTGCCGTGGCTCAAAGGTCGTCTGGTCTGGTTTGAGCGGATAATTGGCGTTACTCTTATCGGCTTAGCCATAAAACTGGCACTAACTTCCTGATTTCACTATAAAAGAGTGGGCGCTCAGTGATGTGCTCACGTAAAAACGGACACATTTCTCAGGCTGCATTTTTCATTCTATTTCTTTTTCAAAATCATTCGGGCTGAGATATCCTGCATATGAGTGACGCCGCTTACTGTTGTAAAACATTTCGATATAATCAATCACATCTCGCTTAGCTTCTTCCCGGGGAAGATACTGTGAACCAAATACTCGTTCAGTTTCAAGGCTTCCAAAGAAACGTTCAACCACTCTGTTAGCCCAACAATCGCCTTTACGGCTCATACCGCTTTTCATCTGGTTTTTCTCAGATATTTCTGAAAACTGGGCTTGACAGGTGAATATGGGCACGATCGAGGCCAGGGGTGGAACCGTCAATGACGGGGCCATCTACAACAAAGCAACCACCAGAGATGCCGACAATAATACCCGAGCAGGAACCGGAAACGTCGATTCCGTTATTATCAAATAAAAGATGTTGTTCCAGACCCTTGACAAGAGATCAGTCCGTATCAGTGATCACTTGATCAAACTGGTCAATGTGGGAAATAGAGGCGAGAGCCGTACGATTGAATTTGGTGCGTGTTGCCAGAAGAAAACGCTTGCTGGCAACCGCGATTGCTGCACGTTTAATGGCTATCTTAGCCATATCAAAATCCATGACCCTACTGTCTTTATCGATTGCAGAACAGGCAATGAGGGCATAATTGAGATGGATATCCGCAAGTTTCTGGACGATATCTTCTCCCGTCAAAGAACCGTCCCGGCCGGCCATTCGTCCACCAAGTAAAAACACCGCATGATCGGCGGGGTCGAACGCCATGGCGGACCGCATGGAGTTCGTGAAGATGGTGAAACCCGGGCGCTTCGCAAGATTTTGAGCACAGGCTTCCACCGTTGTGCCAACATCCAGAAAAACCGTCGATTTGTCAGGGATCAAACTGGCTGCCCTGAGCCCAACGACAGCTTTTTCCCGCTGATTGAGTGATCGTTTCGTCTGGTAATCGAGGCGGGCGGATTCCGTTGTCTCAAGCGGCCCTGCCCCGCCATGAAACCGTTGCAGACGGCCGAGATTCGACAGCACGATTATATCACGTCTGATGGTTTGGGCGGATACACCGAGTTGCGTGGTAAGCGCCTCAATGGTCACAAAACCGTTTTTAACGACCCGGCTGAGAATCGCTTCCTGTCTTGCCGAAAGAGTATCTTCGAAGGTCATCATATATTAATTCACCAGTGTCCAGTAACGTTTTACATGATTTCAAGCCGATTATGACCACTTTGCAGTATATTTATTATATTCAGCATGTTACGACATGATCGTTCAAAAACACCCGGACAGCAGAGATCGTAATTTACGATTAAATCATTGCATTTCTCGTGATCGTTATTTACCATATGGACAGATTCTTACATGAGCAAAAACAGAAATCAAGAAAAATCAGGAAAGACCGGACAAAGAACTGTGGGTTCTTTCTGTCGAAGAGGATATGAATTTATGAGCGAAACACCCCAGATATCAACATCCACCGATTTGAGCTCAAAAGAGGTGTTTGAGCAGAAGGTTTTCGAGCGGCTTCAAGATTTGCAATCGCTTCGACAAATCGTTGTTGGCGTTATCG